>CAJICQ010000179.1_pt1 | contig 11270 bp, 12 predicted proteins | sample 9199721 | NCBI WGS metagenome assembly CAJICQ01 (sample SAMEA7708344, study PRJEB35096) | sediment metagenome | biome: marine neritic benthic zone biome [ENVO:01000025]; feature: sediment [ENVO:00002007]; material: shallow marine sediment [ENVO:03000034] sea grass bed [ENVO_01000059] ...
CGGGCGGAGTCGTAGACGTTCATCTGGCAGCCATATGTCTTGATGAAGAGTTTCTTGGCCACGCGCGCTACGCCGATCGCCAAGTTACGGCGCAAAACCGAATAGGTCGTGTTTCCAAGTTCGCAGCCAAAGCCCTGTAATTCATATCAATTTCACACCTAAGCGTTCGCCCGGTCGGAGTCAAGACGGCGGCGGCGGCGCAACTTGGGCCGTTCCTTGGTCCCCGGGGCCCGGCGGCGGCCCCGCAAATCGCGCAGCCGGGGGCGGCGGCGCCAGCGGATCCAGTCCCAGCGCCCCGCCGCACCAACCTGCGGCTGCAATCGCCCCGCCAAAGCATCGGCGTGTCCACGCGCGATGGTCTCGTAACAATAGGTCGAAAGCTCCTTGCGCGACTCGAACTCCTCGATGGTGACGGGGTCGTGGAAGCTTACCGTGGCAGTCAGCCGGCCCAGTCCGATGAGCTGGCGCGCATGCGTAATCAGTTCCATATCGCCATACCAGGCGAAGAAGGGGCGCAGGTGGCGCCCGATCGGGATGCCGTCGAGCCGCGAATAGGTCAGCGATACCGGTTGCACAACCAGGGGATTGCCTCGCGGTTTCATTTCCGCCACGGCAAACAGCGCACTTTTAAACGGAAACACCCGGTTGCCGTCATCGCTGGTGCCTTCGGGAAACAGGATCATGTTGTCGCGGGATTCCAGGCGGCGGCCGATTTCGCTGGCTTGCAGGTGCGAGGTGCGCACGCGCCGATCGACAAATACCGACCGCTGCAGTTTTGCCAGCAGACCGAACAGCGGCCACTTCGCGACCTCCGATTTGGCAACGAACGAGCCGGGGATCAATGCGCCGTAGATCGCGATATCCAAGTATGAGGTATGGTTGGCCACAAACAAGGTGGGGCGGGCGCGCGAACGGCGGCCAAAAACCTCGAGCCGGATGCCGAGCAGCCGACAGCACGCACGGTGATACCACATCGGCAGACGCCCCGAGAGCGGCAGGCGCAGCAGCAAGGCGATCGCCTGTACCGGAATCAGCGCCAGCGTCAGCGTGATGTACAAAACCGCGCGAAACGCCGCGGTGACTTGCGACGTATTAACGGTCGTTGCAATCGCTTGCGCCATCGCCGCGCCCGCCGCTCAATCGGGTTCGGCTACCGGAACCGATCCCGAATCGGACGCGGTACGGCGATAATGGCGGTAGTATTTTTCGGTCACGAGCTCTGTCTTCACCACCACACAAACGTCGGTCGTGTTAAACTGATTGTCGACCACCGCCCCGTCCCCGACGAATCCCCCCAGGCGCAAATAACCCTTTATCAGCGGCGGTAGAGTTGCCAGCGCCGCTTTGGGGTCGATTTCTTCGGGCGGCATAAAGTTCATGCCCACATACAGGTCCGGTAACGCCGTGGTCCGCAAAGCCGGCGGCGCTAAATGGAAATGATAGAGGTAGCTCAGCGGCAGAGCCAACGCTTTAGGGTCCGTGCCATGCAGGCTGGCGCAGCCGAACATCAGGGATATGTCGTGATGGAACACATAGGCCGCGATGCCCCGCCACAGCAATTGCATGGTCGGCCGGTCGCGGCTCTTGGACTCCACGCACGAGCGCCCGAGCTCGAGCATTTCCCCCGGCAAGCCGAAGAGGTTTGTTATGTCGTACTCGCCCGACGTATAGAAACGCCCAAACGAAGCCGCCACCGAACCGCGCAGCAGCCGATAGGTTGCGATCACCGCATCGGCGCCATTGCCGACCGCGTTGTCGGTGACCAACAGGTGGTCGCAAACGTCGTCGAACGGGTCAAAGTCGCGCTTTAAGCGCGCCATTTCAGCCGAGGGTTTGGCCGCCATTTCCTGGTAGAAAACACGATAGCGCAGCGCCTGCGCGGCATCGATATCGGCGTCGGTCTTCGCCAGACGCACGCTGAACCTGTCGGTTTGCAGAGCCTGGAGCGCGTCATCGATGTCTGACGCCGCCGGCGACGGGCGATCGCTTACGACAGTCATGCCGTCAAACGACACAAACGGGGTGGAAATTATTGCCGCGGGGACAGCGCCTCACGAAGAAGGATCCTTATCATTGGCTGCCGAGCGCGTTGCGTATAACTCGAGCCGGTGGTCGACCAGATCGTAGCCGAGTTGTTTGGCTATTTTTTCTTTCAGCACCTCGATTTCACGGTTGTAGAACTCGATCACTTCGCCGGTTTTGATATCGATCAGATGGTCGTGGTGGTCGCTCGACGCCTCTTCGTAGCGCGCCCGGCCGTCGCCAAAGTCATGCTTTTCCAGGATATTCGCTTCTTCGAAGAGCCGAACCGTTCGGTAGACGGTGGCGATCGATATTCGCGGATCGAGCTCGATCGCCCGTCGGTACACCTGGTCGACGTCGGGATGGTCGACACTCTCCGACAACACCTGCGCGATCGTTCGGCGCTGGTCGGTCATTTTGAGACCTTTGTCGGCGCATATCCGCTCGATTCGCGACTGCATGCCCCTCCCCATACGGCAATGCTTTGTGGCCCTGACAGCCAGTGTCACGGCCAGACGAACAACGCACGCCAAAGGTTAATATAGTGCAATTTGTGCAAATCGGCGACTGTCGGCCGAATTTTTCCCGCTATCTAAATCGGGAAAACTTATTTGCCGGCACGCCCGCGCTTGCCAAGACCGATCTCTTTCGCCAGCGCGCTGCGCCGCTTGGCGTAATTCGGCGCAACCATCGGATAGTCCGCCGGCAGGCCCCACCGTTCGCGATATTGCTCCGGCGTCAGGTCGTATGACGTCTTCAGATGGCGTTTCAACATTTTCAGTTTTTTGCCGTCTTCCAGGCACACAATGTGGTCCGGCATCACGGACTTTTTCACCGGCACCGCGGGCGCCGGCCGCTCTTCGGTGCTTCTCGCCTTTCCGGTGTCGGAGAGGCTGGCGTGCACTTGCGAAATCAGCTGCGGCAATTCCGAGGCAGGCAACGTGTTGTTCGAAACGTGTGCGGCAACAATTTCCGCAGTCAACTTCAGTAATTCGGCAGAATTATTTTGATCGTTCATTCCATATGCCTCTCAACGATTAGTTCTCCAATTATATAGGTTATCGCGCCCATTTTCTCAACAGCCCAGTTTATTTTTTATCAATACTCAAAAAAATCAATTATTTCATATGATTTAAAGTAATCGGCCGTGCGTCACCGGCCCTCATCGCGCCCAAGAATCAAGGCATCGGCGGCCTTGCCGCCCCGCCGGTAATAGGCCGGGCGACGCCCCACTTCACGAAATCCTAGTCCTTCGTATAGGTCGCGGGCGGGCCGATTGGTGACTGCCACTTCGAGTAACATCCGGCTGCGCGGCGCCAGCGATTCCTCGAGCTTGCCGATCAAGGTGGTCGCCACACCTTGACGGCGGAACGCCGACGATACGCATAGCGTCAGCACCTCGCCTTCGTCGGCGACCGTCCGGCCGATGATGAAACCGATTGCCGCGTCTTCGGGCGACAAGGCAATGAGACAGATGGTGCCGGGTGTATCGAGAAGGGTTGCGATTGCGCCGGCCGACCAAGGCTCTTGCGGTGATCGGGCGAAACAGCGGGCGTGCAAATCGGCGAGAACCTCGGTGACCGCGCCATCGCTCGCCGCGGCTTCGATCCGGAACCCAACGGCGCCCGTCACGTGCCCGAACCGCCGCGCAAACGGTGCCGATCGGCTGCCGGCGGCGATACATCGGGCGGCCGCAGATACATTGGCCGCGGCAGCGCTGTATCGCGCGGCGCAGGTTCCGCCAGCAATCTTTCGGCGACTTCGGCGGCGATGATGGCGGCATCGGCCAAGCCGTCGCCCGGCGCCTTGATAACGCGCAGGCGCTCGGGCAGCGCGGCGAGCAATCGCGGTGCCGCGTCACCGGCGACGATCACCGGCTTGGCCTGCGTCCACAACGCTGGATAAGCCTCGGCGACCGCCTCGGCATTCAGGCAGGCGGGTTCGCTCGCCGGCGCCAAGGTCGCATCGAGGGCCTGCACATACAGGTCCGCCCGCTTGGTCTCCAGCGCCACCAACATCGGGCCCGGCGGCGCTCCGGCGGAGCGCGCCCCGCGCGCCACGGCTTTGAAACTGCTGACGCCGATGACCGGTACTCGCGCCGCCAGGGCCAGGCCGCGCGCCGTCGCCAAGCCAATTCGCAAGCCGGTATAGGCGCCCGGACCGACTGTGACGGCGATCGCGTCAAGGCTGTCGTAGGCCTGCTCCACCATCACCGCGGCGACCATCGGCATCAGCGCTTCGGCGTGCCCGCGTGCCATAGCCGCCCATTCGCGACGCCGCACCGCACCACCGGCGAACAGCGCCGCCGAACAGGCACCGGCAGCAGAATCGAGGGCCAATACGATCGGCGCGTCTTGCCGGGTCATCGACAATCCTAAGTTAGTGGGCCGCGGTGGGCCCGTTTGCGTTGGGCCAGGTTCATTGGCCGAATCACAGCCACGATCTACCATCGCCGGCCCAACACGCATAGCCGGAGCGGGAGGCGGCGTCGTGACCCTCATCGAAATCACACCTCAATCCCATGGCGTCGAGATCGACTTGTGCTACGCCACCGAGCGAAATTTTACCGGCCGGCCGGTGTATACGGCAGCCCATTGTTATTTGAACGAAGACGCTACAGCGCGGCTCGCACGGGCGGTGGAATTGGCCGGCCGGTTCGGATTGCGGCTGCGCATTTTCGATGCGCTGCGGCCAGCCGAGGCGCAATGGCTGCTGTGGAACCACACCCCCGATCCGGAGTTTCTTGCCAATCCGCGAACCGGCTCACCCCACAGCAGAGGGGCCGCGGTGGATGTCAGCTTGTCCCATGGAAACGGTGAGTTGCTCGATATGGGCACCCCCTTCGACGCGTTCACGCCGTTATCCCATCACGCGGCGAGTGGTGTATCGGTGACCGCACAGCGCAACCGCATGCTGTTGCTCGGGCTGATGACGGCGGCAGGCTGGGATTTTTATAGCAAGGAGTGGTGGCACTATCAGTTGTTCGACAGCCGCCGTTATCCCCTGATCGCCGATAGCGCATTGCCGAAGCCGATGATGGCGCCCCGCCAATGAGCGTTCCGCCGACACCACTTGCGATGCAAAACCGCTAAAGAGTACGGTGCCGTTGTACCGGTGCCTTCTCGACTTGGCCGTTTCGAGCAAACTGGGAAACTTACTCTGGTGATGAAAACCGGCGTCCATAGAATGTTTGTTGCGGCCGCGATTGGTCTGCTGATCCTGCTCTCCGGTCCGCTGCCAGTGCAAGCAGCCGATTCTGCGGTTATCCTGATGTACCACCGGTTCGGTGAAAGCGCGCACCCGTCGACCAACATTCGCCTCGACCAGTTCGACGCCCATCTCGAGGAACTGCAGTCGGGTGGCTACACCGTGCTCTCCGTCCGCGAAATTCTCGCCACCCTCCAAGCCGGTCAGGCGCTACCCGAGCGCACCGTGGGGATCACCATCGACGACGCCTATTTATCGGTCTACAACGAAGCGTGGCCGCGCCTGCGGCGCGCCGGATTTCCCTTCACCTTGTTCGTCGCCACAGACGCGATCGACCGCGAATTCACCAGCTACATGAGCTGGGATCAGATCCGCGACCTGCGCGCCAACGGCGTGACCATCGGCAGCCAAACGGCGTCGCATCTGCACATGCCGGCGAACCGCGACGCGCGCAACATCGAGGATCTCCGGTTGTCGAACGAGCGGTTTGAGCGCGAACTTGGCGCCTCGCCGACGTTATTCGCCTACCCGTTCGGCGAAGCCAGTGTCGGCATCCAAAAGATCGTCAAAGAAGCAGGCTTCACCGATGCCTTCGGCCAACATTCGGGCGCGCTACACACCTCCTCGGATCGTTACTACATGCCGCGTTTCGCCCTCAACGAAAACTTCGGCGACCTCAAACGGTTCAAGCTGGTCGCCAATGCCCTGCCGGTACCGCATACCGACTTGTCGCCGCTCAATCCGACATTGACGAAAAATCCGCCCCTGTTCGGCTTCACCTTGACCAAAGAGGCGGGACAGTTGCGCGGCCTTACCTGCTATGCCGGCGATCAGGGCAAGTTGAAGATGGAGCGGTTGGGGCCGCGCGTCGAAGTACGGTTGACCCGCAATTTCTCGGCTGGGCGGGCGCGCATAAATTGCACAGCGCCAGGGCCCGACGGTCGCTGGCGTTGGCTGGGTATGCTCTACTATGTACCGAAGTCGTAGGCCGCCGCTGGCGCATTAGCGCTTAAACACCTGCGTCGTTTCTATCGGCCGGTTTTCGAGTTGGGTGTCCTCCAGCTCTTGCAGATTATCGACCCGCAAGATTTTCTGGATGGTTCGAACGTAGCGCTCGCGGCGCTCCGAGTATGCCGTGAGGGTTTCGACCAAACGGTGCGGATCAAGTTCGCCGTCGCGCGCGCGCATCTTGGCGCGGCGCGCCCGGAAGTCTCGGTAGGCGGGGTGGCCGTTTAGATTCCGCGCGTAGCTGCGCACACTGTCGAGCAATGAAGAAAAGGCGCGCACTTCGTGCCGGCGGCCATCGTCGCGCCGCTGCGGCACAATACCCGAACCTTTGTCCCAGGTCCTCTGCCCGAACAAGGCATTTCCCTTCAAGGCGAAGCGCGAGCGGCCCCAGCCGCTTTCTTCGGCCGACTGGGCGACGGCCATCGCAGGCGATATGGCGTCGACCCGGCGGATCAGCTCGGGCAGGTCGTCGGGTTGCGTATTATACCGCGCAGCCAAATCTGCCAGCCATGCCTGCTGGTCCTGCGAAAGGCTTCGGCCCGCCCGAATCTTTTTATGCAACAGCAACAACTGATGGCGGTCGTCGAGGATCTCCTCGTTCACTTTGAGCGCCAACGGCAGCACCATTTTAATGAAGGTCCGCTTGAGCTCACCGACTTTGTTGAGGGACTTGAAATCGTGCGGCAAGGTGGTGACGAACAGCCGGGGCACCGGCTGACCATCTTGGCGGACCGCGGCCAATTCGAAGGATAGCGCGTCGAACTTATCGCGCAGGCGGGCGACCGCAACGGTTTCGGGCTGTTTCGGACTAGCCACCGCCGCCACATCGGCCAACGGTTCTACCAGCACCGGCGTTAATGCCGCCGCCAGGGGCGCCGGGGGCGCGACGTCGGGCAGGTCGATCCATTCCACCGCCGCTTTCTGCTGGCGTTCGCCCGGGAACATGATCGCCGCGCCATAAAGCGCCACCACGCTCATCGCAATCAGCGCCAGCGCGCCACCCTGGTAATATCTAAGTATGCCCATGTCGGCTCTTGCTAAGCTTGCCTATTATTCTTCAACGTGCGGGCACAGGCGCACTAAAGTGTGACTGAATTTCGGTGATTTGGCGGCCCCTGCGGTCGAGCGGCCGCCGAATAACTCCCCCAACTGAACCGCCGCTTACGGGACGGCTTGCACTTCCTGAACTTCCGGCACGTAATGGCGCAACAGGTTTTCGATGCCCATTTTCAACGTTACCGTCGAACTCGGGCAGCCCGAGCACGCGCCCTGCATGTGCAGGTAAACGACCCCTTCCTCGAACCCGTGAAATACGATATCTCCGCCATCCATGGCGACCGCCGGGCGAACCCGGGTGTCGAGCAGTTCGACAATCTGCGAGACGATCTCATCGTTGTCGCCGTCGCCGCTGGCGTGCGCCGGCCCGGCGGCTTCGCGGATGACCGGATCGCCGGACGTGAAATGTTCCATGAGCGCGCCCAATACGGCCGGCTTGAGCACTTGCCAGTCAACCTCCGGCGCTTTGGTGACTGTGATGAAATCAGCCCCCAGGAAAACCGCGGCAACATCGGCGACTTCAAACAAGCGCGTTGCCAGCGGAGAGCGCGCCGCCGCCTCGCGATTGGGAAAATCGGCGGTGCCCGCCGGCATGACCTCGCGACTGGGAAGAAATTTCAGGGTCGCCGGGTTCGGCGTCTCTTCGGTCTGGATGAACACGGCTCGATATCTCCCGCAGCGAATTCGGTTTTAACTATGTAGGACTTGTTTAGGGATGATCGGTGTCCCAACTTCTATTAGCGCGTATGTGGACTATTTTCCAAACAAATCAACCCGGCGGCAAAATGTCGCTGGACCAGCAGGAATCCCCAATTAATTAATCGAATCAGAGATTTAGTGATGAATGTTCTGGAATCTATCGCGAGCGACCGAATGCCTATGTTCGCCGCCGGGGCGCTGAGAGCGCGTTCGCAATCGAGGCCGACATGACCGCCGGTCGGGACGCGGCTGCCCAGGCGATGCCGATCGCTTCTCCCGCTGACAGCACCTGCCCGGTATTCGACTGGGTGGAGAACTTTGGCCGCTACGTCGACGGCATCCCCAGCTTGGTCACCGAAGTGTGCAACCGCTTTGTCGCCAACGGTTTGCCACTCGAGCGCGTCAGCATCGTTATGCGCACACTACACCCGCAGATCGCAGTCAGCGGTTATATGTGGCGGGCCGGCGAGCAGGAACTGTCGATGTTCAGCGCCGATCATCAATCGCAATCGCGCGAATCCTATCTGCGCAGCCCGGTGCGAACGGTGTTCGAGGGCTCGCCGGGCTTGCGGCGGCGCTTGGTCGACCCCGAGTGCCCGCGCGACTACCCCATCCTGGAGGACCTCGATAGCGAGGGCGTGACCGATTACCTGATCCTGCCGATACCGTTCAGCGATGGGCGCTCGTATGCCTGCTCGTGGTCGACGAAGGCGCCCGGCGGTTTTACCGATCTGCAAGTCGACCGCCTTTACGCGATCATGCCGACCTTTTCGCTGGTGCTGGAAATTCTCGCCACGCGCGACGTCTCGCGCAATCTGATGGACACCTATCTCGGCCACAAGACCGGTGAGCGCGTTCTTAATGGCGCCATTTACCGCGGCGTCAACGAGACCATCGAAGCGGCGCTATGGGTTTCCGATTTGCGCCGTTTTACCGCCATGTCGGACGAGTTGGCGCCGCCGGTGCTGCTCGGCATTCTCAACGACCATTTCGAGCGCGTCGTCGGCGCCATCGAGCAACACGATGGCGAAGTGCTCAAGTTTATCGGCGATTCGGTTCTGGCGATCTTTCCGATCGATCACTATGGCGGCCCCGCCGGCGCCGCCGAGGCCGCAGTTGGCGCAGCGCGCGACGCCGTGCGCCAGCTCGAAGCGCGCAACCGCGAGCGCCAGGAAAAAAATCTCCGCGCCCTAGGTTACGGCATCGCGCTGCACATGGGCGAGGTCGTGTACGGCAATATCGGCGCGCCGAACCGGCTCGATTTCACCGTGATCGGACCGGCGGTAAACCATACCGCGCGGATTGAGCAACTGTGCCGCACCATGGACCGGCCGGTTCTGGTTTCCGCTGCGGTCGCCGAGGCGGCCAACGAGCCAGTGACGTCGCTCGGTTTTCACGCCCTGCGCGGCGTTCGCGAACCGCACCAGATATTCACTTTGCCCGAATACGCGTAAGGCCATGAGCAAGGCGGCGCCGGTCATTCAATGGATGTTGAAGGAGGGGCGCTTTACCGGGCACCATATGCGCGAGTTCGGCGATGAGCTCTGCACGCGCATTGTCGACGCCGGCATCCCGATCGTCCGCGCCTTTTGCGGCATCTATACGCTCCACCCGCTGGTCGCGGCGACCGCCTATATCTGGAATCGCGATGACGGCGCCAAACGTTTTACCGCCTCGTGGGAGCAGGAGAGTTCCGAGGAGTTTCGCAGCAGCCCGCCTTATCTTGTCGGCAAAACCGGCGTGCCGATTCGCCGGCGCCTTGACGTGCCAGACGACGAACTGGACTTCGATATTCTCAAAGACCTCAAACGCGAGGGCATGACGGACTATATCGCCCTGCCCTTGGCGTTCTCCGACGGCAAGAACAACCCGATTACGTTTCAGACCGACTCGCCCGTGGGTTTCGATGACGCCGATATTCGCGGCCTCACCGAAATCGTCGATATGATGGCGCCGATTATCGAAGCCGAAACCGGCCATCGCATCGCCCGCCAGGTGCTCGACACCTATGTCGGGCGGCGGACCGGCTCGCGCGTTCTGTCGGGCGCCATCACCCGCGGCAGCGGCGAGACCATCGAGGCGGTCATCTGGTATTGCGATTTGCGCGGCTTCACCGGTCTCACCGACAGCCTACCGAGCGATCGGCTGATTGCGCTACTGAACGACTATTTCGAGATCATGGCGGGCGCGGTGTCCGAAGTCGGTGGCGAAGTACTGAAATTTGTCGGCGACGCCATGTTGGCAATTTGCGCCCTGAGCGACCAGGAAGGAAACGACGCCGCGGCGTGTTGTGCCAAGGTGTTGTCGGCTGCCCGCGCGGCCCGGGAACGTTTAGAGGCGCGCAACGGCGAGCGGCGAGCTGCCGGGCTGCCCGAAATCCGTTACGGATTGGCGCTGCATTTGGGCGAAGTCCACTACGGCAATATCGGCGCCCCGGACCGCCTCGATTTCACGGTCATCGGGCCCGCGGTCAACCATGCCGCGCGGTTGGAGAAACTGGGCTCGGATTTGGGCCACCCGATCACCGCTTCGGCCAGCGTGGCCGCCGCGGCTCCCGAAGTCCTACAGTCATTAGGCGCGCACCAACTGCGTGGGGTGGCCGAGCCGCAGGAGGTCTTCGCGCTACCCGATTAGCGCCGAGGCGGCCTTGCTCAGGGGTTGAGAAACCCGACGATTTCGTGGACTTCGCGCAGCACCGGTTCGGCGATCGCGTTGGCGCGCGCCGCACCGTCGCGCAAAATGCCGTCGACATGGCCGGGATCGGCCATCAGCCGCTGCATCTCCTCGCCGACCGGCCCCAGCTTGGCGACCGCCAGATCGGCCAGCTCGCCCTTGAACGCGCTGAACTGAGCGCCCTCGAACTGTTCCAGCGTCAGCGCCATCGACTGCTCCGACAACGCGGCATAGATCGCCAACAGATTGAACGCTTCCGGGCGCGCCGTCTCGTGGGCCGGCTCGACATGGCTGCCGTCGGCCGCCAGCACATCGGGGCCGGGCAGGACGTCGGCATCGGTGCGCGCCTTGCGGATTTTTTGCGCAATCGCGTCGGGCCCGTCGGTGAGGTTGATGCGCGAATAATCCGACGGGTCCGACTTGGACATCTTCTTGGTGCCGTCGCGCAGGCTCATCACCCGTGTCGCCTCGCCGAAGATCAGCGGCTCCACCACGGGGAGGAATTCCACACCGAAATCATGATTGAATTTGATTGCGATATCGCGGGTCAGCTCCAAATGCTGTTTTTGGTCTTCGCCGACCGGCACGTGGGTGGCCTTGTAGGC
>CAJICQ010000364.1_pt1 | contig 11263 bp, 6 predicted proteins | sample 9199721 | NCBI WGS metagenome assembly CAJICQ01 (sample SAMEA7708344, study PRJEB35096) | sediment metagenome | biome: marine neritic benthic zone biome [ENVO:01000025]; feature: sediment [ENVO:00002007]; material: shallow marine sediment [ENVO:03000034] sea grass bed [ENVO_01000059] ...
CCTTCAGCACTTGAAACGGTTCGCGCAGACGCTGGAGCGCGGCCGTTTCGACGCCTTCTTCATGGCCGATCACCTCGCCGTGCTGAACATGCCGATCGAAGCCCTGAAGCGCAGCGCCACGGTAACCTCGTTCGAACCCTTCACGCTGCTGCCCGCCCTGGCCATGGTTACCGAGCATATCGGCCTGGTCGCCACCGCCTCGACCACCTACGACGCGCCCTATCACGTCGCCCGCCGGTTCGCCTCGCTCGACCATATCAGCGGCGGCCGCGCCGGCTGGAACATCGTCACCACCTCGAACCCGGACGCCTCGCGGAACTTCGGCCTCGACGAAGCGCTCGACCATGCCGACCGCTACGCCCGCGCACGCGAGTTCTATGATGTCGTGACGGGCTTATGGGATAGCTGGGACGAGGATGCGTTCCTGCAGGATCCCGAAAGCGGCATCTATTTCGATCCGGAAAAGCTGCACGTGCTCGACCACAAGGGAAAGTATTACTCGGTGCGCGGGCCGCTCAACATCGCCCGGCCGGTGCAGGGCTGGCCGGTGATCGTGCAGGCGGGGTCGTCCGACGCCGGTCGCCAATTGGCGGCGGAGACGGCGGAAGCGGTGTTCACCTCGCACACCGACCTTGCGGCTGCTCAGGCGTTCTATGCCGACGTGAAGTCGCGCGCCGAAAAGGTCGGGCGCAACGGCGACCATATTAAAATTCTACCGGCCTGCTTCGTGGTGATCGGCGACAGCGTCGAGGAGGCCAAGGAAAAACGGGCGATCCTCGATAGCCTGGTGCATGCCGACAGCGCGATTGCGTCCCTATCCATTGCGTTGGGTCACGACGCCTCGAAGTTCGATCCCGACGGGCCGCTGCCCGATATACCCGAGAGCAACGCCAGCAAGAGCGGGCGCGAACGGGCGATCAACCTGGCGAAGCGCGAAAATCTCACCGTGCGCCAGCTCGCCCAACGTCTCGGCGGCTATTCGGGCGCGGCGATGGTCGGCACGCCCGAGACCATCGCCGACGAGATGGAAGAGTGGCTCGAGACCCGTGGCAGCGACGGGTTCACCGTGATGTTTTCCCATCTGCCCGGCGGGCTCGACGATTTCTGTGACCGGGTGGTGCCGGAATTGCAGCGGCGCGGGCTGTTCCGGCGCGAATACGAAGGCGCCACCTTGCGCGAAAATCTTGGCCTGCCGCGCCCGGCGAACCGGTTTTTCTAGGGTCGCATCCGTTCGACAATCTGGCGTCCCGACTTTCCGTCTCCCCGAGGTATGGTCGGCGGTAATTAATTGCGCCGGTAGCATTTAGCCTTTCCGGTATCCGGCGCTATGTCCGGCAACTAGCGTCCAATTATCGTGATCGCGTTGTTAAATTCGTCCTGAAATGGCGCAGTTCACCAAAAATTATAGTTAACTCATTGTTAATAATTCAGGTGCATAATGGAAACGGGATGCCGAATTAGGTCTCGCAAGAGCGATCGATAAATATCGCGATTGAGACCCGAGTGATGCGTCTCTGATCCTGGCAAATTTACCGATTAACAAAACGCGCGAATGGCGTAAGTCGCGCGGCGTGAGAGGTGCGTCCAAATCAAGGAAGTTGTTCACGGAAAAAGTTGACAACGTTGGCAAATCAAGAAGGCAAGGCTCTTCTGCCTACATGTGTAGACCATAGGTTTTCGGTTTTCACTGGCACGGTTTGCGCCGCGAGATGAGGAGGTCGGATTGGTCATCGACAAAGCGCTCCATTTCATTCATCTAACCGCGGCATCGGTTTGGCTTTTCGAGAGAAGCTCTCAGTCCACCGATTTGAACACCGTCGTTTCACAGCTTGGTGACTTCGGAGGATTTGCTTTCGGTGCTACGGCTGTGGGTTGGGCGTCTTTAATATGCAGCGGTTTAGGTAAAGAAGACCGAAATCTCGACATTCTTCTGTTATTCCTACACACAGTCGTCGCGTACGCCATAGTAACAAGCCATGCTCATCACGATTTCTGGGTTATTTTATCAAGCGACCCGCATTCGGTTGCGGCAACCCTAGGTGTCGCGTTCGCGTCGACCATGCGTCTTTTGTTACTAGTCGGCGATCTGTTCGCGAGAAGACTGGTCCAACCCAAAGAGCGCAAGAACGTTAAGTCGGATTTTGGAACTGATTAGTTTCCAGTGAAGACAATTACAGCGCCTTGTCCGTTCCGCGAGCGGGAGTACGGTGCAATAGATAGTTGGAATGGCCAAACCAGAATCGCCTGATTCAGTTGAGTGCTTCCGCCATTAAACAATAATTAGATGTGTTTTGAATTTCCGGGTAAAGGCATTTTGAACGAAGGTCAGACTTCGGGTGCCACGCAAGATCGCCTCTGGTGGAGGACCGTGATGTGGCAATTACGGTATAGAACGTGTTGGCTCACTAGGCGGATGAACGGCAGCGTGTCGGCGTGCTGCCGATCAAAATCACGAATCGGATTTCTCAATCTTTTCTTTGCCTTATAAAAGATTCTGAATGATGTAGAGTAGTCGAGACCCGGCGTTATCGTTAACGCAATGTTAATCGCCGCGAATATAGTGCAGGCGTATGGCCGTTGAAGCTCAGAGTGGGACATCCGTGCCCGCACCAAGCGACGTTGCGCTGGCCGTCGATCTCGATGGTACGCTCACGTTGAGCGATACCCTGCACGAGGGACTGGTCAACCTGCTGAAAGTGCGCCCCCTCGACGTGCTGCGCCTACCGGCTTGGCTCGGCGCGGGGAAAGCGCGCTTCAAGCGCGAGGTGGCGCAGCGCGCGCCGCTCGATGTGTCGTTGCTGCCCTATCATGAACCGGTGCTCGAACACCTTCGCGCGGCGCGGGCGGGCGGGCGCCGCACGGTATTGGCAACAGCCTCGGACAAAACGGTCGCGCAAGCCGTCGCCGATCATCTCGGTCTGTTCGACGAGGTGATCGCCAGCGACGGCGACAAAAACCTTTCAGGCGCCGCCAAACGCGACGCGCTGGTAGAGCGGTTCGGGCCGGGCGGCTTCGATTATGTCGCCAACGGAGCGGTCGATAAGCCGGTCTGGTCGGCGGCGCGAACTGCCATTCTCGCCAACGCCCCGCCAGCGCTCGCCGCCGATGTCGGGAACGGCCACGACCATGTCGAGACCCTGTCGCGAAAGGCCGGCAATCTCGGTCCGTTGTTGCGGGCGGCACGGGTTTATCAATGGGTCAAGAACCTGCTGATTTTCGTGCCGATCTTAGCCGCACAACAACTCGATGGCGCCAGCCTCTTGCAGGCGGCTCTCGCCTTTGTGTTTTTCTGCCTGGCCGCCTCTTCGGTTTACATCATCAACGATTTGATGGACCTGGACGCCGACCGGCGCCATCCGCGCAAGAAGCAACGTCCCTTTGCCGCCGGGCAATTGGCGGTCATGCCGGCGCTTGTGACGGCGGCGGGTTTGATCGTGGTTTCCCTGATCGGCGCCTTTCTCGTGGCGCCATTGTTTGGGTTGGTGCTGGTCGGCTATCTCATCGTCACCGGCAGCTATTCATTGTGGATCAAGCGCTATCCGCTGATCGACGTGATCGTTCTGGCCGGCCTTTATACCTTGCGCATTATCGCCGGCGGCACCGCCACCGAAACGCCGCTGTCGTTGTGGCTGCTCGCCTTGGCGATGTTCCTGTTCACCAGCCTGGCCTTCGCCAAACGTTACGCCGAGGTCGCCGACGTCTTCAAGCGCGGTGAAAGCAACGTCGACGGACGCGGTTACCGGGCCGGCGACCAGAGCGTGCTGATGGCGTTGGGCACGGCCGCCGGGATTGCCTCGATCGTGACGCTGGCGCTGTTCGTCAATAACCCGACCGATCCCGACCTTTACAACACGCCCGAGCTGCTGTGGGGAGTCTGCCCGGTGCTGCTCTACTGGGTGGCGCACATCTGGCTGGCGGCGCAGCGGGGCACGCTGACCGACGATCCGATCGTTTTCGCATTTCGCGATCCGGCCTCGCGCGCGGCATTGGTCGTGGCGGTTATACCGGTTGCCTTGGCTATCTGGTTGTGAGCGGCGGCCAATACCAATCATGGGGCAGGATCGATTTCGGACCGCAAACCGGCGTGCGGTACGACGACCGGCTGGCGCCGCTGCCGAAGACCGAAGCCGACAAGACCGTTCTGCCCTATGGCAATGGGCGCAGCTACGGCGATAGCTGTTTGAACACCGGTGGCGTCCTGATCGATTGCCGTGGCCTCGACCGTTTCATCGCCTTCGATGCCGACAGCGGGGTGGTGCGCTGCGAAGCCGGGGTTCTGCTCGCCGACATCCTCGACGTCGCAGTGGCGCGGGGCTGGTTCCTGCCGGTCAGCCCGGGCACCCGGTTCGTGACCGTCGGTGGCGCCATCGCCAACGACGTGCACGGCAAGAACCATCACCGCGCGGGGACTTTCGGGTGCCACCTGCGCTGCTTCGAGTTGCTGCGCTCGAACGGCGAGCGTCTGCTCTGCTCGCCGGACGAGAACCGCGACTATTTCCAGGCCACGATCGGCGGGCTCGGCCTGACAGGTCTGGTGACTTGGGCGGAAATCCAGCTCAAACCGGTCGCCAATGCCTACATCGATCAGGAGACAATCCGCTTCGGCGACTTGGCCGAGTTCTTCGATTTGTCGCAAGCTTCCGACGCCGAGTTCGAGTACACCGTCGCGTGGATCGATTGCCTGGCGACCGGGCCGTCGCTGGGGCGCGGATTGTTCATGCGCGGCAACCACGCGCCGACGGCAGCGAGCAAGACACCGAAAGCGCCGGGAAAAAGCCTTTCGGTACCGTTCGCGCCGCCGCTCTCGCTGGTCAACCGGCTGAGCCTGCGCGCGTTCAACGCGCTCTATATTCGCAAACAGCGCAGCGATCGGGTCGCCAGCCAGGTCCATTACCAGCCGTTCTTTTATCCGCTCGATGCGATCGGCAACTGGAACCGGATGTACGGTCCGAGAGGATTCTATCAATTTCAATGTGTGTTGCCGTCCGCCGACGGCAAAACCGGTATCGCCGAGATCTTGACGGAAACCGCGGCCGCCGGCTGGGGATCGTTCCTGGCGGTGCTCAAAGTCTTCGGCGACCGGCCCTCGCCGGGGTTAATGTCTTTTCCACGACCCGGTGTCACATTGGCGCTGGATTTTCCCAACGCGGGCGCAGGCATCCGCGGCTTGTTGGACCGCCTCGACAGGATCACCGGCGAACATGGCGGCGCTGTCTACCCGGCCAAGGACGCCCGCATGTCGCCGGGCCTGTTTCGCCAAGCCTATCCGGCGCTGGATGAATTCGTGAAATGGATCGATCCGGCGTTTTCGTCGTCTTTTTGGCGGCGGGTCGCAGTCAGTCAGGACGAAGGGTGATGAGTAATATTGCAATATTTGGGGCCTATTCGGCGATCGCCGAAGCGACCGCCCGTCAGCTGGCGAAAGGTGGTGGATCGTTTTTTCTGGTGGGACGCGACCGCGGCAAACTGGACCAGGTCGCTGCCGATTTGCAGGTCCGCGGCGCGCACGACGTCCACGTATTCGCCTGCGACTTGGCCGCGACCGCGGGAGTTGTATCCGCGATCGAGGCGCTGTTCGCCGCGTTCGACACGGTCGATGTGGCGCTGTTAGCCCACGGAACGCTGCCCGATCAGAAGATTTGCGAAGGCGATGCGCAACAGACCGTCGCGGCCCTTGAAGTCAATGCGCTCAGCCATATCGGCCTGCTGACACTGCTGGCCAACCGCTTCGAGCAGCAGAGAAACGGCACCATCGCCGTCATCACGTCGGTCGCCGGCGACCGCGGACGCAAGAGCAACTACGTCTACGGCACCGCCAAGCGCGCGGTCAGCACGTTCCTCGAAGGCCTGCGCCACCGCCTGGCGGCCACGCAGGTGCAGGTCATCGATATCCGGCCGGGTTTCGTCGACACCCCGATGACCACCGCATTCGACAAGGGGGCGCTGTGGGTGGTGCCGGATAAAGTCGGCGCCGACATCGCGCAGGCGATCGAAAAGGGCAAACCCGTTGTCTACACGCCGTGGTTCTGGCGCTACATCATGCTGATTATCCGCAACGTGCCGGCGTTCGTGTTCCATAAGACGAACCTATGACGCGCATGCTCGAATCGATCCTGACCCCATGGCGCCTGAAGTGGTATTCCCGCGGCGCGCTGCTCGCGCTGGCGGCCGCTTTTGTCGCGATCCTGGTGTCGGGCTCGGGGCCAGAGACAATTACCGGGCGTGTCGGCGGCGACTATCCGGCGTTCTACAGCGCCGGCCAGATCATTGCCGACGGCGCGGCCGAAAATCTGTACTCCCCGCGGACACAACGCGACTATCAGAAGCCGTTGATCGGCGATCAAACCGGCGTGTTGCTGTTCGCCTATCCGCCCCATTTCGCGCTGCTCTATGCGCCGCTGTCGCAATTGCCGTACCGGCTTTCCTACGCGCTTCATACCTTGGCATTGGTCGCGGCCTTGGCGCTGGCGTGCGTACTGATCCAGCGCATCTATCCCAACCTGATCGACGGCCCCTATCTGCTGTTTTTCCTGGCGCTGACCGCCTACCCGATCATTCGTTCCGTGATGGGCGCCCAGAATACAGCCTTCTCCCTCCTGCTCATTGTTTTGTGCTGGTACAACGTTCTGCACAACAAGCACTATCAGGCTGGCATCTTTTTGGGCCTGTTGTTTTTCAAGCCGCAATTCGCGGTGCCGCTCACCGGTCTCTTTGTCTTGTCAGGCCGCTGGCGGGTGTGGGTGAGCGCCGGTGCCACGGCAGTCGTTCTGTTTGCGCTCAGCACGGCGATCGCGGGGCCGGCTTGGGTCGGCGATTGGCTGGATATCGCGAGGACGTTTTCGCGCTTCGACGTGCAGGTCAATTTCGGCGAGCTGGTATCGTGGCAGGGCTTCCTGCAGGCGCTCTTGGGTGACGGCAATACGGTTGCCGTTGCGCTCGGCTGGCTCCTCGCCGCGGCGACGGTTCTTGGCATTTGCTGGGTCTGGTTTGCCGGCGGACGCAAGGCCGACTTCAGCGCGCAACTGGGTCTGGCCAGCGTTTGCATCGTGCTGATTTCGCCGCACACCTTGTATTACGATTCAGGCATCGCATTGATCGCCTTTATTGTTGTCTTGAGCCACTTGGGCCCGTTAAACCCGGGTATCATTTTGGGCGTTTGGGCGGCCGGGCTATTGCAGTTATTATCGCCTTCGCTAGGTATCAGCCTGTCGTTCCTGCCGTTGGTTTTCATCCTGGTCCTCGCGATCACCCACCTGTGGTCGCCCGGTATCAAGAACGCGGAGGCGCAACCGGTCTGATCGAAGCTGCCAGTTAAAATAGGTGGCGACTAAACAAGGGGGAGGACATCATGGCGGCCCAATCGCAAGCGCCGAAGACGCCGTTCCGGCTCGAAGAGGCGACGATAAGCGACCTGCACGCCGCGATCAAAGCGGGGCAGACCACGGTCGTCGAAGTTGTCGAACGATACCTCGCGCGGGTGCGCGCCTATAACGGGGTGGCCAGCATGCTGGTCACCGAGGACGGCATGCCGGTGCCCGAAGCGCCAGGCATCGTGCGCGGCGGCGCGCCCCTACGCTTTCCCGCCGAAACCATCAAGGCGTCGGAGATCCTGCCCGATCTCGATATATATAAAGGCCCGCCGCTGGAGTTTGGCCGCATGGAGCCGACCGCTTCCAAACCTGAGGTGAGCCAGCAGTTCGGCATGATCGCCGGCATTCCCAGCGCGGGCCAGGTCAACGCACTAGCGACGCTGAATATCCGCGGCGAGCGTTCGGTCACCTGCTGGGGCGAATACGATAAGCATCCCGATGAAGGCCCGCTGCCGGCGGGCGCGCCGCCGGTCTGTGAGATGTTCCGCCAGCAGCCCGACGCGCTCGAACGCGCGGCCGAACTCGATGCGGAGTTCGGCAGCAATCCCGATCTCGAAAAAATGCCGATGTACGGCGTCACCTTCTCGTTCAAGGATCCGTTCGACACCAAGGACATGCGTTCGACCGGCGGCGGCGATGCCGCCTACGACATCGATTTCCCGGCGCGCGACCATGTGCTGGTCGAACAGCTGCGCAACAAGGGCGCGATCATTTTCGCCAAGGCGGTATGCACCGAATATAACGGCCGCGCCGGCGACCCCGGCGGCAACCACACGCCAGACCAAGTGCTGCCCTCGGTGCTCGGCTATCAGCGCAGTACCTGGGCGGGCAATCCGTCCAACCCTTATGACACCACGCGATCGGCGTCGCTCGGCTCCAGTTCGGGTTCGGCCCTGTCGGTCAGTACCAACCTGGTGATGGCGAGCCTCGGCGAAGAGACGCGGGCGTCGACCCGCGGCCCGGCCAACCACAACGCGGTGGCGCTTATCCTGCCGCACAAGGCGATGCTGGGTTTCGACGGCGGCGCCATCGGCGCCGACATCTACTGCGACCGCAGCGGCGTGCTCTGCCGAACTCTTGCTGACTGCGCCAAGGTGCTCGACGCGCTCAAAGACCCGGAAGAGGGCTATTACGATCCGCGCGATCCCTACACCACCGTGCCGCGCTCTTCGGTGCTCGATACACCTTACGCCGGCCACGTGGGGACGTCCGGCGCGGCCGGGGTGCTCGCTGGGTTGCGGCTTGGCGTGGTCCGTGAATCGATGGTCTATCCGGAAGGCTCGAAGACCGAGGAACCGATCGTCACCGCCGCCACGGCGGAGATCAAGGACGTGCTGGGTGGTCATCTCGGCGCGACCTTGGTCGAATCGTCCGATCCGCTATGGATGCCCGATCCCGATATCGAGCAGATGCAGACCGATTTCCGCCGCGCGTTGGCCTGGCTGATACCGGTATTCATGCCCGATATCCTGTTCCGGCTGACGCCGGGCGGCGAGCCCGTGTTCCCCGACTTCGCGGCGGCGATCAAGCCAACCGAGTTTCTCCCCGGCAAGGTGTTCGGCAACGGAGACATGGACCCGATCGACTACATGGTGCAGATGGCCGATGGCCGCATCGCGCCGCCGTCGAACCTCGACATCGCCACCATCCAGCAACAGGAGCTTTCCACCACTTTCCGCTTCCACATCAGCCAGTACCTGGCGGGCCGGGCCGCCGACTGGCAGGCCGCCGGTTTTGAGGAAACGCTGGCCGATTGGGCGGCGCTCAACGCGCGCTCGAAATTCTGGGGCGACGACCAGCGTTCGGCATTCAAAAACTGGGAAGAGGTGGCCGACCCGCGCAATCCGCTCGACGGCCGGCAAGGCGTCAACGAACGCATTATGCTGCGCGAGTTGCTGCGCCGGGTCGACATGATGGTGATCCTGGAAAATAAGCTCGACGCGCTGGTGCGCCTGCACACGCCGTGGCCGCCGGGGATCATCGGCGGACCGCACCAGTACGACATTCCGCACAATCTGCGGCCCGAGAGCCTGTACGGACCGAACGCCGGACTGACCGAAGTGCTGATCCCGGCGGGCTACGTCGATACGGCTTACGACCCGGTGTTCGCGCTCAACGAGGACGGCACCAGGTATGTTTCCGCGCCGTCGCACTCACCGACCCAATTGGCCGAGCCCGGCCTGCCGTTCTCGCTGGTGTTCCGCACCGAACCCGGCAAGGAGGATATCCTCTTGAAGGTCGCCTCGGCCTACGAAGCGGCCTCGCGGCGCCGCGTGCCGCCGCCCGATTTCGGGCCGCTCACAGTGTGACAAACTGAGCAATTCGATCCGCCATATAATTGGCGGGATGAGAGCTTGTGCCTTGTTCGCTGACGACATTGCGAACATCGCATTGCGTGAGTTTATAATCTGTCGTTAAATCATAACGAGAACGTCTAGCTGCTTGATCACCGTAAGGGGGTCGAAAGATGGAGAACTACAATCCCAATATCGATAACCCGTATCCTGAAGGCGACTGGTCGCAGATTTCCGACTTCAAGTATCTGACGCCGATGATATTGCGGCGTGAGGCGAAGGCGGTAAGGAACCGGGGAGATAAGGAGAAAGACGCTGAGTATATTCTCGGCGAAGAGTATCGCGTTTCCTACAAACTGGATGGGCAGGACCGGGAAATCAAAGTGCCAAGGGGAATGCTGACCGATCTGTCGTCGGCGCCGCGCATCGCGTCGCTGGCCGGGATCGGCCGGGTCGGACCCCATCTCGAAGGCTCGATCGTGCACGATTTTCTCTATATCGCCTGGCAATACCTCAATCCTGAACGAGAGGTGCGGAGCGAGGACCGGCGATTTGCGGATGAGTTGTTCCGCGAGGCGATGAAGGAGACGTCGGTCCTGGCGTTCCGAAGAGGAGTCATCTACCGGGCAGTCCGCTGGTTTGGTGGGGGCGTATATAAAAGCAGGGACCCCAACGCGTTCGTCGATCTCGATACGGCTTGATCGGGTGCCGGTGCGTTGCCGGATTAAATCTGAGATGGCATGTTGGAAATTCTACACGGGCTAACCGAAGGGAATTTGCCATGCCGGTAATCGTGCGCGCAGCGGAAACGGATGTGAAAGCAATCGCCGACGGTATTACGGTGCGGTCTTTGTTGTCGCCCGACAACACTTGTTCCGATCATGTCTTGCTCGATCTGGTATCATTTGCCGACAACGCGAGCTTCGATCTGTCGCTGGATGACGACGCCATCGGCTGGCTCCAGGTGCTCGATGGTTCGGGCTCGCTCGCCGGTTTCGATACGCCGCTCGACCGCGAGGGCGTGACCTACCTGCCGCTGGGCTATACCGGCAGCTTCACCGCGTCCGCAGAAGGTACCCGGTTGTTGGTCGCCACGGTGCCGGCCGCTGCGCGCTTCGACCCTAATGTCGCCGCGACGCCCGACGTGCCGCGCACCGCCGATTGGACCCGCGAGCCGGTGTTGAAGTCGGAGCACGACGAGCGCAGCCGCATCTATATGGCGACGCGCGGGCTGACCGGCACCGAAGCCTATCGTGGCGAGATGATCCGCTATCCCGCCGGCACCGCGGCGCCGGCGCACCACCATGAGGGGGCGGAACATTTTCAGTACGTCCTCACCGGCTCCGGCACGGCCAAGCTGGGCGGCGAGACCCACACGCTCAGTGCCGGCGACGTGCTCTACAACTACGAAAACGAGATCCATTCGTTTTTCAACGAGAACGACGAAGAGTTTTCATTCGTCGAGTTCTTCGTGCCCGGCGGCTGCAAGACCGTGTGGGTTCCCGGCGCCGAAGTGTGCGCGTGGCTGCCGACCGGCGCCGACATCAAGGGCCGGCCGCCGGCGCGCGAGATCGCCTACCACGTGCACGGCGAGGACGA
>CAJICQ010000517.1_pt1 | contig 11159 bp, 8 predicted proteins | sample 9199721 | NCBI WGS metagenome assembly CAJICQ01 (sample SAMEA7708344, study PRJEB35096) | sediment metagenome | biome: marine neritic benthic zone biome [ENVO:01000025]; feature: sediment [ENVO:00002007]; material: shallow marine sediment [ENVO:03000034] sea grass bed [ENVO_01000059] ...
GCGATTGCCATCGGCGCGCCCATGCGTCCGCCTTCGCCGCCGCCCTTGATGCCGAACTCGGTGAACGGCGACGGCGTCTCCACATGACCCACTTCGAGCACGTCGGGCACCTCCATGGCGCTCGGCATGTGGTAATCGGTGTACATCGCGGTCAGCAGCTGGCCGCCTTCGTCATAGTAGAAATGTTCGTAGATGGCGGTACCGATCCCCTGGGCGGTGCCGCCGCGCACATGGCCGGCCAAGGTCATGGGATTGACCATGGTGCCGCAGTCGTGGACCGCCACATACTTTAAGAATTCGATCCGTCCGGTCTCGATATCGACCTCGATGACCGGCATGTGACACATGTGCCCCATGATCGGATAGAACACGCCCATATCGGAGCGGTCTTCCGACGGCATGGTGGTCGCCGGATGGTCGTAGACCGAGCTGGCGTCGAGGCCGCTGGCGAATTCGGGCTCGTCGGGCAGCGACAGGCGGAAATAATGCGCCTGCATGGCGATATCGGCGATCGTCATCTGCTGGTCCGAACCCTTGATGCTGACCGCGCCGTCTTTCAATTCCAGATCCTGAACGTCGGCTTCCATCAGATGACCGGCGATGAGAAACAGCTTCTCACGCAGCTGCCGGCTGGCGCCGACCAGCGCCCCGGTGATCATCACCGTGAAGCGGCTGCCGCCCGGTCCGGTCGAATTGAACCCGGCGTCCGTGTCGGCATAGTTAACGATAATGTCGTCGGGCGACATCTGCAGCTGCTCGGCGAGTACCTGGGTCGCCACTGTCTCCGGACTGTTGCCCCAGAACGGCGCGCCCAGGGTGATGAACGCCTTGCCGGTCGGATCGATCTTGACCTGAACGCTTTCCGGCGAGCTGGTGAGTGTGAACCCGGGCTCTTCGTTGAGCATCCAGAACTCGGTGGCGCTGAATACGCTGCGTTCCTGGCAAGTGGCCACGCCGATGCCGATGTAGCGGCCCTCGGCGCGCGCCTCTTCCTGCTTTTTGCGCCAGCCGTCGTAATCGAGCATCTCCAGTGCCTTGTCCAACACCGCCGGATAGTTGCCGCTGTCGTACATATTGCCGCTGGGGATGATGTAGGGAAAATCATCCGGTTGAATGAAATTCTTGCGGCGGATCTCGATCGGATCGAGTTTGAGCTCGTCGGCCGCCGCGTCGACCATCCGCTCGATGACGAAATTGGCGACTTCCGAGCCGAACCCGCGATAGGCGCCCTGCTGGCACTTGTTGGTGAACACCGCCGTCAGGTTCATGTCGACGCTGCGGAACTTATAGGGACCGCAGATCTGCGACAGCGCGTTGCCGTGATGGCCGACACCGAACTGGAAGTAAGCGCCGTAATCGTCGATGCAATCGAACCGCAGACCGAGAATCGTGCCGTCATCCTTGACCGCGAGCTCGCAATCGTACACCCGGTCCGACCCCATGTTGTCCGACGCCGTGGTGTTGTCGAGACGATCCTCGAGGTACTTCACCGGCCGGCCGACGGTGCGCGCCAGCGTCGCGGCGATCACCGGGACCTTGTGGAGAAACAGCTTGCTGCCGAAACTACCGCCGGCAATGGTCGGCACGATGTTCAGCTTGTGCGGCTCGACCCCCAGCGTCACCGCGAGCAGCCAGCCGACATAGTTGTACATCGAGCTGTTGACGTGGACGGTGAACTTGCCGGTGCCGCCGTCATAGTCGGCGACCGCGCCGCAGGTCTCCAGCGGCTGCGCGCCCGAACGCGGCCAGCGCAGGTGGCGCGTGATTATTTTGTCGGCGGCGGCGAAATCCTCGTCGATCGGTCCGAAGGTAAAACGGCGCTCCATGGCGACGTTGGTGCTGCCGCGATCGGGATGCAAAACCGCATCGCCGCTCGAGTTCACCGCCTCCTCCGGGTCGACCACCGCCGGCAGTTCCTCGTATTCAACCTCGATCAGGTCACAGGCGTCCTCGGCGATGTAACGGCTTTCCGCGGCGACGATGGCGACTGGCTCGCCGACATGGCGCACCCGGTCGAGCGCGACACAACGCTGCTCGCAGGGCGGGCTTGAGAATGTCGGCAGCGGTCCGGTGACCGCGGCGACATCCTCGCCGGTCATCACGGCGAGCACGCCCGGCAGGGCGGCGGCGGCCGCGGTGTCGATGGCGACAATCTTGGCGTGAGCGTGGGGACTGCGCAACACGGCCGCGTGCGCCATGTTGGGCAGTACGACGTCATCGGCGTATTTGCCGTGACCGGTGAGCAGGCGCGGATCTTCGACCCGCTTCATGCTCTTGCCGATCCAGGTGTAGTCTGATTTCGGCGCTTCTTCCTGCCGGCTCGGCGGGATGCGATCGCTGGTGTTGCTCATTCCGCTGCCTCCTGCTGGCGCATCCGCTCGGCGGCCAGCTCAATCGCTTCGACGATGGTCTGATAGCCGGTACACCGGCATAGATTGCTCGATACCGCTTCGCGAATTTCCGCCCGCGTCGGCGCCGGGTTGTCGCGCAGTAATTCCAGCGCGACCATCAACATGGCCGGCGTGCAGAACCCGCATTGCAGGCCGTGCTTTTCCCAGAACGCTTCCTGCAGCGCGTGCATGTTACCGACGCTACCCAGCGATTCGACGGTTTCGATCTCCCATCCGTGGGCCTGCGCGGCTAAACACAGGCACGAGCGCGCTGACTTGCCGTCGACCAGTATCGTGCAAGTGCCGCAGACGCCGTGCTCGCAGCCAACATGAGTGCCGGTCAAACCGAGGCTTTCGCGCAAAAAATCGCTCAGCAGCATCCGCGGCTCAACATCGCGCTCGTAGGTGGTGCCGTTGACCGTGAGGGTGACGTTTACCTTTTCCATCTTGATCCTCCCCAACCGCCGTCAGTCCGCACAACGGGAATGCGCGTCGGCGAGCGCGCGCCGCACCAGGCTGCCCACCAGATCGCGGCGGTAGGTGGCATCGGCGTGATAATCATCTTGCGGATCTATCGAAGCCACCACGGTCTCTGCCGCCTCGGCGAACGCCTCCGCACTGGGGGTGGCGCCCGTCAAAAGCCCTTCGGCGTCGGCAATCCGGCTGGCGCAAGGGCCGACGCCGGCGCATGCCAGACGTACGGTGTCGATCTTGCCGTCGGCGACGCTCATCACGGTGGCAACCGAAGCTAGTGCGAAATCGCCCTTGCGCGGGCTGAACTCGCCAAACCCCCAGCCCTGCCCGTCCGGTGCAACCGGTACGAGAACTTCGGTCAACAGCTCGTCGGGACGCGCCGCCGTTTCGAACGGGCCGAGGAAAAAATCAGCGGCCTGGACGGTGCGGGTGTTGTCGTGGCTGCGCAGGGTCAACGCCGCCTCGGCGACCAGCATCACCGCCGGCATTTCCGAGGCCGGATCGGCGTGGGCGAGATTACCCGCCAACGTGCCGCGGTTGCGGATCGGACGGTGCGAGACGTGCGGATAGGTCTCCGAGATCAACGGCGCGGCCTCGCGAACGAGCGACGATTCGGCGACCTCGTTATGGCGGACCAAGGCGCCGATAATCAGCGTGTCGTCCTCCAAATCCAAGGTATCGAGGGCCGGCACGTGATTGATGTCGATGACGACACGCGGTTGCACAACGCGCGTATTCATCATCGCGATGAGGCTTTGTCCACCGGCGAGGATTTTGCTGTCCTCGCCATATTGATTGAGTGTGGCTAGAACGCCTTCGATCGTCTCGGGGCGTTCGTATTGAAACGGCGCAGGTTTCACTGGCGGTTCCTCCCCTGATAACGACTAATTTCTTGTTTTTATTATCGTTAATTACGAATGTTGTATTTTTGTTACAACTTTTTGGCGATTAAGTTCTGCCGATAGCATATCAACGGAACTCTTCCACGATCAAGATAAACCTATTTGGCCGCCTCGTCAGTTCAAATTTAACAATACGATAGAATTTGATCCGCTGGCGGTCCAACCACCGCACCGGTATTGCTAACCTGGCACGACGCAGCCGCCATCAACTACCGTTCAAAGCCCAAAATCCATGCTTTCTATCATTTGACAGCCTTCCGGTGCCGGCGCATGCTTACTAACAAGCGGTGTGACTTTTGGCGCGGTTTCCTGGGCTTTCACGGACGATTCCTTCCAACGCCCCGCGCCAGGTTCGAACGAAGAGGAGAACCTGTAGATGAGCGCCCAAGCCGAACTCGACACCGGCCTCGACGAGCCGACCGAAATTCCGGTCCTCGATATCGGACCCTACCTTGCCGGCGACCGCGCCGCCCTGGAACCACTGGCGGCAGAGTTGCGCCACGCCCAGGAACATGTCGGGTTCTATTTCATCGTCAATCACAGCGTGCCACGCAGCCTGATATCTCAGGCCTACGATCAACTGCGGCGGTTTTTTGCCTTACCGCTGGAAGAAAAACTGAAACTGCGAATCAACGAGAACTCGATCGGCTACGTGCCGGCAAAATCGTCCATTTACGTGACATCGACGGTCAATGAAAACACCAAACCGGACCTCAACGAGACCATCTTGACGTGCCGCGAGCGCGCGCCGGACCATCCGTCGATCGTCGCCAAACGCCGGTTCCACGGCCCCAACCAGTGGCCCGACGAGACGCTCGTGCCGGGCTACCGCGAAAAAATGCTCGAGTACTACGCGACCGTCGAGGCTCTCGCGTACGAGATGCTGCCGCTCTATGCCCGCGCGCTCGGCCTGCCGGCGGATTATTTCGAGAAATACTTCGCCGATCCCATGTGGACGACGCGCAATTCGTTCTATCCGGCGACGGCAGCCGAAGAAAACCAGTTCGGTATTTCGCCCCACTGCGATCACGGCTTCATTACCTTCCTGCCGCTGTCGGACGAGCCGGGCCTGCAGATCCAGACCCAGAGTGGCCGCTGGCTGCCGGCCGAACAGGTCGGCGATGCGTTCATCGTCAACACCGGCGAATTCATGAACCGCTGGACCAACGGGCGCTTCATCGCCACGCCGCACCGCGTGGTGCCGCCCAAGAATGACCGTTATTCGACGGCGTTTTTCTTCAACCCGACCTGGGACACCGTCGCCGAACCGCTGCCGACCTGCGTCAGCGCCGATCACCCGGCTAAATTCGAACCGGTGACGATGCTCGATTACTTGACCTGGTATTTCGACCGCAATTTCAGCAAGGGTGGCGGCGGACGCCAGGAAGACTACGCGCCCGGCGAGGCGATCAAACGCTAAGATGCGTTGACGCCGAAACGAAAACTCAGCAGGGGAACCGCCATGACCAGCACCGGTGATGTTCTCAAACGTGCGTCGATGGCGATCATCCGGCACGCTTCGAAGCGACGACATTCATCCAGTATCTGAAGGACTATGCGGAGGGCAATTACCTGCACCAGGCCGAATACGCCAAGCGTCAAAACGCCGCTGCCTAACCGGCAACGCGCGCTGGCGGCGCAGGCATGCTATATAGTTGGACCGTCGAATCGAAGTTGGCTTTAATATGAACACGCAGAGGTATTGCGCGTGACTGACCCGTCAAATCCCCAGTTCTGGAGCATGCGTCTGGGCAGCCATCCCCAGCGCGACGAGGTCGCCTTCGACCTCGATGACGTCTTGTCGTCGGTCGTGTCGTTGCGTGCGGCCATCCCCGAAGATGCGTTCACCGCTCCGATTCTCGGCACCGAGCGTGAGGGCCAGGGCGTGGTCATCGACAATAGCGGCCGGGTGCTGACGATTGGCTATCTGGTGACCGAGGCCGAAGAAATCTGGTTGGTCGGCAACAACAATGTCGCGCTGCCCGCCCACGTGGTGGCGTACGACCAGGAAACCGGGTTCGGGCTAGTGCAAGCGTTGGGCGATCTGGGCTTGCCGGCAGCCGAGATCGGCGAGTCCTATGCGATCGCCGTCGGCGAACCGGTCATCGTCGCCGGTCAGGGCGGCGCCGACGAGGCGGTGAACGCACAGGTCGTCTCGGTGCGCGAATTCGCCGGATCTTGGGAATACCTGCTCAATGACGCGATCTTCACCATCCCTGCCCACCCGAAATGGAGCGGTGCCGGCGTCTTTAACCGGACCGGGCAACTGATCGGCATCGGATCGCTGTATATCCAACAGGCGCTGCCCGGCGAAGAACAAATCGACGGCAACATGATCGTGCCGATCGACATCCTCAAACCGATCTATGACGACCTGCTCACGCTCGGCCGGCCCAGCACACCGGCGCGGCCCTGGCTCGGCATGACGACCGCGGAGGCCGAAGACCGGCTGGTTGTCGCGGGTCTGGCCAATGGCGGACCGGCAATGCGCGCCGGCGTCGAGCTCGGTGATTTGGTGATCGGCGTGGCCGGCGAACCGGTCGGTGAGTTGCCGACGATGTTTCGCAAGATTTGGGCGCTCGGCAGCGCCGGCGTGCCGGTACCACTGACATTGCAGCGCGACGGCCGAACCTTATCGCTTACCGTCGATAGCGGCGCGCGCGCCGATTACCTGAAAAAACCCAAAGTTAACTAGTGTGGTGAATTTGAAGTTCCTATCATTATAGGGATCAACGCCGTAAGGAACTTCAAACTCCTAAACCACACTAGATTCATAGATTTACTAGTGTCCTAGTCGAACCGGAAGTTCGCTCGGCGCTTGCCACAAATGCGACGAACTTCCGATTCGGGACACTAGTGCTCCGCTGATCTCAACGCGCGGTCCAAACAGGCCCATTTCGAGCGGCCGTTAAACACAAAATCGCTATTCAACTAAAGTCGGTTGTCTGCCGGGGGGTTAACGTTGCAGTATTATCGTGGGACAACGATATAGCGTGCGCCGTTCACGGCGCACGTAACCAAACAAGCAGGGAGTGGAAGATGAAACTTATAGCAATCACGAGTGCTGCCGTTGTGGCGGGGGCCATGTGGGTTGCCGGCGGCGCCGCGAGCGGCGCTCACGCGGCAACGCTGGATGACGTGAAAGCAGCCGGCCAGGTGAAATGCGGTATCAATACCGGTCTGCCGGGCTTTGCCTTTACCGACGACAAGGGCAACTGGACCGGCTTCGACGTCGCCTACTGTCGAGCCCTTTCGGCGGCTGTATTCGGCGACCCCAACAAGGTCAAGTATGTCAACCTGACCGGCAAGAACCGCTTTCCGGCGTTGGCCTCGGGCGAAATCGACGTGCTGTCGCGCAACACCACCTGGACCTTCTCGCGCGATGTCGATTTGGGCTTCACCTTTATCGGCGTCAGCTATTACGACGGTCAGGGTTTCATCGGACGCACGGCGCTTGGCGCGAAAAGCGCCAGGGAGCTCGACGGCGCGTCGGTCTGCATCCAGACCGGCACCACAACCGAGCTGAACCTGGCCGACTTCTTCCGCGTCAACAACATCAAGTACGAGCCGGTACCGATCGAAACCAACGAAGAGGCGCGCAAGGCCTACGAAGCCGAGCGCTGCGACGTCTATACGACGGACGCCTCGGGCCTGGCGGCGACCAAATCGACCTTTCCGGACGCCGACAAGCATATGGTGTTTCCGGAAATCGTCTCGAAAGAACCGCTCGGGCCGCTGGTCCGCCAGGGCGACGATCAGTGGGCCGACATCGCCCGCTGGACACTGAACGCGTTGATCAACGCCGAAGAGCTCGGTGTCACCCAGGGCAACGTCGATGAGATGGCCAAGGGTACCAACAATCCCGAGATCAACCGCATGCTCGGCTCCGAAGGCTCGTTGGGTGAGATGCTGGGACTGTCCAAGACCTGGGCCGTCGCCGTCATCAAGGCCGAAGGAAACTACGCCGAAATCTTCGAGCGCTATCTCGGCAAAAACACCGCGCTCGGTCTCGCGCGCGGCCAAAACGCGCTCTACAAGGATGGCGGCATTCTCTACGCCCCGCCGATGCGCTGATTACACAGGAACCGAAGGTCCGTCCCGCTGGGGCGGACCTTCTCCTTTGTCAACCGAAAATGCTTAGAGATAATCAGTTGTGGCGACCACAACCCTGACCAACGGAACAGGCGGGCTGGAAGTCCGGCGGCTGTGGACCGACGAGCGTTCACGCGGCATTATTTTTCAGCTGCTGGTGGTTCTCGGCCTGGCGATTTTCATCGCCTTCATCGTGTCGAACACGATCGCCAATCTGCAACGGGCCGGCCTGGCATCGGGTTACGGTTTCTTGAGCGACCCGGCGTTCTTCGACATCAACCAGCGGCTGATCGAATATACGTCACAATCGACGTTCGGCCGCGCCTTGATCGTCGGGCTGCTCAACACCATTCTGGTGTCCGCCCTGGGCGTCATCGCCGCGACGCTGATCGGCTTTACCGCCGGCGTGTTGCGGCTGTCACATAACTGGATTCTCAGCCGGCTGGTGACCACCTATGTCGAGTTCACCCGCAACGTGCCGGTGCTGCTGCAAATCATCTTCTGGTGGGCGATCCTCACCGGGTTGCCGAAAGTGCGCGACAGCCTGTCGATCGGCGACGCGTTTTTTCTCAACAATCGCGGGCTGCGCATGCCGGCGCCGGTTCTGGAACCCGGTTTCGTGTGGGTGTTCGCGGCATTTGTCGCCGGCATTATCGCGTCCGTCTTCATCGCCAAATGGGCCAAGCGGCGGCAGGATCGAACCGGCCAGACCTTCCCGATGTTTTGGGTCGGTCTCGCTCTGATAATCGGCCTGCCGGTCATCGTTCATTTCATCCTCGGCCAGCCGCTGACCTGGGACGTGCCGCTGCGCCAGCGGTTCAATTTCGCGGGCGGCTTCAATGTAACGCCGGAACTTATCGCGCTGTGGTTCGCGCTGTCGACCTATACCGGCGCGTTTATCTCGGAAAATGTGCGCGCCGGCATTCTGGCGGTCAGCAAGGGCCAGACCGAGGCAGCCTTCGCGCTGGGCCTGCGGCCCAACCAGACCATGCGGTTGATCATCATTCCCCAGGCGCTGCGCGTAATCATTCCGCCGTTGACCAGCCAGTATCTCAACCTGACCAAGAATTCGTCGCTGGCCATCGCCATCGGTTACCAGGACCTGGTGTCGATCGGCGGCACGATCTTGAACCAGAGCGGCCAGGCGCTCGAGGTCGTCGGCATCTGGATGGCGGTGTATCTGAGCCTGAGCCTGCTCACCTCGGCCTTCATGAACTGGTACAACAAACGCATTGCGCTGGTGGAACGATGACCGACCAGCCCTTCTATCGCCAGCAAGCCGAACTCTTGCCGCAACGCGCCGCCCCGGCGACGACCGTCGGGATCATCGGCTGGCTACGCACCAACCTGTTCTCGAGCTGGCTCAACAGCGTGGTGACGTTGGTCGCTTTCTATATTTTGTGGATTGTTATCACCGGGCTGATCGATTGGGCCTTTATCAGCTCCCATGTCAGCGGCACCGACCGGTTTGCCTGCACCAGCGATGGCGCCTGCTGGGCCTGGCTCGACCAGCGCATCCAGCAGTTTCTCTACGGCTTCTACCCCGCCACTGAGACCTGGCGGGTCAATCTGGCGTTTGTACTGCTCGCGCCTGCGCTGGCGCCCTGGCTGTTCGACAATGTGCCCGGCGCCCGCTATCTGCGCTGGTTCTCGCTGGCCTATCCGGTTATCGCGACGATTCTGCTGGCCGGCGGCCTCGGCCTCGAAGTCGTCACCACCAACAAGTTCGGCGGCTTCATGCTCAACCTCACGGTCGGGCTGGCCGGTATCGTTCTGTCGCTGCCCTTCGGCATCGTGTTGGCGCTGGGCCGGCAATCGCGCCTGCCGATCATCCGCATCCTGTCGATCGTCTTCATCGAGGCGGTGCGCGGCGTGCCGCTGATTACCCTATTATTCGTCTCCAACATCATTCTGCCGATCTTCCTGCCGCCCGACGTCGCCCTCGACGCCGTTATCCGCGTCATCGTCATGGTGACGGCGTTCGCGTCGGCCTACATGGCCGAGGTCATTCGCGGCGGCCTGCAGGCGATCCCCAAGGGCCAGTACGAGGCCGCCCAGGCGATGGGGCTCGGCTACTGGCAAATGATGCGGCTGATCATTCTGCCGCAGGCGCTGAAAATCTCGATCCCCGGCATCGTCAACACCTTCATCGGCCTGTTCAAGGACACCACCCTGGTCATCATCATCGGCTTGTTCGATATTCTCGGCATCGCCAATGCGATGGTGTCGAACCCCGACTGGCTCGGCCTGTCGTCGGAAACCTATGTGGTCGTCGCGCTGTTCTTCTTCGCCGTGTGCTTTTCCATGTCACGGTATTCGATCCACCTCGAGCGCAAGCTCGATACATCAAGACGTTGAGGCGAGGCCGCTATGTCGACTGTTGAGACCACCCCCAATGCGACGAGCGACGCCGAAACCGGCGCGCCGATCATCGAGATTACCGGCCTCAACAAATGGTTCGGCCCGTTCCACGTGCTGCGTGACATCAATCTGACCGTCGCGCGAAGCGAGCGAATCGTCATCTGCGGGCCGTCGGGCAGCGGCAAGTCGACTCTGATCCGCTGCATCAACCGGCTGGAAGAGCACCAGGAAGGCCGCATCGTCGTCGACGGCACCGAGTTGACCCACGATCTGAAGAATATCGATGCGGTGCGCCGCGAAGTCGGCATGGTGTTCCAGTCGTTCAATCTGTTTCCCCATCTCACCGTTTTGGAGAACTGCACCCTGGCGCCGATCTGGGTCCGTAAAACGCCGCGGGCGGAGGCCGAGGCGATCGCCATGGAACTGCTCGAGCGGGTCAAGATTCCCGAGCAGGCGGAAAAATATCCCGGGCAATTGTCGGGCGGTCAGCAGCAGCGCGTCGCCATCGCCCGCTCGCTGTGCATGCGGCCCAACATCATGCTGTTCGACGAGCCGACCTCGGCGCTCGATCCGGAAATGATCAAGGAAGTGCTCGACGTGATGGTCGATCTGGCGGAATCGGGCATGACCATGCTGGTGGTCACCCACGAGATGGGCTTCGCCTCGCAGGTCGCCGACCGGGTGATCTTCATGGATGAAGGCCAGATCGTCGAGCAGAACACGCCCGATGAATTTTTCAACAATCCGCAGTCCGACCGCACCAAGCTTTTCCTGAGCCAGATCCTGAGCCACTAAGCGCGTGATAAATTAATGTCGGATCGAAATCGCTGAAGCTGGCAGCGGTGGTCGCTCTGCCGTCGCCCAACATCAACCGTCATACTCGCGCTACGACGCGAGTATCCATTTTTGGATCACACGGGCTTTGCCAGGGAAAAGCACA
>CAJICQ010000133.1_pt1 | contig 11046 bp, 10 predicted proteins | sample 9199721 | NCBI WGS metagenome assembly CAJICQ01 (sample SAMEA7708344, study PRJEB35096) | sediment metagenome | biome: marine neritic benthic zone biome [ENVO:01000025]; feature: sediment [ENVO:00002007]; material: shallow marine sediment [ENVO:03000034] sea grass bed [ENVO_01000059] ...
CGCTCGGGCGCGCTTGCCCCGCTGCGCTCCAGCGCGTCGAGCGCGGTGGCGAACAGCTTCAGGGTGTCGCGCGGCGGCAGCTTGAGCCAGCGCGTGATGCTGAGCCATCCGCCGGGGCGCAGATGGCGCAGGTAATGCTCGAAGGCCTCGCTGGTGTAGATGTAGGTCTCGCTCAGCCCGGCCACCCCGGCGGCGCCGCCGAACGCATCGAGCAGGGGAATCTGCACGATATCCCACGCCCGCGCGCTGGCGGTGACGAAGCCCCGCGCCTCGGCCACGTGCACCCGGACCTCGGGCCGGCGGTAGATACCGCCGGCGTAGTCGCCATAGACCTCGCCCACCAGGCGCACCATGTTGGGGTCGAGTTCGACGGCATCGATGTGCGGAGCGCGATGATAGAGCGCCTGCAAAATGTTGCGCCCGCCGCCGGCGCCGAGCACCAGGACGGCCGGCTGCGCGACGAGATGGTAGGCCAGCGCGTCGGTGGTGTAGTCGAGATAGGCAAGCTCCTCCCGCGCGCCGCCGAAGCGGGTGATCGCGGTCAGTGAGCCGCCATCGACGAAAACGCCGAGTTGCGCCGGCGGCGAGGCCGGTGTGTTCAGGCTCAGGCCGGGCACATAGCGGAACGGAACGTTGGGGCTCTCGACCACGGTAAGTTGGCCGAGCGGGCCCGAATGCTCACTCAGCACCTTCGTGCCCGAGACCTGGAGAGCGCCCGGCAGTCCCTTGAATTCGGAGATCCTGAGGGCGAACAAGCTGTCCGGCAGCACCGACATGACGACGACGGCGAGAGCCGCCGAGCCAATCGACAGCGCCGGCCACAATTTCAGGCTTTTGTTCAGGACGACAAGCGCGGCGGCGAGAAACCCCAACGCGCCGATCAACCGCAGCGCCTCCGGCGGCGGCAACACGAACAGCACCGCGACGATGCCGAGCGCGCCGACCGCCGAGCCGATCAGGTTGAAGGCATAAATCCGGCCGATCTGATCGCCGTAACACACGAAGGCGAGGCCGATGCAGGTGGCGCCGCAGAAGAACGGCACGACCAGCAGCAGATACATCACCGGCAGATACAACAGCTGGGCCGGGTCCCAGACCACCGCTAGGGCGTTGAACGGCAAGGTCTGCGCGACCAGAAAACTCGCCGGCGCGGTCAACGCGAACAACACGGCGGCGACCGCGAAGATCTCGGTGAAGCGCGATTTTACCCGGTCCTGCAAAATCGCCAGTAGCGTGCCGCTGGCGCCGAAGCCGAGCAAGGCAATGCTGATCGCCATGAAGGCGAAATGATGCCATTGCACGATCGCAAACAGACGGACCAGCAGGACCTCGAAGGCCAGCGTCGCCGCCGAGATAACGGCGAGCGCGACCAGCGCGATCACTGGGCTTCGCCGCGCGTCAGCGGGACGAAGCGCACGGTCAGGACCTGGCGGGCGGTGACCCGGCCCTCGGCGGTCTTTTCCACCAGGGTCAGGAACTGCGGGCCGAACACGCTGCCGACCGGGATCACCATGCGCCCGCCCGGCTTGAGCTGCTCGACCAGCGGCGGCGGCACGTGGCCGGCGGCCGCGGTCACCAGGATACCGTCGAAGGGGCCGCACGCTGGCCAGCCGAAATAGCCGTCGCTGATCTTCGACTGGATATTGTCGTAGCCCAGGTCGGCGAGCCGCTGCGCCGCGCTTTCGCCGAGGCCGGGGATGATCTCGACGGTGCACACGGTCTTGACCAGCGGCGCGACCACTGCGGCCTGGTAGCCCGACCCGGTGCCGATCTCGAGCACCGTCGAGTCCGGGCCGGCCTGGATCAGCTCGGTCATCAGCGCGACGATAAACGGTTGCGAGATCGTCTGGCCGAAGCCGATCGGCAGCGGCTGGTCCGAATAGGCATTGCGCTCGAGCTGCTTGGGCACGAAACGGTGCCGTGGCGTCGCGCCCATGATATCGAGGACCGCCTTCGACAGGCCCGCCGGCGCGACCGCCTCGGGCAGCGTCGCCGCATGGGCCTGGATGATGCGCACCATGCGCGCGCGCGCCTCGCCATACCGGTCAGCTTGCGCCAGCGCCGGGCGGTCGAGGGCTCCCACCAACGCCAGCACCAAAAGCAGCCGCGCAAGAAGCGCGAACGCCGATTCGCGCGCGGTCAGCGGGCTCGGGCGATACTTTTCAACCATGGCACCAACTCATGCACAGAGTTTCGCGCGGCTTGCATTGTGCTCGATCAAATGCACGCGGCGCTCCGCGGGTCATTTATCGTACTTCGGCATCCGGATCGCGTCCGTCATGTTTATAATGGCGGCAAACAGGGAGAGCGACCATGAGCGAACACACCGAGCAGCCGCCCTTGCTGCACGACGCCGATCTCATGCTGGCGTTGCTCAAGACCGGCTACGGGGCGCCGGCGACCTTGGCCGATTGCATCGCCCACATTCGCGCTAATTTACGCGCGGCCGATGTCGAGGCCGAAGTCAGCGACGACGACTTGCGCGCGCGCCTCGAAGAAGCGCTGGTTCACCTGGAAAAAGCGATGCTGGTGGAACCCGGCGCGGCGGGCGCCTACACGACCACCGCGCGCGGGCACCGGGCGTTGCGCCAGCACCCCATGGGGATCGACGATTCGGTGCTGATGGCCTACCCCGAGTTCGCCGACTTCATCCACAAGCTCCACCAGCGCCCGCCACCGGCCGATATCAAGGCGAGCGAGTACGAGCAGGGCTACGAGGCCTTCGCGGAGGGCCGCGAGTACACCGACAACCCCTTCAGCGGCGACAGCGCCCGCCACCTGGCGTGGGAAAACGGCTGGTTCCAGGCCTTCGACGACCACAGCGAGGCCGCAGGCGAGTGAGGCGCATAAATTAAAGGGCGGTTCGCCGCCTTTCCCCCCGCCGCCCGTGTCTTGCCGCCGTGCCCGGTGCTAGTCTCCCACCCATGGAGCCGACGATTTCGCTTGCGACCTACCTCGTGCTGCTGGGGCCGATGGGCGTGGTCCTCGCCCTGGCGCTCGCCGGCTACCTGTTGCGCCGCCGCCGCTGATGGGCGATCCGACGCTACTGTCGTTCGTCTTCTACCTCGCCGGCATGGTGGTGATCGGCGTTATCGCCTGGCGGATGACCCACACCCTGGCCGATTTCGTGCTCGGCGGCCGGCGGCTGGGCGGTGTCGTCGCCGCGCTGAGCGCTGGCGCGTCGGGCATGAGCGGCTGGCTGCTGCTCGGCCTGCCCGGCGCGTTCTACCTGCTGGGGTTGAACCAGATCTGGCTCGCCATCGGCCTGTCGGTCGGCGCCTATGTGAACTGGACCATCGTCGCGCCGCGGCTGCGCCGGTTTTCCGAGCGCGCCGACAACGCGCTCACCCTGTCGGACTATTTCGAGGCGCGCTTCGACGACCGGACGCGGCTGTTGCGCATCGTCTGCGCCTCGGTGATCCTGGTGTTCTTCACCATCTACGCCGCCTCGGGCCTGGTCGCCGGCGCCGTGCTGTTCAGCGCCACCTTCGGCGCGTCCTACCAGGCCGCGCTCCTGCTGTGCGCTGCGATGATCGTGTCCTACACCTTCCTGGGCGGCTTCCTGGCGGTGAGCTGGACCGACGTGGTGCAGGGCCTGCTGATGCTGGTCGCGCTGATCGCGGTGCCGGTGGTTGCGCTGCAGGAACTCGGCGGCTGGCACGCGACGACGGGCCGCATCGGCGCCCTCGACCCAACCCGTTTAAGCGCCTTTTCCGGCCTCACCGCGCTGTCCACCGCCTCGCTGCTCGCCTGGGGGCTGGGCTATTTCGGCCAGCCCCATATCCTCGCCCGCTTCATGGCGATGAAGTCAGCCGCCGAGATGCCGGTGGCGCGCTTGGTCGGCATGTGGTGGATGATCGTCTCGCTGTACGGCGCGATGGCGTCGGGCTTCGTCGCCATCGCGTTTTTCCAAGCCACGCCGCTCGACAACCCCGAGACCGCGTTCATCGCGCTGGCACGTGTGCTGTTCAACCCGTGGCTCGCCGGGGTGTTCCTCGCCGCCGTTCTGGCGGCGATCATGAGCACCGCCGATTCCCAGCTCATCGTGTCGACCAGCGCGCTGACCGAGGATTTCTACCGCCCGTTCCTGCGGCCCGACGCCAGCGAGGCCGAGCTGGTGTGGGTCGGCCGCGCCGGCGTCATCGCCATCGCCGCGGTGGCGCTGTGGATCGCCGGCGACCCGCAGAGCCGGGTGCTCGACATCGTCGCCCACGCCTGGGCCGGCTTCGGCGCTGGCTTCGGCCCGGCGGTCCTGCTGTCGCTGACCTGGGCCCGCATGACGCGCAACGGCGCGCTCGCCGGCATGCTCGCCGGCGCGGCTACGGTGATCGTCTGGGCCGAGCTGGAGGGCGGCCTGTTCGACGTCTACGAAATGCTGCCGGGGTTCGTGATCAGCGCGCTGGCGGTTGTTGGCGTCAGCCTAAGCGGCACGCCGCCGCAAGCGCGGGCGCAACAGTTTTTTGGGGAGTGAGTGTTGGCGTGGTTGAGTGCGGCGCGAGCAGAGCGTGGGGCCAAAACGGTTTATCGAATAGTTGAACGCGGCGGCGCAAGCCGCGCGCTTACGACGCTTCGCGGTAGGTCTTCTCGGTTCCCTGCGCGACCATCGCCGCTTCGAGCTGCCGCAAGGCGTGAACGTAGGCGGCCGTGCGCAACGGCGTTTTCAGATCGTCGGCGACATCGCAGACCGCATTGGTCTGCCGCGTCAGCTCATCGGTCAGCCGTTCCATAACGCGCTCTTCCGGCCAGTAATCGCCGGAGCGGTTCTGCACCCATTCGTAGTAGGAGACGGTAACGCCACCCGCGTTGGCGAGAATATCGGGAACGACAACAACGTCATTGGCTTCGAGAATTTCGTCGGCGTCCGGCGTGACCGGTCCGTTGGCCAGTTCGAGGATGACACGCGCTTCGATGGCATCGGCATTGTCGGCCGTGATCTGGCCGCCGATCGCCGCCGGTACAAGAATGTCGCACGCGCTGAGCAGTAAATCGTCGTTGCCGACGGTTTCTTTCGATCCGTTTGTCGGTGCATCTTCAAGCTTGCCGCCGTCGTCGAGATGGTCACGCACCTTTTCTGGGTCGATGCCGTCACGGTCGATGATGCCGCCCGATCTGTTGGAGACTCCGACAATCCGGAAACCCTGTTCCGCAAGGGCGCGGGCGCAATGAAAGCCCGCATTGCCGAAGCCTTGCACGATCACATCGCATCCCTCGTCCGGCAACTCCAGCCGATCTTTCAGCGCGCCAAGAACGATTTTGCCGCCGACGCCGGTCGCCTGCTCGCGGCCGGCCGAACCGCCGATAGCGATGGGCTTTCCGGTAAACGCCGCGGGGATATCGGTCTCGGAGATTTGGCCGAACTGGTCGGACATCCAGGCGAGCGGCAGGCCGTTGGTGTTCATGTCGGGCGCCGGTATATCGCGGTCGGGACCGATCATACTGGAGAACGCGTTGACATATTCCCGGCTGAGGCGCTCGAGCTCATGGGCGGACAGCTCGTCCACGTCGACCTCGACACCGCCCTTTGCGCCGCCTAATGGCAACTCCATGAGGGCGGTTTTGAAGGTCATCAGAAAGGCCAGTTGCATCACTTCTTCCATCGAGACGTCGGAATGAAAGCGAATGCCGCCCTTGGTCGGGCCGCGGAGTTCGTTATAGCGGCACCGCCAGGCCTTGAAAGATCGCAACGACCCGTCGTCCATTCGCACCCAAAGCGTGGCGGATAACGTCTCTTTGGGGTAGCGAGGCCTATGAAAAACTTCGCCGTTGATGTCTGCCGCCTCGCAGGCATTATCCAGGCGCGCACAAAATTGGCTGAGCGAAACCACGTCGACCCCCTATGTTCACCGGCGACTAAGCCTAGCGGATTATCTATTGGTCGGCCCGACTACATCCGATCCGGGCAAGAATAAGTTTTCGTTTCTACCCGGCGAGAAGAAATACCGCCGCCAGCGCGATCACGGCACCGGCGATTGAAACAGCGAGAACAATCCGCATGCGGCCGGTGATTTCACCCTGGCGGGCTTCCTGCGGGCTGACTTCGACCTTGTCCATTTTTGAACTCCTCGGTTACAGATTTCGCTCCGCTTACGCGGAACAACCCAATCGAGCGCCCTGCAAGCAAACAACCGGACGGAAAATGTATTGGTTCCCGATTATCGATATAATTTAAGAACGAAGCGGTTGAACCGGCGGATCACATAAATTTCCGTGCTTCAAGGTCACGAAAATTTGCGTGGTTCAAAATCGATAAAACAACAAACCACGATTACCATATTTCGTACATTCAAAATTTTATGGCGTTTCTTTTTCTGTATTTCGATCTAATACTCAAAAATACTACGTGGACGGACGCACGATTTCATTTTGATAGTCGGCAATTTTGCGCGCCCGCTTGGCTGCGCGCTATTTATTGGGTTCGCCCGGTTCGTTGCGACCGCCGTTCGGGGATTTTTGATCGGGCAGCCAATCGGCGAACGCGTTTCGGTAGATATCGAGCACGGTGAGAAACACAGCGGCCAGGATCGGACCGACGATGATGCCGACCACGCCGAAGGCGCCGATGCCACCGAGGATCGCCAGCAGAATGAACAGGTCGGGGATTTGCGTCTCGCCGCCGACAAGGCGCGGCCGCAGCACGTTATCGACCAGGCCGACGATCAGCGCGCCCCAAACCGCGAGCGCGATGGCGTCGACGGGCTGGTCTATCGCGAACAAATAGACGGCGCCGGGCGCCCACACGATCGCCGAACCTAATCCGGGGATCGCGGACAGTATCAGGACGATGGTTCCCCAGAAAAAGGCACCGTTAATGCCGACCACCCAAAACGCCAGCCCGACCAGCGCGCCTTGAAGAACGCCGATGATCAGGATGCTTTTCAAGATCGCCCGGCTGACCTTGAGGCCACGCTCGATCAGCCGGTCGCGGTCGGAACTGTCGAGCGGCAGATAACGCAAGGCGGAATCGATGAGGTCGGGCCCCCGCATCAAAAAGAAGAACATCGCGTAGAGGAGCACGAACAGGTTCAGCAGGACGACGACGGTGCCGCTGGTCGCGTCGCGGATGCTGTTAAACAAAAACCGGCCAAAGCTGCCCGCCAGTTCGCCAAGTTTTTCGAGGATCTGCGTTTTGTACGGCTCGAGCTGACTGCTGAACGGCAGCCAATCGGGCAGGCGGAACGCCGCCCCGCCGTTGCCATAAATCTGCTCGCGCAACCAGGGCTGGACCGCCTCACTCACCGTAAGCGCTTCGGCAGCCACAATGCCGGCAAACGCGAAGACGGGGATGCCGATCGCGATCAACAGGAAAAAAATCACGATCGCCGACGTCACACTAGGCCCGGTGCGCAGTTTGCGGCGCGCCCAGCCATACACCGGATGCAGCAGCGCGCTGAAAACCGCGGCCAACAAGACGGCCAGAACGAAGTTCCGGATCAGCGCAATAAACGCCAGGCTGACGGCGACCGTCAAAACGAGCACGAACGCCATCCGGTAGCGCGCGTTTGCCGGGGATGGTTCAGGCATGATTCGGCTTCATCCGTTCACCCGCACACCCAAGGGTTCGAAAAGTTTCTTATCGATTCATCCATCGGATCATATGGCGTATTCAATTCGGCCCAACCGTTCGCTGAGCAGCCCGTTTTCCCGGTAGTCGACCGGTGCGACGACCAGCGCCGGCCCCTCAATTACGGCGACAGTTTACTAAACTACGATGACAGTTCACTAAATAGAGATTACGAGATTAAAGTGATCGTCTGCCAATTAGCTCATGTTTGTGAATGTGACGGGCGATTGACCCAGCATGGGGCAAGGCTGACCATTTGGCTAACATTAGGTTGTCTGCGCGGCGCGCTTCATAGGGACCATTGGTCTCGAACTAGAATTCGCGCGCCTCTGCGCCACGCAAAATCGACCCAAACCCCGCGCAACCCAGCAAGCCGGGTGAACTATGGGATTTGATGTCGATAAGTAAACCGTCACCGTAATTCCGCGTCACCGTAATTCCGTCACCGCAATTCCGGGGTTGGCAGGCGGACGCGACGGGCGGCCGGCGCCGCCGGCCGGGCGGGGTGGGCGCGGATCGCCGTCGTGACACCCCGCCGGCGCAAGCTCTTGATTCGCAAAGAAAAGCGGCGCAAAGTATGGTTAACGAAATCGCATTAGATGGGGGTGTCGTGCGAATCCCTGGCCTGACCCTCTTGTTGCCGTTGTTTCTTACCGGTTGTGCCGTACCGCCCGCGCTCTCGGCGGCCTCTTTCGCCGCCGACGTAGTGAGCTATGTGGTCACCGGCAAGAGCACGACCGATCACGCCATATCCGCGGTGGTGCACGAGGATTGCGCGCTGCTGCGGCCGGTAAAGGGCGAGCCCCTGTGCGATCCCGACGGCGAGGTGTTGGTCGCGCTGGAGCGGGACGACCCATCGCTGGAGAACTGGGCCGACCACGGCGATTTCCATCTGCAGGATGACGGGCAAGCGACGTTCTCGGCACCGGCCGACGAAGTGGCGACGATAGATTCGCTGCGGTAGGGGGGCGCAGGTCCGGTGGGGTCTACCAAGTAAGTCGGGCGTACAGTCGGGTTTGACTTGGATAAGTAAACTGTCACCGTAATTAAATTACCTAATTATTTCCGTAATTTCGGGGAGGCATTGCATTCCATTACGAATGTCTATCGACGCAATCTGACCGTCCCTGGTCGAGACGCTTATCGTTCACGGTGAGGAATTCCCACTCATAGCTCGTTGGCATCAAAACCAGCCGCAAGACACCCCAGGACCGATTATAGTGAAAGGCACTATTGGGATGAATTCTCGCAAAGCGGTAAAGTCGTGCTCCGCCGGTTCCAACCGTGAAAGCGCGTATGCCATTTGGAGGATCCAGTCGTGACCTGGGGTCTTGTGGTGCGAAACGTTCGTAGACATGGTCATGCCCTGCCAAAACAACGCTCGCTCCGGCTTCGTACAGCGCTTTGAATATTGGACGCATTTCCCGACTGGCGCCGCGTTCGAGCGAACTGAATATCGGATGATGCCAGAAGGCAAGAATGCAACGGGCGTCTGTGCCAGCTAAGTCGGCGCGCAGCCAATCCAGCTGTTCGGAGCGCGCCTGCTTCTTCAAGTTGCTGTTGAGCGCGATGATATGCCACGAACCGAGGCTGAAACTGTAATAACCCTTTCCTCTGGCACCAGCCCGTTCGGCCCAGTATTCGAAATAGCCTGTGGCACCATTGGTGCGATAATCGTGGTTTCCCGGCACAGGCCGCGTACGTTGTTTATGCCGACCCCAAGTCGGATCATAGCAGTTTCTGAATTGTTCTGGCGTACCGTCAGGATAAGCTAGGTCCCCGAGCGCAAGGATTATCCCTTCGTAGCGATCCAGCAAGCGCGCGGTCGTTCCTGCCCCAACGGATTTCCCATCGAAATCACATTCCGCAATATCGCCAGCTGCAAGAACGACGAATTTGCCGTCTTGAGCGAGCGCGACATGAGCCGATACGAATGTCGCTAAAAGGCAGACAACAACTCTTGTCTTGATCAGTTGCATCATGTTTGGTCGTGATATCACCGCGTCGTGCACGGAGTTTCGATCGGGCCGTGCTGTTGTGAACCAACCATTATATGAGCGCAAAGCAAAAAGATCGGGAGGCGCGCTCCAAGACGCTCGAATGTCTCGGTTTGGCTAAACCCAGCCATAAACGGGCACCTTCTGCGACGACGGCTTAGGCGCTAAAGGCGGTCATGCTCGCCTCGACGACCGTTATCTGGGGTACTGCAGTCGTAAGTCCCGAAACGCTGTCAAGGCCGGCTTTGACCCTTAGGCGACATTTTGGAGCTCACAACAGAAGCCTCACCCGGCGGAGATTGCTATAACCTATCTCTGGAAGTGGCAAAAGGCGCGCAGCGACCGAGCAGGCACTATTGTTTAATGATCGGAAGCTTATCGGCTATCGTCCCCATTAAACCGAATTAGACCTCTACGATTTTCGCCCTTCGATAAGGCTGAATGACAGGATGTCCAAAAACCCAGAAAATTGAGTAGCCCCACCTGACAGACAAGTAGGCGATGTCCACCAAAATTCTCCACATATCTGATTTACATTTCGGACCTCCATTCGTGCCCGCGGTGGCTGAGGCATTGTTGCAATCCATCCCATCGCTGGCCCCCGATGTCATTGTGGCGAGTGGCGATCTGACGCAGCGGGCCAAGCGTGAGCAGTTCGAGGAGTGCAGGCAATTCTTCGGTCGCCTGCCGGACACTCCACTGCTGGTGATCCCCGGCAACCATGACGTGCCGCTATACCGGGTCTTCGAGCGCCTGTTCAGGCCACACGCTCTGTACCGCGAGATCATTCATCGCGATCTGAACCCGGTGCTGCAGGTGGGTAATGTCGTACTGGCTGGTCTCGATTCCACCGCGCCGCACAGCGCCATCTCCAACGGACGAATACATCGTTATCAGTTGCGGCATTGCGAAGCGGTGTTTGCGGCTGTACCAGAGGACATGACGCGCATCGTGGTTGCCCACCATCACTTCGCGCCAGGGCACGACAAAGTTTTCGATGCCGCGATGCCCGGCTCGCGGCGTGCGATCGACTGTTTCGTCGAGCAAAAGGTTGAGATGATCCTAGGTGGGCACCTGCACCGATCCTATATCGGAAACTCTCTCGACTTTTTCCCGGGACATCACCGTGAGCGTGGAGTCATCATCGTGCAATGTGGCACAAGCACCTCAAGTCGAGGTAAGGGACGGGAACGCGACGAGAATACCTTCAACCTCATCGAGGCCGGCACAGACACACTGGCTGTGACCCATTACCTGTATTTCGAGGAGGCAGGCAAGTTCGCGGCGGTCAGCAAGCACGTCTTTCCCCGCCAGGGACGTACTTTAGATGCCGGTTCCGGATCCTCGCCAGCATGAATACCGACCCCGCACCAAAACGAACCAAGCGCAAGCTGATTGTCTTTGCACTCGCGGCCATTTTTCTGACGACACTGGCCTGGTATTTGCACAATTATGTCTCGTTCGACGAACTGGCTAATCAGGAGAGTC
>CAJICQ010000436.1_pt1 | contig 10984 bp, 13 predicted proteins | sample 9199721 | NCBI WGS metagenome assembly CAJICQ01 (sample SAMEA7708344, study PRJEB35096) | sediment metagenome | biome: marine neritic benthic zone biome [ENVO:01000025]; feature: sediment [ENVO:00002007]; material: shallow marine sediment [ENVO:03000034] sea grass bed [ENVO_01000059] ...
CGTCGCGGTGATCCGACAGATCGACCGGACAGTCATCGAACGTCCAGATTTCATTGAAGAACACCGTCGATCCGCCACCGCGCGCATGCTGGTGGGGATTTCGGCTGTCGAAGATGACCTTGGATTTGCCGTCCGCGCCGTTACCGACGACCACCCGCCGCGGTGGTGTCTTATCAAAGCTCATGCTTAATCGCCGTTATCCGGCCTCCCCTTTTTCACCCTCGAGCTGCTGCATTAGTCCCCACAGATCGCCGAGCACCCACACTTTCGATATTTTCCGGTCCGCCATGGTGAATATCGCCACGCCAGCATATTCGATGCGCCGGCCGGTCGCCGGCCGGCCGAGTAATTCGCCTTGATGGGTGCCGCTATAGGTCAGCCGCGCGACGGCGCGGTCGTCGGTGGCGATGATCTCTTCGATACGGTTTTGGAAATCAGGAAAGGCCTCGCGAATGGTCTGCATGTAACCGAGAAAGCCATCATGGCCAGAAACCTGAGGGCCGATGGAGCCGCGAAAATCGATATCGGCAGTAAGGATCGCGCGCGCCGTCTCCTCCGACCATGTGTTCCACATGACGTTATAGAATGTTTCGACAAGTTGGCGGTTGGTGTCGGCCGACATTACGCCCTCCCCTGAGGTCGAATGAGCCGCCGCCGTGTAGCAGACCCGGGGCGCGTTATTTTCGACCAAACAGGCCGGAAAGAATGCTTGGCCGGTTCATGCGCTCGAAATACTTCTGGTGATAGTCCTCGCCTTCCCAGAACGTCCCCGCCGGTTCGATCGCCGTGGCGATTTCGCGCTCGTGCTTGCCCGATTTTGCTAACGCCTCTTTCGAGGCTTGGGCCGCCGATTGCTGTTCGTCATCGTGGTAGAAGATGACCGAGCGGTATTGCGTGCCGATGTCGGGCCCTTGCCGGTCCCGTTGCGTCGGATCGTGGATTTCCCAGAGCACATCGAGCAACTGATCGTAGGAGACTTTATCCGGGTCGAATTCGATGTGAACGACTTCGGCATGACCGGTCGTGCCGGTGCAGACCTCTTCATAGGTCGGCTTGGGTTTGCCGCCACCCATGTAACCGACCCAGGTACCGGTCACCCCCTCGACCTGATCGAACACATGCTGCGGATGCCAGAAGCACCCGGCGGCGAATGTTGCGGTTGCCATTATCTACCCTCTCGCGAAGACGTCATCGCCTTCATAGTTGGGGATTGCCGACCGTTTGGCAATGGGCCCCGGCGACTATGTCGATTCTAATTAAACATAATATTATTGTAATATACATATATTTACAGCATTGATATGATATAGTTCACTTTATACAAAATATTATCGTATTAGGAGCCAAGCCATGTCCGTCGCCCTCAAAGACGCTGTCGAACTGATGCAGGAAAATCTGCGCGCCAATCCCGACAACGCGGTTGCCAAATTCTCGGCCGATTCGCGCCAGGTCCAAGGCCTGCAGAGCGAAACCAAGATCCGTCAGTTCACCTTGACGGTCGACGAACCGGAGAGCCTCGGCGGCACCGATACCGGCCCCAACCCGGTGGAGCTCATTCTGGGTGCCTTGGCTTCGTGCCAGGAGATCACCTACCGGGCCTTTGCCGAGGCGTTGCAGATTCCGCTCGACAGCGTATCGGTTCGTATCGAAGGCGACCTCGATCTGCGCGGCTTTTTCGCCGTCGACAACAGTGTTCGCGCGGGCTTCCAAAATATCCGCGGCATCGTCGAGCTCGATAGCCCGGCGAGCGACGAGCAGCTGACCCAATTGAGGCAGATCGTCGATGCCCACTGCCCGGTCCTCGATATCCTCCAGGCGCCGGTGCCGGTATCGCTGGAGCTGGATCGTCAGTCGCGGACCGACACCAACGTCAAAGCGGAAAGGTTCGCGCACGCCCTTTAGAGCAAGTTGTCCTTGGTTGGTGGCGCCGGTCGTCAGACCGGCGCCATTTCTGTGACGATGGCCGCGCGCCCAGCAGGCATTAGCGATATACCCTTGGCCTTCATCGCTGCGAGCGCCACCTGGTTGACCGCGAAGCGGGTACGGTAATAGCGGCTGCTCGGCACCCAATAGCGCAGCCCGAGGACAATCCCGCCGAAATTGAAATCGTGAATGCCGACCTGGGGCGTCTTTCCTTCCGCCAGGCCATCAAATCTGGACAAGGCCTCTTCAATCGCGGCGATTGCGACCTCCGGATCGTTGTGCGCTTCGATCACCAGCTGCGATTCGACGATCCGGTTGGCATCCGAGTTCACTAAAATTTCCCCGACGATCTGACGATTGGGAATGACGATGCGTTCCTTGTCTTCTCCAATCAGAGTCGTTGTCGATAGCGTAACCTCAGCGACGACCCCGCTGACACCGCGCACTTCGATGGTGTCGCCAACGATGAACGGGCGGGTCAAGATGATGACCAATCCGGCGCCATAGTTGGACAATGGTCCAGATATGGCGAAGGACAGCCCGAACGCGCCGGCGCCGGCGAGCGCTACCAACGGTGCGATGTCGATGCCGAAATTACTCAACGTGATGATCACCACAACGACAATGATGAGAATCTTGACCACGTTGCCGAAGAAGCGGGACAAGCTGATATCGAGTTGTTTGTGCTCGCACAGGCGCATGACCCGCAACCCGGCCCACTTGGCTGCCCGCAGACCGATCAAGAAAATGACCAACGCCCCTAGGAGCTGCAGGCCATAGGCAACGCTAAACTCGACAGCGATATCGATCAGGCGGGTGACCGCCTGAATTTGTTCTCCGATTTGTTCTTCCACTGTTTCCTCCCGTCCAGAGTGCGAATCGGCAGCAGCCGCCGCGAAGTCGCGAACGGCGCGCGCTTGCCACGTTATTATCGTATGCCAAGGGCGAGGCCCACGATCACCCCCTCATTTACCCATGCCTTGTTGCGCCCACGGTGCCGGAAAAAGAATTCTCCTTGAAACCGCCGCCCCGGCGGGCGATTTAAACTGCTAGCGACTTTCTTGCGAGGTCGGTTCAAAGCGCCAGCGCCGTCCATCGGCTCAGCCGGGAGATCATAATTAACTACCTGGTTTTCATCGAAGCCGGCGCGGGACTCGCGATTTTGCTGTTTGCGGCCGATTATCTGGTGCGGGGCGCGGTCGCGCTTGCCCGCCTCAGCGGCATATCGCCCCTCATCATCGGGCTTTCGGTCGTCGCAATTGGCACGTCGGCGCCCGAATTCGTCACCGCCTTGGCTGCGGCGCTGTCGGGCGCCAGCGATATGGCGATCGGTAACGTCGTCGGCAGCAACATTGTCAACATGCTGCTGATACTGGGGATCGCGGCAATGATCCGGCCGATCGACGTTGCGATGAAAATCGTCGCCCGCGACGCCATGATGGTGGTCGGCGCCACGGCGCTGTTCGTCGCCATCGGTGTCGCCGGCGGCTACAACCAGTGGCAGGGGGCGGTCCTGATGTCTTGCCTGATCGGCTATCTGTATCTGACCTATAAGGCCGAGCAGGCGCAGAACAACGAGGAGGCGCTGCACGCACGCGAGGCCGAAGACGTCGGCGGCGTGCCCGGGCGCGGCTGGGTGGCCGCGGTCTTCCTGGTCGGCGGATTGGTCGGCATCGTTATCGGCGCGGAACTTTTGGTGCGCGGTGGGCTGGGGATCGCCGAAGTGTTCGACGTATCGCGCACAATCGTCGGCCTCACCCTTGTCGCGGTCGGCACCAGCCTGCCCGAGCTTGCCATCGTGATCGTCGCCAGTTGGCGCGGTCACAGCGACATCGCTCTGGGGAACGTGCTCGGCAGCAACATATTCAATCTGCTGGGCATTACCGGCGGAGTCGCCATGATCAGGCCACTCGAAATGCCGGTCGAGATTGTGAGTTTCGACATCTGGGTTCTGCTCGGCGTCACCATTTTGCTGCTGCCGATGATGATTACCGAGAACAAAATCAGCCGCCTCGAAGGCCGGCTCTTAGCAGGGCTTTATATCGTCTACTTGGCCGCCCAGACCGAACCGGTGCGCCAGATCTTTGCGTAAGCGCGCTCGCTACGCGGCGCGCCATGTATCGGTTGGACATTTTTATTAGAATCAGCACTTTATAATAATCATCGGTGGCAACGGCGCTGCAGACTCGCCGCCGCCGGCAACTTTGCGATCGAATGACGCTGAATTGAGATGACCACGGCAAAACAGGCCGAGCTTGATAGCGAGACGGACGCGGGCGGCGCCAGCCATCTCGGCTTGGCAGCACTGCGCCAGGCGTTGCCGACATTGCCCGCGGGTCCGGGCGTCTACCGCATGCTCGACCGCGAGGGCGATGTCCTCTACATCGGCAAGGCTCGGAACCTCAAGCGGCGGGTGACCAGCTATACGCAACTAGCCCGGCTGCCGATCCGCCTGCAACGCATGGTCGCGCAAATCTCGGCATTGGAGGTTGTCACTACACACACCGAAGCCGAGGCGTTGCTGCTCGAGTCGAACCTCATCAAGCGGCTGGCGCCGCGCTACAATGTCCTGCTGCGCGACGATAAGAGCTTTCCCTACATTCTGCTCACCCGCCATCTCGACCGAAAGATCCTCAAAACCGGTGCCGACCCGCAAAAGCGGCGGCGCCGGCCGCAAGACCAGGCGAGACCGCAAACCAAACGTGCGGGCCCCACGGCGGCGGACTGGGTCGGGGTCACCAAATACCGCGGCGCGCGAACCGCCGAGGGCGAGTATTTCGGCCCCTTCGCGTCGGCCGGCGCGGTCAACCGCACGCTGAACGCGCTCGAGCGTGCCTTCCTTCTGCGCAGTTGTTCCGACGCGGTATTTTCAGGGCGCACCCGCGCCTGCCTCAAATACCAGCTCAAACGCTGCAGCGGTCCCTGCGTCGGTCATATCTCGGCGCAAGACTATGATGAACTGGTGCACCAAGCGCGTAACTTTCTCGGCGGCCAGTCGCGCGAAGTCCAGGAACGCCTCGCCGCTGACATGCAAGCGGCCAGCGACAATCTGGAATTCGAAGCCGCGAGTAGGTTCCGCGACCGCATCCGCGCGCTGACGCAAATTCAGGCCCACCAAGCGATTAATGTCGAAGACCTAAAACTGCCGGAAGCCGATGTCATCGCCGCCTGGCAGACCGCCGGGCAAACCTGCATCCAGGTATTTTTCTTTCGCCGCGGACGCAATTACGGCAACCGCGCCTACTATCCGCGCCACGACAAGTCGGTGGATGTAATCGAGGTATTGACCGCCTTCGTCGGCCAATTCTACGAGGACAAGGCGCCGCCGCGCGTGGTGCTGCTCAGCCACCCGGTGCCCGAGCATGAACTGCTGTCGGCGGCCTTGACCGTCCGCGCCGGCCGCAAAGTGGTGGTTACCCACCCGGTCCGCGGCGCGCGCCGAAAATTGGTGCAGCACGCCCTCGACAACGCCCGCGATGCGCTGCAACGCCGGTTGGCGGAAAAAGCCAGTAACCAGGACCTGTTGGAAAAGACCGCCGAACTGTTCGGACTCGATGCACCGCCCGCCCGTATCGAGGTCTACGACAATTCACATGTGGGCGGTCAGCATGCGATCGGCGCCATGATCGTCGCCGGCGCCGACGGGTTCATCAAGGGCGCCTACCGCAAATTCAACATGAAAGGCGCCGCCGAAAATAAAAACGACGGCTACGCGCCCGGCGACGACTACGCCATGATGCGCGAAATGCTGAACCGCCGCTTCGCCCGCGCCATCAAGGAGGACCCGGACCGCACCGCCGGACAATGGCCCGATCTGATTTTGATCGACGGCGGCCAGGGCCAATTAGGCGCTGCAGTCGGTGTCCTGGAAGAGTTGGGCATCGACGATGTCGCGGTTGTCGCGATCGCCAAGGGACCGGACCGCGACGCCGGCCGCGAACGGTTTTTTACCACCGATCGCGAGCCCTTTTCGCTGCCGCCGCAAGATGCCCTGCTATACTATTTGCAGCGATTACGGGACGAAGCCCACCGATTTGCGATTGGCACGCACCGGGCGAAGCGCTCGAAGGCGATCACCAGCAGCCCGCTCGACGAGATCCCGGGTGTTGGCGCCAAGCGCAAGCGCGCCTTGCTGACCCATTTCGGATCGGCGCGGGCGGTCGCACGGGCAGGACTTAAGGACCTCGAAGAGGTCGATGGGATTAGCGGTTCAGTAGCAAGGACGGTTTATGATCATTTTCACAGCGACATTTGAACCTCGCCCCATTCGCCGGCGTTATCAGGGCGGCAGGGCACCGGCATGACGATACCCAACGTTCTGACGCTGCTTCGCGTCGCCATCATCCCGATTGTCGTGGTGCTATTGATTGCCGGCGAGACCGAAGCCACCCGCTGGTGGGCTTTCGGTCTGTTTCTGGCGTCGGCAGTGACCGACTTTTTCGACGGGTGGCTGGCGCGCAAGTTGAAACAGGAAAGCGATTTCGGCCGCCTGTTCGACCCGATCGCAGACAAACTGCTCGTCGCCGCCGTCTACTTTGTCTTGGTCGATACCGAGGTCATCGCCGGATGGAACGTGGTGGCGGTTATTCTGATCGTCAGCCGCGAGCTGTTGGTTTCGGCGCTGCGCGAGTATCTCGCCGGGCGCGGCGTCGCCATGCCGTCGAGCAAGCAAGCCAAGTATAAAACAGCGGTGCAACTGGCGACGGCGGCAGCACTTATCATCAGCCCGCTGTTTGCGCCGCTATTCGCGCAAATCAGCCTTATCGGACTTTGGCTGGCAACCGCTTTGACGGTATCGAGCGGCTATGGGTATTGGATGCGGTCGAGCGAGCATTTCGCCGCGCGAGCCGAAAAGGCAGGGGATTAACTCAATGCGCGTTATCGGCCTGGCGGGTTGGAGCGGCAGCGGCAAGACCACATTGCTGGTCGAGCTGGTGACCCATATTACCGGTCTCGGCTACACGGTTTCCACCGTCAAGCACGCCCACCATGCCTTCGATGTCGACCAGCCGGGAAAGGATTCGCACCGCCATCGCACGGCCGGCGCTACTGAAGTCCTGGTCGCATCGGCCAACCGCTGGGCGCTGATGCACGAATTGGTGGGAGCGCCGGAACCCGACCTCGACCACTTGCTCGCTCAAATGTCGCCGGCCGACCTCATCCTTGTCGAAGGCTACAGGCACCACGCCCACGACAAGATCGAAGTCCATCGCCCGTCCCTCGGGCAGCCGTTGATCGCGCAAACCGATCCCTCGGTGATCGCCATCGCCTGTGACGGACCGCCCGCCGGTGCCGACGACATCGAGGTCGCCATCCTCGACCTCAACGAGCCGGCGGCGGTCGCCGAATATATTCTGACGTTCTGCGGGTTCGACGCTCACTTGAGCACAACGGCGGAAAAAGCCGGGTAACGCCATGGTGCAACTGCGCGACGACTGCTTTGTCACCGAGGGCGGCTTGATGCCGGCAGATACCGCGCTCGAAATATTACTCGACCGATTGCACCCGGTGGCCGACACGGAAAATGTCGCGCTCCGCGCTGCGGCCGGCCGAATTGTCGCGGCCGATGTTGTCGCCGCGCGAGATGTGCCGCCGCACGACAACTCGGCGGTCGACGGGTTCGCGGTCTATTTCGGCGATCTGTCGACCGACACCGACACAACGCTGCCGATTGCCGGCCGAACGGCAGCCGGGCATCCGTTGGCGCACCCCCAAAAACACGGCGAGGCGGTGCGCATTTTCACCGGCGCGCCGATGCCGCACGGCGAGAATGGCGGCGAAGCCGGCGGCCCCGATACCGTGCTGATGCAGGAAGACTGCACCGTCGAGAGCGGCGCGGGCGGCGAGCAGGTGGTAATCCCCTTGGGTATCCGAAAAGGGGCCAACCGGCGTTTTCGCGGCGAAGACGTCCGCGCCGGCGCGACGGTATTGACCGCGGGTCAACGGCTGCGGCCCCAGGAAATCGGCCTCGCCGCATCGATCGGCCTCACCGAACTCGCGGTTTATCGGCCGCTGCGCGTCGCCATCATGTCGACTGGCGATGAGGTGTTCGAACCGGGGGCCGATTTGCCATCCGGCGGTATTTATGACGCCAACCGGTATAGCTTGCTGGCCCTACTCGACGGCCTGGGCTGCGAGGTGACCGATCTCGGCATTTTGCCGGATGACCGGGCGGCGATCAGCGCCGTCCTCAGCGAGGCGGCCACGCGCCACGACGCTCTGATCAGCTCGGCCGGCATGTCGGTCGGCGAGGAAGATCACTTATCGGCCGCGGTTTCGGCGCTCGGTCAGCTGCATTTCTGGAAACTCGCGATCAAGCCGGGCCGGCCCGTCGCGCTCGGTCAGATCGGCGGCGTGGCGTTCGTCGGTTTACCCGGCAATCCGGCGGCGATGATGGTGACGTTTCTGCGGTTAGCGCGGCCGGCATTGCTGCGGCTGGCCGGTGCTACCGACATTGAACCTCATTTGTACAAGGTCCGCGCCGGTTTCGACCACGTCAAAAAGCCCGCCCGGCGCGAATATGTGCGGGTTCGCCTGGATGCCGGCAAGGACGGTAACCTGGTCGCCCATAAATTCCCGCGCGATGGCGCCGGCATCCTGACCTCGCTGGTGGAAGCCGACGGTCTTGTTGAATTGTCGGAAGACACGACCCAATTGACAGTGGGAACGATGGTGGATTTTCTGCCGTTTACGGAAGTGAGCCGATGAAAGTTCTTTATTTTGCCTGGCTGCGGCAGCGCATCGGCGTCGCCGAGGAGGAATTCGACCTGCCCGGCGACGTGGCCACTGTCGACGATCTGGTCGGCTGGCTGACCGCCAAGGGTCCCGGCTACGCCAAGGGCTTCGCCGAACCGCAGGTCATTCGCGCCGCCGTCAACTTCGAATACGTACCGTTCGATCACCAGCTGTCGAACACCGACGAGGTCGCGTTTTTCCCCCCTGTGACCGGCGGCTAGACGGTTAGACTGACGCCATGATTAAGGTGCAGCAGGATAATTTCGACGTTGCGGCGGAACTCGCCGCGCTAACCGCCGGCAACCATGCTATTGGCGGGGTCGTCAGTTTTGTCGGGCTGGTGCGTGACATGGTTCGCGTCGACGATCGCGACGCGGCGCTGCGGGCAATGATCCTGGAACACTATCCGGCGATGACCGAGAAGAAGCTCGCCGAAATCGAAGCCGAGGCGAATAACCGCTGGCCGCTTGAAGCCAGCCTGATCATCCACCGCTACGGGCGGCTCGAGCCGGGCGAGCAGATTGTCCTGGTCGCCTGCGCGTCGGCGCACCGCCAGGCGGCGTTCGACGCCTGCAATTTTCTGATGGACTGGCTCAAAACCGAGGCGCCGTTCTGGAAGCTGGAGGAGACCGACGCCGGCGAGGCGTGGGTCGACAGCCGGGCGAGCGATGACGCGGCCGCCGCACGCTGGCAGACCAAGCCCGACCGGGCTGCCGAATGACGGTCACCCTGCAATCGACGATCACCTGTCCCCATTGCGGACACCAACAGCTCGAGACCATGCCCACCGATGCCTGCCAGCATTTCTATGACTGTCGGTCGTGCGGCGAGGTCTTGAAGCCGAATCCGGGCGATTGCTGCGTCTTCTGTTCCTACGCCGATGTGCCCTGCCCGCCGATCCAGCAGGGCGAATCGGCGACCTGCGGATAAGAAAAAGGCGCCCCTCAGGGCGCCTTTTCTGCGTTTTTTATTCCCTGACTATTCGGCCGCGACCGCAACAGAGCGCCCGTTCACCAGGTTGTCGTAGTCGGTCATCAGCGACTTTGTGATGTCGCCGACCTCGAACGAATAATCGCCGCCGACATCTGAAATAGGCGTGACCTCGGCCGCGGTTCCGGTGACGAACATCTCGCTCGCGTCGCCCAACTCTTCCGGCATGATCGCCCGCTCGATAACTTCGTAGCCGCGTTGCTGCGCCAGCTTTATCACCGAGCGGCGGGTGATGCCGTCGAGGAAGCAGTCGGGGGTCGGGGTGTGAATCTTGCCGTCGATGACCAGGAAAATATTGGCGCCGGTCGTCTCCGCGAGCTGCCCGCGCCAATCGAGCATCAGCGCATCGGAACAGCCATTGGCCTCGGCGGCGTGTTTCGACAGGGTGCAGATCATGTAAAGCCCGGCCGCCTTGGCATGGACCGGCGCGGTTCTCGGATCGGGCCGGCGATAGATCGCCCAATCGAGCTTGATGCCCTTCATGCGCGCTTCCGGCGTGAAGTAGGCCGGCCACTGCCACGCCGCGATGGCCACGTTGATCGCGCATTTTTGCGCCGATACGCCCATCTGTTCGGGACCGCGCCAGGCGACCGGACGGATATAGGCGTCCGGCACGTTGATCTTGGCAAATGTCTCGCGGCACGCCTCGTCAAGTTCTTCGACGGAATAAGGCAGCTGAAACCCGAGCGCATTGCCGGACATGTGCAGGCGTTCGTTATGCGCCGTCAGTTCGAAGATCTCGCCATTATAGGCGCGCATGCCTTCGAACACGCAGGATGCGTAGTGAAGTGCGTGGTTCAGAACATGCAGCTTGGCATCGCGCCAAGGCACGAACTCGCCATTGAACCAGATGACGCCATCGCGATCGTCGTAAGGCACTTCATGCATCGTCCAAGCCCTTTTGATATATTTGTGCGTTTATCTCCGCCCCTGAGACATTTTATTATCCCTTGGACTTGCAACGGGTAACATTTCCCGGTAATTAAGTCAATATGGCTGACCTTAAATCCAACATCAATCCTCTCTTCCTGCGTGAGGAGGACCTGCGCCAGGGGATCGAGCTGCTGTTTTACGCCTATCGCGACTTTACCGCCGAACCCGATGCGATCCTGGCGAAATGGGGATTCGGGCGGGCCCACCACCGGGTGATCTATTTCGTCGGCCGTAATCCCAATATTACGGTCACCGAACTGCTGGAAATTTTAAAAATTACCAAGCAGAGCCTGTCGCGTGTGCTCAGCACGCTGATCGAGGAAGGTTTCATAAACCAACGCGCCGACCCGTCCGACCGGCGGCGCAAGTTGCTGACGCTCACCGAAAAAGGCCGCGAGCTCGA
>CAJICQ010000124.1_pt1 | contig 10911 bp, 8 predicted proteins | sample 9199721 | NCBI WGS metagenome assembly CAJICQ01 (sample SAMEA7708344, study PRJEB35096) | sediment metagenome | biome: marine neritic benthic zone biome [ENVO:01000025]; feature: sediment [ENVO:00002007]; material: shallow marine sediment [ENVO:03000034] sea grass bed [ENVO_01000059] ...
GCCACTATTAGTGTGCTAAATAACTTCATTCGTTCCTCCCTGTGTATGTGCCTTGGCGTTACCCGCCATTGCACCGTCGTATCCGAAATTTCATTCGATCAGGCACGCCCCCAAGTGCTCGACCGAACAGGGTGACGATGGCAGTCTCGCCAATGAATGGCAAGAATATTTGTCCTGACAAATTCTTGTTTTTACCGTCGAAGATCCGCTTTTTGGGCGACGTTCGGTATCGCCGGCCCGCCCGGCTAACTATTGCGCGGGAATCGTCTCGCCGTTGGCGATCCGCGTTTCGGCCTCCGCCAGTTCGGGCCCGGACATGCCTTCGCGAAGCCGGTCGAGAAGTTTGATTGCGCCGGGATCGTTCTCCTTGGTCGCGGCACGCAACCACATGTAGGACATAACGCGATCGGTCGGCACGCCGCGTCCTTCGAAATATAGCGCGCCGACGTAGAATTGCGCCCGCGCCGAGCCTTTCAGCGCTGCGGGCAACCAGAGTTCATAAGCCTTGCGATACTCCGCCGCACGATAGGCGGCGATGCCTTGAGCGATGGGGCCGCCGGTCGGCGCTGCAGTCGCCGCCGGTTTACTTGGCGTGCTCGCATCTGCAGGGGCCGGTGCGGGCTCAGCCGGCGCGCTGGGTGTCGCATCTGTCGGTTCGGGAGTGGACGCCTCGGCATCGACGGCGGCTTGCTCCTGTTCAGCCGGCGCCTCAGCAGGTGGGCTCTGTTGCCGGCTCGCTGCGGCCTCAGCCTGCGCGCGGGCGGCCTCTTCGGCCTCTGCAAGCCGCGCGGTCAAATCGGCAATGGTTTGCTGCAGGCTGGCGCGCTCGTTCTCATTGTCGAGTCGAGCGCGGTCGTTTTGCGCGCGTAATTCGTCGCGCGATTGAATCGCTTCGGCCAGTTGGCCCGACAGTTCATCCAGCTCGCGCTGCAGCCCGTTCAATTCCGCTGTACTATTCGCCAGCGCCACTTCGAGACTGGCGATCCGGGTTTTCTCATCGATATTTGCCGTTGGCGGCGGCGCTTCAGCACGTAGTCTTGTCAACTGTTCTTGCAGATCGGCGAGTTCCGCTTCCCGGCTCGCCAACGCCGCTTCCAATTGGTCGATCCGATTGCCCGCTTGGGCATCCGTCGTCGGCGCCACTATGGCGACCTCCTGTCGTTCGACAGCGACAATGAGGCCAAGCAAGAAACCGGCGACGCCAACCAGAATGACCGCAAGGGTTATCGGATGGAGTAACCGCGTCACTCTGTGCCAAATCGTTTTCATCGCCCACCCGTTTAATCGTTAAATATGGCGAACCCGCGATGGGAGAGGCCTCTCAGTTTCCTGCCTCGCCCCTTCGCCGTGTCCGCCGCCACTCCCACGGCGCGACGAACGTCCCCGACCACAGCCCCACCTTAGCAGCCTTAGCCTCTCGCTCGGCGGCAATATAGTCATCGCCCACAGCCAACGCCCAGCCGCGCCGGACAATTTCACGGCTGACGTCGTGTCCCTTCGGGCCGCCCATGCGGCAGACGCCGACCACATCGCCAATCATGTCGCTTTTCCGTTGATCGCAGGTTAGCCAGTGGGTCTCGATTAACGCCGCCATAGCATAGGTCGCCTCCATGCCACAGCGCCACGGTTTGCCGTTACGTTCGCAACGCTGATCCGAGTCGGGCGCGTCGATACCATGCAAGCGAATCCGGTGGATGCCGATTTCCAGCGTGTCGCCGTCGATGATGCGTGCTCTGCCCTCGATCAGGCGCGCCGACGATGACGACTGGCCGAGCGCACTCGACGGCGTAAGCGACAGCGCGGCAAGCGCCATCAGGCACAGCGACAACCACCCGGTCCTCCGCGTATGGGGAACAAATCGAAGACCGCGACGACCACTCTCGGCTTGGCGAAACACTAGATCTTCACCTTCCTCATGGCCGACCTTTTAGAACCGCGACTCAGGCGAGACAATACAGCGGCCTCGCGGCAAGGGGACTGCAAACTCGCAGACATTGGCATCGCTAAAGCCGGCTACCGACTTTGCGACTCCCGTTTTTCCCGCGCCAGGCGTTCGGCCTCGGCAATCTCTTCCGCGGTGAGACGCGACGAAGCCAGCTCGCGGCTTTTCTTCGCGCCTTCAAATCCCTGCTCATCGGCAAGAATGAACCACATCAGGGCGGCGACATCGTCGCGCGGCACGGTGCCGCTGTCGGTGTAGAGAACCCCCAGGTTATTTTGCGCCTTGGCGTGGCCTTGATCGGCCGCGAGCCGGTACCACTTCACCGCTTCTGCGTCGTCGCCCGGAATGCCTTCGCCGTTATCGTACATGAACCCGAGATTATATTGCGCCCGCGCGACGCCGCGTTCACCGGCGCGCCGAAACAGCTCAGCCGCCGCAACCGGATCCTTGTCGACGCCTTTACCCGAGGCGTACATGATGCCGAGGTTATACAGCGACAAGCCGTGCCCTTGGTCGGCGGCACGCTGGTACCACTGCAACGCCGCCGCATAATCTTGCGCGGTGCCGCGGCCGTTTTCGTGCATGAAGCCAAGATTGTATTGCGCGGCGGCGTAGCCCTGCTCGCCCGCCTGGCGATACCAGTTAAGTGCCTCGACGTCGTCTTGCGGCACGCCATCGCCCTGGAAATACAAACCGGCCAGCTGGTACTGGGCGCGCAGAAACCCTTGTTCGGCGGCGCGGCGATACCACATCGCGGCTTCGCTGGAATCGCGGACAACCCCCTGACCCGATTGGTAACGCGATCCGAAATTGTACTGTGCGAACGCGTACCCTTGCTCGGCGGCGCGGCGATACCACTTCAACGCCTCGGTGTCATCGCGCGCGACACCTTGGCCGTTGTCATACATGAACCCCAGATTGTATTGCGCCTTGGCGTCGCCCTGCTCGGCAGCAAGTTGGTACCACTTCAGTGCCGCTTCGTAGTCTTGCGCGACGCCGAGGCCCTGATAGTGAAGCGCCCCCAGATTGTACTGGGCCCGGGCAAAGCCTTGCTCGGCGGCGCGCCGATACCACTTGGCCGCTTCGCCGGGGTTAACCGGACTGCCCTGACCTTGCGCATGCATGACCGCCAGATTGTACTGGGCCAGGTCATAGCCCTGCTCGGCAGCAAGTTGGTACCATTCGCGCGCTTCCCTGAAGCTGGGCTCCACGCCCTGACCCTGATGGTACATATAGCCAAGGTTGTATTGCGCCTTGTCGACGCCCTGTTGAGCAGCGCGCCGATACCAATTGCGCGCTGCGGCAAAGTCTTGTTCGACACCGAGGCCGCGCTGATACAGAGCACCGACATTGTATTGCGCGCGCGCGTAGCGCTGATCGGCGGCGCGTTTGTACCACTCGAACGCCTTCGCGGGATCGGCGTCGACGCCAAGACCACGCTCGTACAACACGCCGACGCTGTATTGCGCGCGCGGATCATCGCGCTCGGCCAAGGGCAGCCATTCGCTCAACGCGGCAGCATAGTCGCCGGATTGAGCCGCCGCCCGGCCGGCATCGAAGTCTTGCGCCAGCGCCGGTCCGGCGAGCAGGGCCGACAACAATATCGCGGACAGAAATCTCATCGCTGGCAGGTTACACCCGTCCAGGCCTGGTTGGCATGCGAGCCGCGCCCGGCACCGGCTACAGCTTGCCTTCTTTGCGCAACCGGCGCACCTCTTCGCGGTCGATCAGAATGGTATCCGGTACACCGGATTCGTAAAGATCGGCCATCTTCGCGGGATCGAATTCTCCCTCGCTCATCTGCCCGAACGCCTCGGACCACTGGTAGTAGCGCTTATAGTCCTGGGTCTCTAGAGTGGTGAAATTATCCATCATCAACTCGACCTGATTGCCGTCGGGGTCGCGGTAATAAAACGCCGTCGAGTTGCCATGGTTGACGCAATATCCCGGGCCGTCATAACCGGCCCCGGTAATCGCGCGGTAGACGTAGACGAGCTCGCCCAAACTGGCGTAGCAGAAGGCGACATGGGACACGCCCACGGCATTGTCGGGCTTTTCGTCCGCGCCTTCGCGCTTGATGATGACGACGCGATGGTCGTGGTCGTCGAACGAGAGAAACGTTAGGCCGTAGGGGTTCACCCTGATCGTCTCGGCGTTCAACAGCGTTTTGTAATAGTCGACCATCTCGTCGTAGCGGGTGTCGGAGAAAATATGGATATGGTGGAGCTTGGTCGGCGACGGCATCGAGGTCACTGCGCCGGGTGCATCCCGGCGCAACGGTGACACCGTCTCGGGAAGATAATCGGTTGGCGTTACGGCGTTCATCTCAGCCTCCTGGCGGGGCGAACCTGGTGTTAACCCATGATATTTGATTGTCCCGGCGCTCGCCAGTGGCCGGGACGTCATCGCCCTGTGGCATTCTTAAACCGCGGTTAGGCCGCAAATTCGATGAGTTGTTCTTCCACCAAGGCAGATTCATGCATTAAGTCAGAGCAAACGCCGGCAACGGCCGGGTCCGGCGCCGGAACGGCCAAGCCCTATAGGTAGCCCGCTATGACTGGCGGCGCACCTTTTAAACGCGCGAAACAGACGGCGCGCAACCCTTTGTCCGGTCGCAGAAAATGCACGCCATCAATTCCCGGCGCGAAGCCCGGTCCGTCTTACATATCAGCATTCGTCTCCAGCCGAACGCAGCCGATTTTTGCCAGCCACGATACCGCCAACAACGCAGCATCGAGCGGCACATTCGAGTCTCGTGCCAGCACTTCTATGGACTTTTTCGTGTTGTCTTCGGCCGCTGCCATCAAAGATGCAATGATGTCGGCGGACGGTAACGTCGCGGCGGTGTAGGAAAACAGCCAATGCTGGCGAAGCTCGGACCAATCGCGGTCGAGGTCCGATTTTAGAACCCGCGTCCGATGATCGATCTGTCGCGTCGGATAGGATGCAAAGACGTCGAACGGGTCTCTGCGGCCGGGCGCGACCGGCGGCGCTGAGACGTCAGAGCCGTCGATATACGACCCGCGAATGTCCGCGAGCTCATGCCACAGCGCAAAGTACTTGCCGATGATCACCGACCAGTCAAACTCTTGGCGGGCCTGAATTTTACCCTGCTGACCCATCTGAGCCCGCAACGAGGGATCTTCCACCAGCCGGTAAATCGCCTCTACCAATGCGCCGTGATCGACCGAGACGTTTTGGCAGGTCACGCCGCAATATTCGTCATAGTTACTGACCCCGGTTTCATAGTTGAGTGCATAATTTTGCCCCATCGGCGTCGCCGGCATCCAGGTCGGGATGCGGAACCCATCCACGCGGTCGCGCACGGTGTCTTTATAGCCGTTCCAATCGGAGACGACCGCCGGCAGGCCCGCCGCCAAGGCCTCGATCGGCGTCAGACCGAACGTTTCCTGCACATTATCGGAAAGCGAGACGAACAAGTCCCCGGCGGCCCACGCCTTACGAACCATATCGGCCTCGCGGCCGTCGGCCCACAGCGCGCGGACGCTGGGGCAAAACCGTGCCGCCGCGTCCTTGAAGGCACGTTCTATCGGCTCGTTGGCGAACCAACCGCATTGCAACAGTGCGATTTTTTTGCCGGTTCTCCGCGCTACTTGTTGCAGCGCCGCATACATTGCGTGGGGATGGGCCTTGGCGTGGAAGCTAAGCCGCCCGACAAAGAGAGCGACGATTTCGTCCTCGCCGATGCCGAATGCCTGGCGCGCAGTATGTTTTTCTTGTGCGGAGAAATCGAAATCATCGCAATGCACACCGAGCGGAATCAGCGGCAATTGCGGCAGCGCGAACCTGTCCGCCCCGAGCCGCCAACGCAGGTAGTCGGTCTGCGCATCGAGCACCGATTGAACCGATTCGCGTACGACACGCGACGTGCAAATCAGCGCATCCCAAGGAAATACGGGCGCGGTCAATAAATCGCAGATCGCATCCATCGCCGCGTGGGTCGCCGTGGTATGGGTCACGCCGACCAGCGAGTAGGCGTTCACCCCCACCCGCAGGCGGCTGCGGGCATGCTCGGAGAGGCCGGGACCGGGCAAATACAAGGTGCCGATCTGGTTGAGACTGTCGAGCCGTTGGGCAGACAGCCAGCCGGTCTTGCAGGCGGGATCGATAGAACGAGCGATCTCGATGAACGTCTGCCCCGACTGTTTGCGCGGGGAGTACGCCCATATGCGCCGCTCGCCGGCGCCTTGCACCAGGGCACGCATGAAGCCGCTCCCTGCCGCCTGTCGGCCCATCAGGCGCTCGCCGCCGAGCACATAGCCGTCGGGCTCGAAAAGAAAGGCGATTTCTTCTAACGACATATTTCCTCCCATTTCTTGCCCGCGACGCCAGGTTGTACAGCATGCAAAACCGCGCCTGGGAGCAGTTGCACCCCGGAATAGTAGCGTGGGTCGCAACCGATTATCGGGGATCGGCTGTATTTGCCGGTCAACGCCGAAAACGGTTGGTTCATGATATTCCAATGACCGGCCCGAGGGGTTAACTCCTTTCGGCCAAGGGCGTGATATAGTTAGGTTTTATTGTACTGAGTTGGCGGTAAATGGCTCGCATTCTTATCGGTTGGGAACTTGGCGCCGGACTTGGCCATGTGACCCGTCTGCGTAAGATCGCTCGGGCGTTGGCCGAGCGAGGGCACCACCCGATCTTTGCCGTTCGCAATCTGGTCGAATCCTGGTCGCTGCTCAAGGACGATGGCTTTACCGTCGTCCAGGCGCCGATGCCCAACGCCAGCCCGCGCAGCGTGAAATCGCCATGGCGGGCAGCCGGTCTGTCGGACATATTCGTCATGCAGGGGTTCGACCGGCCGGGCGACCTCTACCCGGTGGTGATGGCCTGGCAGCACCTGTTCGATCTCTATCGGCCGGCGCTCGCGATCAGCGACTACAGTCCGATGATGTGCCTGGCCGCCTATGGCAGTTTGCCCATGGTCATCATCGGCGACGGCTTCACCGTGCCGCCGAGCCATTTGCCTGAAATCCCCAAGATACGGCCCAATGTCGAAGAAACCGCGCCCCAAGCAGACGTCGTCGCGGCCATGGCGGAAGTGCAACTACGCCGCGGCCGGCCGGCACCGGAAAGCTTTTCGCGATTGTTCGAATGCGAATCGACCTGGGTATGCACCTTTCCTGAGCTCGACCCTTTCAAGGCTCACCGCCTCAAGCCGGCGGTTGGCCCGTTCGATGCGCCACCCGCGCCGCTGCCGCCGCCCAACGAACGCCGTTTTTTTGCCTACCTTGGCACCGACTATAAAAAGTTCAAAATCGCCTCGAAGGGGATTGCCGAAATCGGCCTGCCCGGCGAGGTGTACGTGCGCCGGGCCTCGCCCAAGACGGTCAAAGTATTCGAAGAAAGCGGTATCCATGTGCACAAGCAACCGGCATCGATGGTCGATACCCTGCGCACATGCTCGGTCATCATTCACCAGGGTGGCATCGGCACCACTGAGACCAGCCTGGCAATCGGCCGGCCGCAGGTGATGTTGACCACGCATCTGGAGCAGAACCTCAACGGATCGGCTGTCGAGCGGCAAGGCGCCGGAGTGCGCGTGACCGGCGATTACGAAGCCGAGGCAATCCGCGACGCGGTAAATAAAGTGCTCGACGAGCCAAGTTATGTGGAGCGGGCGCAGACTGTCGCCAACGCGCTGCACAAACGAAACTATGTCGACAACATCCCGCGCATCGCCGATAGCTGTTGCCGCATCATCTCGATCGGCCGCGCCGAACCGGTGTTTTAGGACCATGCGCCGCGGCCCCCTTTCTGTGCCCCTGCTGGCGGCGACGATATTCGCCGGCGCACTTGCTGCGACGGCGGTCGCGCAATCGCCGACGCCGGCGCCGGCGTTTGCCGTGCCGGTCGCCTGCGAGGTTCATGTCGATTGTTGGATCGTCAATTATTTCGACAGCGACGCGGGGCCCAGCGCCAGCGACTACACCAACGGCCACCGTACCTATAACAAGCACCGCGGCACCGATTTCGCGGTGCGCGATCTCGCCGCGATGAACGCGGGCGTCGCCGTGCTGGCCGCTGCCGACGGCAAGGTGCGCGCGCGGCGCGACGGCATGGAAGACGTTAATTTTCGCACGATCGGCCGCGACGCTATCAAGGGTCGCGAGTGCGGCAACGGCGTGGTCATCGACCACGCGCCGGGCTGGGCGACCCAGTACTGCCACCTGCGCAAGGGCAGCGTGCGGGTCAGCAATGGCCAGGCGGTCAAGACCGGCGATGTGATCGGCTTCATCGGGCAGTCGGGCCTCGCCGAATTTCCCCACGTCCATTTTAACGTGTTCCGCGACGGCAAGCGGATCGACCCGTTTGCCGCCGGCAGCGGCAGCCAATTGTGGAGCGCCGACGCGCGCAGCCGGCTGGACTACCGGCCGATCTCAATTTACGCCGGCGGGTTTCGCGAAGCCGTTCCGGTCGGCGATCAAGTCAAACAGGGCAATATTCAAAACCAGGCCGTGTCGACGACGTCACCGGCGATCGTCTTCTGGGCCGGCATTTTTGGTGTCCGCAAGGGCGATAGGATCAAGCAAACAGTGCATGGGCCTGACGGGCGGGTTTTAGTGGAACGCGAAGTGGTGCAGGAGAAGAACCAGATCCGACGCTTTCTGTGGATCGGCAAGAAGCTTCGCGCGCGCCAATGGCCGGCGGGCGCGTATGTCGGCCGGACGACGGTGACGCCGCGAGAGGGAAGCCCCAAACAAGACATCATCGGCGAAGTGTCGTTTACCGTTACGGACACCAAGCAGTAGGCCACACAAATTTAGCTGAATTTAGCGCGATAAAACCGCCGCCGGGCGATCGCCGCAACACGTAGACAACACATTCTTCCACCAACGCGGTGCCGCCAGGTTACTGTTTTATAAAGAGTAAATTTCGCGGCCGCGCCGCAACCTAGTCTTCGCGCAGCGCCCGGTGGACGTTGTCGGTGATCGGGCTGATCAGGTACTGCAGCGCGGTGCGCGTGCCGGTGTTGATCAGCACTTCCGCCGGCATGCCGGGGTAAAGCTGCACGTTGTCGAGCGCTTCGAGCTGGCCGGGATCGATTTCGACGCTGGCGCGGTAGAACGACGAGCCGTCGGCGTCGTTGACGAACCGGTCGGCCGACACGCTGGTCACCGTGCCGTCGACCATCGGCGTGCTGCGCCGGTTGAACACGCTGAGCCGGATCTGCGCCGGCAGCCCGGCATGCACCACGTCGATGTCGTTGGGGTTCACATTGGCGCTGATGATCAGCTTTTCCTGCTCCGGCACGATGTCGAGGATCGGCTCACCCGACCGGATAACGCCGCCTGGCGTGAAGAACTGCATCGCCACGATGACGCCCTCCTGGGGCGCGCGAATATCGAGCCGCGACAGAATATCCTCCTGCGCGCGCAGCCGGTCGAGCAGCTCGGCGATGGTGTCCTGGGTCTCGCGCAGGTTCAACTCGATGCGTTCCTGCGAGCGGTTCTGCAGATCGATGATCCGCAGCTTGGTCTCGCCCGAGCGCTGCTTGAGCTCGGCGACCTGGGCGACATGTTCGCCGATCTCGCCGCGCAGGCGGGCTTCCGCGCGCTTGGCGGCGAGCAGCCGCGGCTTGGTCGCGATGCCCTTGTCGAACAGGGTCTCGATGCCCTCGCGCTCCTCGGCCACCAGCGCCAGCTGTTCGCGCTTCGAGCGGATCTGCGCGTTGACGCCGCCGATCTGCTCCTTGTGCTGCACGATGCGCTGCTTGAGTACCGAGATCTGCCCGTCGAGCGCCGCCCGGCGGGCATCGAACAGGTTTTTCTGTCCCTGCAAAACCTCCGCGATCTCGCGGTCGTCGACCATCCCAAGCAGATCGTCGGCAAAGACCAGCTCCGCGCGGCCATCGCGTTCGGCGATCAGGCGCGCTTCGAGCGCGCGCGCCGCCCAGTAGCGCCCCTGCATCAGATCGAACACCGCGCGCGGGCGCGTCGGATCGAGGCGGATCAGCACCTGGCCGGCGCTCACCCGGTCGCCCTCGCCGGCCAGAATCTCGCCAATGATGCCGCCTTCGAGATGCTGCACGGTCTTGCGGTTGCCTTCGACGGCGACCACGCCCGGCGCGATCGAGGCGCTGGCCAGCGGCGAGGTCGCCGCCCACGCGCCGAAACCGCCGAACGCCAGGGCGATGACGGCAATGCCGGCGAGCACCGGCCCGCGGGTGCGCGTCGCCTTGGCCGGAATCGCGCCGCTCGCCAGGTCCGGTTGGTTGGGCTCGTAGGGCACCAGGCTCATGCCACTTCCCCTTCGTCGATGATGGGTCCTTTCGGACCACCCGGCGGCTCGCCCTGCCGCCCCTTACGAAGCGGAATTTCCGGCAGCGCCTTCGGTTTTGCTTTCGCGCCACCCTCGAGCAGACGCCCGGGCCGGGCGGCGCCGGCCATCACCTCGTCGGTCGGGCCGAACGCGCGCACCACGCCTTCGCGCAACACCAGCATCTTGTCGACCTTCTGCACCACGGCGGGCCGGTGGCCGACGATAATGGTGGTGATGCCTTGTTCCTTGGCCGTCGCCAGCGCGCCGAGCAGGGCTTCCTCGCCGAAGGTGTCGAGGTTGGCGTTGGGCTCGTCGAGCACCAGCAGGCGCGGCGGGCCGAGCAGCGCCCGCGCCAGGGCGATGCGCTGGCGCTGGCCGCCCGACAGCATCTCGCCGTCCTCGCCGATCTGCGTCTCGTAGCCGTCGGGCAGGTGCAGGATCATGTCGTGCACGCCGGCCATCTTGGCCGCGGCGACGATGGCGTCGGGTTCGGCGTCGGAAAAGCGCGCGATGTTCTCCTGCACGCTGCCCTCGAACAGCTCGACATCCTGCGGCAGGTAACCGACATACTTGCCGAAATCGTCGCGGTTCCAGGTGTAGATGTCGGCGCCGTCGAGGCGCACATGGCCCGAGCTGGGCTTCCACGAGCCAACCAGCAGACGCGCCAGAGTCGATTTGCCGGC
>CAJICQ010000174.1_pt1 | contig 10900 bp, 10 predicted proteins | sample 9199721 | NCBI WGS metagenome assembly CAJICQ01 (sample SAMEA7708344, study PRJEB35096) | sediment metagenome | biome: marine neritic benthic zone biome [ENVO:01000025]; feature: sediment [ENVO:00002007]; material: shallow marine sediment [ENVO:03000034] sea grass bed [ENVO_01000059] ...
AAGTACTTGAACCCGGACCACACACCGGCCTCGACTTGGCTGGTCATCAGCCAGCTTGCCAATCCCCAATGGGTCGTCGAAATGGAGACCATCGCCGCCAAGGCGGACTAGTGTCCGGGTCGGAGGGACCCGCTTGAAATGCCTGCGCAGGTCACCAGCGACCCGCCCCAGAGCCGCTACGCCACCGGCGCTTGGCCCTATGTAATGATTGTGGCGGCGTCGTTCATTCTGGCGTCAAACCACATTGTCGGCCGTTCCGTCGAAGGCGATCTGCCGCCGATGGGGCTGGGGTTCTGGCGCGTCGTGGTCGCCACGGTGGTGCTGCTGCCGTTCTATTGGCGGCCGTTCATGGTCTCCTGGCCGCTGATCCGTGCGCACTGGAAGCTGTTTCTGGTGATGGGGGCGGCGCTGGCGCCGCTCGGCAATGCGTCGGTTTACCTGGCGTATAATTTTACGACCGCGATCAACGGCGGCATCGTCGCCACCGTGCAGCCGGTGGCGACCGTGGTGCTGTCCTATTTCCTGCTCGCCGACGTTATCAACCGGGCGCAGGCGTTGGGTATCGCGATTGCCGCATCGGGCGTTTTGATTATCCTCTCTGCCGGTGATCTGGACGTGTTGCTGTCGTTCCGCCCCAACATCGGCGACTTGATCATGCTGTCGGCCATGTTCGGGTTCGCCTTGCACAATGTGCTGCTGCGGCGCCTGCCAAAGGGCCTGCGCGGGCCGGTGATCCTGCTCAGCGTTCAGATCTTCGGCGCCATGGTCATCCTGCCGATCTATATCGTCGAGATGATTGTCTACAAGCCGGTGCCGCTGACGCTGCAGGCAGGGGCGACCATCGCCTGGATCGGGGTCATCGTCGGCGTGTTCGCGGTCGGCTTTACCAACACCGCAGTGCTGGCGCTGGGCGCCAATAAAGCGAGCATGTCGAACTACATCCGCGCCGTGTTCACCACCGTTTTGGCGATCCTGCTGCTCAACGAGCAACTGCAGGCGTTCCACGCCGTTGCCTTTGTTTTGGTCGTCGCCGGCATCGTCTTGATGGGGCGCGGTCGCCGGGCGGCGCGACCGCCCGCGCCGGCCAAAGAAACGTGATACCCGGGGCTGACCTGGGTCAATGCCGGGCCGAACATGGCCTGCCACGTATGTCATGATGTTCGTGCGGCGAACGTAATAGGGCGTGGCGGTTATGACCGACTTGGCAACCAGACCGGAGGCGGCGTCAGAGGATCAGGTGGTCCTCGGCGCGCGCGGGCTCACCAAGGTCTACCGTACGGGCGAAGTCGAGATCTGGGCGTTGCGCGGCGTCGATTTGGAACTCCGCGAGTCCGAGCTCGTCGTCTTGCTCGGGCCCTCGGGCAGCGGCAAGTCGACCCTGCTCAATATCCTCGGCGGCCTCGACACGCCGACCGCGGGCCAGGTCTACTTTCGCGACAGCGAACTCACCGGCCGCGGCGACGCGGCGCTCACGCGATACCGGCGCGACCATGTCGGCTTCGTGTTCCAATTCTACAATCTGATTCCGAGCCTCACCGCGTCGGAGAACGTCGCGCTGGTGACGGAAATCGCGCCGAAGCCGCTATCGCCGGGCGACGCACTGTCGATGGTCGGCCTCGAGGAGCGCCTCGACCATTTTCCGGCACAGTTGTCGGGCGGCGAACAGCAGCGGGTCGCGATCGCCCGTGCGATCGCCAAGCAGCCCGATATCCTGCTGTGCGACGAGCCTACCGGGGCGCTGGACAGCGCCACCGGTATCCTCGTTTTGGAGGCGATCGAGCAGGTCAACCGCGAGCTCGGCACGACCACGGCGCTGATCACCCACAATACCGCGATCGGGGATATGGCCGATCGGGTGCTGTGCTTCGGCGATGGCAGGATTGTGGATACCGTGACCAACACCAGCCGCCGGCCGGCGCACGAGCTTACGTGGTAGCGGCGATGAGTGCGCTCAACCGCAAACTGCTGCGCGACCTGTGGCGCCTGCGCGGCCAGGTTCTGGCGATTGCCCTGGTGATCGCCTCAGGCGTTGCCGTTCTGATCATGTCGTTCAGTTCGATCGAGGCGCTCGAGACCACCGCGACGGCGTATTATGAGCGCTATCGCTTCGCCGACGTGTTCGCTGGCGTCGAACGGGCGCCCGCGAAACTCAGCCAACGTATTGCAGATATTCCCGGCGTGCAGAACGCCGAGACCCGGATCGTCAAATTCGCCACGCTCGATCTTGCCGGCTTCGATGAGCCGGTGACAGGGCAGCTGGTGTCGATCCCCGAGCGCGGACAATCGGTGCTCAACCGGTTGGCATTGCGCACCGGCCGGCTCGTTGCGCCGGACCGGCCGGACGAGGTGGTTCTGAGCGAGCCGTTCGCCGAGGCGCACGGTTTGGAACCGGGCGATCAGCTCCAGGCACTCATGAACGGCAAGAAACGGACGTTGGATATCGTCGGCATCGCGCTGTCGCCGGAGCATGTCTACGCGATCGGTCCCGGTCAGCTGATGCCCGACGACGAACGCTTCGGCATTCTGTGGATGGGCCGCGGCGCGCTCGAAGCCGCCTTCGATCTGGACGGTGCCTTTAACGAAGTCTCGCTGACGCTGTTGCGCGGCGCCAACCCCGACGACGTGATCGACCGGCTCGACACGCTGCTCGACCGCTACGGCGGCATCGGCGCCTACGCCCGGGCCGATCAGACTTCGAACTGGTTCCTCATGAACGAGCTCGAGCAGCTGCGCTCGATCGCCAGAATTCTGCCGTCGATATTTCTCGCCGTTGCCGCTTTTCTGTCGAATATCGTGATTGCCCGGCTGATTGCCATCGAACGCAGCGAAATCGGCCTGATGAAGGCGTTTGGCTACAGCAGCATCGAAGTCGGTTGGCACTACACCAAGATGGTTATCGTGATGGCCGGTGTGGGAATACTGCTTGGCTGGGTAGCGGGCGCCTGGCTCGGCCGCTTCAATACCGGAATCTATGCCGAGTTCTACCGGTTCCCGTTTCTGTTCTTCAGGCCCAGCCCGTCGGTATTTGCGGTGGCCGGCCTGATCAGCCTCGCCGCCGCCTTGCTGGGCACGCTCAGCGCGGTGCGGCGCGCGGTCATCCTGCCGCCGGCCGAAGCGATGCGCCCGCCGGCGCCGCCGCTTTACCGCAAAACCCGCCTGCGCTGGGAATGGCTGGCCCGCAGGCTCGATCAGCCAACCCGCATCATTATGCGGCATATCCTGCGCTGGCGGGTGCGTTCGTTATTGACGTCGGCGGGCGTGGCCTTGGCGCTGGCGGTATTGGTCACTTCGATGCAGTGGCTCGATTCGATCGACCGTATCGTCGAGATCTATTTCCACGAAGCGCAGCGCCAGGATGTGACGGTCGGGCTGGTCGAAGCGCAGTCGAGCGAAGTGATTGCCGAATTCGAACGCATGCCCGGCGTTTTGGCGGTCGAACCCGGCCGGGCGGTGAGCGCGAAATTCCGGGTCGGCGTACGCACCCATAGGGGCGCGGTTCAGGGTGTGGTTTCCGAGCCCAACCTGAGCCTGGTGCACGACACCATCATCGGGGCGTTGCGGGTGCCGCCGGACGGGCTGGTGCTGTCGACGGTGCTGGCCGAAAAACTCGGCGTGGCCCGCGGCGATCTGGTCGAGGTCCAGGTCCTGGAGGGGCGGCGGCCGACGCTGCAGTTGCCGGTGGTCGATCTGTTCGAAACCTATATCGGCACGCCGGCCTACATGAACCTGGCCGCGCTCAATCGAGCGCTCAAAGAGGGCCCGCATGTCGAGTACGTACATCTGCTGGTCGATCGGTCTGCCGAGCCCGCGCTGTTTTCCCAGCTCAAGGACCTGCCCGATGTCGCCGCGGTGACCCAGCGGCGCGCCGCGGTCGATACCTTCCATGAGACGATGGGCGAGACCCTGTTGATCTTCGTATCCTTTTTTGTCGTCTTCGCCTGCACCCTGGCGTTCGGTGTGGTCTACAACAGCATGCGCATCTCGCTGTCCGAGCGCGGCCGCGAGTTCGCCACCCTGCGGGTTCTCGGGTTCAGCCGGGCGGAGATTTCCTACATTTTGATCGGCGAAGCGGCGCTGTTGATCTTCGTCGGTCTGCCGCTCGGGTGTCTTGCCGGCTATGGCTTGGCGTGGTTCATCACCACCGGGTTCGGCAACGAACTCTACCGGGTGCCGCTGATCGTCGACGCCTCGACCTTCGGCATGGCGGTTGTGATTGGCCTGGTGGCGGCGATTTTTTCCGCCGCCGTGGTGCGCCGCCGTTTGGACCGGCTCGATCTGATCGCCGTGCTCAAGACCCGCGAGTGAGGAGGGCAGGGCGATGAAACGGCGCCGGTTCGCGCTCTGGGGTGTGTTGGTCCTCGCCGTCGTCGGCGGCCTGGTCTATGCCTTTCGACCGCAGCCGGTGCCGGTCGATTTTGCCCAGGTCGCGCAAGGTTCCCTGGTCGTCACGGTCGACGAGGAGGCGGAGACGCGGGTACGCGATGTTTTCGTGCTTTCCGCCCCGGTATCGGGGCGCTTGCGGCGCATCGAGGCCGAGGTCGGCGACCGCGTCGTCGCCAACGAAACGATTATCGCACAGATCGAACCGGCGGATCCTGCGTTCCTCGATCTGCGCAGCGAATCCCAGGCGCGCGCGGCGGTCCAGGCGGCCGAGTCCGGACTTGCCCTGGCCAAAGCGGAGCTCGTGGAAGCCATCGCCGAACTCGAGTTCGCTGAAAGCGAACTGGAGCGGGCCGAGGAACTGAGCGACCGCGAAATCATTGCGCGCCGCACCCTCGACGATGCCCAGCGGCTGTTCAAGACGCGCACGGCGGCGGTCAACACCGCGCAGGCGGCGGTCAATATGCGCCAGTTCATTCTTGCCGAGGCGCGGGCGCGCCTGGTCTCGCCGACGCAACGGCGCGACGCCGGCGACGCGTGCGATTGCATCTCGATTACCGCCCCGGTCAGCGGGCAAATACTGCGCCTGCTGCGCGAAAGCGAAGTGGTCGTCGAAGCCGGCGAGGCCCTGGTCGAGATCGGCGACCCGCAGTCGCTGGAAATCGTCGCCGATCTGCTGTCGTCCGACGCGGTCCGGGTGGAGCCCGGCCACCAAGTGATCATCGACGAATGGGGCGGCGCGTTCCCCCTGGCCGGGGTGGTGCGCCGGATCGAGCCTTTCGGGTTCACCAAGGTCTCGGCGCTGGGTATCGAAGAGCAACGGGTAAACGTGATCATCGACATCACCGATCCGCACGAGCGCTGGCGCCGCCTCGGCCATGGCTACCGGGTCGAGGCGCGCGTCGTCCTGTGGCGCGGCGAGGATGTCTTGAAGGTGCCGTTGACGGCGATGTTCCGCGATGGCGCGGACTGGGCGGTGTTCGTCGAGCAGGATGGCCGCGCCCGTCGGCGCCGCGTCGAACCCGGCCATAACAACGGCATCGAAGCGGAGATCACCGATGGTCTCAGCGCCGGTGAGCGGGTCGTTTTGCATCCCAGCGACCGCATCGTCGACGGCGTGCGGCTGACCGAGCGCTGATGGGCCGCGCCGGCGCTGGGGGCTGGCATGAGCTCGCTTGACACCCCATATCAGGGCCGACTATATCGCGGTCTCTCGAAACACGTGGCGGAGTAGCTCAGCTGGTTAGAGCAGGGGAATCATAATCCTCGTGTCGGGGGTTCAAGTCCCTCCTCCGCTACCATTTTCCCGCCGCCGGCCTTGGTGCCGGCCTTTTCGTAACGGTTAGGGCACTGCAAGCTCAGCCGCCCCTTAGCAGGCCACCGCTTCTTACCCGGGCGAAATCGGTGCTAGGTTTAAGCCATGGTTCGATTACTGCCCGCTGCCATCGTGGTGCTTATGTACTTGGCGCCGGCGGCGGCTGCACAGGTTTATGACCCCCAGCAGCTCGCCAAGGTCGCGGCGGTCCATATTGTCGTGCTCGATCAGGCGCGGGACGGCTGCCTGCCGTCGCCCGAGGTCCTCAAAGTCGAGGCGGACTCAGTCCTGACGCAAGCTGGTATCGCGGTTCGCGACAGCATAGCCGGCGGCGCGTATTTACTCGAAATATTGCCAACCGCCGGGTCGGTCACAAATTTTCCGGATTCCTGTTTCGGCAACGTCCAGATTAAATTGACGCGCGGCGAGGTGCTGGCAGATCGGACGGTTGGTTTGGTCATCTCCGCCCATGACGGGCGCGTCGGTCTCGCCCCCAAGTCGACCTTTCAAGATCGCTTCCGCTCTGCCGTCAATCTGATGGTCACGGCCCTTGTCAAGGAAATCCACAAGGCGCATAGCCTGTAGCCAGCCGATCGAGCGCCAATTCCCGCCGTCGCCACTCACTGAACCATCACGGCGCTGCCCCGTTTGCGGATAGACGCTTTTAGGACCGTATTTCGGGTTTTTTAAACATTTTCGGGCAAGAGGAACGGTCACCAGCGACCCCTACGTTTTACTCGTGGTTCAACCAACGCTGATCCGTTGCCATGTCGACCTTCACCCAATTGACCGCCACCGGCACCGCCAAATGGAAAGCGCTCTGCGAGCTTGCCGATGCCGTCAGCCTGTATCGTCTGGCGGTCGATCAGGGTGTGGATACCGGCGCGCATTTGGATAACCATTTGGAAAAACTGGAGCGCCGCTACCGGGCTGCAGCGGTAGCCCATGATCGCGAGTTGAACGGCGATTAAGAAGTGCGTGACGATGTCCGCACTGCCGAAAGCACTCGTTACTTGCACTTACCGGTCAGGACGGTTCGTAGCCAAGAACTGCCTTTCAGCAAAAGCTAGCAAATAACCATCTCAGTTGTTATTGCAATCGCAGAAAAAAGGCTGTGTGCGCACCTGCGCCATCGAACAGAAAGAGCTTGCCAAGGCCGAGCGCTGGCTGTCCAAGCAGCGCGCGCTGTGGGAGTCTCGCTTCGACCGGTTCGAAGCCTATATCGATGACTTGCAAGCCAATGGGAGCAAAAGATGACTTTAACGGACGAACAGCGCGGACCCGAGACGGAGCTCGTTATCACCCGTCGCCTCGCCGCACCCCGCGATCTTGTGTGGCGCGTTTGGACCGATGCCGATCACCTGGCTGCCTGGTGCAAACCCAACGGATTCACGACCCGGGTTGATGCCCATGACTTTAGGGTGGGCGGTTACTGGCGTTACGTAATGATCGGTCCCGACGGAGTGGAATATCCCTCCGAAGGCATGTTTGTCGAGATCGATCCGCCGAACCGCTTGGTCAGCACCGACCAATTCAGCGAGGACTATGTGGCCCCGGCGGGGGATAGTTTGCCGACCGGCATACTCGTCACATTGGTTTTCGAAGATGCAGGCGAAGATACGGAAGTCACGGTGCGCATCTCGCATCCGACGGTCGAAGAACGCAAGAACCGCGAAGCGATGGGCGTCGTCGTCGGTTGGAATTCGACGATCGACGAACTTGATGCGTATCTCGCGCTACTTCGATTGGGTGCATGATGGACGCGGGAGGTACTGGAAATATGGCTATGGGGAATATCGATGTAGATTTTTGGACATCATTCTTCGGCGGCAATGCTGGTGATCGTGGCGATGTTGGTTGTGACGCCGCCTTTCAGCTAACGGGGCCTAACGCCATTCCAGAACCAGCATCCGCCGACTGACAATCTTCGCAACTGCGCTATACTGCGCAAGATTTTATGCGCTATCGAGGACCCCGCATGACCGTCGCCGCCGACGCTCTTCCCGAATCCGACTTCGCCCGCACGGCCCGCGATCTGCCGCGCAAACCGCTTCCGGTAATCGATGTCGGGCGCGCGCGGATGGGCGACCCCGACGCCATTGAGCACGTCGCCGGCCAGTGGCGCGAGGTCTGGGAGACGCTTGGCTTCCTGTGCATCGTCAATCACGGCATACCGCCAGAGAAGATTGTCGGCATGACCGAAGCGGCCAAGCGTTTTCACGATCTGCCGCTGGAGACCAAAATGTCGATCGCGGTGACCCATGACCAGAAGGGTTACGTGCCGGCGCGCGGTGGTCTGACGACGCATTCGACGTTCCACAAGAGCAAGAAGCTCAACACCGTCGAATGCCTGGTGCTCGCAACCGACTATCCCGCCGATGATCCAAATGTCGTGGCTGGCAAGCGCTTCTACGGACACACTCCGTGGCTGCCCGAAGATGTGCTGCCGGGCTTTCGCGCCACGTGCGACGACTACATGGCGGCCATCACATCGCTCGGTAAATCGCTGCTGCCGGTCTGGGCGCGTTCGCTCGAGCTCGAGGCCGACTATTTCAAGCCTTTCTTCGAGCGCAGCTACACCTATTTCCGCGTCGCCAAATATCCGCCGAAGAACGATCTCGACGAGGGCGAGATGGGCTCAAACGCCCATTGCGACACCGGGTTCAACACCTATCTGCCACCGGCCAACGAGGAAGGCCTGCAGATTCTCGACAGCGACAACGAAACCTGGTTTTGGCCGGAACTGCCCGACGGCGCGATCATCGTCAATATGGGCATGTTTCTCGAACGCTGGACCAACAAGCGCTTCCGGGCGACGCCGCACCGCGTCGTACCGCCGCGCGAGAACGACCGCTATTCCTTCGCCTGCTTCGTAAATCCTGGTTTCGACACGGTGGGCGAATGCTTGCCGACCTGCACAGGACCGGGCAACCCGCCGAAGTTTCCGACGCAGACTTACTGGGAGTTCTTCGATTGGTACATGAAAAACTCCTACACCCATTACGGTAAGCTGAAGGCGCGCGAGAACAACGAGGTCGAGGCTTGATCCTGTCCTCACCCGGTTTTTGAAGGCTGATTGCCGGCTCGGTTGAAATTCCACTTTCAACTTCTAACCATACCTGTGTCGAAGCTGCCTGCGATCTGCCTTCTTACGGCCGCGGCGGCGGCCCGCCAGCCGTCTTGAAATTCGACGCGGCTTGGCTGGCCGCACACGGTGTTGTATTCAGCGCTCGGCATCGCTTTGATGTGCGCTAGGACGCTGGTTACGAACCGCGACTTCCCGCCGGACCCGCTGCAATTGCTCGTCGAATTGCCCTGGCCCGTCAGGTAACGGAGACACCCATGGATCAGATTGGCATCCCGTTTCTTTTCATGCGTGGCGGCACCTCGCGCGGCCCCTACTTCAACCGCGCCGACCTGCCGGAGAACCTCGATACATTGAGCGACGTCCTCATTGCCGCGGTCGGCGCCGGCCATCCGTTGAACATCGACGGGATCGGCGGCGGCGCGGCGGTCACGACGAAAGTCGCCATGCTGTCGCGATCCGACGATGACTGGGCCGACATCGACTATTTCTTCGCTCAGGTTAGCGTCGAGGACCGGCTGGTCGACTACAAGCCGACCTGCGGCAATATCCTGTCCGGCGTCGGTCCGGCGGCCATCGAGATGGGGTTGATCGAACCAACCGACGGGATCACCACGATCAATATCCTCGCCGTCAACACGGGCGCGCGCATCGTAGCAAAGATTTGTACGCCGGGTGGCGCGGTGCAGTACGACGGCGAAGCGGCGATCGACGGGGTGCCGGGTACGGCGGCGCCGATCGAACTCGCGTTCATGGACGTCGCCGGGTCGGCGACCGGCGCATTCCTGCCCACCGGCAACCTGACCGACGAGATCGACGGCATCACGGTCACCTGCATGGATGTCGCCATGCCAATGGTGATTGCGCGCGCCGATGCGTTCGGGCTCACCGGCTACGAAAGCCGCGAAGAACTGGACGCCAACACCGATTTCTTCGCCCGTATGGAAGCGCTACGCCTCAAGGCGGGCGAGATGATGGGCATGGGCAATGTGTCCAAATCCGTCATGCCGAAATTCGGCGTCCTGGCGCCGGCGCGCGATAGCGGCACCATTGCGGCGCGCTATTTCATGCCGTGGAAAACCCATCCGACGATGGCCGTCACCGGCTCGCAATGCTTGGCGTCCTGCGCCCTGACGCCGGGCACGGTCGCCGACGGGTTGGCAGAGAAAATGGCCGGATCGCCCGCCAACGTCACCCTGGAACATCCCTCGGGCACCATCGACGTTCTGGTCGATTACCGCAGCGACAACGGCTTTGAATTGATCTCGGCCGGGTTGCTGCGCACCGCGCGCAAGCTTGCGGAAGGCACGCTGTTCGTTCCGGCCAAGGTCTGGGACACGCGCGAGGCGGCGGCTTAGCGCCGGGGGCGATGAATGCCCGCGGATCGATCGGAAAAACAATTGTCGATCATGTTATAGTTGCCGTCTGACCGCATGGAAATTTCGCAAATGAACCTGGACAACCACGCATTGGTACTGGACCTCGTCGAATGGGTTTCGCAGGAACCGCGTCGTTACAACGAGGTCATGGCCGTCTGGCGAACCTCCTGCCCGCGTTTGACGATCTGGGAAGACGCGGTCGACAATGGTCTGGTTGCCCGTACTCAAGACGCGACGCACGGTTCTCGCGTCCACGTTACCGAAAAAGGCATATCTATACTCCGCCAGGAAGGCCGTATCTAGGCGACGCCAACCCTTAACTATCGGAATACATCGAGGGCCGAGCCAAGCTCCGGCTTACTACCTGGCTAGTTGGTGAACGGCAAAAATTGCAGCGAGAAACCGTGGCCGATTTGAACAAGCGATACGATGTGCTCGTCGTCGGCGGCGGCAACGCCGGCCTGTGCGCGGCGATCAGCGCGCGGCGCGGCGGCGCCAGCGTGCTGGTGCTGGAGGCGGCGCCGAAGTTCTACCGCGGCGGCAACACCCGCCACACCCGCAACATGCGCTGCGCCCACGACTATGCGACCGAGACCCTGTCGGGCCCCTACACCGAGGAGGAGTATTTCGAGGACCTGCTGCGGGTGACCGGCGGCAACACCGACGAAGCGCTGGCGCGCCACATGATCGCCGAATCGAAGGAGCTGCTCGGCTGGATCGCCGAACAGGGCGTGCGCTACC
>CAJICQ010000345.1_pt1 | contig 10871 bp, 9 predicted proteins | sample 9199721 | NCBI WGS metagenome assembly CAJICQ01 (sample SAMEA7708344, study PRJEB35096) | sediment metagenome | biome: marine neritic benthic zone biome [ENVO:01000025]; feature: sediment [ENVO:00002007]; material: shallow marine sediment [ENVO:03000034] sea grass bed [ENVO_01000059] ...
AATAGCCCAACGGCAGTACGTCGTCATCGCTAAACAGGCCGCCGTTGAACCACGGGATAACGGTCGTCCCGAACAACCCATTCTTGTCCCGCATCGCAGCAAATAGTTGACGAACCATCCTTTCAAACAGGTCGGGTTGTTTGATGCACTGTTCGAGGATTTCAGTGAATACATAGCCAGGCAGGAGTTCGATATCTTCGGCGAATAAACAGAAGACCAGCTTGTTGAGGAAATGGGCGACGCGCCGCGGCTCGTAATCCTGACTACGGAGCTTTGTCGCAAGGGCGCCGATGGTGGCTGCTGCGTCTTCGGTTACAGTTTCAGTAGTCTGTTCGGGACGCAATTGCTCCGGGTCGGTGAACGCCCACCGTAGCGTTCGGCGCTTGGTCGGATCGTTAAGGTCCGCGAGCTGAAAAATGTGCGTTTCCTTCACCTCGTTGGTGAAGTTCGTGTGAATCTGGATCTCTGCCATGTCGGAGACGATCAACAGCGGCGGATTGTCGAGGGCGTCCGCGTATTCCTTTACCTGCGCATAGGCGGCAACAAGGCTTCGCTTGTCGCCTTTGTACTCCCAAGCAAAAGAGTTGCGTTTCCATACGTCCGCACGGCCTGAAGTGCCGCCGAGCTTCAAGACGTTTTTCTCGAACGTGTAGTCCTCTTGATCGATCCCCGGATCGCCGGGTTTTTCGACCTCAAGCAGCTCGCACAATTCAAGGAAATGCGGCTGCGAAGCCTGCCGCTCGGAGCGTGTGTTCTCACGCCATTTCCGAATGAATTGCTCTGGCGTCATAGATTTGAAAGCCGAATGTGCACGGTCGATAGACGAAAACAGTTCCGGGAAGTTCAATCAAGCGTTGAGACGGAGAAAAGGGGAGCCGCCACTGCTCACTGGGGTTCGATACGGCCGTCGCCCGACAGCAGAATGGCGATTGGGCGGGTGCGCTCAAAATGGGACAGGATGATCATCGTGATCACCGTCAGCGGCACGCACAAGAACATGCCGACGATACCCCAGACGGTGCCCCACAGCGCCAGCGAGAGGATCACCACCAGCGGGCTGATATTCAGCGAGCTGCCGGTGAGCCGCGGCTCGAGAACATTGCCGATGAGAAACTGCACGGAGCCGAGGCCGCCGAGAACAACGATAAACTGCAACAGGGTCGGGAACTGAACCAGCGCCAGCAGCGCCGGGAAGATGATGCCGAGCAGCGAGCCGACGGTGGGGATGTAGTTGAGCAGGAAGATGATGAAGCCCCAGAACTCGGCGAAATCGACACCGACGACCTTTAAAACCGCGTAGCTGACGCCGCCGGTGAGCACGCTGGTCATGGTCTTGATGGCAACGTAGGTCTGGATTTGCGCCTGCATACGGTGCAGCAGGCTGCGCACCTCCTCGCGGCGCTCGGGGTCGGGAAACAGCGCGCGCATCTTATTGTTGAACCCTTTCTGCTCGAACAGCAGAAACAGCACATAGACCAACACGATGCCGAAATTACCGGCAAAGGTGGCCGCCGCCGAGGCGAATCCGCGGGCCAGCGTGCGCAGATCGAATTGCTGGAACACGACGGCGAAGTCGGGCGGTTCTTCGAGCCCAAACCGGCTCGACATCCTCGCGATCAGCGCCTCGATATTGGCCTGATAGGCTGGTGCGGCTGCGCTGACCTGGGCGATGTTGCCGCTGATCAGTTCGGCGACCAGCGCCAGCCCGATCAAAACGGTGACGAGAGCCAGCGCCATTGCCAGCCAATTGGGCAGGTGGCGCGTGCCCAGAGGCAACGCATGGAAGCCGCGGGCCATCGCGTTCAGCAGGTACCAGATCATGATCGCCACGGCGATCGGGATCAGCAGGTCACGGCCCTGGGTCAACAATACGAACGTGAGGGCGACGACGATGATCGACGACGCGAAGGCGACGATCCTCGGGGTAACTTGCTCGGGTACGTGCGGTACCGACATATTTCCACTCCGTCGTGGGTCTGTATAACATTTACCGCCGATTTGGCTCTAACACGATGATCCTGCGTTGACGGCGACGGCGCGAAAATGGTTTGCTGAAAAACAACAACGAAAGCGTGTTCGGCGGCGGTCGCAGGCGCACGGGAATAGATAACGGGGGAGACAAAATCATGACCACACCTTTGGCAGGCTCGCGCCTGGAGCGCATGGAACGGGAAGATTGTCCGGCCGATTTTCTGGACGCCTGGGACGAGATTTTGCGCACGCGCGGCTTCGACGTGATGCCCAACGTGTTTTCGCTGCTGGCCAACAGTCCCGGCGCGATGTCGGTGGTGACGCCGGTTGGCGCCTACGTGCGCTACGAAACCGACTTCGACGACGTGCTGCGCGAGCTGGTGATCATGACCGTGGCACAGGAACTGCAGTGCGAATATGAATGGAAGCACCATTGGCGGGTCGCCGAGCGCGTCGGTGCGTCGCCGGAACTGTTGGCCAAGATTGGCACGCCGGAGCTCGAGGGCGAAGCGGCGCCGGTCGGGCCGGCCGTCCGCTACGCGCGTTTATTGACCCACAATGAACCGGTCGATGACGATCTGATCGCGACCTTGAAGGACAGTTTCGGCGTCGCCGGTTTCGTCGATCTCACGATCATGGCCGGCTATTACGGCATGCTCGCGCGCTTCATCAACACCGTCGGCGTGCCGGTGGAAGACAGCTATAGCGACATCACGTTCAACAAGGTCGCGTAGCAGAATATAGGATTGCACTATATGCGATATTGTCAGTTGCTATTGGGATTGATGATCTGGAAGCAGTAGAGTCGAAAAATTCATAATCAGGCTCGCGTTTCGGTGAGAGCCGTGAAGGAGGAAACCCATGGTAAAGGTCATTGTTCAAATGTATCCGGTGGTTCGTGCCGAGAGCCCTGAGGAACGTAAGGAACTTCGGCCGATTGGGCGCAACAAAGAGCGTTACCAGGAAGCCATGGACGGTATGCCTGATCTGCTCAAGGCGATGGACGATCTCGGCGTATGGGGTGTCTCGTCGATCGAGCATCACTTCCATTCCGAAGGCTATGAGGTCGGCCCGTCAATCGGCATGAACACCGGCTATTGGGCCGGTCTGACCAAGAACGTGCGGATCGGCAGCTTGGGCTACGTGATGTCGGTCGACGATCCCATTCGCGTCGCCGAGGAAACCGCGACCCTCGATCACATCACCAAGGGGCGCTGCTTCGTAGGCTTCGCGCGCGGCTACCAGGCGCGCTGGACCAACGTGCTGGGCCAGAAGCTGGGAAGTGTCGCCACCATGTCGGACAAGAGCGAGGCCGACGAGCATAACCGCAAGCTTTTCGAAGAGCAGGTCGATCTGGTGATGAAGGCCTGGACCGAAGAATCGTTCGATTACAAGAGCGATCTCTGGCAGTACCCCTATCCCCATGACGAGGGCCTCGAGGGCTGGTTCATGGGCGACGTCACCCGGCAATTGGGCGCGCCCGGCGAAATGGACGAAGACGGCAAATTGCGCAAGGTCTGTGTCGTGCCGGCGCCCTATACCGATCCCCATCCAAAGGTGTTTGTCGCCAGCAACGCCAGCATCGAGACCGTCGAATATGCCGGCGAGCGCGGTTTTGTGCCGTCCTATTTCTCGAGTATCGGGCGGTGCTCTAACTATGGGCCACGCTATACCGAGGTCGCCAACCAGAGCGGCTTTAATTTTGCGCCGGGCCAGAACCAGGCGATTTGTCGGTGGCCGCATATGGGCGCCACCCACGACGAAGGTGCGCAAATGGCGCTCGACTGGACCAGCGACATTTTCATGAACTTCTACGGTCCGCTGTTCCCCGAATGGGCCGACAAGAGCAAGGGCATCACCGATCCGAAGGAAATTCTCGGCCTGATGGATGCCACCGGCCTGTTCCAGTACGGCACGGTGTCGGAAGTGCGCGATTTCTATATCGATCAGTGGAAACAGCTGCCGGCCGAGTACTTCATCTTCATCTCGCATTACGCGCAGATACCGAAAGACGACATGATCGGCCAGCTCAAGCTGTTCATGGAAGAGGTCAAGCCGGCCCTCGACGAGCTGACCGACTATCCGGATATCGAACAGGCCGCCGAGTAAGTTTGGCGCAACCGAGCAGCGCGGGCGGTGACCAATGTCACCGCCCGTTTTCTTTTGGCCGCGATGGTCCTCGTGCCTCGGGATAATCCCTCTCCTCGGGGAGAGGGTGGCGAGCGTCAGCGAGCCGGGTGAGGGGACAAACCGGGCTAGAACCCTTCGGATCGCTCATCGTGTGGCAATATTTCCCCTCACCCCAACCCCTCTCCTGGCGGGAGAGGGGCTTAACGCCGGCACGTTTTGCATGCATTAAAGTTTTTCCCCGTGTCGACGAGGATTTAGGAGGGGGGTTGGAAAGCGAGGTTCCACCGATGGGTAATTCCCGCTACTAGTAGCGCCGCTCTTCACCAGCGGATCGTTTCCATGCTCAAATCCACTTACGCCACCAACGGCATGGTCGTGGCGCCCCATCATTTGGCTGCCGAGGCCGGTCTCGACGTATTGCGCGATGGCGGCAACGCGATCGAGGCGATGGTCGCCGCCGCCGCCGCGATCGCCGTGGTCTATCCCTTCATGAACTCGATCGGCGGCGACGGCTTCTGGATCATCGCGCCGCCCGGCGGTGACCCGGTGGCGATCGACGCCTGCGGCGCTGCCGCGCAGGCGGCGACCGCTGACTTCTACCGGGACCAGGGTCACGAGGCGATCCCGCCGCGCGGGCCGCTCGGGGCGCTGACCGCTGCTGGCACGGCTTCCGGCTGGCAGGCCGCGCTTGAGATTTCTGCCGAGCGCGGCGGCAAGCTGCCGCTGGCGCGCCTGTTGGCTGACGCCATCGGTTATGCCCGCGAGGGGGTCGCGGTGACCGAGGGCCAGCGGCGCAACACGGCAGAAAAATTACCGGAGATGGACGGCGTGCCAGGATTCGCCGACACGTTCCTAGCCGACGGCGAAGTCCCGCAAGCCGGCGATCTGTTCCGCCAGCCGCAATTGGCGGCGACGCTGGAGCGCCTCACCGAAGCCGGCCTCGACGATTTCTACCGCGGCGATATCGCTACGGCGATCGCCGGCGACCTCGCCGCCATCGGCAGCCCGCTCGCCCGTGCCGATCTGGAACGTCACACCGCCAGCGTGAAAGAGCCGCTGTCGCTGATGATCGGCGCCGGCACGCTGTACAATATGCCGCCGCCGACCCAGGGCCTGGCGTCGCTGCTGATCCTCGGCGCCTTCGATCGGCTCAAGTGCGCCGAGTCCGACGGTTTCGACTTCGTCCATTTGCTGGTCGAAGCATCGAAACAGGCCTTTGGCGTGCGCGACGCCCATGTCACCGACCCGGCCTATATGGACACCGATCCGGCGACGTTTTTGCAGGATTCCGTTGTCGGCTCGCTGGCCGCTGCCGTCGATCCGGCAGTGGCCCGGCAGTGGCAGCGTGGCGGCGCTTCGGGTGACACCGTGTGGCTCGGCGCGATCGACGGCGACGGCATGGCGGTGAGTTTTATCCAGAGCATCTATTGGGAGTTCGGCTCCGGCGTCGTTTTACCGCAGACCGGCATTACCTGGCAGAACCGCGGCGCCAGTTTTTCTCTGGCCGCCGGCGCGCGCAACGAACTGATGCCCGGCCGCAAACCGTTCCACACCCTGAACCCGGCCCTGGCGCGGTTGGCCGATGGCCGGGTGATGTCCTATGGCACCATGGGCGGCGAGGGCCAGCCGCAGACCCAGGCGGCGGTGTTTTCCCGCCACGTCCGCTTCGGCCAGTCCCTGCAGGCGGCGATTACCGCGCCGCGCTGGCTGCTCGGCCGGACCTGGGGCGAGGACAGCAGCAATTTGAAAATCGAGTCACGCTTCCCCGACGAAGTGATCGAGGCGCTGCGCGCGGCCGGGCACGATCTCGTGGTGGTCGAGCCCTACAGCGACCTGATGGGCCATGCCGGCGCGCTGGCGCGCGGCGCCGATGGGGTGATCGAAGGCGGCGCCGACCCGCGCAGCGACGGCCGCGCCGCCGGCTTCTGAGCCGCCGATGGCCGACGCCCCGTTTCGGCCCGAACATTTCGCCCGCCTCGACGAGGCCGACGATGGCGAATTCTATATCCCGTCGCGCCTGGTCACCCACCTCGACGATGCCGGGATCGCCGCCTTGTCCGAGTTCTACCGCCGGTTCGTGCCCGACGGCGGCGACGTGCTCGACCTCATGTCGAGCTGGGTTTCCCATCTGCCGGAAGATGTGGCGTACCGCTCGGTGACCGGCCTCGGCATGAACCGGCAGGAGCTCGACGCCAATCCACGGCTCGACGCGCGGGTCATCCACGACCTCAACGAGGTGCCGCTTCTGCCGTTCGACAACGGCACTTTCGACGCCTGCTTGATCGCGCTTTCGGTGCAGTATCTGACCCAGCCGCTCGCGGTATTCGCCGACATCGCCCGGGTGCTGAAACCCGGCGGCGGCTGCGCCGTCAGTTTCTCCAACCGCTGCTTCCCGACCAAGGCGGTGGCGATCTGGCGTGCTTTGGGTGACGCCGACCATGTCCGGTTGGTCACTGAATATTTTCGCCGCGCCGGCGGCTTCGACGAACCCCGGTTCGAGGACCTGTCGCCCGGCGGCGGTCTCGGCGACCCGCTGTTCGTGGTCAGCGCGCAAAAGCCCGTTGATTAAAACGATTTTGACCCCCCACCCCATCCCTCCCCCTCAAGGGGGGAGGGAGGAACTTAGCCGCGCCTCGATCGTATTCCCTCCCCCCAGCGAGGGGGAGGGTTAGGGAGGGGGGTGAAGGTGCGATGTAGGCAAGTGCCCACCAGCAAAGGGATCTGCGACTGAATATCCGGGTCCGATTAGAATACTACCGCCCAAAAGCACGGGTGAGGAACTGCGCCACGGCGCGGTTCGACTTGGTGCGCACGGTGTCGTCGCGGCCGATCAGGTAGCCTTCGCTGCCGACGCAGGCGGCGAGGATGAGGCGGCGCGTAATCGGTCCGGTCATGTGCAGAAACGTAAAGCGGTCGCGAACCACGCCGTCGCTGCCGACCCGCAGATTGCAGTCGGCCAGGTTGCGCCCGATCATCCGGGGTCCGCGGAAGCTGCCGTCCCACTGGTGGAACGCGCCCTGATAGACGATGAACTCGGTCTCCGCGCCGCCCTGGCGCAGATCGGCGAGAACCTGATTGCAGCGCCTCCGGTCGACGATGGCGTCCTCCGAGCCGGCAAGCATCATGACCGGCGCGCCGGTGGCGCGGTTGTCGTCGAAGCGGGCAATGCAGGGCCCGTAATAGGACACATGCGCGGCGAAGCGCGGGCCGGCCGGGTTCAAGGTCTCGGCGGTCTGGGCAAACGCGGCCAAGGTGGCGGAGATGCCGCCATAGGAAAATCCAATCAACGCGACCCGCTCGCCGTCGACCTCGGGCTTGGCATCGAGGAACCGTAGGCCGGCGTATGCGTCGGCCAGGACCATGGTCTCGGTGACCTCGAGCAGGCGTTGAACAAAACCGGTCGCCCGGTCGCGCCGCGCGCCGAAGGCGTCGACGACCAATGCGGCGACCCCCATGGCGGCGAACTGGCCGGCGTAGGTGATTTCGCGCGTGCTCAATACGCCGGCCGCGCCGTGCAACAACACCACCGCCGGCGCCGGATTGGCGGCTGACGCGGTCTGCGGCAGGAACAGCGCCGCGCGCGCAGGCGTCGGCGGGTCTTCTTCGGCGCCGCGGCCGACTTCGCGTAAGGTAAAGGGACTGTGGCTGGGATAGGAGACCATTTCGCCGCTAACGCCGGTAATCGCCCCCGGGTCGGGCCAGCGGCTGAGGTCGAACGCGCGGGCGGGCCCGGCCAGGCCCGCTGCGGCCAGGGTCGCTGCGAACAAAATCAGTGGCCCATGGCGGTGTCTGGGCAGGGGGCGCCGGCTGCGGTACATCATGGTCTTGGAAATAGTTATAAACCCGGTTCGGCCCGTCCAGAGGCCGGCGTTCAACTTGTCGGGAGGAATTCGCCGTGGCGATCGAGCTCTATCACACCCACCATTCGACCTGCAGCCAGAAGGTCCGCATCTGCCTGGCCGAGAAGGGCATGCCTGAGCCGGGCAAGGATTGGGTCGACCATCAGATCGACCTCGGCAAGTTCGAGCACCTGACGCCGGAATATCTCAAGATCAACCCTAACGGGGTGGTGCCGGCGCTGGTGCATGACGGCGTGGTGCTGATCGAATCCTCGGCGATCGTCGAATATCTCGACGAGGTATTCCCCGAGCCCCCACTCTCGCCACCCGACCCGGTCGGCCGCGCCAGGATGCGCGCTTGGATGCGCTATTTGGAAGAGGTGCCGACGGTGGCGGTTCGCGTGCCGTCCTTCGCCAACCTGTTCGCGCCGATGCGCTACAGCGATTACTCGGATGAAAAGTTCGCCGGCCACGCCGACCGGCTGCCCCTGCGCAAGCGCTTCTACCAGCGCATGACGAAAAAAGGCTTCGGCGAAGAAGATATCAACTACGCCAAGGAGCAGATCCGCCAGACTTGCGAGCGCATCGACCGCGCCATCTCAGAAAACGGCGGACCGTGGATCATGGGCGAGCAGTTCACCCTGGCAGATGTTCTGGTGGCGCCGCTGATCGACCGTATGGACGATATGGGCTACGCCGATCTGTGGGAGGACAATCTGCCGCAAATGACCGGCTGGTTCGACGCGATACAGGCGCGGCCGTCGTTCCAGGCGACGTTCTATCCGGGTAGCCGCATCTCCGAGCGTTACGCCGACCATTTCCGAACTGCCGCCGAGCTTGAGGCCGAGCGGGGGTATTAGGGCGACAAGATTCTGCAGTAACCGCTAAGTCGTGCTAAAATAAAAATGTTGGGCAGCGTATCGGAGGTCAACGCGCAGTGAGAGGAATCTTTCCAACTCTGCTTGCTTTCAGCGTCGGCGTGTTTGTCCTGATCATGATCTGGCGCCTACTCACGAAAGGCGCAAAGGGCCGTCACGCATCGCTTGGTGCCGACGACATCGACCGCACGGCGTCCGAATTCGTCGAAAAGCACGGTGACGGGGCCGACGGCGCCGTCGCCAAGCTGGCCGAGGAGTGCCTGGCGATCGGCGATTTTGAGGGCGAAGCGGTGTGGCAACGGGTCGCCAAAGCCGTCGCCAAGTTGCAGTCCGGCTAAGCGCCAGAATCGAGCGGAAACGCCTAAATCGTCGCGGCTGTTCCAGCGTCCATCAAGCTCGACAAGAAACATCTGTTTTCGGCAGTGTGTTGTGCGTTTATCCCTCTCCCATGGGGAGAGGGTGGCGAGCGAACGCGAGCCGGGCGAGGGGATAAAGAATATCCTCATGCTGAGCTTGTCGAAGCATGAGGATCGAACGCAACACCTCGATCCTTCGACAGGCTCAGGATGAGGTGTTGCAAAATTATTTCCCCTCACCCCAAACCCCTCTCCCGGCGGGAGAGGGGCTTAAGGCGCCGCTGGCCTGCTAAATCGTGGGGAACGGGCCGACCCGCGATTCGTAAGCCTGGGTCGCCGGATGCTCGATGATCGGGGTCACGTCGACGCTCATCCACGGATGCATTGGCAGCGAGCCGATTTCGGCGTGGAATTCCTCCGGTGAATCAGCTTCCCAGACCGAAAAATTCGACCGTTCGCCGACGATCCGCCAGATCTTGCGCAGCTTGCCGGCTTGGATCAGCTCGATCGCCCGGCTGGTCTCGGCCTCGCCGAGCTCTTGGAGTTGCGCCGGGTCCATCTCACCCGGCAGCTCGACCTTGATCCGCACCATGAACAGCATCGTTTCCTCCCCCTCGGGTTACGGGTAGACGCCGAGCAGGCGCCCCCACAGATATTGCAGCGGCAGGATAACCACCAGCGCAATGACAAAATAGACCGCCAGCACGCGCACGCCGGCGCGCATCGGCACGCCGCCGATCGCCATGGCGATCGCCACCGGCGGCGCCTGATGGGGCAGCGGGAACACCATGAAAGTGGGCACCTCGGCCAGCAGGACCGCGCGCAGCGGCCAGTTGATCGCCTGGGCGATGGCATCGGCAAACGCGGTTATGATCGGAGCAGAGACCGGGGCAGTCGCCATCAGGTTGATCGCACCGCCGATGACGAAGATCTGATAGAACGAGACGATGCCGCCATCGGCGGTCAACGGCACGTTGTCCAGCAGCAGCGCGCCGAACGCGGCGCCCAGCCCGGAATGTCTGGCGATCGCGCCCATGCCGATGACGCCGGCAATAAATAGCCACGGCCCGTAATTGACATCGCCGGTCAGTACCTTGGCCGGCAGCACGCCGAGGCGTGGCGTAATGCACACCAGGGCGGCGCCCATGGCGACCCAGGCCGGCGAGATGCCGTGCAGGGAATCGGTCATCCACAGGGCCAGCGCGACCAGCAGGATAATCAGCAGGCGGCGCTCATCGAGCGACCAGTCGGCAGGCTTTTCCTCGGCGCGTTCAGGCTGCGGCTTGGCGCCGAACATCAAAGTGATCAGAACCGATTGAATGACCATCCCGAGGGCGCCGAGGACGGGAAAATTCAACAGCGTGTAGTCGAAATAGGTGAATTGGATGCCGTGGATGCTTTCCGCGGCGCCGGCGAAGGCCATGCTGACCACGGTCGACGGCAGAATGCCGAAAGCGGGCACCGTCGAGCCCAGGCCGGCGGCGAGGATCAGACCGAAGCGCGCTTGCGTGTTCTCGGCGAACCCGAGCCGGTCGGCCAGCGCCATCGCCAGCGGCGCCACCAGAACCGCACGGCTGGATGCCGACGGCATGATGAAGGCCAGCGCGATGGCCGCGGTGGCGATGCCCAGCGTCATCGCAAAATAGGTTGGTGGCAGGTGGGTAACCAGCGCCTGTACGGCGCGGGTCGCCAGTCCG
>CAJICQ010000459.1_pt1 | contig 10812 bp, 11 predicted proteins | sample 9199721 | NCBI WGS metagenome assembly CAJICQ01 (sample SAMEA7708344, study PRJEB35096) | sediment metagenome | biome: marine neritic benthic zone biome [ENVO:01000025]; feature: sediment [ENVO:00002007]; material: shallow marine sediment [ENVO:03000034] sea grass bed [ENVO_01000059] ...
GACCGCACCGATGCCGAAATAAAGCAGATAATTACCACCGGCATCCGCCCCGACGGCTCACGCATGCTGCCGCCGATGGCCTATCCCTACTACGCCAAGATCAGCGCCGAAGACCTCGACGCCATCGTCGCTTACCTGCGCACGTTGCCGCCGAAATAAGGCGCAAATACCAGCATAAGTGCATGGGCCTGACCGGGTTACGGTCAGGCCCATTTTTATGTTCCCTTAATTCGCGGCAAACTCAGATATGCACGCCCTTCATACCGCCGGCGGGATAGCGTGTGCCCGCCGCTGCCCCGACCGGGACGGCGTCGGTGATGCGCGCCAGATCATCATCTGTCAGGTCGACGTCGAGCGCGCCCATATTCTCGTCCAGGCGCTCTTTTCGTTTGGTGCCGGGAATGGTGACCATATCGTCGCCTTGCGCCAATACCCAGGCGATGCACAGTTGCGCCGGCGTGCACCCCTTCTCCTCGGCGATTTCGGCGACCCGCCGCGCCAGCTCGATATTGTGGGCGAAGTTCTCTCCAGAAAACCGCGGATGGCGATAGTGTGGATCGTCTTCCGGCAGCGTATCCAGAGAGAGGAACTCGCTGGTCAGCAACCCGCGTGCGAGCGGCGCGTAGGCCATATAGGAGATGCCGAGCTCGAGCGTCACCGCCCGCGCTTCGTCGCCTTGTTCGCGATAGAGCAGGGAATACTCGCTTTGCACCGCGGCTAGTGGCTGGGTCGCGTTCGCGCGTCTGATGGTTTCCGGCTTGGCCTCACAAATGCCGGCCGCGCGCACCTTGCCCTGTTCGATCAGCTGCGCCACGGCACCGAAGGTTTCTTCGACCGGCACCTTGGGGTCGATGCGGTGCTGGAAATACAGATCGATAACGTCAGTGTTGAGCCGCTTCAGGCTGGCCTCGCAGCAGCTCATCACATATTCCGGCCGGCCGTCGACCAGATTGCCGCCGCCGTCGGGGTTCTTCACCTGGCCGAACTTGGTGATCAGAACGACCTGGTCGCGCCGCCCGGCGAGTGCGCGGCCGAGCAGCTCTTCGTTGTGGCCCCAGCCGTACATGTCGGAACTGTCCAACGCGTCGATGCCTTGATCGATCGCGTAATGGATCAAATCGACTGCCGCGTCGTCGTCGCTGGCGCCGTAGACGCCGGAAAACGACATGCAGCCCAAACCGAGCGGGATCATTTCGAGGTCACTGTTGCCCAGTTTACGTTTCGGATGATTTTTGAAGTCGGACATGTTGGGTCTCTCTGTCTTGGGGCTGAGTTAGAATTTCTATCGAACGCCAGTATAGATGTTTATTCGGCGCAGATCAGTTCTTGTCCAGATGGGCGTCGCGCCGCTGGTAGAGGTCTGCGTCGGCATAGCCCATCACCTCGGGTTCGCCACGGCCCAACATCACCTGAAACCATACCGGCTCCAAGCTTTTATTGTCGTAGCCGTGGATCACCCCGGGCGGACAGGCGATGCATTCCCACGGGCCGAGCCGGGTTTCGCGCCGGTTACCGGCCTCGTCCTCGATAAAAACATCGAGCAGGCCTTTTAAGACAAAAAACGTCTCCTCGACCTCGTGGGTATGCGCCGCGTTGCCCTGGCCGGGTTCGACATACATGATCGACAGCGTATGGGCGCGCGCCGGGATGGCGGTGGGGTCGTTGTGCTTGCCGGACCCGCCGGCGCCGATGAAACGGTGCTGGGCGCGCTTGTAGCCTTCGATCTTGGCGTCCTCAAAGGCCTCCCAGTCGGGCACCCGGTCGCGGAAGCGGGCAACGTAGCGCTCCATGATCTCGTCGAGCGAGGCGTCTTGCAGCTCGGGCGGGCGGGGGTGGCGGGCAACGTTCATTGTTGTCTCCTCAACGGCAAACACTATGCCGCGCGGTTGTGGCGGCGGGTGAAATCGAGCGCCGCCAGCCGGCCGGTGACGGCGCCGCGCATCACCGAAGTCGAACCCGGATAGTTTCGGTAATAAAGACCGACCACCTCGCCGGCGGCATAAAGGCCCGGGATCACCTCGCCGTCCATGTTCACCACCTGGGCGTTGGGCGTCACCTTGACGCCACCAAAAGTGAAGCAGTTGGCGGCGATGATCGGCCAGGCGCGGAAGGGTGGTTTGTCGAGCACCCGCGCCCAGTTCGATTTGACCGGATCGAGACCGGTCGTCGCCAGGCCGTCGGCGTGCAGCGGATCGAAGCCGGCCGGATCGGGGCAGGCGGCGTTATAGGCGTCGATGGTGGCGGAAAGCGCCGCGGCGTCGACACCGATCTCGGCCGCCAGCTCCGGTATCGTGTCGGCCATCAGCGGCGGCACCCGCGTGCGCACCGATTTTTGCCAGTTGGGCACGTCGTCGAGGCGGCCATCGTGGATGGCGTAAGCCATGCCCTCGTGCTGCTGCATGATGATGCGGGTACGCGATTCGTAGCTGGCGTCGACGGTCGCCGGCGCCTCGTCGACGAAGCGTTCGCCCCGCTTGTTGACCAGAATGCCGTAGGTGTAGGTCAGCACCACCGGTTCCTGCTCGCCCGAGCGCGGATCGACCGGCTGGGCGTGGAAGCTGCCGTAATCGCCGGCCGGCGCCGCCCCGGCGTTGAGCGCCATGCGAATGCCCTCGCCGCGGTTGTAATGGCCGCCCCGCGCGACCGGGCGGATGAAGAGTGCCTGCGGCCCCAGATAATGGCTCTGCATCTCCGGATTGCCCTCAAAGCCGCCGCTTGCGAGTACCACGGCCGAGCCGCGGAATTCGATCGGGCGGTTGCCTTTGCCGACCGCCGCAACCCCGGCCACTGCGCCGCCATCGTGGATCAATGCCGTCGCCGTGGTTTCGTAGAAGATCGTTATGTCGTCGGGCACGCTTTCGGCGTAGGTCGCCAGCGCCTCGACCAGCGCCCGCCCGCCGCCGACCGGGGCCATCCGGGTGGTCGATTCGTTGATGAAATAGTTGGGCAAAAAATCGAATGTCACCCCGAAGCTCTCGAGCCACTGCAGGGCGATCGGCGCCTCGCGGGCGATGGTGGAAATCAGTTCGGGGTCGGTGAACGCCAGTGACTTCAACAGCGGCGGCCATTCGTCATAGGGCCGCAACGTTTCCTGGACGATCTCCGGATCCGGATAGCCGCCGGAATTATTCGCCAGCTGCTCCTCGAAATCCTCCGAGACGGCCTCGCGCGATTGCATGCGCCAATAGGATTCGGTGTAGCGGGTGTTGCCGCCACGCTCTTCCTTGACCGCGCGTTCGAGAACGGCGACCCGCGCGCCGTTCTGCTGCGCCGCCACCGCCGCCGACAGGCCGGCGATACCGCATCCGACGACGATCAAATCGAATTCATGGGTCTCTCCACCCGCGTTCACCGCCGCTCTCCCCTTTTTTCGCAGCAGTCTAACCGATGCGTTCGCTCTGCGCGAACCCAGCTGCGCGTGCACATGTGCTGGCGTTGGCGGGCCGAATGCGGCTTTAATGTGCCTTAACAACGAAAACCTATACACGGAGGATAAATTATGAGCTTGCAAGGCAAAAAGGTCTTCGTCATCGGCGGCAGTTCCGGCATCGGCCTGGCGACCGCGCGAATGGCACAAGAAGCCGGCGCCGCGGTGGTGATCGGCAGCCGCAATCAGGAAAAACTCGACGCCGCGAACAAGACCCTGACCGAGGCTGCCGAAACGGTCGTCCTCGACGTTACCAGCGACGACAGCGTCGCGGCCGCCTGTGAAGCGGTCGGGCCGGTCGACCATGTCGTGGTCACGCCGCCGGGCGCCGCCGTCGGACCGGTGCGCGAGCTAGATGTCGCCGATGCGCAGGCGGCCGTGAACGCGAAATTCTGGGGCGCTTTCCGGGTCGCCAAATTCGCCGATATCAACGAGGGCGGCTCGCTGACCCTGGTCTCCGGCCAGATGGCACGCCGGCCCCGGCCCGGACTGTTGACCGGCGCCGTCTCCAATGCGGCAATCGACGTCCTCGGCCGTGGCCTCGCCGTCGAAATGGCGCCGATCCGGGTCAATACAGTATCGCCGGGCATTATCGACACGGCGCTGCACGCCCGCCTGCCCGACGACCAGCGGGAAGCCATGTTCAAGGCGGCATCGGAGCGGCTGCCGGCGGGGCGGGTCGGCCAGCCCGAGGATATCGGCGCGATGATCCTTCAGACGATGGAGAACGGGTTCCTCACCGGCGCGGTGATCGAAGTCGACGGCGGCGCCCAGGCGCTGCTCTAGGTTTAATCGTCGTTGCCGGTGCTGGCCGCTTTGGCGCGCTGGCGTTCCTCGTAGCGCTCGATCTCGGTGGTGATGGCGTCGGACACCGCGCCGACGAATTTTTCGCGATTGCCGGCGGTGTGGGCGTAGGCCTCGCGCCGCGCTTGCGTCGAGCCCTGGAAGTGGGGCACGACATAGCGCGCCATCAGCTCGTAGCTCTTCTGGGTATTCTGCCAATTGGCCCAGTTGTGCGCCAACTGCATCAAACCGCCGAAACCGCCCGAGCCCTGCCACAGGCGCTCGATGTGCTCGATGGCGTCGTCCGGCGTGCCGATCACCGCCATGCGGGTCTCGCGCAGATGCGCCAGCGGATCGGCGACGCCAGGCGGTATGATCGGCGTCGGCGCGATGTCGCGAAAATAGCCGGCAAACGCCTCCAACCCGAACGCGACTTCGGCTTCGGCCTGCTCGCGCGTTTCGGCGAGGTGGACGAAGGTGACGATGCGCCAGTTTTTGCGGTCGACGCTCTGGTTATGCTCCGCCGCCGCCTCTTCGCAGCGCCGCCAGTTCTCGGCGTGGGCGGCGAGCGCCTCGTCCGAGGTTCCGCCGAGCGACAACAGGCCGATGCCGTGCTTGCCCGCCGCCAGCGCCCCGGCCGGCGAGCGCAGCGAGGCCACCGCCATTTCGATCATCGGCTTCGAGTAGCTCGACATTTGCAGCCGCGCGTCGTCGAGGATGAACCAGTCGGTCTCCGCGCTCACCCGCTCGCCGCGCAGCAGCGGCACCAGCGCGTCGAGCGCTTCATTCATGCGCCGGCGCTGCTCTTTGGGATGGAAGCCCATGGCGAAGGCATCCGACGGCAGCGAGCCTGGCCCGACCCCGAACATCACCCGGCCGCGGGTCATATGATCGAGCTGATTGATGCGGTCGGCGTTGATCAGCGGCTGATGATAGGCCAGCGACGACACGCCGGTGCCGAGACGAATATGTTTGGTGCGCTCGGCGGCAAACGCGATGAACACCTCCGGCGAGGCGATGATCTCGAAGCCGCCGGAATGGTGCTCGCCGATCCAGGCTTCGTCAAAGCCCAGCTTATCGAGATCGACCACCAGGTCGAGGTCGCGCTCGAGCGCCAGGGTGGGGTTTTCGTCCGGACTATGGAACGGCGCCAGAAATATACCGAAGCGTAGATGCCGGTCGGCCATCGGGCGGCCTCCTTGGTTCAATGGTCGGGCGTGCCAACCTGGGTGAGGTCAGATCACTTGATCGCCTGGGGGTTGATCGGCGATCCGACCGCGCCGGTGATCGGCAGGGGCGGTGCACAGAAGAAGAACTCGTAGACGCTGTCTTCCAGGCAGTCGTCGGCGAGATCCTTGAGATAGAAAATCTCGCCCATGGTAATGCCGATCATCGGGATCACCACCCAGTGCCAGGGCTGGAACGCCTCGAGCGACTCGTTCGGCCGCACTTCGCAGCCCCAGGTGTCGGCGCAAATCGCCGCGATTTCCTTACCGTGCACCCATTCGGCGGTTTCGAACCGCAGCCCGGGCGCCTCGCCGCCGGCATAGCCGCCCCATTCGCCCTCTTCCAGGCAGCGCTCCATCATGCCGGTACGCACGATGACGAAATCGCCGCGGCGAATTTCGACGCCCTGCGCCTCGGCGCAGGCGTCGAGCTCGTCGTTGCCGATGCCGTAACCGTCTTCCAGACAATCACCGCCGTAAAAGCGTGGAATGTCGAGCAAGACGCCGCGGCCGCACATACGATCGCGGGTATTCTGAATGCCGTTCTTCTTGGCGCCGTTCGAATCGACCAGGCGGGCGTCGTAGCCGTTCCACATTTTGTCGTTGGCGAACACATGGGCCAGGCTGTCCCATTGGGTGCCGCACTGCAGCGGCATCGACACCATGTCGTCGGCGTAGCGGCACATGATCTGGGTGTCGACCATGTCGGGCGCAGTTTTCTCGTCTTGCACCCCGCTCACCGCGTCGGTTCCGGTTGCCAGCATGGTGTGGATCGGATTGAACCGGCCCTGGCCGCCGCGTTGCGGGCCGTCCTTGTCGAACGGCAGGCCCAGCGAGATGACCTTGCCCTTGCGGATGGTGTCGCGGGCGGCGACGATTTCCGCCTCGGTGACGAAATTCAGGGTGCCAATCTCATCGTCGTCGCCCCATCGTCCCCAGTTCTTGACCTTGTCGCGCATCGCCTCGATGTCGGCGATGGTCACGTTCGCGTCGAGCTTCTTTCTTGGAATCATTTTCATTTCGCTCTCCCGCGTTTGTCGGCTATTGCCATTATTGGACGGTCGGCGCTTTATTTTTGCGAGCACCGCTCGGGCCTTGGCAGATACAGTGCAGAATAAATCGGCTCTTGTTAAGCCGGTTCGGCTTGCGCGCCGGCCGACCTGTCCGCACCGGGGGCGGTAATTATTGCCGGGCATACGAGGAAACGGCTCAATCGAGCCGCCGGCGCGCTCGCGAAATCGACGGCAAAGGTAACAAAATCCAAGCGGAGCGCGGGTTGCGATCGGCCACGGTATGGTAAACGCCGTGGCACAGGGTTTGCGTAAATATGTGCGCGGCAAAGGTAGTGCCGCCCGATCACACGAGAGACCCTAGCGTGGGCGCCAACCGCTCACGCGATCATTGCGCGAGGTACGCCATGCAAATCAACAATCACGTTACGCCAAATCACGTCGGCCACGGCGCGCGGCCCGATCATGCCGGCAATGGCCACGGCCGGGCGCCACAGTTCCAGCCGGCGACGGCGGACACGGAACCGGCCGCCACCACCGACACCGCAACCGCCGTTGCGCCGACCGAACAGACCGAAGGTCCGCGTATCCCGGGCAACTCGGTGGCCCATCGCGCGCGCGCCCACCTGGCGCAAATCTCCGGCCTGTTAACATCGGACGGCCATAACTTCGGCTGGCTGGTGTCGCAGATCGCCCGCGGCATGTTCGATGCGGCGGCCTACGCACCCGACGGCGAAAGCACCGATGGCGGCGAAGGCGGCACCATCGGGACCGATGGCGCCGATGTAACGACGGCGTCCGACGACACGGGAGCGACCGGCGAAGAAGGTGATCCGGCAGGCGACACGACGCCGGATATCGTGGCTGATGATACGCTACCGGATTTTGAGGAGCCCGCCGATCCGGTGGTCGATCTGGTCGACACCCTGTTGGAAGATAGCGAGGACGACCCCGACGTCACCTGACCTCCGGCGCATTTTTCGACGGGTTTGCCGCTCCGAAGATGGCGATAAAACAAGGGCTTGGTTTTTTCCAACCAAGCCCTATTCCGGCCATGTCCCGGCGCGAGGAGGAGAACACCCGCGCGCGACTACATGGTCTGGAGTATCACGAACACCAGGACGGCAAAAAAGATCGTGAAGATCGACGCGTCCCTGATCAGTCGTTCCCAGAAGCCGGCGGACGGACCGCTGCGCAGCCGCCAGTTGGCCGCCGAATCGCGCGCACTTTGAAATTCGGCGCGCTCGATCGGCGAGGCGGCGACGGCCGGCGCCGGTTCGGCGAACGCTTCTTCGAGGATGGCTTGTCGCGCCCGCGCACCGACGGGCTCTTCCAAGGGTTCGGGCGCGGCTTCTGGCGAAGCCTCGCGCGCGGGCTCAGGCTCGCGCACGGCCTCGGGCGTCGCCGGCTGTTCGAACGGCTCATCGTCCTCATCGCGCCAGGTCTCGTGGCCACGTTGAATCAAGGACGCAGTCAGCGAGGCCGCCGGCGGCGCTTTTGAATCGTCGTTGGGCGCGACCGTGGCCTTATCGTTCGACCCGTCTCCGTCGGTCATGACGTCTCTTTTTTCGGCAAGTTGCATAGCCATCGAGAGCCCCGGGCGGTTAATCCGATGGCCAACCGCGCGGCGCGGCACCGTTCTTCAGGCCCAGGCAGGCGCAGTCGTTCCGCAGCACTTCCGGGCCGAGTTGCTCGAGATAGCGATCGAGGGCCTCGATCAGAAGGTCCTGTAGCGAACTCTCAAGATGCGCCGCCGTGAGCTTGAGCTTGAGATGGCGCTCGCGGTCGAGGCGCACCGACACCCGCGCGCGTTCACCGTCCCGCGACGGCGGGCCACCGCCGGTAGTCGCCACCGACAACGACGGCCTCGGCGGCTTGCCGGCAATTTCGTTGGCGCCTCTGGCGGTGCCGACGTCGTGCGCGCGTATCGGCGTGTAGCCGGTGGGCGCCGCAGAGCCCTTGCGCGCCAGCAACGTGCTCGACAGTACGGCCGGTCCGCTCATAGTCATCCTAAACTCCCCCAACGGCGCGCAATGGCTCGGCTTCGACCGGCAGCGGCTCCGGTGCGGACGGCGGCGCCGTGGTCATCCGCTCGAGGCGTTTGTCCAAATAGTCCCACAGCAGCTCGATTTCACCGGTCGACCGCTCCGCGCGCGGCAGTTCCATGACCGTCCGGCCATCGATCATGGCGGCGGCGAAATCGGTGCGGTGGTGGATAATGCTCGGCGCGACCGTGCCGTGCTGGGACAGTGCGACCGCCGCCTCGCCGGTGATGCGGGCGCGCTGGCTGGCGCTGTTGACGACGAACACCATGGGTTTGCCGAGCCCCTCGATGAGGTCGACGGTCGACCCGGTCGCTGCCAGATCGTGCGGGCTCGGCCGCACCGGGATGACCACCAGATCGGCAACCTTGATGACGTTGACGATGGTCCAGGTGATCGCCGGCGGCGTATCGATGATGACCAGCTGCACGCCGGTCTCGCGCAACGCATCGAGATCGGCAGCGAGCTTCGCCAGACTGGTCTGGACCAGCACCGGCGTTTCGCCCTGGCGCAAGTTCCACCAGTTGGTGAGGCTGCCCTGGGGATCGCAGTCGACCAGGACGACCGGGCCCCTGCCAGCGCGCTCAGCCTGGACCGCGAGGTGGCCGGACATGGTCGTCTTACCGGTGCCCCCCTTCTGCGACGTCACTGCTAGTACTTTCATGGCCTTCGTTCCCTAAAATGAACCCACACCCGCAGTAAGTTACTCGGGCAGCAATTTGTAGAACGGGACAGAGTGTATAAGAGAAATTTTTACAAGAAAGCTTTATTGTAAATAATTATCTTCTTGTTACGCTGGTTTCTAGGAAAAACCTTTTAGAAATGTAATTATAAATTCGAAACAATATTATTATTAATTACTTTAACTCTAAAAACTGCTGTAAAAGCGCTGACTTAGAAAGTTAACATCCCTAATACAAACCCCAGCCACGCCGTTGAGGTGTGACTGGGGTGGAATGGTGGAGCCGGACGGAATCGAACCGACGACCTCTACAATGCCATTGTAGCGCTCTCCCAACTGAGCTACGGCCCCATTTTCGTGTTGCGGCGGCGACGATACCCAACCGGCCATCGAAGGCAAGCGATATTTGCGCCGCTGGCGTTCCTAACTAGCTGCTTTCTTCACTGATGTCCTTGGGCACGATCGGCACAGCGCTATCGTCGTCGGCTAGATCGGAGGTGTCTTCGATCGCCGCATCGTCGTCGTCATCATCGTCGTCGACAAGACTGTCGTCGGCCAAGGCGGCCAATTCCTCATCGACATCCTCGCCATTGGCGGCGGCTGGCTTTTCGGGTTTCGCCGCCGCGGGTTCTTCGACCGGCGCGCGCGTGCGCCGCGGACGGAAGATGGTCTCCACGTCGAACTTGGCGCCGCAGCTCGGACACAGAATTGGATCCTTCTGCATATCGTAGAATCGAGTTCCACAGGCCAGGCAGGCCCGCTTCACGCCCCATTCCGGTTTGGCCACTGTCTATCCTCCGGCGGTTCAAGCGCTGCCGTTTGCCATGATCGCCGCCGCCTGTCAAAAGCAAAACGCATGTCACGTCGTTCGGTGTCCGTCGCCACGCAACACCGATAGCCGCCCCGCGGGGTTTGTGCTATGGCACCGCGCCAACGGGATCGCCCATGACAACAGCGAAAAACACAGCAGACGGTATACTTACCGCGCGGCGCAGCGGCGCCTTGAACGGTGCGTTGACGGTGCCTGGCGACAAGTCGATTTCCCACCGCGCGCTAATGCTGGCATCGCTCGCGGTCGGCGAAACCGCGATCACCGGCCTGCTCGAAGGCGACGATGTGCGCCACACGGCAGCGGCGCTGCGCGCGCTGGGCCTCACCGTGAACCGCGACGGCCCCGGCGCATGGCGGGTCAACGGCGTCGGTGTCGGCGGCCTGTTGCCGCCCGACGATGTCATCGATCTGGGAAACTCGGGCACCGCGGCGCGGCTGCTGTGCGGCCTGCTGGCCGGACACGGGTTTTCGACGGTGCTGACCGGCGACGCCTCCCTGCGCGGCCGGCCGATGGAACGGGTCATTGCGCCGTTGACCGCGATGGGGGCGACGTTTCTGGCGCGCGACGGCGGGCGCATGCCGCTCACCATTACCGGCAGCGATGATATACGGCCGACCGCCTACACCTTGCCGGTGGCCTCGGCCCAGGTGAAATCGGCGATCCTGCTGGCCGGCCTGCATGCGCCGGGCAAGACCGCAGTCGTCGAGCCGACGCCGACGCGCGATCACACCGAACGCATGCTCGGCCATTTCGGCGCCGAAGTCCGTGTCGAGAACGCGGGAGCGGGCCGCCGCATCACCGTGACCGGCC
>CAJICQ010000341.1_pt1 | contig 10657 bp, 7 predicted proteins | sample 9199721 | NCBI WGS metagenome assembly CAJICQ01 (sample SAMEA7708344, study PRJEB35096) | sediment metagenome | biome: marine neritic benthic zone biome [ENVO:01000025]; feature: sediment [ENVO:00002007]; material: shallow marine sediment [ENVO:03000034] sea grass bed [ENVO_01000059] ...
CACTCATTCGCGGCCGCGTCGCCGAGGAAATCGCCGAGACCTATCCCGCCTTCGCCGCCCGCGTCTTCGGCGGCACCGTCAGCGCCGCTTAGAGCGGGATGATATTCGCTTTGATCATCGGTGCGCCGCCCGGTGGTGACTTCCGTGCGCCGGGCGCGTGCCGCCATCGATACCGCCCCCCAATCGTTATGCTCGGGCTTGACCCGAGCATCCATCCATGACCGTGCCGGGCGCGGGGCTTTTGGGCTCGTCCCCGGCAAAGCCCGTGTGATTGGAAAATGGATACTCGCTTCGGAGCGCGAGTATGACGGTTGATGTTGGGGCGTCGGGGGAGCGGCCACCGCTGCCAGCCTCAGCGATCGCGATCCGACCTTAACGCATCACGCTCTAGCCGGGAGCTTGACCGCGGTGGGGCGCTCTGATGTCATCACCCGCGCAGTTTGAAAACAACGGCCGGGTGACGGCCAAACCCAAGGAGAGGCACGCATGCCGTTCTACAACATCAACGAAATGGAAACCAAGAAGGACAAGACCGCGCCGGGCATGGCCGCGACGGTGGTCGGCGAGTTCATGAAGGTCGGCGTGATGACCTACGAGGACGAAATCGGCCCGCCACCGCATTTTCATCCCAACGAAGAACAGTTCGTGCTGGTGCTCGATGGCAAACTGCGTATGGTCTTGGACAATGAGGTCAAGGAAATCGGCCCCGGCGATTTAATCCATATTCCGCGCAATGTGGCTCACACCGTGCGCGCGGTCGGCGGCCCGGCGCGCTTCTTCACCGCCAAGCATCCGGTCGGCGACGGCGAGCTGAGCCAGGACTACAACGAAGCGCCCAACGCCGAGGAGCTCAAGAAACTGCTCGCGGGCTGATCGAGCGCACGTTGGATTGATCTGCGCCACCAACAAATCAATCAACCCTCTCCCGGCGGGAGAGAGTGGCGAGCGAACGCGAGCCGGGTGAGGGGATTGAGGCTGTACCGTCACGCCAGTGGCGTGGCCTAAGCCAGCCGAAATAGCTTTCTGTGGAGCGACTTTTGCCGCGCTGTGGCGCGACCGTTCGCTCCGCAGCCCCTCACCCCAATCCCCTCTTCCCAAAGGAGACGGGCGTACGGCCAATACGTCGATTCTCATTCTTCGACAGCTCGCGGGCGGAGTGGCTATGATGCGATCCGTCCGAGATTCACCTCCGACCCCACTTAGACTCTGGACCACCACTCATGTCCCAACCCGAATCCAGTAACCCCTTCGGCGCCATGGCGGGCTTGAAGGTCGTCGACCTGGCCCGCGTATTGGGCGGCCCCTACTGCACCCAGATTCTCGCCGACCACGGCGCCACGGTGATCAAGGTCGAGCCGCCGCAAGGCGACGAGGTGCGCGACTGGGGCCCGCCTTTCCACGACGGCGACGCCGCCTATTTCGTAGGCCTCAACCGCAACAAGCGCTCGATCGGACTCGACCTCAGCCGCGAGGAGGGGCGCGCGGTGCTGCACCGGCTGCTCGACGGCGCCGACGTGCTGCTGGAAAACTACAAGCCCGGCACCATGGAACGCTGGAGCTTGGGCTACGACGAGGTGCTGTCGAAGGAGTTCCCGCAGCTCATCCACTGCCGGATTTCCGGCTTCGGCGCCGACGGGCCGATGGGTGGTTACCCCGGCTACGACGCCATCGTGCAGGCGATGGCTGGCTGGTTCTCGATCAATGGCGGCCGGGACAAGGACCCGACCCGCGTCGGTATCGCCGCGGTCGACATGGGGACCGGGCTCTATACTTGCATCGCCATTCTGATGGCGTTGTTCGAACGCCAGCGCTCGGGCCAGGGTCAGTATATCGACATGACCCTGTTCGACTGCGCCGTCTCGCTGATGCACCCGCACATTCCCAACTACTATCTCTCCGGCAAGGTGCCCGAGATCACCGGCAACCAACACGCCAACATGGCGCCGTACGACAAGTTTCCCACCAAGACCGTCGAGATTTTTCTCGGCGCCGGCAACAACCGCTCGTTTCGCCGCCTGTGCAGCGAGCTGGGCAAGCCCGAGCTGGCCGACGATCCGCGCTTCGCCAACAATGCCGAGCGGGTCACCAACATCGGCGAATTACGTAACGAGCTGGCGGTGCTGATGGCCGACGTGGACGGCGAAGACCTCTGCAAGCGCCTGCTGACTGCCGGCATCCCCGCCGGCCCGGTACTCGATACCGGAGAGGTGATGGCCCATCCGCACACCGCACACCGCGGCATGGCCGCCGAGCTCGACTGGTACAGGGGCGCCGGCATTCCGATCAAATTTGCCCGCACGCCCGGCGCGATCAAGTCGACGCCGCCGAAGTTCGGCCAGCACGGCCGCGACATCCTCGCCGAGTACGGCTACAGCGACGACGAGGTCGCCGCACTGGCCGAAGACGGCGTTCTGGTCGAGCAACGGCGCAAACTATAGGCCGGTGTGAAATCGGGCCATTTTGTTCTCGCCAAGGTAGAACAGAAGGGAAATACTTCGCCGAATACTTGGCTAATCCAGGAAAAGTCGGGTAATATACACCGGTTTCAAACCGGAGCGATCTCATGCCGGTCGAGATTTCCAGCACGGATGACGGAACCATTGCGCTGGCGCGCTGCTATGGAAGCCTCTCGGAAGCCGATATCCGCGCATCGCTTGATTTCGTCTTCACCGAACATCGCATCAAGCCGGGCCAGGACAGGATCGTGACGATCGATATCGACGCGCAGCTGCACGCGCTCGATCCGCCTACCCTGAAATCGATCCAGCAGCGTGTCTTGCAAGAGGAGACGCGCGGTGGCCGTGCGGCGAAGTTCCGCTCCGTGCTGGTTTACGCCTCGCCACAGCAGGAAAAAATCATGAGGCTCTACAAGGCGATCTGGAACGGCCTGAAATTCCCGAACGTCGAATTTTACATCGTCGACAGTATGGACGAAGCGCTAAAAATCCTCGCCAATGAGTGAGGGTGCGATGACGCCCGCTGACATCGTTGATCGCCGGCATTCCCGCCGGTTCCGTGCTCGATAGTGGCGAGGCGATGGCCTAACCGCACAAGTGACGCTTTGGGTTGTCTTCGCCCTTCGTGACGCCCGCCTTCGCCTCCGGCTCCGGCAGGCTCCTCAAGGTGAGGACAAAATCTGTCGTGCGAGGGACAAATCCATCTCCTCATCCTGATGAGGGCTGAAGGCCCGTCTCGAAGGGTGAGGTTATCCAGATTTCTGTTCCCGGGCGGTAAATTTCTGCAAATTGGCGAATAGCTCCTGGTTGAGAATTATCCGCGGCACCTTGTGCTGACCGCCGAGCTGGCCGCGCGATTTCATCCAGTCGGCGAAGGTGCCTGGCGCGACCACGCGCACTTGCGGCGGCTCCATGCCGAAACCCTCGGCGCGGTGGGCGGCGTAATCCTCGTTGGTGGCGCACAGATCGCGGTCGAGGCGCGCGGCGAACGCTGCCGCTTGCGCCGCGCTGATCGCGGTTTCGGCGAACTCGACGACATAGAGATGGCGCCCCAACTCGCCCGCCGCCTCGGGAAACACCGGACCGACCGACCAGTCGCTGACCGACGCGCCGATCTCGGCCGCCGCGGCACTTACCGCCCCCTCAACTTCCGAGGCAATCAAATGCTCGCCAAACGCCGACAACATGTAAGACGTGCGTCCGGTTACTTTGACGCGCGGCGGGTGACGTTCGACCAGCTCGACTGTGTCGCCCAGCACGTAGCTCCACAGCCCGGCGCAGGTCGATAACACCAGGGCGTAGTTGACGCCGGGTTCGGCGTCGGCGATCCAGTGCCGGGTCGCATTCTCGGAATCGAGTTCTTCGACCGGCACAAACTCATAAAACAGGCCGTGGCTAAGGTTGAGGCGCAGACCTTCGCTCTCGCCCCGGTCGGCGGCGGCGATGAACCCCTCGCTCGCCGGGTAGACTTCGCGCAACTCGGCATGGCTGCCGGCGAGCAAATCGGTGAACCGCCGGCGGTAGGGTGAAAAGTCGACGCCGCCATGCACCAAGACTTCGAGGTTGGGAAACAGCGTCGCCAGGTTCGGCGCGACGCCGCGCAATTCGGCCAGCGCGTCGAAAAAAACTAAAAGCCAGCTCGGCGTGCCGCCGATCAAGCGGATGTCTTCGGTCGCACACGCTTCGGCGAGGCGCGCCACTTTCTCCTCCCAGTCCGACAACAGCGCCAGGTCGCGCGGTGGAAATATGCGGCGGCGGAACCACAGCGGCACATTGGCCGCCATGATGCCCGACAGGTCGCCGCTGTAGATGCCGGGCGCTTCCTCGGTCAAATCGGTGCTGCCGCCGAGCATGAAACTCTTGCCGGCGAGTACCCGGCTGTCCGGCCGGTTGCGTACGTGAAAGCCGGTCATGTCTGTGCTGGCCAGGGAATTGGCGGCGATCATTTCTTTCGAGCAGGGAATGTATTTGGTGCGGCCGGTGGTGGTCCCCGAGGTGACGGCGAAATAGGGGATGGTGCCCGGCCAGGTGACATTCTTCAGCTGCGGAAAGGGATCGCGCCAATAGGCGTCCCAAAAATCCTCGAAGCGGCGCAACGGCACCCGCGCCTGAAATTCCGCGACGCTGCGGGCGTGGTCGAAGTCGTGGTCGCGGCCGAACGCCGTCGGCCGCGCCCGCGCGACCAGCGACAACAACTGCCGCTCCTGCACCGCGGCGGCGTCTTGCCGATCCAACTTGGCGGCGCGCCAGCCGGCCCAGCGGCGCATCAAGGGGGTAAAATCGAGCATCCGATACAGTCTAAGCCAGTTAACAGCCTACGGCCTTAGTTCCGTGCGGTGGGGAAATTCGGCGCGCACGGTCTCCAAGCGCAACGGCACGCGCACGTAGTCGCCGCGCTGCCACAGCTCGAACTGGTCGAGGAAGGTGGAACTGTTGAACCAGCCATCCTGGCCGCCCAGTAGGGCGAAATAGTTGGCGTCGGGATCGGACAGATCGGAGATTTGCCGGGCCTGCGAACCGAAGCGGGTGTAATGACGTTCGGCGGTGTCGGCGTGGGCGGTCTTCATGACCGTGGTGGTGCTGCCGCCGACCGCAACATCGGTAAAGCGGAAGCGCGCGCCGACCAACGGCAAAAGACCGAGCGGATGGCGCAGGCCCATCCTGTGCATTTCGCCCCAGACGCCGAATTCCTCGACGCCCGCCGCGGCGTTGTCCAAAGCCGGGCCGAGGGCCGCCGCCAAGCGCTCCGGATCGGCCCGGACCAATTCGTCACCGAGAAATTCGTCGAAGCGGCCGCCGGGCGACATCACCGCGCGTTCGTCTTCGCTGAAATAGCCGGCAATGAAATTCGCGGTGACCAGTTCGAATGCCAGGGCGCCAGCCGAATCGACGCGGTAGTGGCCGTCCCACGCGCGCAGCAGGTCGACGATGCGTTGGCGTTTTTCCGAAAGTTTCCCGTCCGGGCCGCCATCGAGGGGCAGGTCGGGCAAGCGCGCCAGCAGGATATCGCGCAGCGCTACCGCCGAGCCCATGTAGACGTCGCGCTGCAGCGCCTCGAGGTCGGCGATATCGACCGTGCCATCGCCCGACAGCAATTGGCGCAGCCGGATGATGCGGTCGTCGTTGGAGAAAAACCAACCGACGGCGATGTCGTTGTCGGCCGGCTTGTTATTGGCCGAGGCGAGAAAACCTTCCGGCGGGTCGAACGCCGCCGGCAGCGTGGCGGCCGACGAGAACTCTTGCCAGAAATCGGTACCGTTGGCCGGGACCACCATGTCGTCCGGTGCCGATGCGGGTCGGTGCGGCAGGCGCACCGCCATGACCTGGCCGATATGGCCGTCAGCGTCGGCGTACAGCATGTTCTGGCCGGGCACCCAGAAGCCATCGAGGGCGCTGCGGAAATCGTCCCAATCGCGCGCCTGGCTGACTTTCAACATCGCGGTGACTTCGTCGCTCGCGCGGTGACCCATCCAGCGCAGCGCGAGCGCTTCACCGTCGCCGCGCTCGATGAGCGGCGCATCGGAGATCACCGGGCCAAAGGAGGTCTCGCGCACAGTGATGTCGCGGTCGAACCACCAGCGCACGCCGATACTTTCGCGGCGCTGGGAAAATTCGTCGGGCGGCAGCTCCGACACGTCGACCAGATCGCTCGACAGCGCGCGCATATTGGTACCGCCCCAGGCGATGCGCTCGTTGCGGCCAAGCGCCATGAACGGCACGCCGGGGATCATCATGCCGACGGTGTGATAGGAGGGCGATTTATAGCCCGCGAGCAGCCACAGATTGGGCAGGAAGACCCCGAGATGGGGGTCGTTGGCCATCAGTGCCGCCCCGGTTTTCGTCCGCGACCCGGCGACCACAACGGAATTGCTGCCGGCCTTGCTGAACCCGGCAAGAATGTCGTGCAAGGCCGCCTGTTGGGTCGTCGCGCCGGGCCCGTAACTCGGTACCGAGGCGCTGCCCCGAGCGGTCAGCGTCGCCCAGACTTCGGGCCAGTCAGGACGTTGGCGCAGCTTCAGCGCGCCGAACAGGACCAACCAGTTGACGTCGCTCGACGCCAGACGGCCAATGGTGAGGACATCGGCGACGGTCCATGGTTCTTTCTCGAATCCGAGAACGCGGAACTCATGGGGCAGCTGATCGGTTTGATCGATATAGAAATTGACCCCGTCGACGAAACGGTCGAGCCAGCGTTTGGTCTCCGGCGGCAGCGTGGCAATGGTCTGCGGAATGCCGCGGCCGAAATTGAGAATGCGCAGCGAATGGTCGATGTCGGCTGCCAGCGGCCCGCCCATCTCGGCGATCCGCCCCTGCGAGATGCGCCGTGCGATTTCCATCTGACCGAGGCGAAGATGGGCGTGGACGATGCCCAGCGTCACGGCCAGGTCGTCGTCGCTGGCCGCTTCGATGAACGGCACCTGGTTGTCGTTCCAATGGATCGTCACCGCGCCATCGAGGGGCGCCCCTTCGGTCGGCACCGCCTTGAGGCGCGCCGATACGTCCTCGCGCGGCGGCAGCGGGGCCAAAAAAGCGCAACCGGCCAACACCGCCCCCATGACGCTACCGGCGGCTAGCTGTATCCATCGGGCGATCATGTTCAATCTGCGGTCCTGATAGAAAGCATAAGTTCTAGATACGATCCATCGTTGCCGCTAGATCGCAAAAAAAAAATCGTGCTCCCTAGATAAAACCGTCGATCGGACAAACAAGTCCAGGCGAAATCGTGTGATCACCGGAAGTCGGAGGGTGCCGCAATTTGCCACAGTTTTGCCTTGCCATTTGCTTACGATGCTTTAGCAAGTCATGAAATAACGTCTTTCGATTGATCCAACCTGGCAGTGGACCTCATGCGATGGACCTTGCGTAAGTGCGACACCTTGCTGGGCACCATCCTGGCCGCGGTGGCCGGGGTGTGCTTCGCCCAGTTGCCCGCATTCATTCAACAGTATCTGCAGCGCCTCGGCGGCCATGTCGATGAAGCGCAGCTGAACTTATCGCAGGTCGCCACCGGCGCCGGCTTCCGCACGCTTGATGCGCCGGCGCGCGAGGTCCTGACCGTATCCCTCACCCAGCGGGTGAGCGAGCTGGAGACCGGCGAACAGGCCATCACAAGTGCGAGCGCGTCCGTGCGCCCGTTCATTTTCGTGCGCGAACTCGATCCTGACATCGCCATCGCCACGTTTCGCGCCTTCGAACCGGCGGTGCCGCTCAGTACCGCCGGTCTGGTCTACGGCGTGGCCGGCATCGTCGTCGGCTGGTTGTTCTACGAATTGCTCAAGGTGCCGGCCAGCCTGGCCGTTCGCCGCCGCCGAACTCCCAAAGTTGCCGACCGAATCGAGCCATCTTAGATCCGCCGAGCGAAGCCAAATCTCGCATTCAGACTATCTCAGCCCCATTCGCTGCCTAGCCTCACGCCCGGCTAGACTATAGGCTGGCCAAACGCTGAAACTGGCCGAAACGTCGCGCGGATAACCACCGGGGACAGCGGCCCGGAGCAAGATGGAGCGATGCCGGATACCGCAAAACGATTTGTCAGCCGCCTTACCCAGGACACGCTGGCGCTCGTCCTCGCCGGCGGACGCGGCGCCCGTCTCGGCGTCCTGACCGACTGGCGGACCAAGCCGGCGGTCCCTTTCGGCGGCAAGTTCCGGATTATCGATTTCGCACTGTCGAACTGCATAAATTCGGGCATCCGGCGTATCTGCGTCCTCACGCAGTACAAGTCGCACGCCCTTATCCAGCATCTTGTCCAGGGCTGGAGCGGCTTTAGCGCCGAGCGCGGGGAATTCATCGACATCATTCCCGCCCAGCAATGGCTCGACGACGAATCCTGGTACCAGGGCACGGCCGACGCGGTCTATCAGTGCCTCGACATTATCGAGGCTTACAAACCCAAATATGTGCTCATTCTCGCCGGCGACCATATCTACGCCATGGACTACGGCGAAACGCTCGCAGCGCACGTGGAAACCAATGCCGACTTCACGATTGGCTGCACGTTGGTGTCCAAGAACGTGGCCAGCGAATTTGGCGTGATGCAAGTCGACGAAAGCAACCGCGTGATCGACTTCACCGAGAAACCCGATGATCCCAAGACGTTGCCGAACGATCCCGGCACGGCGCTGGCGAGTATGGGCATCTACGTCTTATCGTTCGACTATCTGCGCGAAGTGTTACACCGCGATGCCGCCGATAAATCGTCGTCTCATGATTTCGGCGCCGACCTTATTCCCTACGCCGTTAACAATGGCAACCATCTTCGGGCCTATCCTTTCCGCAGATCTGCGACCGGTGGCGCGGGTTACTGGCGCGACGTCGGAACAATCGACGGCTATTACGAATCCAATTTGGAAGTCCTCGCTGCCGACCCGCCGATCGATATTTACGATCCGAATTGGCCGATCCACACTTATCAACCGCAACTCCCGGCGGCGCGGTTCGTCGGCGCCGGAGAACGGTGTCGGGTGGAAGACGCCATGGTGAGCGGTGGCTGCATCGTCGAGAAGTCCAATTTGGACCACACCATGCTCTATTCGAACGTAAAGGTCGGCGACGGCAGCGACCTTCAAGGCGTGCTGGCGTTGCCGGACTGCGAGATCGGCGCCGGCTGCCGGCTGAAGCGGGTCATCCTGGACAATGGTTGCATCGTGCCCGACGGCACGGTGATTGGCGAAGATTCACGCATCGACAAGCAACGCTTCCACATCAGCGAGCAAGGTATCGTGGTCGTCAATCGAAAGATGCTGGGTCAGGCTGCCGGCTATCATCCGACGTTCGCGGACGAACGTTAGCCAATCGGCTTCAGGACTCTGCCAAGTACTTTCCGATTAAATCCGATGCATCGAGCGGTGGGACTTCCGGCGCGGGCGCGCGGGCACCGGACACGGCTTCCTCGATCACGGCGGCGTAACGTTCCGCCGTTTTATCCCACGTATAGGTGGTGAGCACGCGCTCACGGGCGCGCCGGGCAAGATCCGGCTGGCCCGCCAGCGCCGCGACAAGGCCCCGGGCGATGTCGTCCGGGTCGGTCGGATCGACCAGGACACCGGAGCCGTCGGCGAAGATTTCCGACGGGCCGCCATTACGGGTGGCGACGCAGGCCAGCCCGCACGCTGCCGCCTCAATCGGGGCGAGACCGAAGGGCTCATAGAAGGCGGTCAACGCAAACACACCGCCGCCGCTGGCGACCGCGCGATAGGTCGCCGCCAGCGCACGCTGCGACGGAACATTGAGGAACCGCACGGTGTCGCGCAAACCGCTGCGCTCGATCGTCTCGAGGATCGGCGCCAGCACCCGACGGTCGCTCGCGTCGAGTTGGTCGACTTCCGCGAACGGATCGTCGATGCCGCGAACGCACAGAAGCAAGAACGCGCGCTGACGCAATGCCTCGGACGCGGCAAACGCCTCGACCACGCCGATCGTGTTCTTCTTCTCTTCGAGCCGATTGGAGACGACGATCATCGGGCGCTCGCTGGTAGCAACCTCGCGCAGGAGGCCCGATGCCAGCGACCGGTCGATGTCGCCGGTCTCGGTGGTAAAGATCTGCGTGTTGACGCCAGGCGGGATCACCGTGAATTTTCCGGGGTCATCGACGTCGACGGCCCCGGCATAGAGGGGGTGGGAATATTGTTCGCGGCGTTCCTGATCGGTCGAGGTGATGATGCGGCTGGCGCGGCGCATCGCGAGCCGTTCGGCCGCGATCCTTCGGGAAAAGCGGAAGCGCGCCTCCATGTCCCCCGCATTGGCTTGCGACATGCCGAGCTTGTCGAGTTTCTGCGCACCCAGCGAATGGCCGGTAAATGTGAAACCAATCCCGGTCGACCGTTCCAGCAAGGCCGCGCAATAGCCGCCATCGGCATAATGGGCGGTGGCGAAATCCGGCATCGCACCGCCGTAAAACGCGACGACATTGTCGATGAATTCGGGCAGGTGGTCCCACAGTTGTTCCTTGGCGAGGAACCGCGGCCCGCCGCAGGGCAGACGAACGATGCGTAAATCCTCGCCACTTTCCGGGTAGTGGTCGAGGGGCGCGGCGAACTCGGGCCAATCGGGATCGTCAATCTGACGCGTCAGGATATCGACGCGATGGCCCGCCGCGGTCATCGCTTGCGCGACTTCTTTCACATAGACCAGCTGGCCACCGAAATCCGGATGCTCGGTGAGATGAGAGTCCACAGGGTCGAAATTGCCTTGCGGATTGA
>CAJICQ010000511.1_pt1 | contig 10630 bp, 12 predicted proteins | sample 9199721 | NCBI WGS metagenome assembly CAJICQ01 (sample SAMEA7708344, study PRJEB35096) | sediment metagenome | biome: marine neritic benthic zone biome [ENVO:01000025]; feature: sediment [ENVO:00002007]; material: shallow marine sediment [ENVO:03000034] sea grass bed [ENVO_01000059] ...
GCGTGACCAAGCGCGGCGCCAAACATCTGGTGGAATTGAGCGACATGGCGGCCGCCGGCCACCGCGCGGTGATGGTCTATGTGGTCCAGCGCGAGGATTGCGATCGTTTCCAGCTCGCCGCCGATATCGACCCGGACTACGCCAAAGCGTTCGCCGCCGCCCGCGCCGCCGGGGTCGAGGCGATATGCTACACTTGCAAAATCACCGCCGATGGCATTCATATTGCCGCGCCATTACCTATATCTCAATAATTCCAACGTACCGGTATCCGAATGACCGATTTACAGCAGAGTGACTGGGACCCCGAACCGCGGCGCATCCGCATCCACGACGAATCGTGCTTCGTCGCGATGCGGGCCGCCGGCCAGCTGGCCGCGCAGACGCTCGATTACATCACCCCGTTCGTGGTGCCCGGCGTGACTACCGAAGAGCTCGACCGGCTGTGCGCCGAATTCATCACCGACCACGGCGCCATCGCCGCGCCGCTGAATTACCGCGGCTTTCCCAAGTCGATCTGCACCTCGATCAATCATGTGGTCTGCCACGGCATTCCCGGCGAGAAACGGCTGGCCAACGGCGATACGCTGAACATCGACGTCACCGTCATCCTCGACGGCTGGCACGGCGATACCAGCCGCATGTTCACCGTCGGCGACAAGGTCAAACGCCTGGCCGAGCGCCTGATCGACGTGACCTACCAGGCGATGTGGCACGGCATCGAAGTGGTGCGCCCGGGCGCCACGGTCGGCGATATCGGCCATGCGATTCAGACCTATGTGGAAGCGGAACGCTTTTCAGTGGTGCGCGACTTTTGCGGGCACGGGCTGGGCCAGGTGTTCCACGACGCGCCGTCGATCCTGCATTTCGGCGCGCCGGGCAGCGGCTCGGAATTGCGCGAGGGCATGTTTTTCACCATCGAGCCGATGGTCAACGCCGGGCGCTACGACGTGAAGATCCTGAGCGACGGCTGGACCGCGGTCACCAAGGACCGCTCGCTGTCGGCCCAGTTCGAACACTCGATCGGCGTCACCGCCGACGGCTACGAGGTCTTTACCCGCTCGCCCAAGGGGTGGGACCACCCCCCGTACGTCTAAATCGAGGCCGGTGGCGCCCCGCGACGATAAGAAAGGCCATCGGACGCGGTTGCGCGCCCGCTTTCTCGCCGACGATAGCGCCGCCACGCCGGACTACGAACTGCTCGAGCTGCTGCTGTTCTACGCGCTGCCGCGGATCGACACCAAACCGCTCGCCAAGGCCTTGATGGAGCGCTACCGCAGCCTCGCCGCCATCCTGGCCGCGCCGGCCGACGAGTTGAAAAAAACCGAGGGCGTCGGCGACAGCGCCGCGGTGCTGCTCAAGGCGGTGCGCGAAGCCGGCGTTCGGCTGGCGCAAACCGATGTGCGCGAACAAACGGTGCTGGATTCGGGCGAGCGGGTCATCGAATATTGCCGCGCCCGCCTGGGCCATAGCGAAACCGAGGGCTTTCGGGTGTTGTTCCTCGACACCAAAAATGCGCTGATCGCCGATGAGGCTCAGGGCGGCGGCACCGTTAACCGGCTGGCGGTGTTTCCGCGCGAAGTGGTCAAACGCGCGCTCGAGCTCGGCGCCAGCGCCGTCATCCTGGCCCACAATCACCCCTCGGGCGATCCCACGCCCAGCGATGCCGATATCGCCACCACCCGCGCCATCGTCGAGGCGGCCATGCCGCTGGGCATCGTCGTTCACGATCACATCATCGTCTCGCGGTCCCACCACACCAGTCTTAGAGCGGCGGGATTGATGTAAAACAACGCCAAACCGTAATTGATGTGTTTTATCCTTACATGCGATAGTAGGGCGGAATAATCATCGCCCGAGGTGTATAATTGAGTTGTTTTCTATACGTGGCGGGAAAAATACGGCGCCGGGCGGGTATCTGGGCTGCCGGATAAGACGAACCAATGACGACAAAAGTTGCCAATCAACGCCTCAAGAGAGGGACCGACGTACCGGAACTGCGCGAAACGCTGGAAGAGTTTACCGCCGCTTCCGGCTACAAGTTCTATACCTATATCGCCGGACGGATTGTCGGCGGCCGCCGCATCACCAGTTTCGACCCGCGCGAACGTCCGCTGCACATGACCAACATTCCCGGCGACTGGCAGTCGGAATACTTCCAAAAAAAATATTGTGACCACGATCCAGTATGGCGGTTTGCGTTGGGAAATTTATTGCCCGAACGCTGGTCAAACATCGTTCGCCGCTTCGACCTGACGGCGAAACAGCACAAAGTAATGAACGTCAGCAGAGAGGCCGGCTTATTCGACGGGGTCATTATTCCAGTGCACGGCCCCGGCGGCGAGTTTGCCGTACTTAGTTTGTCGCATAGTGAAACCGATCAGCAAACGAAGCAAAATGTCGAACTCGATGAGACCGTTTTGCACATGTTCGCGCTGCGGTTCCACAGTCAGATCAGGGAACTGCAAGAGCCCGATGACGCCGAACCACCGGCCGATCTGACCAGCCGCGAGATCGATGTGTTGTTCTGGACCGCGGAAGGAAAGTCCACCTGGGATATTTCGCAGATCCTCGGCATTTCCGAATCAACGGTTAATTTCCATATCAGCTCGGCCAAGCAAAAGCTTGGCGTGTACAGCAAGCCCCACGCGGTGGCGAAAATGTTCAGCTTCCGCAACCGTGGCATCATTTAAATACCGGTCCCCCGCCGATCGTTGAATCTCGAGCGTTACTCCCCGATTAATACGCAACCTGGCAATGTTGCTAGGTCACAACAGATGCCGCCCTGGCTTTTACTGCGCAAACAAAACGCAGCGGAGGCTAGCGCGCATTTATGGAGAGCTTATTACTGTCGGGCGGCAAGGCGGAACCCGAGGATTTTCGGCTATTGGACCGAATGTACCAGTTGCGCCACACCGTATTTGCCGAGCGGCTGAAGTGGACATCCCTGAATAACGACCGGCGCGAAATTGACCTCTACGACGTTATAAACCCGGTCTATCTCATTTGCCGCGACCCGGCCGGAGAAGTCGTCGGTTGTTGGCGCCTCCTGCCGACCACCGGTCCCTACATGTTGAAGGATATTTTCTCTCATCTGCTTCAGGGGGCGACGCCGCCCGAGCAGCCCGACATTTGGGAAATCAGCCGGTTCGCCATCGACCCCCAATGGCGCGATTATCATTCGCTCGGCGCGGTCGGATCGGTGGTCGGGCAAATGCTGCTCGACCTTTTCGACTTCTCTGAAGCGAACGGCATCACGCGCATCGTCGCGGCGTCCGACATTCGCTTCGACCGCATTCTTGAACGGGCCGGTCTGACGACCACCCACTACGGTCCGCCGGTGGTTATGGAGAACTCCCACGCGGTCGCCGGATGGGCCGACATCACACCGGAAAACCGCGCACGTATCGAGACGCGATTGGCGGGCGCATCTGTGCTTAGCGCGGCCGCGATAACCGCAGCCTTCCCAACTATTCAACTGGAGAAAACGATCAATGGCTAGAGCACAAGCACTTCGTGAAATCGAAATCGAAGAACCGACGGTCGAAACCTCGCTGAAAGCATTGCGGCAAAACCTCAACCGGCTTCGCCGCGAAGCCCGCAAGCTCGACCAGGCCGCCGTGGAAGAGTGTCTCACGTTGGCGATATCGCTGACATCGCCGCGCCGATCATCCAACTGAAATTTTATTGCGACCCAAAGGAGACGGACGATGACCGCCGTCACGCTCGCGCCGCCAGTCACGCGGCAGATCCCGCCGGGGCCGAAAGGTCTGCCGGTACTGGGCATCACGACCCAGGTTCGTAAGGATCCGCTTGGATATTTCGCGCGCGTTGCTGCCGAGTATGAAGGTCTCGCCATGCTGCCGGTCGGCCTGGATAAGGTGTACTTGCTCAACAGTCCGGCCACGCTGAAGCATGTCCTTGTCGACAACTGGCGCAACTATCGCAAAAGCGACTTCTACAACAAACTTCGTCCGCTCTTTGGCCACGGAATTGTCACCAATGACGGCGACCAGTGGCGCCGCCAGCGCCAACTGATGAATCCGTCATTTCACGGCGAGAGCCTGCAGCGTATTGGCCAGATTATGCGCGCGGCCACGGCAAGCAAGATATCGGCATGGCGCGAGCGGCCTGCCGGCCAGTCCTTCAACATGGCGACCGAGATCACAGAACTTTCGTTGGCGATCGTCATGGAGAGCCTATTCGCCGCGGATGCTAAAGGCCGCACCGACGCCATCGCCCACGCCGTCGACACGATGATTGAGGTCTGCGAGCGCCGCGTCTGGGCAGTGCCGGATTTACACGACCGCCCCGTGTCGCCCTTGTACTGGCGCCATCGCCGGGCCCGTGCGGCATTGGATGAAATTGTGTTCGATATCATTGAGGGCAGGTTTAAGTCGGGCAACGCCGGTAACGACTTGCTCGGCATGTTACTGAGCGCCCAGGACCCCGAAACCGGCGAGGGTATGACCCCTGCGCAGCTGCGCGACGAGACCACGACACTGCTGGTGACGGGACATGAAAGCACGGCCAATGCCACCGTCTGGGTTCTCTATACATTGGCGCAGCACCCCGAGATCGAAGCCAAGGTGCGGGAAGAAATCGATCGGGTATGTGGCGGCGACACGCCGACCGACGAGGACCTGCGCAACCTCACCTACCAACGCATGGTCATCGAGGAAGTCATACGGCTTTATCCGCCAGCCTGGACGGTGTCGCGTACCGCGATCGAGGACGACGTCATCGATGGGTACGACGTCCCGGCCGGGACCAACATCATGGTCAGCCCCTATGTCATCCACCGCAACCCGCGCTACTGGCCCGATCCGGAGCGGCTGGACCCGATGCGGTTCGCGCCTGAACAGCAGGAAAACCGGCCGAAATTTGCCTACATCCCGTTCGCTGGCGGTCCGCGTAATTGTATTGGAATGCATTTCGCCATGATGGAGATGCAAATCGCCATCACCATGCTGCTGCAAGCCTTTCGTACCAAGCTGGCGCCGCAACCGCCGATCGAACGCGAGGCAATTTTGTCGATCCGGCCCAAAGACGGGATTCAGTTTATCGCGGAAGCGGCAGATCGTGCGGTTTATCGGAAGCTCCCCGCCGCGGCGTGAGTTCGGTTAAATCCGCGAGACTAAAGATGAAACGGCTTCCAATCGGTTTCGAATAAGTAAGTGGCATGGACGAAAACCTGATCAGGCTGGATGCACGTTTGGGAGCGCTCGAACTCCTGGTGCGAAACCTCTATGCCCATCGCTTTGCCGGCCAGGCGGACCCGCTCGGGGCGGCCGAACAGGCAGCGCGCGATATCGAGCGCATGGCACAGGGTATACAGGTCGCCGGGCCGGAACCGGTCGTAAACGATATGTTGGCTTCAGAAGCGGAGGAAATTCTCGTCGCAATGTTTCACGAAATCGTAGAGATTGTGCGCGAAGTTTCTAATCCGGAGCCAGCCTCGGACGTTGAATGGACGACGGTTCCAGGTTCGAGCAGAGAGACGACCGAATGGCCGCCGTTCCAACGACCCTCGCCGAAATTACGCCGGACTGGCTGACTGCGACCTTAAGCGAACGCCTACCCGGCACAGTGGTCGCCGATGCGGCGATCGAGCCGCTTCACCGCGTGGCCAACTATAACGGTACACTGGCCCGCGTTTTTCTCGAATATACGTCACGGCACGCCAACGCGCCCGACAGTTTGGTCGCCAAGCTGGTGCCCCAGAATGAACGCATGCTTCACCTCGGCGTGTCGCTCGGTGTCTATCGGCGCGAAGCCGCCCTTTATCGCGATATCGGACCTGAGACAGGCGTCAAAATGCCCCTTCTTTTGGGTTATACCGAAGATCCCGACACTGCCATCAGCGCCCTTTTGCTGGAAGACCTGTCGCATCTGCGAACCGGCGACCAGTACGCTGGCTTCACCGCGGTCGAGGCGGAGGCGACCCTGGTGCAGTTTGCCCAGCAGCACGCGCGGTGGTGGAACCGCCGCGAACTCGGCGAACTGGCCTGGCTGCCGCCGTGGAACGAACCGGCCATGGTTGAATTCGCAGCGGGGGCTTACGCGCAGATTTGGCCTGCCTGCGCGGCGGCGTTCGGCGACAGCCTGCCGGCCGAAGCGGTCGCGCTGGGCGGACGGCTGGCCGAAACCCTCGGCGACATGATGAACGCGGTCGCCGCTCCACCATTTACATTGGCGCACGGCGACGCGCGCCACGAAAACCTGCTGTTCGATCCCGCCGACGCCAGCGCCGCGCCCTATATCGTGGATTGGCAACTCACCGCGCGTGGGCGCGGCGTCATGGACGTGGCCTATTACCTGACCCAGAGCGGCCCGCCCGAGATCACCGCAGCGCACGAGCGCGCGCTGGTCGAGCGCTATCACGACGAGCTGCGCCGTGGCGGGGTATCGGATTACAGCTTGGAGGACTGCTGGGAGGATTACCGGCGCTTTGCCTATTATTCGTTGGTTTATCCGGTTTTTGCGGCCGGGCTCGCCGATCCCGACAATGAGCAACAACGCGCCGCCATTGCGGTAATCCTCGAGCGCGCCGTCAGCGCGATGTTACGGCTCGACGCCGCCGAGTTCAGTTAAACTCAAGCGATGGCGACCACGGCCAGAACGAGAACCAAGGCGCGGCGGGCGAACATCGCGCTGCGGCTGCGCCGGCGGAAGATCGGCCGGGGACCTGATAACGTCGGTGAAGTTGAAAACGTCATGGCGACACTCTGTCCTTTCGACACCGATTATCGGTCGCGCACACTTAATTTGGCGTTAAGGTTGTCTTGCATTCTACCTATACACGCCACAACACCTTAGCTCGCGGACGCGGGATGTGGCGTCGAGGCTTCCGGCGCCAACACCGCAGGCTCCGCTGCACCCTGGACCCAAATCCGTACCGCCAGAATGGTTCAAACTGGCCCCATACTGCTCTATTGTGCGCCCACCGCATCTAGCCGCCGGAAACAGCAATGATTCCCCGTTATAGCCGCCCCGAGATGACCCGCATCTGGGAGCCTGAGAACAGGTTCCGTATTTGGTTCGAAATCGAGGCCCACGCGTGCGACGCGATGGCGGAGCTGGGCATTATTCCCGGCGAGGCGGCAAAAGCCGTTTGGCAGCGCGGCAAATGGGACATCGCGCGGATCGACGAGATCGAGGCCGAGACCAAGCACGATGTGATCGCGTTCCTGACCAATCTCGCCGAGCATGTCGGGCCGGAGGCGCGGTTCGTCCACCAGGGCATGACGTCGTCCGATGTCCTGGATACTTGCCTTGCGGTGCAGCTGAGCCAGGCCGCGGACTTGCTGCTCGCCGACCTCGACGGCCTGCTGGCAGCGCTCGAGCGGCGCGCGCGCGAGCACAAGGATACGGTCTGCATCGGGCGCAGCCACGGCATCCACGCCGAGCCCACCACGTTCGGCTTGAAGCTCGCCGGCCACTACGCCGAATTTGCCCGCTGCCGCGATCGCCTGGTCGCCGCGCGGGCCGAGATCGCGACCTGCGCGATATCGGGCGCCGTCGGCACCTTTGCCAACATCGATCCGGCAGTCGAAGCCCACGTCGCCGACAAGCTCGGGCTCGCGGTCGAGCCGGTCTCGACCCAGGTAATCCCGCGCGACCGCCACGCGGCGTTCTTTGCTACCCTGGGCATCGTCGCCGGCGCCGTCGAGCGGCTGTCGGTCGAGATCCGTCACTTGCAGCGAACCGAGGTGCGCGAGGCCGAAGAGTATTTTGCGCCTGGCCAAAAAGGGTCGAGCGCGATGCCCCATAAGCGCAACCCGATCCTGACGGAAAATTTGACCGGCATCGCCCGGCTGGTGCGCGGCGCAGTGGTGCCGGCGTTGGAGAATATCGCCCTGTGGCACGAACGCGACATCTCGCACTCGTCGGTCGAGCGGGTCATCGGGCCCGATGCGACCATTGCGCTCGATTTCGCGCTGGCCCGGTTGACCGGCGTGGTCGACAAGCTCGTGATCTATCCCGACGCGATGCGCGCCAATCTCGACCGCCTGGGCGGGCTGGTGCACTCGCAGCGGGTGATGCTGGCGCTGACGCAGGCGGGCATGGCGCGCGAGGACGCCTATCAGGCGGTGCAGCGCAACGCCATGCAGGTGTGGGAACTGGCCGAGGCCGACCGCCCCGGCGCGTTCCAACGGTTCCTCAAGAACGATAGCGCTGTCACGGCGAAGCGCGACGCCGCCGCGCTCGACGCGCTGTTCGACCTGAGCCATCACACCAAGCATGTGGATACGATTTTCGCGCGCGTATTCGGCAAAGCATGACCGCCGAACGCCTACCGACCGAACTCTGGCTCATGGCGGGGTTGCGCCGCTGCAGCGCCGAAGGCATCCCCGCTGCCGTGGTTCGGCGCGGCGAGAAGCAGAGCGGCACCGTTATTCTGAAGATCAACCAGCTCGAAAACGGCTGCCGGATCCTCACCCAGGCGCGCGATCTCGATGGCGAATTAACCTGGTTCCCGGCGCTCGATGGTGCGTTGGTCGAGGAGTCGGAGGCCGATGCCTACCTCGAACGCACCGCGCAACGCGATCCCGACGTGTGGGTCGTCGAAATCGAGCACCGGGACGGCTGGCATCCCTTCCAGGAGGGATTGTATTGAGGACCTCTCACCCTTCGACAAGCTCAGGGTGAGGCTGCCGGACGAACCGTCGTGCCGGTGGCACGACGCAAGTCGGACCGCAGATTTTTTGTTACTTTGGCTGGCTTACGCCACGCCACCGGCGTGACGGTCCAGCCTTAGTCCTCATGCTGAGCCTGTCGAAGCATGAGGCCGAATAGACCCGACTACGCTAGGTTGGAAACCTATTTGTCGCGGGCAAGCGGAAAGACTAACCCTCGGACTGAACCTGTGAGACAGCCACTTCCATCAGCTCGTCCATGCGCTTGCGCAGTTGACGTTCCGATATATCGATATCCTTGCCTACCAGATCTGCCAAAACTTTCTGCAGCACATCGTCGTCGCCGGGTTTCTCGAAATCGGCCTTCACGACTTCCTTGGCGTAGGCATCGGCGTCGCTCTCGCCCAGGCCCATCTGTTCGGCCGCCCAAACGCCCAATAGCCGGTTGCGGCGCGCGTTCGCCTTGAAGCGCAACTCCTCATCGAGCTTGAATTTGGCCTCGAAGGCCTTCTCTCGTTCATTGAACTCGGTCATTGCCGATCCGCTCTCCTTAATGTGGGGCCCGCTACCCGGTGTTGTTGGGCATGCCCATGAAACAAGATATAGTTCGCAACAGCCCCGCTTTATAGCACTTTTTCACCGAAATCCGTCACCCGTCGCCATGTGTACGCTCGTCATTCTCCGCCGCCCCGGCCATGCCTGGCCCTTGCTGTTCGCCGCCAACCGCGACGAAATGGTTAACCGGCCCTGGCTACCGCCGGCCCGCCATTGGCCGGACCGGCCCGAAGTCATCGCGGGCTTGGACGAGCTCGCCGGGGGGACCTGGCTCGGCGTGAACGATCACGGCGTCGCCGCGGCGGTGCTCAACCGGTTCGGCTCGCTGGGGCCGACCACGGACAAGCGCTCGCGCGGCGAGCTGGTGCTCGAAGCGCTCGACCACGCCGATGCGTCGGCCGCCGCCCAAGCGTTCGCCGACCTCGACGGCGCCGCCTACCGGTCGTTCAATCTGGCCATCGCCGATAACCGGGATGCCTTCTGGGTGCGCAGCACCGGTGAGCCACGGGTCGAGGTGGCGCCGGTGCCAGCCGGGCTCAGCATGATGACCTCGCGCGAGCTCAACGACATGGACAGTCCGCGCATCCGAAATTTTCTTGGCCGCTTCCGCGACGCGCCGGAGCCCGACATCGACGCCGGCGACTGGTCGGCGTGGGAGGCTCTCCTGGCGTCACGGGTCTACGACGCCGCCGACGGTCCCACTGAGGCCATGTGCATCGTCACCGACCAGGGATATGGCACGGTATCGAGTTCGCAGATCGCCTTGCCCTCACCCGAGCACGCCGACAACGGCCATGTCTGGCGCTTTGCGCCGGGGCGGCCCGACGAGCACCCGTACGAGCCGGTTACGGCGTAGACCTCGCGCGTTTACAAATACTGCTTGAACCAGGCGACCGCCTCGGCCATGCCGATCTCGTGCATTTCCGGGTTGCAGAAATAGTAGGATTCGTAGTGCTGCGCGCCGGGCAGCTTGACCAGTTTCTTGGGCTCGCCTAGTGCGGCGTAGCAGCCGAACTGTTCCTCGGTCGGCACTGTGCAGTCGTTTTCGGCGTAGATCACCAGCACCGGGCGCGGCGCGATCAGGTGCGCCACCGCCTCCGGCTTGAAACGCATGCACGCCTCGGCGCTCTCCAGATCGTAGTCGGACACGTAGTGCCCGTGCTTTTGGTGATGCTGCTGGATGACGCCCAAGGTATGCGGATCGGTCAGCATGATATCGAGCAGCGGCATCATGGTCGGCTCACCGGTGCGCACCCGCTTGCGCGCCGCCTCGGCAACCTGCTCGCGAAACGCCAGCCACTCGTGCGGCCGGCGGGCGCGGGCCAGCCAGCGCTCGCCGTCGGACACGCCGACCGAGTTGACGATCACTTTGATTCGCTGGTCGAAGGCGGCGCACCAAATCGCCGAGGCGCCGCCCCAGCTGGTGCCGTAGAGTCCCA
>CAJICQ010000395.1_pt1 | contig 10568 bp, 9 predicted proteins | sample 9199721 | NCBI WGS metagenome assembly CAJICQ01 (sample SAMEA7708344, study PRJEB35096) | sediment metagenome | biome: marine neritic benthic zone biome [ENVO:01000025]; feature: sediment [ENVO:00002007]; material: shallow marine sediment [ENVO:03000034] sea grass bed [ENVO_01000059] ...
CATCGAGAGCCTGTTTATCGGCTCGGGCATGTCGCCCTGGATGATCATTACGGTGATGGTGCTGATCTGGTTCGCGCTCGGCATGATCATCGATTCGATCTCCATCATGCTGCTCACCGCGGCCATTTTCGCGCCGATCGCGGTCAAACTCGGTTTCGATCCGATCGCGTTTGCCATCATCGCGATCATCGCCATCGAGGCGGGGCTGCTGACGCCGCCGTTTGGCTTGCTGGTCTATACGGTGAAATCGGCGATTGCGGACGTCGATCCGGCGATGAACGTGATGACCATCTTCAAGAGCTCGACGCCCTACTGGATCATCATGCTGATCGGCATGGTCCTGATTGTCAGATTCCCGGAGATTGCGACGTTCCTGCCCGAACTGTTGTTCTGAGCGAAACTAAGCGCATTTCCAAGCCAATTAGGGTGATGAGGCCTAGCCGCGTGGGTCAGGTTGAACGCCGGTTAACCTAGGCTTGTCATAATTAGGCAATAAAATGGACGCCCGCGGCGCGGCGATCCCGAAACGCCGATCGCCGCCGGGTGGACTTACTTGCCGACGGGCGAATATTGTTGCGATATACTTGCACCGATAGATCGGGTTCAGAGAGGCTCTGCACCATGCGCTTTCGTTATCATCTACTGGCATTGGCGCTGGCCGCCGTTTGGTTCATGGCGACGTCGGACAGCGCCACGGCCGCCGGCTGCAGGGCACCGCGCAGCGCGCCTGATTTCGACGTCCAGGTCAATATCGACGTCGGCGAACCGGCCGTTCACAACCATTTGAGCAAGGCGCAACTGGGTACCTCCAACCTTCATGGACGGCGCGCCCAGGTTCTTGGCAACGCCCAGGCCGGCCTCGAGTTGCGCTGGTCGATCCAGTACCAGGTTCGCGAATGGCGCAACGTCTATTGTTTCTGGACCGCCAGCGCCACCGTCGAGATCTCCTACCGTCAGCTCGACGTCAACATCGCCTCCGATTACGAACCGGGCAGTTGCCAATACGAGGCGATCCTCGATCATGAATTCGAGCATGTGGCGGTCGCGCAAAACATCTTGCAGCCCTATGCGCAACAGATCCGCCAGGCGCTAACCTCGCTCGCCATCCCGACCGCTCACTTGCCAGCGACCGCCAACTCGCCGGAAATCGCGCGCGAGGAAGTCGAAGAGGTGTTCCGGCGCACCCTTTTCCCGGTGCGCGACCAGATGAGCCAGCTGCTCGAGCAACAGCAGGCCGAGGTGGACACCATCGAAAATTATCGCCGGACCTGGCGGCGCTGCCGCAAGTGGTAGCGCACCGCGCGTTAACCATCGCACGCGTTGATTTGAGCCCCGGCCGGCGTGCCTCGCTCGGCTGTTCTGGGTGAATCGGCCCGGCATCGGTAACCGCCGCACGACGAAATTACTTGTCTGGGTGCAATTTTTGCTGCGAAATGCACGCAGCGATAGATCATACTATATGGAGGTATGAGCCATGCGCTTCCGTCGTGGCCTCTCGGCGTGTTCCATTGCCGCCGCCTGTATCGCCGCAAGTTCGGGCGACGCGCTGGCGGCCGAATGCCGATCGCCCGACGATGCCGGCAGCCTCGAAGTCCATGTCGACATAGATCCCGGCGAGCCGAACGTCTACAACCATTTGAGCAAGGCCCAGTTGGGCAGCTCGAGCGTCCATGGACGGCGGCGCCAAATTCTCGGCACCACCCAGAGCGGCGTCGACCTGCGCTGGTTCATCGACTATCGGGTGGAGGAGTACAGCGACGGCTATTGTTTCTGGGTCGCGAGCATCGACGTGGAAGTTTCCTACCAGCAGCTCGACGTCAACATCGCCGCTGAATTCGACCCCACAAGCTGCCAGTACAAGGCGGTGCTCGACCATGAATACGAGCATGTGGCGGTGGCGCAGGCCATCATGCAGCCCTATGCGCAACAGATCTATCAGGCGCTGACGACGCTCTCGATCCCCACCGCCGATCTGCCGGCGGTGGCCGATACACCCGAACAGGCGCGCATCGAGGTCGCCGCGGTCCTCAGGCGCACGCTCACCCCGGTGCGCGACCAGATGTCCCGGGTGCTGCGTGAAAAGCAGGCCGAGGTGGACACCATCGAAAATTATCGCCGGACCTGGCGGCGCTGCCGCAAGTGGTAGCGGGACGCCGCCCTGATCGCGGCGGCACGGCATCGGAAAAGCGCAAGGGGCCGGCCGATGAATGGCCCGCCCCTTGTCTGAATTGGCTCCGGCGGTAGGACTCGAACCTACGACCCAGCGATTAACAGTCGCTTGCTCTACCAACTGAGCTACGCCGGATTAGGTCGCGCGGCGTTATAACAAACGCGCGCGCGGGCGCAATAGGCTTAAATGGAGGCCCGGGCCGGAATCGAACCGGCATAAAAGGATTTGCAGTCCTCTGCATCACCACTCTGCCACCGGGCCATCCGTAGAAAATGGGTGTTTTCGATCGCCCGAGCAACCGGCTCGCGATCGGGCGGGTGGCGCGGCGGAGTTATGAACCGTTCGCGGCGTGGCTTCAAGGCGTCGCTAACGTCTTTCAAAACCGCGCCGGGGTCGCTAACGTCGGTCCCCGGAACATCAAACGGGGAGGCACCGAATGACACTCATCGATCTCAGCCGCGACATCTATCACAAGATGCCGCGCCTACTGAACCATCCCTCGATCGTCGTCACCGAATACAGCACCCATGACGAGATCCGCGAAGCCGACGGCTATCAATTCAGCTCCGCCACCCTGGCGCTGTCGCTCGGCGACCATGCCGGCACGCACGTCGACGCGCCGTGCCATTTCGACGCCGACCCGCACGCCCAGTCGATCGACCAGGTGCCCCTGGAAACTTATTTCACCGAGGCGGTGTGCCTCGATCTATCGCACAAGCCGCTGAAATCGGACATCTCGATCGAGGATCTCGAACAGGCGGTCGAAGCGGCCGGGGTCGAGATCAAGCCCAAGGACACGGTTCTCCTGCATATGGATTTTTACAACCGCTGCTACGGCACACCCGGTTACTTGACCGACTTTCCCGGCCTGACCAAGGAGTCGGCGACCTGGCTGGGCGAGCAGGGCATCAATATGTTCGGCGTCGAGGCGGTAAGCCCCGGCCGACCCGGCCGCAATAACTTCGAGGTCCACCATGTGTGCCGCGATCTGGGCTTCACCCATATGGAGGGTCTGGTCAATCTGGAAAAGCTGATCGGCAAGGGCCGCTTCCGCTTCATCGGCTTCCCGATCAAGATCAGAGGCGGCACCGGCGCGCCGATCCGCGCCGTCGCCTGGTTGGAGGACTAGGCAGCGGCCGATTAGGAGGCCGGGTGCTTGGCCTTTTCCAGCTCGTTCAAGGCATAGGCGAGCCGGCGGATCAGCGCCTCGATCAACATCATGGCGGTCTCCGGCTCCGACTTGATCGACTCGCGCAGCTCGTCGACCGACACCGCGAACAAGCGGCAGTCGGTTTTGGCAACCGCGGCGGCCTGGCGGGTATTGCCGACCAGCCCGGACTCGCCAAACAGCTCATCCTTGCCGATCTCGACCGCCAGGGCGTCGCTCGATATCTCGATGGTGCCGTCCATGATCAAATAGGCGTCGTTGGCGGCGTCGCCCTTCTCGAACAGAACATCACCGGCGGCCAAATTTATTCTACGCATCGCTCAACGCCCCGAACTGTGTGCCCCGTGATTACCGCGCCCGGTCAAGCGCCCGCGTGTAATCGACAGAGGTCTTGGCTGTAAGTATGTACGCTCCCGGTTGCGGCAACAATCCCCGCGGCAAAACTACGAGCCGCGGCTTTTGCCCACGCTCGTGCTGGCAGCCAGCCAGTCGCGGGCAAGCCGCTGGCCCTCGCGCTTTTGCGCCTTGCTCATCCGCCCGGCCAACCGGTCGCGGTTGTCGAAGGCTTTGCCCAATCCGCCGGCCGCTGCGATGAGATACCATTTGTAGGCCTCGACGCGGTTCTTGCGGGTACCCTGGCCATTTTCGTACATCGCGGCCAAGTTCACCTGAGCCTCCGAGAAGCCCTGCTCTGCCGCCCTGGTGAACCAGCGGACCGCACTCTCGTGGTCCTGCTCGACGCCCAATCCCTTGAAGTAGGAAACGCCGAGCGCGTTTTGGGCCTCGACATTGCCGGCGGTGGCGGCGCGTTGCCACCATGCGACCGCTTCGGAAAAGTTCCGGCCGTTTTTCAGCTGCGGATCGCGCGTGGTGAGAACGCCGAGATTGTACTGCGCCTGCGGCAGACCAAGCTCGGCGGCCCTGCGGTACCATTTGCGCGCCTCGGGGTCGCTTTGCGAAACGCCGATGCCTTGCGCGTAACGGTAGCCGACCCGGAATTGGGCTTCGGCCACGCCCTGGTCGCCGGCCTTGCGATACCAGTTCAGGGCGGCGACGTCGTTTTTGGCGACACCGCGTCCTGTTGCGTAGAGGCCGGCCAGTTTGAGCTGCGCTTCGGCGGCGCCGCGCTCGCCGGCCGTTCGGTACCAGCGCGCCGCGGTCGCCGGGTTTTCGGCGATGCCGCGCCCGGCCAAGTAGGCGTCTGCCAGCTTTATTTGCGCTTCGATCACGTCCTGGTCGGCTGCCCGGCGGTACCACTTCGCCGCCGCCGCGTCGTTGGTCTCGACGCCTCGTCCTTCGGCGTAAGCGTCCGCTATCTTGAGCTGCGCTTGGGCAATGCCTTGAACGGCCGCCGCCTCGTACCACTTGGCTGCCAACCTATCGCTGGCGCCAACGCCACGGCCGGCGGCATATATCTCGGCGAGTTCAAGCTGCGCCGCGGCGACACCTTGTTCGGCGGCCCGTTCGTACCACTGCATCGCGACCGTATCGTTTTTCGGCGTGCCCAGGCCGTTGGCGTGCATCTCGGCCAGTTTGAATTGCGCCTCGGGATTACCCGCGTCTGCCGCCGGCTCCAGATCGGACAGCGCGGCCGCGTAGTTGCCCTGCTCAAAGGCCTGAACGCCGCGCTGGAAATTGTGATTACATCCGGCGAGGGCGAGCAGGAGCAGGATCGCGATAAAGAACGGACGGTTCACGGCCAGGACCTTTCTGCAAATTACTTGCAAGTTTTTCTGTGTTCCAAATTCGCTGGCGGGACTTTACTTTCTTTTCGTAGTTAACGACAAGAAAGTCTTCTCAATACTACCATTTGGTTAATTTTCAACTGCGGTTCCGTAACCATAGTAGCGCCGCCAGGCCGGCGCCGACGGCGCTGATGGCGGCCATGGCGAAGAACGCGTTACCCTGAAAGACCGCAAACAGGCCCCCGGCGCCGATCATTGCCAAACCCATGGCGAGGCCGGAGGCCGAGGCATAGATGCCCTGCGCCGTGGCGGACAATCCCGGCGGTGCGTTGCGGGCGACGAAATGCATCGCGCCCAGATGGACCGCGCCAAAGGTGACGGCGTGGAGCACTTGGACGCTCAGCAGGGCCGTCAATTCGGTCGATTGGGCAAGAACAGTCCATCGTATGACACCGCATAAACCGGCGAGCGCCAGCAACCCGACGGGGCCGAAGCGGGCGACGAAAAAACCGCTCACCGAAAACAGAAGTATTTCGGCAATTACGCCCTCGGCCCACAAACCGCCGATCACGGTTTCGCTAATACCGGCAGCCCTCCAATGGAGGGTGGAGAAGCCGTTGTAGACCGCATGACTGGCCTGCAGCAGGCTCGCGGTAGCGACGAATAGGACGAACTGCGGTTGCGCCAGCAGAACGGCGATACCGCCGCGTTCGTGTTTGCTGGCCTCGCCGGGCTGTTGCGGAAACGACAAGGCGGCGAGAAATGTCGCGGCGAGCGCCGCCAGCACCAGCATGAGGATCAAATCGGGGTCGCGGCCGGTCAGTATGCGGCCGGCGCCCAGCGTGGCGACGATAAAGGTGATCGAGCCCCACAGCCGGATGCGGCCGTAATCGAGCCGGTGGCGCAACACCGCGCCCATGACCTGGCTTTCGCCGATCGGCAGCATCGCCGGAAAGCAGATCGCGGCGAGCAGGCTGACGGCGCCGATCCACCAAAACCCGTGCGCCGGAATAAAGCCGGCAAAGGCGAGCATGCTCAGGCCGGCGAAAATCGCCAGCACCGTTTTGGCGCGGCCGCTCCGGTCGGCGATCTGCGCCACCAGCGGATTGGTGACCACCCGCACCCAGGGACCGAGCGCCAGGATGATGCCGATCTGAACGGCGCCGAGGCCGCGGTTTTCCAGCCACAACGGCCAGAACGGCAGCAGAATTCCGGCGGTGAGGAAAAATCCGCCATAAAAGGCGGCGTAGCGGGTCGCCAGCAGGGAGCGCATTCTCGAAGTTCGGCCAGCTACGCCAACGATCGCCCGTCTCGCCTATTTGGGCGGGACGATCGGCAGCAGCAGCCAGGCGGGATGGTCCAGTCCGGTGTGCAAGGTGACGTCGCCGCCGAATATATCCTCCGGCCGGTCGACCGGGTCGTTGTGCAGGAACGGTCCGACGCCGGTGAAGGGGTTGCGCATGTTCGACAGCCGGTGGTCGGTGGCGCACGAATAGACATAGTCCTTGCCGCGTACGCTCAAGGCGAGGCGATAGCCGGCGGGCACGACGACACAGCTCGGCCAGATTTCAATATCGAGCTCGTAAATCTCACCCGGTGTCAGGGGCTGTTTTTCGTCATGGGTGTGATAGGGCTGCCATTCGGTCGACTTCGCCGGGTCGAGCTTGCGGTGCGAGGCGCGCAGCCAGCCATTGGCGATCGGGGTGTGGGGGTCGAGCGTGCCCTGGAAGACGACCTCCTTCATGTCCGGTGAGAACAGGCGCACGACCAGGAAAAGATCGGCATCTTCGGTGGCCGACGAGACGAACAACTTGGCTGCCATCGGTCCGGTGATTTCGACCTCTTCGCGCCACGGCGGCAGAAAGAACGTGACGCCGTCGCCCAGGCCGTCATAGCTGACCGATCCGGCAACGGCCGGCGGCGATTGCGTCAGACACAGATTAGCCGGATCGAGGTAGACCTTGGTCCATCGGGTGCGCGCGAGCGGCCATTCGTCTTCGCCGCGGACCACGAACTTTTCGCCGACATGGCGCACCTTGAGCTGGACCCTGGGCTGATCCTTCCAGCCGGTATCCTCGCCTTTCAAGAAATGTCCAAAATACTTCTTCTGCAGCTCGACGCCATAGGGCGTATAGAACTCGGTCCAATGCTCGAGCCCATGGCACTCCAGCCATTTCTGCTCGGCGGCGGCGTGGAGAAATCCAGCGTAGTTGCCGCGCGGGTGCAGACCCTGGCCGCCCCAGCTCGCCGCCGACAATAGCGGTGTCGTGATTTTCGACAGATCGGCGGTGCGCTCCTCGTACCAGTCGTTGATCATCTCCTGGGTTTGCAGGCGGTCGCCGAGATCGATGCGGTTCGCCGACATTTCTATATCGGACAATGTCTCGGGTCCGCACACCAACTCGCCGTGCACCAGGCTGCGCGGCCCGTTCTCGCCGCGCCCGTGCTGCACCGATTTGACCTGCATGTCGTACCAGTTGCTTTGGAACGTATTCAAAATACCGCCATGGTGGGTGCCGTCGCGATAGTAGTCCACCTGACCTTCCCACACGCACAGCGCCGCCAGATATTTCGGTTGCAGAGCGGCGACCTGCCATTGATTGATGGCGTAGTAGGAGATGCCGGTGAGGCCGACCTTGCCGTTCGACCAGGGCTGGACGCCGGCCCATTCGATGCACGCGGCGAAGTCCTGGGTTTCGCGTGGGCTGCGGCAATCGATAACGCCGGGCGAGCGGCCGGCGCCGCGGCTGTCGACGCGAATGCAGACATAGCCGTCGGGCACCCACTTTTCCGGATCGACCGTTTCCCAGCTCTGATGAATGTTGGAGGATCCTTCGAGCGCTTCGGGATGGGCGGCAGAGAATATCTCCCAGGTGGTCTCGTACCCCTTCTGCCAGGACAGATCCTTACCGTAAGGACCGTGGCTCATGATGACGGGAAACTGGCCGTCGCTGTCCGGCCGGTAAATATTGGCGCGCAAGACGATCCCGTCGTCCATCTCGATAGGGGCGTCCCATTCGATGATCATGCCATCGCGCGACTCGATCCTATGTTGGCCGTCCTCCGTCGGCGTGCCGTTCGATGCGCTGTTCATCTGAAAGTCCCCCATCGATTTTTCTTGTTTGAATTGGCGACAAGCTGCCTTACCGTGCATCCAGTTTAGCGGAATGCGCGCGCGTCCGCTTCACCGCAAGAAACGGCATCGGACCGCGCGATACCCAACTTTCGCGGCGCTGCCCTATCGTTGCCAATTGTTATATTCGGGAGTGGCGATTATAAGACCGGCGCGCGCCGTGTCTGCAGGATGGATCTGGGAACACATTCTGTTGTGGCGCGCACGACTGCGAGGACTCGCCAAGGATGAACGTATTCGCCGACGCCCGCCGCAACATGGTCGACAGCCAGCTGCGGCCCAACCGTGTAACCGATCCCGATATCCTCGCCGCCATGGCCGACCTGCCGCGCGAACGATTTGTGCCGAAAGCCAAGCAAGGCATCGCCTACATCGATGAAGACATCGAGGTGGCGCCGGGCCGGTTCCTGATGGAGCCGGTGGTGCTGGCGCGCCTGTTGCAAGCGCTTGCGCTGACCTCCGATACAACGGTGCTCAATATCGGCTGTGCGACCGGTTACGACGCGGCGCTGTTGGGCCGGCTGGCGGGGTCGGTCGTGGCAGTCGAAAGCGATTCGGCGCTCGCGGCGCAGGCGAGCGAAGTGATCAACGAATTGGCGATCGATAATGTTGCGGTTGTCGAAGCGTCGCTGACCGACGGCTATCCTGCGCAGGCGCCCTACGACGCGATTTTCATGAGCGGCGCGGTCGACCAGATTCCACCGGCGCTGAGCGGGGAACTTGCGCCCGATGGCCGGTTGGCCGCAGTTATCGGCGGCAGCGAAGTTGGTGTGTTGGGACGCGCGTATCTCTACGTACGCAGCGGTGACGCATTGTCCGGCCGGCCGTTGTTCGATGCGGGGACACGAATGCTGCCGGGCTTCGTGCGCGCAGAAAGCTTTGTTTTTTGATATAAGAAACGGTATTTGCATTTCTGTGTGCGATGTAGCAGGTTGCATGTAATGGCGATCTCAGTGGGGGTTCAGTCCGCAAAATGGTAGTACATAGCAATCTTGCGGTCATAAGCGTGGCCGTCTTGGCAGGTTTTGCGGCCTATCTGCCGACGTTTGCGCATGCCGAAACGTTGAACGAGGCGCTGGCCGAGGCGTATGCGACCAATCCCGACCTCGTCGCCGAGCGAGCCAGCGTGCGCGCTGTCGACGAACAAGTACCTCAGGCGTTGTCCAATTGGCGTCCGCAGGTATTCGTGAACGGCAGCTACGGCTATCGGAATGTCGACCGCGATGCCCCGACCCCGCCGGGCGATAGCGATCGAACCACTCATCCGGCGACGGTTGGGCTGGAGATCAATCAAAACGTCTTTCGCGGCTTCCGTACCGTTGCCGAGACGGAGCGGGCGCGTAACCGGGTGGCGGCGGCGCGCAGCGGCCTGCTAGGCGCCGAGCAGAGCATCTTGCTCGAAGGTGTTGTCGCTTTCGCCAATGTGCTGCAGGACGACGCGGTACTCGAACTGCGCATCAACAACGTCAAGGTTATCGAAGAACAACTTCGGGCGACCCAGGACCGGTTCGATGTCGGCGAACTGACTCGTACCGATGTCGCGCAGGCCGAAAGCCGCCTGGCTCTTGCGATATCCGACCGCACGGCGGCCGAGGCCGATGTGCAGACGTCGCGTGCCGCCTATCGCAAGGTGATCGGCCGTGATCCGGTGGACCTGGAAGCGCCGAATCTTCCAACGATCCTGCCGCTATCCGAGGACGAAGCCAAAACGCTGGCAGCGGAGAACAATCCCGACGTTGTCGCCGCCGATTTTACCGAGCGTGCCGCGCAATCCGAAATCGATCTACGCCGCGGCGAACTCCTGCCAACCGTAACGCTTGCAGGGGAGCTCAACAGAGAAGAAGACGTCGTCGGTTCCGATGTCAACGACACCGATACGGCCCTCATCGCCCGGGTGTCGGTACCGCTGTACCAGTCCGGCGAGGTGTTTTCCCGTATTCGCGAAGCCAAGCAGACCGCTAGCCAGCGGTTGTCGGAATTGGCGTTGACCAAACGTGAGGCCGAGCAGGATGCCAGCGACGCCTGGGAAAATTTCCGCGCGTCAAAGGCCCGCATTGTATCGTTTGAATCGGAGGTGCGGGCACAAGAAGTTGCGTTCGAAGGTGTTGAACAGGAAGCGCAGGTCGGCTCGCGTACCGTCCTCGACGTGCTCGACGCCGAACAGGAACTGCTCGATGCGCGGGTGAACCTGGTGATTGCCCGGCGTGACCTCATTGTGAGCGGTTATGCGCTGTTGTCCGCCATCGGCAGATTGACCGCCCAGGATCTCGGCCTGCCCGTCGATCTGTACGATCCCACGCGTAACTTTGACGCTGTTGAAGACAAGTTTTTCGGCTCCGATATCGAGGGCGAATAGGCGTCTTCGCCAAGTGGGCAGCCCGTCGCAAGGCGCGAGATTTCTCTGGCCTTGGG
>CAJICQ010000212.1_pt1 | contig 10417 bp, 8 predicted proteins | sample 9199721 | NCBI WGS metagenome assembly CAJICQ01 (sample SAMEA7708344, study PRJEB35096) | sediment metagenome | biome: marine neritic benthic zone biome [ENVO:01000025]; feature: sediment [ENVO:00002007]; material: shallow marine sediment [ENVO:03000034] sea grass bed [ENVO_01000059] ...
CGCCCTTTCTTTAGGCTTGCAACACGCACGTGTTGCCTTATTCCGCAATGAACAGCCCGGCGGCGAAGCCCTCATCGACGACGAAATTGGCCCCATAGATAGCATTGCCGGTCTTCGGCGAGGCTAAGAACATCGCCATTTCCGCCTGTTCTTCGGCCTTCGAATATGTACGCCCCGACGGCGTCAGCTTTTGCATGAAGTCGAGAATCGGCTTGAACTCGGGATCGTTGCGCACATAGTCGTTCATCGGCGATTCGGTGTTACCCGGCGAGATCGAGTTGACGTGGATGCCGTCGCGCGACAATTCGGTGGCCAGCACCTTGGTCAGCATGACGATGCCGGCCTTGGTGGCGCAATAGATGCCGTACATCGGCAGCGCCCGCACGCCGGCCACCGAGGCCATGTTGATGATGTTGCCGCGTTTGCGCGCCTTCATGTGCGGCACCACTGCGTTGATCATGTGCAGCGTGCCTTTCAGATTGACGTCGACCATCTTGTTCAAATCCGACGTCTTGGTCTCGCCCGCCGGGGTCGGCACGAAGATACCGGCGGAGTTCACCAATATGTCGATCTTCTTGTGGTCCTTCAGCACCTTTTCGACCAGCTTGTTGACCTGCGCCGGTTTGGTGACGTCGCAGACATAGCCCTTCGACTTGCGTTTGATTTCGCGCGCGATCTTGTTGGCCTTGCGAATATTCGAGCTGGCGACGATGGCGCAGGTCGCGCCTTCCGAGGCGAACTTTCGCGCGATCGCCTCGCCGATGCCCGACGAGCCGCCGACGATCAACGCCACCTTGTTCCTGAGTTCCATGGTGCTTCCCTCCTCTGTGCTGGTTTATCCTTTTTAGAAACCGATGTTGGCGCCCTCATCCATCACGATGGTTTCGCCGTGCATCGGCTTGGCCGCGTCGGACACCAGGAACAGCGCCATCGCGGCGATCTCCTTGGGGTCGGAAAAGGGGCGCCCGCTCAGCGCCCGCGCTTTGATGATGTCGCGGGTTTCGGCGTAGGCGTCTTCGGTGCGCACGTTCACGTTCATCGGCGTCGCGGTGTTGCCGGGCGCGATGCAGTTGACGTTGATGCCGTGCGGCGCCAGGGCGCAGGCGAGCGATTTCGTCATCTGCATCACACCGGCCTTGGCGGCGCCATAGACGATATAGCTGCTGCGACCGAGAATGCCCGCGGCAGACCCGAAATTGACGATCTTGCCGCCGCCCCGTTCGACCATGCCCGGGCCGACCGCGTTGCACATGAAAAACGCGCCTTTGAGGCAGGTATCGACGATGTCGTCGAAATCGGCTTCCGGAGTCTCGCCGAGCTTGGTCGGGTAGAACACGCCGGCGCCGTTGACCAGAATATCGATCGGCCCGAGCGCCGATTCGACGTCGGCGACCAACGTTTCGATCTGCGCGGTATCGGAAACGTCGCAGGCGAACGCCTGCGCCGTGCCACCACCGGCGACGATGGGATCGACCACCTGCTGCGCCTTGCCGGCGTCGCGGCTGGCGACCACGGCGACCTTGGCGCCCTCGGCTGCGAACAGCGCGCAGATTTCCGCACCAATGCCCGACGAACCGCCGGTGATCAAAGCAACCTTATCTTCTAACTGCATTCCCTAAGCCCCTAATTTTTCTAGATAATCACGTCATACATCGCCTCGACCATCGGCGTGGCGAAGGGCCCCATGTCGGCGATCGGCGCCATGCGGTTGCCGCAATAGCTGAAGCCGAGGTGGGCCTGCGGGTCGCCGAACCCGACCGCGCCGCCGATCCCGGTATGGCCGAAATTATCGCGCCGGCCGCCGAACGGAAACGGCGGGCACGACAGCATGAACCCGCAGCCGAAGCGAAAATGGCGATTGGTCATGCGATCCATGTCGTCCCAGTGCTCGGCGATGGCGTCCTTGATGACGGCGTCCGACAACAGGCGCTTATCGCCGACCCGGCCGCCATTCGACAGACCGCCATAGAGGGTGGCGATGGCGCGGGCGTTGCCGTGGCCGTTGGCCGAAGCGAACTCGCCACGGAACCAGTCGTCGGAGTTGAAATCCTCGTCCTTTGGCAGTGGATTCCAGGCGCGGAACAATGGCGACTCTGGGTTCACCTTGATGCCGTCGCGCGACGGCGTGCCCGGCGTTTCGATGAACTCGGCACAGCGCACAATCTCTTGGTCATTGAGACCGATATGAAAATCGAGGCCGAACGGCTCGGCGATCTCTTCGCGCCAGAAGCGCCCGACGGTGCGGCCATCGACATGCCGGATCAGTCCGCTGACCAGCGGTCCATAAGTGAACGAGTGATACGACCCGGCAGTCCCCGGCGCCCATTCCGGCGTCGCTTCCTCCAATGCGCGCTCGACCACACCCGCCTGCCACAGCGAGCCTGCCGGCGCGGCATCGGCATAGATTACGCCGGACTGATGCGAGATCAGCGTGCGGACGCTCATCGCATCCTTGCCGCTGGCGCCGAACGCCGGCCAGTAGCGGGCGACCCGTTCATCCATTTCGATGGCGCCCCGATCGACGAGCGTGAGCAGGCAGATCGACGCGCAGGCCTTGGTCACCGACATCATGCAGGTGATGGTGTCGGGCGCCCACACTTGCGTCCGTGCCGCATCGCGGTAGCCGCCCCACAGGTCGACCACCGTCTCGCCCTCGACGACGACCGAAACACACGCGCCGACCTCCTCGCCGCACACCGGATCGCCCTCGGCCATGTTGCGGCGGAAGGCCTCTTCGACCGCAGCAAACTTCGGGTCGCAAGTACCGCTAATCGGAACGTCGCGCGTCATGCCTCCCCCCGTCGTTCTTGTTATTCTGCGGCTGCCCGCCGCGCGGCCGTATCAGCGTAAACCACGTTGCCCGCATCGTCGATCACCACGCCGTAGACATCGCGGGCGCGGTCGCGGCTGACGAAGCCTTCGCGCACATCGCGGCCGACCACCTCGGGGTCGCGCTCGATCGGCGGACCGTAGCCGCCGCCGCCACACGAGTAAGAGGCGATCATCTCGCCGTCGTGCAGGGTGACGCGGCCAACGTTGGGCACCGCGACCTCGTTGCCGTCGCGGTCGAGCTTGTGCTGATGGGCCCGGGCGCCCTCGCCGCCGCCGCGCACCCCCTTGGGGCCGTTCACATTGCCGTCGCTGTTATAGATCACGTCCATCGAGCCGCCGCGCGGGCCGTAAATGGCGAAGCCGGTGCGCGCACCGCAAAATCGCCCGGCCCCCTCGGTGTCGGCAATAAAGCCCCGCGCATGGAGGTAGATCGGGTGGCGCAGCTCGTCGAGTTCGACCGAATCCATGAAACACATGCCGCCATTGCCGACATGGGAAATCGTCTGCCAGGCGTCGGCGCTGGCCGCCGCGGCGCCGCAGGTCTTGCCGAGGAACACCTGGTTGACGAAGGGCCTGCCGGTGCGCGGGTCGATGCCGGAGATGACGCCCGCCGCCGGCGGATTGATGGCGCCGCATTCCGCCATACCGACACCGTCGGCCAGTTGCGCCATCGCCGCCTGCACGCCGTTGGCGACCCGGTCAGCGATGTTGGTGGTCGCCACCGAACAACTCGTCGGGTGTTTGGGAACGCCGACGATGCAGCCCTCGCGCAGATGAATGTCGAGCCGGCGGAAGGCGCCGGCGTTCTTGGGCACCGTGTGGTCGATCGAATTGAACACACCGACCATCGCCGCAGTGCGCGCGCAGGCCTCCGACAGGTTCAGGCCGCACGGCAGGCAATCGGGATTGTCGCGCAGATCGACGGCGATGCGGCCCATGTCGCCATCGACCGTGACCGCGCTGCGGATCGGAATGCCCGCTTCGGGCGTGCCGGGAAAGGTGTCGTGGGTGCTGACATGTTCCGCCGCCCCCGCCGGGATCGCCCGGATCGCCCGATCCATGCGCCGTTCCGAATAGTCGAACCAATCGCCGACGAAGTTCTCGAGCGCGTCCCAGCCGATCTCCGCGCCGAGCGCCAGGATCTCGCGCTCGCCGATGCGCGCGGCGCCGATCATCGCCAGATAATCGCCCCACCACTGCTCGGGCACGCGAATGCGCAGCCGGCACATGCGAATAATATCCTCGATGTTTTCGTAGTCGCGCTGCACCTGAACGGCGGGGAAGATCAGCGCGCCCTCCTCATAGACGTCGCGGGCGCCGCCGAAGTAAGTAGTCGGGATCGAATTGCCGATATCGGCTTGGTGCGCCTTCGCCTGCACGGTGAACCGGTGGATACCGTCGTCGTCGATCACCGGCACCAGGATGGTGTGGTCGGCGGGGTGTGAACAGCCGTGGTAGGGCGAGTTATGCAGAAAGGCGTCGCCGCGCCGGAAACCGGGATGCGCCTCTTTCATTGCCTTGGCCATCAGATCGGGCCCCGAGAGCACATGGATCGGCAGGCTCTCGGCCGCCGCCAGCAGCTCGTCTTCGGCGGTGACGATGCAGCAGGAAAAATCGCGCGCCATGTTGAGCACACCCGACCGGCCGGTGCGCAGCAGCGTGTTGGCCATCTTGCGCACGATGCCGTCGAGGCGGTTGCTCATCAGCGCAAGCTGGACGCCATCGCCTGCCGAGTCAGCGGTCATCGGTTCGCCTGGCGCGATCAGGATTGCGCACGCAAGGCGGCGGTCGCCGCGGCGTCGACCTCGCCGGCGTCGTCGATCGCCACGCCATAGATCTCGCGAGCACGCTCGTGGCTGACGTAACCTTCGGCGACGTCGCGGCGAACCATCTCGGGATCGCGCTCGGTTGGCCGCCCGTAACCGCCGCCACCCGTCGTATAAGACGCGATCCGTTCGCCCTCGGTCAGCGGAATCACGCCCCAATGGGGCAGATCGACGCGATCCCCGTTATGGGTGATCTTGAATTGCAGAGCGGCGCCGCCATCGCGGCCGCCGCGCACACCCTTGGCGATGTTGACCATGCCATCGCAGACATAGGCGACATCCATCTGTCCGCGGATCGGGCCATACTCGCTATAGGCGGAACGGGCGCCGCAGAACCGGCCGGCGCCCTCGGTGTCGGGGGCGAAGTGGCGCGCGTGGACATAGATCGGGTGGCGCAGCTCGTCGAGTTCGATGGAATCGTAGTAGCACAGGCCGCCATTGCCGACATGGCAGATGGTCTGCCAGGCATCCGCGGCGGGGCCACCGGCACCGCCGGTAAACGTCACCATGATCTGGTTGACGTAGGGCTCTCCTGTGGCCGGGTCGATGCCCGAGATCACGCCGAGGCCCGGCGTCATGATGGCGCCGCATTCGGCCATGCCCAGCCCGTCGGCGATCTCGGCCATCGCCGCCTGGGTCGGGTTCGACACCCGGTCGGCAACGTTGGTGGTCGCCGCCGAGCACGAAGTCGGATGCTTGGGAATGCCGCACACTGAGCCTTCGCGAAGTAACACCTCGATGCGGCGGAACGAGCCGGCGTTCTTCGGCACCGTGTGGTCGATCGAGTTGAACACCCCGACCATTGCGGCGGTCCGCGCACAGGCTTCCGACAGGTTGAGGCCGCAGGGCAGCGCGTCGGGATTGTCGCGCAGGTCGACCGTGACCATCGCCGTCTTGGGATCGACGGTTACCTTCGACGTGATGGTGATGCCGTCGTCGGGGGTGCCGGGAATGGCGTCGTGGGTCGACTGGCGGGTCGCCGTGCCCGCCGGCAGGCTGCGGATCGCGGTCGCCATGCGCTGTTCGGAATAATCGAACCACTGTTTATTGAACGCTTCCAGCGTATCCCAGCCGACCTCGGCGCCAAGCTCCAACATCTCGCGTTCGCCGATCCGCGCGGCGCCGATCATCGCCAAGAAATCGCCCCACCACTGGTCGGGGACGCGGATGCGCATGCGGCACATACGCACGATATCCATGTTGGTTTCGTAGTTTTCCTGCACCTTGGTGGCGGGGAAGATCAGCGCGCCCTCTTCGTACACGTCGCGCGCGGTGCCGTGATAGGTGGTCGGGATCGAATTGCCGATATCGGCCTGATGCGCCTTGGCCGCCACGGTGTAGCGATGGATCCCGTCATCGTCGATCACCGGCACCAGGATCGTGTGGTCGGCGGGATGGGAACAGCCGTGATAGGGCGAATTGTGCAGATAGGCGTCGCCCCGTTTCAGCTCGGGATGAAACGCCTGCATCGAGGCCGCCATGATGTCGGGGCCCGACAAAACATGGATCGGCAGACTTTCGGCTACCGCCGCCAATTCGTTTTCGGCGGTCAAAATGCAGCAGGAAAAATCGCGCGCGATATTGAGCACGCCCGAACGGCCGGTGCGCATCAAGGTATTGCCCATCTTGCGCGAGATGCCCTCCAGCCGGTTCGACAGCAGCGCCAATTTTACGCCGTCGATTTGTTCCTGTTTCGCTTCCGCCATCACGCCGCTCCCGGATCGATCGACAGGCTGCCGGACGCCCGCCGCTCGGCGGTGGCGCCAGGGTCGATGACCACGGTCGTGAACGGCGATTCGACGATGGCCGGGCCGGCCAGCGTTTCACCGACCCGCATGGTCTCGAAGCGGTGGACCGCGGCGTCGACAAAACCGGTGCCGCTGAAATAGGCCTTGCGGGTGTCCTCGATCGCTGTGGAGACGTCTGCGGCGACCAGTGTGCCGCTTTCGCTCTCGCGCAGGCGGCACTTAACGGTGGCGGTCCAGCCGACCACTTCGATGCCTGATCCAGGGTCGCTGATGGCGAAGATGTCCTGGTGAGCGTGGTGAAACGCCGCGACCAGGGCGGCGACATCAGCCTGGTTATTGAACCGCCGGCTGGCGATCGGCACTTCGATCTCCCAGACCTGCTCGGGGTAGCGCGCTTCGGCGAAGAACTCGACGCTGCTTTCGATGGCGCCGGCGCCCGGGCCGTCGATGAAAGTCCGGCAGTTTTCCTCGAGCCGGTCGAGCAACCGGTTGACGGCGTCCCGGTCGAACGTTTCCGAGGTCATGAACAGGGTGCGCCGGTATTGCGAGGTCAGGTCCGACATCATCGCGCCGGCCGCGCTCAACGCCGCGCCCACTTCGGGAATAATCGCGCGCGGGCAGCCGAGCCGCCGGGCGATGGCGATCGAGTTGAGGCCCGCCGCACCGCCGCCGCCGATCAGCATGGCCTCGCGCGGGTCGATCCCCTGATTGACGGTGATGTCCATGATCGCCTGCACCATGTTCTCCGTGGCGATGCTGACGACGGCCGCCGCCGCGTCTTCCAGCGACAACCCCATGGGTTGGGCGACATCGCGGTCGAGCGCCTGGCGGGCCGCGTCGATATCCAGCGCCATCGCGCCGCCGAGAAAAAACGCCGGGTCGAGATATCCCAGCACCAGCGCTGCGTCGGTCACCGTCGGCTTGTCACCGCCCTGGCCGTAGCAGGCCGGCCCCGGTACCGCGCCGGCGCTTTGCGGGCCGACATGGAGCATGCCGCCCTCGTCGACCCAGGAAATCGATCCGCCGCCAGCGCCGATGCTTTTGACATCGACCGACGGAAACCCGGTCATGTGGCCGCGGTAGGGCTCGCCGATCCAGGTCTCGCGGGTCCAGGGAATACGGCCGCGGCGCACCAGGCTGACGTCGTAGGTGGTGCCGCCAGTATCGGCGATGACGGCAGAGTCCGACGCTTCGTCGACGCGGGCGAAATAGCGCCCCGACACCGGCGCCATGGAAGGCCCTGAATTGATCAAATGGATCGGCGTTTCGGCAATATCGTCGGCATCCATGACGCCGGCCTGCGAGGTGACGATCAGCACCCGCCCGCCGAACCCGGCTTCGCGCAGCCGCCCGCTTAGATTATGCATGTAGGCGCTCATCAGAGGCTTCAGCGAGGCGTCGATCGCAGCCGACGAGGCGCGGCGGTATTCGCGCAGACTGGGGTTGAGGACGTGCGACAGCGTATAGGGAACGCTAGGCAGATGCTCGGCGAGCAGTTCGCCGACCCGGTCTTCATGCGCCGGATTGACGATCGACCACAGCAAGCAAACCGCAACCGCCTCGACCTGATGTTTTTTCAACTCCTCGATAGTCGCCAGAACCGCCGGCTCGTCGAACGGCGCCATCTCCGAGCCGTCGGCGAGGATGCGTCCCGGCACTTCGAAGGTCAGCGCCCGCGGCACGTAGGGCTGCGGAAATGGCACCGTGAAGTTGAACGGCTCCATGCGGCCGCCCTCGCGAAACACCAAAATGTCGCGGTGCCCTTTGGTCGTCAGGAACGCCGTCTTCGCGGTATTGCCGGTGACGATGGCGTTTATTGCGTGGGTCGTGCCATGGATGAACAATTCGCCCTGCCCCAACAGGCTGGCCAGATCGGTGTTCAGCCCTTCGGCGGCATTCTCAAGACTATGGATGACGCCGCGGATCGGATCGTCGGGCGTCGTCGCCGCCTTGTACATATGCAAACCGCCATCGTCGTCTTCGACAATGAGGTCGGTGAACGTCCCGCCCGTATCGACTGCAAACCGCATATTGTCCCCTCGCCTGCGCGCCAGCCGGCTGCCTTCTCGGCAACTCTTCAACGCTCTTTCTCAGCGGGTAACGCTGAAACAGGCACCCGCGAAAGGCAAGGGTGAAACGAAAGAAATATACCGAAGCCGGCTTCCGCCGATTATTCCGAAAGGAACGACTTCAGTTCCGCAACGAAGATATCGCGGGCTTGAATTTGCGGGCAGTGACCGCAGCCGGGTATCTCGACCAGGCGTGAACCGGCGATCCCGTCGTGCAAGGCGTGGGACATCGCCGGTGGCGTGGTGGCGTCTTCCAGGCCGACCATCACCAGGGTCGGATTCTCGATCGCGCCGATCTCATCCGCCATATCGACATTGGCGAGCGCCCGCGCCGTCGCCGCAAAGGCTTTTGGATTGCACGCCGCCAAAGCGGCCTTACGCTCGGCGATTATGTCTGGATGGGCTTCGATGTAGTCCTCGGGAAACATCCGCGCCATCGCCGCGTCGAGAACCACGTCCATGCCGACCTCTTCGACCCGGTCGGCAAGCAGACGCAGCGGCGCTTTCGCCGCGTCCGGGAAACCCGGTCCGGTATCGGCGAGAACCAGCTTGCCGAAACGCCCGCCGTGGCGAACGCCGAGCGCCACTGCCATGAAACCGCCGGCGCCATTACCCAGAACCGCGGTATCCGGCGCTAGATCGAGGCCGTCCATCAGCTCGGCGATCCGATCCGCATAGTCGGCGACCGTAGGATTTTCCAGGTCCAGGGGCGGCGTGCCGCCGTAGCCCGGCAGGTTGGGCAGGGTCACCCGGTAGTCGCTGGCCAGATCGGGGAGCGCCCGGTCGAACACGCTGCGTTCGGCAAGCAGGGAATGCAACAGCAGCAGGTCGGGGCCGTCACCAGCCTGCACCACATCAGCGCCGGCAACGTTCGCTGGGGAAACGTTCATCATTACCTTCCAATATGTTGATTACTGCGACAGTATTTCTTCGGCGATGTCGAAACCGTTGGCGCCCGATTGCGATTCCGGCGCCAGCCAGATCGTCAAAATGTCGGAAACTTGACCGTCGATGGCGACATAGGTATGCGCCATCGTGCTGTCGAGGTAGACGCTATCGCCTTCGTCGAGACGAACCGGTTGATAGTGTTCGGTGTGAACCTCGATAGCGCCGGACAACACATAGACGAATTCCTCGCCGCCGTGGCTGATCATGCCATCGCCGGCGGCGCCGTCACCCACGCGCACCCGTTCGATCAACGGTGTCATCCGTTTGTGCAGCAGGTCGGCGGCCAACACGCCGATATCGTATTTCGGCGTCGAGCGAAATTTCACTTCGTTTCGGCGCGACACCGTCATACGCGCCGATACATTCGACACCTCCCGGTCGAGCGCGACCAGATCGCTTAGGGGGATCGCCAATCCTTCGGCCAGGCGCATTAAGTTGGTGAAGGTGGGCGATACCTGATTGTTTTCGATTTTCGACAGGGCCGAAATCGACAGCCCGGTCGCGTCGGCGACCTCGGATAACGTCATGCCACGGGATTTGCGCAAGTTCCGCACCCGGGGACCGAGTGTCGGTTCGGCGGTTACGTGATCATCTGCGCTACTATCCTTCACGGCCGGCCCCTTCGATGCTTCAAAACGCTAGCCTTCAGCGTCTCATAAACGCACCCGGTCAGGGTTGAAATCCCAGACTTGTTACCATAGACAATTTTCTTATAGTACAAAACTGTAGTATGGTGCGGGGGCTTGGACCGCTGCAATACTGCAGGGTCAAGTGTGTACAGATATAACCGAAGGCGAACTTCGGAACTTGCACAACAGGGGAGACACGTAATGAAATTCACAATCTTTGCGCGTCGACAACGCGGCTAGAGCGAACCGCATCGATACGGTGAATATTCACCTGGGCTGCGGAGAGCATCCAATGCTCCGGTCAGTGAGGCAATAAACTATGACTGCTGAAGCCACATTAAACGGACAGGTCGACCCGTCAGCGC
>CAJICQ010000118.1_pt1 | contig 10262 bp, 6 predicted proteins | sample 9199721 | NCBI WGS metagenome assembly CAJICQ01 (sample SAMEA7708344, study PRJEB35096) | sediment metagenome | biome: marine neritic benthic zone biome [ENVO:01000025]; feature: sediment [ENVO:00002007]; material: shallow marine sediment [ENVO:03000034] sea grass bed [ENVO_01000059] ...
CCCGGCCGATGATGATCTTGAGCTCCGCGTCGGTGAAATTGTTGGCGTGCACGAAGTCGGCCTCGGGTCCCAGCAAGCCCAGCTCGTCCAGCTTGCGCACGGCATCGGGCGCAAACAGCGGAACGCCCTGCGCGCCGGTGTGGCAGCTCCAGCGAAGCCCCAGCTCGCGCGCCAGGCGCACATCGTGCTCGGTGCACTCCCACACCGAAAAGCCCGGCCCCTGGATACACATCGCCAAGGTTACCAGGCCGTCGTCGGACGACAGGCGGCCGTTGCGCAGACGCTCGACCCGTTCGCGAGAATGGGGGATTTCGGTGAACGGCGGCTCGCCGGGCTTGGGCTCCGTCTTGGTCTGGCCGTGGCCGTAGACCGCGCGGATACCGGCCTGTTCGAGGCCGTCGAGGGCGGCGTCGGTGTGATCAACCGTAGCATTGCAATGGTGCCAGTCGAACAGGGTCGTGGTGCCGGCATGGATTTGGCCGAGCGCGCCGACCAGGTCGGCCAGATAGACATCGTCGGGGGTGAAATGGGGCACCGCGGTGGCGTGCATCAACCGGCCGTATTCCATCATCGTCCAGTCGGCGATGACCCCACGCAGGCCGGTCTGCCAGGTGTGCATGTGCATGTTGATCATGCCCGGGCTGACGATCATGTTCGCCGCGTCGATCACCACGGCGTCGCCGGCGTCGATGCCGCGGCCGACCTCGACGATCCGGTCGTCCTCGATCAGAACGTCGCCGCCCCTAATGTCGCCGATGCTGTCGTCCATCGACACCACCCAGCCGCCCTTGATCAGCGTGCGCGCCATATCATCCTCTCGGTCATCTCGTGCCCGGCGGCAAACTCTCTCACTTTCACCGTTCCGGCAATAAGGCTAGGTCCGCGGTTTCGCCCCGATCAGCACGAACAGCATCACCGCCGGCTCGCCGGAACGATTCGACCAGGCGTGGTTGGTGCCGCGCTGGATCAACACGTCGCCGGCGTTGAGCTTGGTCTCGCCCTCTTCCATCACCGCCCACATTTCGCCTTCCAAAACGATCGCGTAGTCGGTGGTCTGGGTCTCGTGCATGCCGGGCGTCTCGGCATCGGGATCGTGCGCGCCGCCGCTGCCCATCTCGTCGAACGCGGCGCCGACATCGGCATCCTTCCACACTTCGTCGGGCGGAAATTCGACATAGCGGAAAATGGTGCCGGCGGGATCGTGCGGTTCGATCTGGTTTTCGCGGACCGCCGGATCGCCTTCGGCGGTGTTGTCGGCCGGCGCCGTGGTCTCCCAGATTTCGTGCAACACGAGCTGTGGCAGCGGCTCGACGGTTTGCGGCGGCGGCCCGTCGCTCAGGATGATCGATCTGCCGTCGGCGTTGTGGCCGGTGACGACGCGGCGGAATGTTCTGGCCATGAGTTACTCCCCCTGTTTGGTGGCGGCGGTTGGTTGCGCCGTTGCAATCAGCTTAGCTGGCCCGCTCGGCTGCGCCTAGCCTGGGCAAATTTCGTTTAGCCGTCGTGCTTCTGATCGCCTAGGCTAGGCAGTTCAAAGCGATAACAGAGAGAGGCGAGCGATGTCCGATCCGAGCAACCCGTCCGGCGCCCTGCCGGGCGATCCCCGCTACGGCCTAAGCGAACAAGAGCTCAAAGAGTACTACATGACCAAGTCGCCGAGCTGGCTCATCTGCGCCCGCTTGCGCGCCGAGGGCGGCGCCGAGGCGCGCGCAGCGGCCAACGAAGACCACGTGGCCTATTTGCGCGAGCACCGCGACCAGATCCGCTTCGCCGGCCCGCTGTTGAGCGACGATGGCGAAGCCGCCGGCAGCCTGACCCTGTTGGATGCGCCCGACCGGACGAGCGCCGAGGCGTGGATAGCCACCGAGCCCTATAACCTGGCGGGCGCGTTCGGCGAGATCGACATCACGCGCTGGTCGTCGAGCATGGAAATCCGCCAGCTCGACTATCCGCGCACCGAAGACTGGCAGCAGTTTGCCATCACCGCGATCGATGGGCCCGAGGCGGACGCGCGGCGCGCCGCCGTCGCCGAAGCCCACCACAAGTTCCAGGCCTCGGTGATGGACCGCTACGTCGCCCGCGGACCGCTGCAGAACGACGACGGGTCCGGGCTGATCGGCAGTTTTATGATCATGGAATATCCCGACCGGGCCGCCTGCGAAGACTTCTGGGCCAAGGAGCCGCTCAATTACGGCGGCGTGTTCGAGAAGGTCACCATCGAGCGCTGGCGCTACGGCAAGGCGATTGGTTAACCCTAAATACCCGCCGGCACACGAGAAATTGAGAACAAGTGGGCCGCATTGGCCTTTATCTGCCGCTAGAACGGTACCAGTTCGCAGGGGTCGTTTTAGCGGGGTTTTTAGTATGTGGAGGCTGGGAACAACGTCGAGCCACGGCGTGCCGGTGACGCTTACCGGTTTATGGCGCCGGTTCCGGCACCCGGTCGATCTCGAAGCGCGGCACACCTTGGCCGCGATCTGGGACGGCATCGCACCGGAGTTCAGGACCGAAAACCAAATGCTCGGGCGTCACGAAGAGGGATGCGGTGCCACCATCGGCGTGATGCCGCGTTGCGATTTCGCCTGCCGTGGCTGCTACCTGGCCGCCGACGCCAATCGAATACCGGCGATGGATCTCGAAGCGGTGAAGGCGCAGATGCGGCTCCTGCGGCGCCATCTTGGGCCGTCGGGCAACCTGCAACTCACCGATGGCGAAGTAACCCTGCGCCCCATCGACGAGGTTATCGAACTGCTGCGCTATGCCCGCGCCATTGGCCTGATCCCGATGCTGATGAGCCACGGCGACAGCTTCCGGCGCAATCCCGGACTGCTCGAGCGGCTGATGGTCGAGGGCGGCCTCGAAGAAGTCAGCGTGCATATCGACACCACCCAGCGGGGGCGCCGCGGCGCGGCATATAAATCCGCCAGCCGCGAGGCCGAACTGATGCCGCTGCGCGCCGAGTTCGCCGAGATGGTCCGCGCTGCGCGGCGTGCCACTGGCTTGGTCCTGCGGGTCGCAACGACGGTCACAGTCACCCCGCAAAACCTCGGTGACGTCGCCGCTATTGTCCGCTGGATCCAGGAAAATGCCGACGTCTACCGGATGATCGGATTCATGCCGGTGGCCGATGTCGGCCGCACAGAAGCGGGGCTCGGACGGGTCGACATCGACACCCTGTGGCGCGAAATCGCTCGGGGCCTGCGCGTCGAGGCGGGCCAGGCAGATCGTCTGGACGAGAACCAGTGGTGGATGGGCCATCCCGGCTGCTCGCGCTTTGTCATCGGCGCGTCGTTGCGCCAACCCGGCAAGGCCCCGAAATATCTGCCGCTCAGCATGAACAGCAGCGCCCGCGACCGGCAGTTATTCGAGGCGGTATTCAGCCGTTGGGCGGGGGTCACCTTTCGCGCCGACGGTCCCGCGGAAGCGCTGGCGCGCCTCGCCGGCATGATCTTTCAGGCACCGGGCTTTTTCGCCTGGACGCTGCCGCGCACAGCCTGGCACTGGCTGCGCCGCGTCGAGCGGCACCATCCGATCGCCTTGGGTTGGCAGATGTTGACCGGCCGCGCGCATATCGACCGGCTGATGATCGCCTCGCACCACTTCATGAGCGCGGCCGAACTGGCGACCGACGAGGGCCGCGCGCGGCTGCACCATTGCGCGTTCAAGGTGCCGGTCGACGGCGAGCTGAAGTCGATGTGCGAGGTCAACGCCGCCGGCCTGCGCGATCGCGTCTACGCCGGCATCGCCGCTTCGGTTAACGATGGGCTTGATACCGCCGCCTGACGAATGGCGGATATTGATCCGCCTCTTCGGCCCGCCCCAGGTCGTGATGGCCGAAGAATACGGCGACGACACGACGGGCGCGCGCTTCGACCATGGTGCGCTGGACAACCTGCTGCGGCGCCACGTCCGTTCCAACGGCCGGGTCGACTACGAGGCGCTGGCGCACGATGTGGCGGCGCTGGATCAATATATCGAAGACCTGGGCAGGGTCGACTTTCATGCGCTGTCGCGCGACGAAAAGCTCGCCCTCCTGATCAACGCCTATAACGCGTTCACCCTGCGGTTGGTCGGCGAGAACCGGCCACTGGCCTCGATCCGCAATATTCCGGCGCGCGAACGCTGGTTGGGCCGGCGCTGGCGCATCGGCGAGCACGTCTTGAGCCTGCACGAAATCGAAAATGTCTGGCTGCGCACCCGGTTTATCGAGCCGCGGGTTCATTTTGCCATCAACTGCGCCAGCGTCGGCTGCCCGCCGCTGCGCGCGGGCGCCTATAACGGCGCCACCATCGAAAGCGAGCTCTCCTCGCATACCCAGGCCGTCCACGCTGATCCGCGCTGGGCCCGTTTCGACGGCACCACGCTGTGGCTCACCAAAGTTTATATCTGGTACGCCGGCGACTTTATACAGGCGGCCGGCGGCATTGCCGAATTCGCCAGTCAGTACATGCCGGCGGTCGCCGATAGGCTCGCCGACGGGTCGGCACCGCGGTTACGCTGGCTGCCCTACGACTGGTCGATCAACGCGCTTTCTTGAGCGGCAGCGCATTAGTTTGAATCCAAAACGCCCATGTATGGGTTGTCTGAGGACAAATGCGACTATCATTAGTTGTAAATTCGTGCTTCTATTATCGCAGCGAACCGTTGGACACGACCGCCCTAAGGGTCATAATGGCGGCAACGATAAATCCGGAGCCGACAATACCGGAGGCAGGGGAAAACGTTGACCCAAGGATGCGCCATCGTCATCGCTGACGATCACCCGCTGGTGCGCGGTGCGATCCGGCAGGCGATCGCCGATGACATTGCCGATGCGTCCATCTCGGAAGCATCATCGCTTGAAGAAGCGGAAGCGCTGCTCGCGGAAAACCGCAGCATCGATCTGCTGCTGCTCGATCTGCACATGCCCGGCATGCGCGGTTTGACGGGCCTGTGTTTTCTGCGGTCCGAATTTCCATCGGTTCCCATCGCCATGATTTCGGCCAGCACCGACCCCCGCATCATCCGCCAGGCGATGGATTACGGCGCCGCCGGGTTCATTCCGAAATCGGCACCGGTCGCCGATATCCGCAATGCTGTGCACGCACTGCTCGCCGGCAACCACTGGTTGCCGAAAATGAACGAGCTGCCGGATACGGCGCGCGAGGATGCGGCGCTGGCCGCCCGGCTCGCCAATCTGACCCCGCAGCAGCTGCGCGTGCTCACGATGGTGAGCGAGGGAAAACTGAACAAACAGATCGCCTACGACCTCGACATTTCCGAAGCGACGGTCAAATCTCACGTGTCGGCGATTTTACAGAAGCTGGGGGTAAACAGCCGTACCCAGGCGGTCATCGTTGCGAACCGCTTGGCCGTCGACGATCCCACCCGCGAAGTGCCGGAAGTCGAGGCCTGAACACGACCGCTGCTAGGACGCCGTCCGCGTAACCAGCGCGGCGCGCTGCACCAGCAATCGCGTCATCAAAGCGCGCAGTGCGGCCGGTTTGACGGGTTTTGCCAGGACTGCATGGCCACGGCGCGTCGCTTCTTCGGCCAACGCCTCGCTCTGATCGGCAGAAATTACAATCGCCGGGATGATACGGCCGAATTCGCCGCAGATTTCCGCAATCAGCTCCAAGCCGTCCTTATCATCATCGAGATGGAAATCGGCGAGAATGAGGTCGGGCGTGTCGCCGTGCAGCGCATCGCGCCATTCCGCGCCGGACGCCGCCAGGCGCACATCGCAGTGCCAGCCCGCTAGCAACGCCGCCATTCCGTCGAGGACGTCGGGGCTGTCGTCGATACACAGCACCGCCGCCCCGGCAAGTTCGCGGATATGCTGATCGGGCATCTCGGTTACCGCGGGACGGGCCGGTACCGCATCACCGACCGGAACAGTCACGGCGAAGACCGATCCTTTGCCGACCTGGGAGCGCAGGGTGATCTTATGATCGAGCATGCGGGCCACGCGATCGACAATGGCCAGGCCGAGGCCCAGCCCCTGCTCGGAGCCAGCCGAGCCCGCGAGCCGTTGAAATTCTCGAAACACCGCGTCGTGCATATCGTCGGGAATTCCCGGGCCGCTGTCCCAAACCTCGAGGCGCAAGCCGTCGCCGGCAACCCGGCAGCCGAGCAACACCCGCCCGCCGGCTGGCGTGTAGCGAACGGCATTCGACAGCAGGTTCTGCAGAATTCGCCGCAGCAGGCGGCGGTCGCTGCGCACCACGTGGCGCGACGGCACGAACCGCAAGGCAACGCCGCGCTCGTCGGCCAGTGCCTCGAACTCGGTCGCGAGTGCATCTAAAAATTCGTCAAGCGCAAAGTCCTCGATCTGCGGCACCACGCCGCCGGCATCCAGCTTCGAGATATCGAGCAGCTCTTCGAGCAGCTGTTCGACCGATTTCAACGACGTCTCGACCCGATCGATGAGGGCCTCGTTCTCGGGCTGTTGCGGCCGTTCGGCGAGCGACGACAGGAACAGGCGCGCCGCGTTCAACGGTTGCAGCAAGTCGTGGCTGGCGGCTGCCAGAAACCGGGTCTTGCCCAGGTTGGCATCCTGGGCAGCCAGGGTGGCCTCGCGCAATTGGTCGTTCAACTGGGTCAAGGCGCGGGTGCGTTCGGCGACGCGCAATTCCAGGCTTTCCTTCGCCTCGGCCAAGGCGGCGGCAGCGTGGACGCGCTCGGTAACATCGGTCAGCGTGGCGACGACATGTCCGCCCGGCGTCGCGCTGGTGCCCACTTCCAGCACCGTGCCGTCGGCCAGCCGCCGTTCGTAGGTAATCGGCGTGCGCGAGCGGTACTGCGCCATCAGCTCGGCGACGATGGTCTCGACATCGCCGGGGCCGTATTCGCCATGTTCGGCGCTGTAGCGGATAATCTCTTCCGCCGAAACGCCGATTCGGGCAAACGCGTCGGGCAGGTTCAGATAATCGCTGAACCGGCGGTTCCACCACACCAAACGCAGTTCCTCGTCGTAGACGGCGATGCCCTGGCGGACATTTTCCATTGTCGACTGCAGCAGTTCGCGGTTGTAGCGGATTGCTGCCGACGCGTCGTCGAGCAGCGCCATCGCGCTGCGCATGTCCATATCGTCGCGCTCGAGCGACAGCGCGATAACCAACCGCGCCGACGAGGCGCCGATGGCGCTGGCGAGCAGGCGTTCGGTGTAGCGCAGCAGTTCGACATCCACCGCCGACGCCGGCGTCATCGCTTCGCCGTGCCTCGCGGCATAGTCGGCGAATGACCGTGCGACGGCGTCCGAACCCAGATAGCGCGCAGCGATCTCGCGCAGATCGCCCACCGTCAAGGTGCCCTTCAGCGCCCGCACCCGGCTGTCGCCGTAAGCCGCGTCGACATGCACAAAGGCTTGCGCTTGCGTGCGTTCGATCGCCTTCGGCCGGGCGAACAGGGACAACACGATAAACACCAGAATATTTGCCCCGACGCTCCACACCACACCATGGGTCAGCGGGTCGGCGAACTTGAGCCCGAACAGCGCGTGCGGCGCCAAGGCGCCGATCCCCCACGGGCCGTCGGTTATCAGCGAGGCCGGCAGCCAGGCGCTTTCGGCGAAGGTCGGCAGCAGCAACGTATAGGCCCAGATAACAAAGCCGACGATAACGCCCGCCAGCCCGCCGGCCCGTGATGCGCGCTCCCAAAAGATCGCGCCGAAGATCGACGGCGCAAACTGGGCGACGGCAGCAAACGAAATCAGTCCGATCGAGGCCAATGCCTGTCCCTCGCCGGCGACCCGATAGTAGGCAAACGCCAGCATGAGAATGGCGACCATCGCCACGCGGCGGACCGTCAGCAGGAGTTGGCCGACGTCGCCGCGGCGTTGCGAAGCCGGGCCGCCGTAGCGCAGCAGCAGGGGCATCACAACGTCGTTTGAGACCATGGTCGACAGCGCCACCGTGGCGACAATGACCATCCCGGTGGCCGCCGACAGGCCGCCGATGAACACGAACAGCGCCAGGGTTTCCTGCTGCGCCACCATTGGCAGCGCGAGCACGAAGGTATCGGCGTCGACGCCCGAACCGCCGAATGCCAGCAGGCCCGCCAGAGCGATCGGGATGACGAAGAGATTGATCGCGACCAGATAGGTCGGGAATAGCCAGGCCGCCTTCTTCAGTTCGGATTCATCGGCGTTTTCCACCACCGCGACATGGAACTGACGGGGCAGACAGATGATCGCGGCCATCGACAGCAACGCGATCGTCACCCATTTCGTGCTGTCGACGGCGCCGGTAAATCGCTCGACGATCAATGGCGACGCCGATGCCGCGGACAACAGGTCGCCGACCCCGCCGAACATCACGAAGGTCACGAACAAGCCGGCCGCCAGGAACGCCACCAGCTTGACCACCGATTCGAATGCGATCGCCAACATCATGCCGTGATGATGTTCGGTGGCGTCGATATTGCGGGTGCCGAAAATAATCGAGAACACCGCCATCAGCGCGGCGACCACCAACGCCGTGTCCGACCACCAGGGGCCGACCCCCAGTGCGGCCGATCCCACTACCGACGGGTAACCGCTCAGCACGTTGAAACTCGTCGAGACCGCTTTCAGTTGCAGCGCGATATAGGGCAGGATGCCGATCACCACGATGATGGTCACGACGGCAGCGACCGCCTGGCTTTTGCCAAAGCGCGCGGCGATGAAGTCGGCGATGGTGGTTATATTTTCCGCCTTGGCGATGCGGATGATCTTCCGCAGCACCGGAAATCCCAGGGTGAACAGAAGAATCGGGCCGAGATAGACCGGCAGGAAATCGTAGCCACTCGACGCCGCCAGGCCGACACTGCCGTAGAACGTCCACGAGGTGCAGTAGACCGCCAGCGTCAGCGCGTAGATCAAGGGTTTGGCATTGGCCCGCCGGTCCGCCGGACGCCGCGCGGCCAGCCGATCGCCATAAGAGGCGATGGCAAAAAGCACGCCGATATAGGCGAGCGACGCGACGATTATCAGCCAATTATTGAGCATTCCCGTTTCCCAGCGCTACTAAACCAGTCCTGGCCGCAATAGAGCAAGTCGCCGGTGCAATCGTGATCGCGCCAATGCGCCAGCCGGGCGGGTTATAGGCCCCAATTATGGCAAAAAAATTGGATGTGCAGTGTAACGAGTACGCTGCACATCCAAGCAACCCCTGAAATCAGGGATCGGGGGAACACGGGGAAAACATTGCGCCTGCTCACCATCTCGCGATGGCGTCGCGGCACGCGAAATGCACAATATCTCCATGAACGGCGGTGTGCCGTGTAACGTGCCGTTCGGGCCGCATTCAAAGGATTCCGGCCGGCGCCGTAAATTAGACCATGGTCTATCAGCCAAAAGTTTGAGGAATCGCGGCGTTCGTTGCGGCGAACCGCATCGCTTTCATTATTGTTTCCATGAATTACAGCGGGCACTAGAGTCGTACTCGCAAACGCATAATTTTGGGGGGACTCCATGGTTAACCGGATTGCGGCGCTCGTCGTCGCCACCATTTTCTTTGTTTTGCCGAGCGCGGCGATCGCCGAAACACCGCTCGAACGCGGCACCTATCTCATGCAATCGATCGTCGCCTGCGGCAACTGTCACACGCCGAAGGGGCCGAATGGCGATATTCCCGGGATGGAACTGGCCGGTATGTCGCCGTTCGAAGACATTCCCGCCTTCACCGTCCATTCGCCGAACATCACCCCGGACAAGGAGACCGGCATCGGCAACTGGACCGATGCGCAGATCATCAAGGCGATCCGCGAAGGCGTCCGCCCGGACGGCTCGATTATCGGCCCGCCAATGCCGATCGGCCTCTACCGCGGCCTGTCGGATACCGATGTCAAGGCGATCGTTGCCTATTTGCGCTCGGTCAAACCGATCAATAACGAAATTCCGAAGTCGGAATACCGCATTCCGCTGCCGCCGTCCTACGGACCGCCGGTCGGCGAAGTGCCGGACGTGCCGAAATCCGACACGTTAGCCTACGGCGCCTATTTGGCGGGTCCGGCGGGTCACTGCATCGAGTGCCATTCGCCGATGGGCGAGCGCGGACCCGACATCCAAAACCAGCTCGGCGCCGGCGGGTTCGAATTCCACGGGCCGTGGGGGGTCAGCGTGTCATCGAATATCACGCCGACCGGCCTGAAGGACCGCACCGATGCCGAAATAAAGCAGATAATTACCACCGGCATCCGCCCCGACGGCTCACGCATGCTGCCGCCGATGGCCTATCCCTACTACGCCAAGATCAGCGCCGAAGACCTCGACGCCATCGTCGCTTACCTGCGCACGTTGCCGC
>CAJICQ010000155.1_pt1 | contig 10199 bp, 9 predicted proteins | sample 9199721 | NCBI WGS metagenome assembly CAJICQ01 (sample SAMEA7708344, study PRJEB35096) | sediment metagenome | biome: marine neritic benthic zone biome [ENVO:01000025]; feature: sediment [ENVO:00002007]; material: shallow marine sediment [ENVO:03000034] sea grass bed [ENVO_01000059] ...
CCACAAGAAGAAACCGGCGTTTACCGGCGAGTGAGGCACTGGAAGGAGAGAGCAATGGCAACGGAAGATGCGGCGCCGGTTCGGCAGATCCACGGCTCCTGCCATTGCGGCAATGTCCGGTTCACATTCGACTGGCCGGTTAGCGGCGGGTTCATCCCGGTGCGCGCCTGCGGCTGTGCCTTTTGCCAGAAACACCGCGGGGTGTGGACGTCGCACCCGAAAGGTCTGGTGAAGCTCTCGGTGGACGATCCATCTCGCGTCCAGCGCTACCGCTTCGGCACCGAAACCGCGGACTTTCACATTTGTTCGACGTGCGGCGTGGCGCCGATCGTCACCAGCGAAATTGACGATTCAAGCTATGCGGTGGTCAATGTGAACTGCTTCGATAATGTCGACCGCAGCGAACTCGAGGAATCGGCGACCGACTTCGAAGGGGAAGCGACCGAAGACCGCTTGGCGCGGCGCAAACGCAATTGGGCGCCGCTCGAGATGTCCGGCTAGCCATGCTCTACATCATCTATCAGGAAGACGGCCCCAACTCGGCAGAACTGCGCGAGCAACACAAGCCGGCGCATTTCGACTATCTCGCCGAACACGAGGATATTTTGGTGCTCGGCGGCGCCATGCTGGCCGACGACGGGGTGACTCGCATCGGCAGCGTGCTCATCATCAATGTGCCCAGCCGCGAAGCGGCCGAGCGGTTTTCCGCCAACGAGCCGTTGCGCCAGGCCGGTGTGTTCCGCGAGGTCAAGATCACCCGCATGCGCCGCGGTCAGTGGAACCCGGCGGCGGCGCCGCAGACGCCGGAAGGGAATTGACTAGAACCCTCTCCCTCCGGGAGAGGGTGGCGAGCGCCAACCGGTTCGAGTCAATTGATCCGCGCCCACCCCCGCCGCCATGCTCGGGCTTGACCCGAGCATCCATGTTGGAGCCGTGCTCGGTCGTCTGTGCGAATCGCGGCGAGGCTCGTGCGGCGGCGTAATGGATACTCGCGTCGGTGCGCGAGTATGACGAGTGGGGCTGCTCCGAACGTACTTTTCGCACACAATATTAGTGTTTACCGGCGAACATTCGGCCTTGCATAGAGTTCCGCACCGCCTTTTTAAACTGAGTGAGCCCCTAAAGCGGCACCCAGCCTGCCGGCGGTTCTCTGCCGGGGTGCAAGTCGCCGCACTCGGGACAAGTCCGCGCTGTTTCGTCGGCGTAGAACGCCTCGTAGAGCGGCGGCAGGTCGCGCACCAGCGACTGCAGCGTAACTTCGACCCGGTGGACCTTGGCGCCGCAGCCGAAGCAGAACCATTCGAAGCCGTCGACTTCGCCGGGCGGGCGCTTGGGCTCGACCACCAGGCCGACCGAACCGGGCATCGGCCGCTGCGGCGAATGACGGACATGGGGCGGGAGCAGCAGGATCTCGCCGGCGCGGATCGGCACGCCGCGGATCGCGCCGTCCTCGTGCACCATCAGCACCATGTCGCCCTCGAGCTGATAGAAGAACTCCTCGACCGGGTCGTCGTGGAAGTCGGTGCGCCGGTTCGGTCCGCCGACGACGGTGACCATGAGGTCGGCGTCTTCCCAGATCTGGATGTTGCCGACCGGCGGCTTGAGCAGATGCCGGTGCTCGTCGATCCAGGTTTTAAAATCGAAGGCTTGCAGGCGGCTCATGATCGGTTCCTCCGGCGGCTGTGTTTAGTATTCCCCGTGCGCATCACCGCTCTCTCATTATGTCAGAAGCGTGCCCCGGCACAGGCGAAAAAGGAATCATCCGTGACGCCTTGATCGTGCCGGTCTCGCGTGGAAGTCTACGTCCAATGAAAAGGCCCGCAGGGACTGGGCGATTGTTGCCAGGGAAGAGGCGTCGTGGCGAATAGCGATAAATCAAAACAACCGAACTTCGTGCTGATCATGACCGACCAGCACCGCGCCGATCATCTGGGCTGCTACGGCAATCCGATCGTCCAGACGCCCCATATCGACGGCCTGGCCGCCGCCGGCGTCGCATTTGATAAATTCTATGTCGCGACGCCGGTATGCATGCCCAACCGGGCGGCGCTGATGACCGGGCGCATGCCGTCGGCCAACGGCGCGCGCCACAATGGCATTCCCCTGTCACTCGACAGCGTGACCTTCGTCGATTTGCTGAAGGCGACGGGCTACCGCACCGCCTTGGTCGGCAAGAGCCACATCCAGAATATGACCGGCCGGCCGTCGGCGCTGCCGTCCTCGCCCAACCCGGATTTCGCCGACCCGCCGGAGGGCTTCCGAAACGCGGTCGCGCGGGACATGACCGGCCCCGACTATCAGCGTGAATCGCTTGCAGCCTGGCAGGCCGACCCCGACCGGGACATCGAGCTGCCCTATTACGGCTTCGACCATGTCCGCCTGGTCTCCGGCCACGGCGATCAGGTGGCAGGGCACTACACCGCCTGGCTGCGCGATAAGGGCGGCGACGCGGCAGAGCTCGTCGGCCCGGAAAACGCCTTGCCCGACCAGCAATATTCGGCACCGCAGGCCTGGCGCACCAAGGTGCCGGAAGAGCTCTACCCGACCAGCTACATCGCCGAAGAGGCCCTCGCCTACCTGCAACAGCACAAGACCGAGGGTTCCGACTCGCCGTTCTTCTTGAAGGTGTCGTTCCCCGATCCCCACCATCCGTTCACGCCGCCGGGACACTATTGGGGCATGTACGACCCCAATGATATTCCGCTGCCGGCGACCTTCGACGACAAGATCGACGATCCGCTGCCGCCGGTGCCGGAACTCGCCCAGGCGCTGCGCAACGAGAACAACAATCCGATGGCGGTATGTCGGGTAAACGAATTCGAGGCGCGCTCGGCGATTGCGCTCAACTACGGCATGATCACCATGATCGACGACGCCGTGGGGCGCCTCGTCGCGCAACTGGCAGCGCTGGGCTTGGACGACAATACGGTCGTCCTGTTCACCAGCGACCATGGCGACTTCATGGGCGACCGGGGCAGGTTGTTCAAGTTCGGCATGCATTATCAGGAGCTCATCCGGGTGCCGTTCGTTTGGCGCGACCCGGCCCGCGGCGATGGCGGGTCGCGCAGCGCGCGGGTCTGCGGCACCATCGATATCGCCGCCAGCATATTGGCGCGCGCCGGCCTCAACCCCTATTTCGGCATGCAGGGTATCAGCGTGTTCGACGAGGCCCGCGCGCATCTGGCGATGATGGTGGAGGACTACACCGCCAACTATGTGCTCGACCCCAGGGCCGGCGCGCACTTCGCCTCGCTGGTCACCGACCGGTGGCGCATGTCCCATTACGAATCGTCCGACTGGGGCGAGCTGTACGATCTGCGCGACGATCCGCAAGAGCGCAACAATCTGTGGGACGACGCGTCGGCGGCGGCCGACAAGGCGGCGCTGCACGAAATCATGGTACGCCAATTGCTGATTCTGCGCGACCGGCCGTTTGCCCCGCCGGGACGCGCGTAAGCCATGATCGAAAGTCGTCAGACAATTCGTTCGATAGCGTTAGAGTCGCCGTAATGCTGGCGACATTCGACAGCCTGATGACCGGGATCGGCCGCTGGCTGGCTCTCCTCTTGGCGCTGGCGGCGATTTATGTCGCCGGGCCGTTCCCCCTTGTCGACGAAGGCCTGCGCCTGGGCGGCGCCATGGCGGCCGGCGTCGTCATCATGCTGCTGCACCATCCGCTAGCGCACAAATTCGAGCACGCATCGACCGGCGTAAAGTCGCTCCTGTGGCTCGTCGACATGGCGCTGCTGATCGGGTTTTTGTTCACCGTCAACAATTTCTTCGCCACCTATGAAGGGTTCTGGGACGGCATCTTCATCTTGGAGACCAGCGCGCAGTTGACCGGCCTGTTTGGCACGCTGGTGATCCTGGAAGCGGTACGGCGGAATTTCGGGCCGATTCTACCGGTCATCTGCGGGTTGGCGCTGATCTACACCATCTGGGGCGGCGGCCTGCCGGGCGTCCTGGGTCACTCCGGGTTCTCCTTCGAAGAGACCATTACCGCTGTGTGGTTCAGTTTCGACGGTGTCTACGGGCGCGTCACCGGTTTGGTGTCGTCGATCGTGCTAGTGTTCATCACCTTCGGCGCCGTCCTCGAAGCGACCGGCGCCAGCGCGATCCTGCTCAAGATCGCCACCGCGGCGACCGCGCGGGTGCGCGGCGGCACCGCCCATGCCGCGATTGTCGCCAGCGCCCTGTTCGGCACGATTTCCGGCAGTCCGGTCGCCAACGTTGTGGGTACCGGGGTCTTCACCATCCCGATGATCAAGCGCCAGGGTTTCTCCAACGCCTTTGCCGGCGCGGTCGAGGCCGGCGCGTCCTCGGCCGGCCAGTTCACCCCGCCGATCATGGGAGCCGTTGCCTTCATCATGGCCGAGCTGATCGGCCGGCCCTATCTCGAAGTCGCCGTGGCCGCTGCACTGCCGGCGCTGCTGTTTTATTTTGCCATGTTCGCCAGCGTCTACGCCGAGGCAGTACGCCTCGGCATCAAGCCGATGCCGATAGAGGAGCGGCCGACGCTGACCCGCGACGATTGGGTCGAATCGCTGCGATTCGCGGTACCGCTGGTGGCCATCGTTGTGGTCCTCTTCATGGGCCGCTCGCCGGCCATGGCGGGTTTCGTCGGCGTCGTCGCCGCCATTGTGATCTCCCTGGTCATCGATGTGCTCGATCCGGCCAAGCGCGCCTCGCTCGCCACCTACCAAACCCGGTTTCTTACTGCGTTGAAGCGCGGCGGTGCGGCGTGCGGCCAGATCATGGTCGCCGTCGGCTCGATCGGTATCGTCATCGCGGTGGTCAAATTGACAGGGGTTGCCGGCAATTTCGGCGCCATGGTCCAGGAAATGGCCCAGGGATCCCTGTTCACCGCTTTGGTGGTGACGATGATCGCCTGTTTGGTCCTGGGTCTCGGCCTGCCGACCGTGCCGGCCTATCTGTTCATCGTTCTTTTCGTCGGACCGGTGATCGGAAAACTGGGCGTCGATATCCTGCTGGTCCACATGTTCGTGGTCTATTACGGGGTGTTGTCGAACATCACGCCGCCGGTGGCGATTGCCGCCTACGCAGCAGCACCCATCGCCGGATCCAATCCCATGGAGACCGGCTTTCAGGCGATCAAGATCGCCTTCGTCGGTTTCTTGATCCCGTTCGTGTTGATCTACAATCCTTCGCTCAGCCTGGTCGTCGGCTTCGAGTGGGCGCCGTTCATCTGGATCGCGGTTCGCCTGCCGATCGCCGTTTGGATGATCGCCACCGCGTTCATCGGCTGCGATTCGCGCCAGCTATCGGCAGTGGAACGAATATTACGAGTTTTGGTCGGTCTGGCCTGCTTGCTGGAAATACAACTGGTCCAGGTGGCCGGATTCGGTATAGGACTAGGCATAATATTGATACACCGGTTGCGTCGCCGGCCGGCCGAAGCCGCGGCGGCAACCGGGAGTGGCTTCAAGTCATATCTGAAGCCGTGAAGAATAAAATAGGGAGGAACCAACATGATCTTCAAACCTAAGAGCGTACTCACCGCACTAGCTGCGGCAGCGATGGTGGTAGCGCTGGGCAGTCAGGTCCAGGCGGAGGAACGTTACACCTTGGGCAGCTTGGCGGAAGGCACCACGCCGTTCCTGGTCAATACGGCCTGGGCTAGTGCGATTAACAAGTACATGCCGGGGCACAAGGTGCAGGTCTCGGCCGTCGGCGCAGCGACCAAGCACGCCATTCTGGTCGCCCAGGGCAAGATGGATTTCGCCATGTACGCGCCGATCCAATACCGGCTGCTCTACAAGCAAATCGGGCCGTATAAGAAAATCACCAATGGTCCTGAACTGAGCGAGAAAATCAGCCAGCTGTTCTCCTATCCTATCGGCCACTATCACGCCGTCGTTTACGAGGATTCGGGAATCAAGTCTTTCAACGATATCAAGGGCAAAAAGGTCTTCCTCGGCCCGCCGGCCGGCGTGGCGACCCGTAACACGACGCTGATCGTCGACGCGATGACCGGCTACCAGCCGGGCGAGGATTTCGAACAGGTCAAGATGGGCTGGGGCGCCGCGGCGCAGGCGTTTCAGGACCGCAAGATCGACGTCTGGATCACGGTGACCACGTCGCCCTCGCCGGCGGTCTCGCAACTGACCCTGTCGAACAAGATCCGCCTGCTCAGCCTGGACGAGTCGAAATTCGATCATCCCTCGTGGAAAAAATATATCAGCCAGCCCGGCCGCAACATGGCGAAGATCGACCCGGCCGACTACGGCGCCAACATGACCAACACCGAACCGGTATTGGTGACTGGCGCTTTGGTCGGCCTGGCGGTGCGCTCCGACATGGACGAAGAGGTGGTCTACCAGATGATGCGGGCGTTCTGGGATCATCAGGAAGAAGCCCACGCGATGGCGTCCTTCATGGACAAAACCATCAATCTCGAACGTGCCGTCGAATCGCTGGCCCATCCGGTCCATCCCGGCGCGCTGCGCTTTTATAAGGAAAAGGGCATCGAGATCGAGGTTATGGATCTATCGAAGCCTGCGGGCTAACTGTTAGGAGCCTGCCGGCAAATCGCCGGCAGGCCCTTGTTATTTCGCAAAGGCAGGCGGCGCTGTGCACTGTCGCCCGTTGGTATGCCGCGCCATCGGTATAACCATGTAGATCGCCAGCGCCGCCAGGACATGCTTGATCGTGTGGCCGCTCACGGTGCCGCCCAGTATCTCGAAGATGCGAACGTCGAATTGTTCGCAAGCGATGGCGAGGCCGTACAATACGAGAATGTAGACGACAAATTTGCCGCTGGTATGGCGGCCGCGGAACAGGACGCAGATGAGCGGCACCAATACGATGACCAATGCTTGCACGAGGAAGTAGAACCGCAGATCGCCCCGCCCGGCTGCTTCGCTCATGTGCCAGTAGATAAGGCTGACCACGCCCAGCGTTACCGCAAACGGCAGCACCACCAGGGTGCCAACGCTCGAGTGAATGCGGTCGGCAACGAATGCCGCCAGTATCGCCGTAAAGGCGACGACCATCGGCAAGCGGTCCCACAGCAACGTCTGGTTCGTCGGATTGGCGTGGTAGTACGTGGAGCCGATGCCAATCGCCCCGACCGCGCCGAAAAAGACCAACCAGGGCAGGCGTTGTTCGAACGTGGCGAGTCTCGCCCTGCCGTCACGACTGAAGACAAACACGAACCCCAGTAGTGCCACCGCCAGGTAGCCGATGTTGGAGATCACGTCGCCGAAATGGGAAATCCCCAAGATCGTCCTCTGTTCGGCGAAGTCGTGATAGGCCAGTGGCTGGGCGATGGGCGATAGCATGAGCGCGGCACCCGCCATAATGAGTGCTATGACTGCGAGAACCGCTATACCAACCGTCGGCTGTTGTCGCGCTATCGCAATGGCCGAAGTTGTCACGCACACCCCCTAATTTCGATCAGACAATGTGTCGGAGAAACGATTGGGCTATATATAATAATAAAATGAACAATGTTCAATTGCCAATCGAAAATAATGGTGTGTGGCGATACCCCACAGAAAAGTGCGAAAATTCCCGCCGATTCCAGGCCCGTCAGCCAGTCATAAGGCCGGGCAGGTAGGTGGCGATTCCCGGGAACAGCGCCACCGCGACGACGACGATCAGCAGCATGAACCAGTACGGCGAGGAGCCGGTAAAGATTTCCATCATCGTGACATCGCGGTCGGGGACGACCGCCTTGACCGCGTAGACCAGCAGTCCGAAGGGCGGTGTCAGGATGCCGGCCTCGATCGCCAGGATACCGATCAGGGCAAAGGCGATCGGATCGAACCCCAGTTCCATGGCCAGCGGCGCGAAGATCGGCACGGTCAGCAGCATGATCGAGACCGAATCGATCAACATGCCCATGACGAACCAGATCACCACCATCACGGCCAACACGCCGAAGGGGCCGAGGCCGGTGCCGATGAAGAAGTCCTGCACCGCCGCGCCGACGCCGGCCAGCGCCAGTGTGCGCGAGTAGAGTTGGGCGGCGAACAGCAGCACCATGATCGGTACCGAGGTGCGGCCAACGGCGAGCACCGCATCGAAAATATCGGACCAGCGCATGCCCTTGGCGATACCCAGGACAAGGCCCAACAACGCGCCGATGCCGGCGCCCTCGGTCGGCGTGAACCAGCCGATCCAGATACCGCCCAGCACACCAAACATCGCCGCGAGGATGCCGGCGAAACTGATCCACACCGAGCCGCCTTCCTGCTCGACCGGCGCGTCGATTTCGGAACTCGCATCACGTACCACATCGGCGCCGACCGCCCGCGGCTCCGGTTCCGGCTCGACGCCGATGCCGACCAAGCGCGGCATGGTGAACGCGGCGCCGAAGATATAGACGATCATCAGGCCAGCGAGCAAGAAACCCGGCAGAACCCCGGCGATGAACAACAGGCCGATCGACTGCTCGGTCAGAATGCCCCAGACCACCATGAACAGGCTCGGCGGGATCAGCATGCCGAGACACGCCGATCCGGCGATCGAGCCGAGCGCGAAGCCGCGATTGTAGCCGTGGCGCTTCATTTCCGGATAGGCGATGCGCGTGAACGTCGTCGCCGACGCCAGGCTGGTGCCGGTGACGAAGGCGAACATGGCGTTGCCCAGAACCGTTGCATGCGCCAACCGGCCGGGAATACGCGACAGGTTCCTGTTGATGGCGTTGTAGATGTCGGCGGCGGCGCCGGAGCGCGAAATGAATTCGCCCATCAGCATGAACAGGGGCACAACGGCAAACACGTAAGCCCGCAGCGCCTCGGTCGCCGTCGATCCGATGAAATTGAGGGTCAGCGCCAGGTCACCGGTAACCCAGAACAGGCCGACCATGGCGGTTATGCCAAGCGCAATGGCGACATCGATGCCAGCGAACACCATCAACAACAACAAGCCTATGACGACGAGAGTGATGTCGACTTCGAACATGACCGCTTACTCCTGCGGGGTGCGCCCGGCGGCGGGGCGGCGTGGCGGCATCGGGCGTGTCATGCGGCTTCAGCGTCCCGGAACTGATCCGGTTCCTTCTGGAAAAGCGCGATTATCGCCAATAAGTAGTTGAAGGCGGCGAGAGAACAGCCGATCAGAATGGCAAAGCGGGCCGGCCAGACGGGGACGTGGACGGCGCCCGCCCCTTCATATTCGCCGGTTTGAAACGCTTCCATCGCCGGGCCGAACGCGCCGATAAAAATACCGACGAAAAAGACAATGCCGAGCACATAGCCGATCAGCGCGAAGGCGCGCTGTAAGGCCGGCGGGAATCTGGCGACGAAAAAGTCGGCGCGCAGCATGCCGCGAATATGGACGCAATAGCCCAGCTGCAAAAACACGATGGTGACGATCGAATCACGGGCGATTTCGGCGGTGCCCTCGATCGGCATGTTGATGTTGCGCGCAAACACGTCGACGAAGATGTAGAACGCCAAACCAAACGCCCACAGCGCCGCGAAGGCCATCAAGAATTTCGTGACCCTATCGTTGATGCGGTAAATCATCGCGTTCCCGTCCCCTGTTCACACTCGCGCGCCGTCATCCGACGGAAAGAAAACGGCGGCGCCGGACAAGACGCCGCCGTATTCCTGGGTGCTACTCGACCTTGTAGCGCACGGGCCATTCGTGACCATGCCGCTCGGCGGCAGCGAGCGCTCGCTTGGCAACCGCCGTTCCCGGCCAGCCCAATTCGTCGAGCTCTTTGGCTTTGCGTTGCGGCAGGTCCTGCAGCGCCACCGCCCATTTGGCCTTCTCCGCAGCGGACAAGTCATGGATGGTAACGCCGACTTCTTCCATGCCGCGCAGCAGGCTCGGGTAGTCCTGTTCCTTTTCCATCGCGATGACCTGCTCGTAATCGCGGCCCAGTTCGAGTACGATCTCCTGTACCTCCGGCGGCAGGCCGTCGTACCATTTCTTGTTGACGTGGACGGCCAGCCAGGTCACCGCGCCGATGCCGAGCTTGGTGTAGTGCTTGCCGGTATCGGTCAACTTGCCGTTCAGCGCGAAGCTGGCGAACGCCACCACAGAGTCAACGACGCCCTGCTGGAATGAGGTGTAGACAGTAGCGCCGGTCGTCTGAATACCGACTGAGCCGGCCGGCTCGAACCACACCAGGTTGGGACCCGCCGCGCCGACTTTGTAATTTTTCAGATCGGCTAGTTTGGTGATTGGCTTCTTCGAGATCAGCTCGTAGGGATCGAGCACGATCA
>CAJICQ010000402.1_pt1 | contig 10142 bp, 10 predicted proteins | sample 9199721 | NCBI WGS metagenome assembly CAJICQ01 (sample SAMEA7708344, study PRJEB35096) | sediment metagenome | biome: marine neritic benthic zone biome [ENVO:01000025]; feature: sediment [ENVO:00002007]; material: shallow marine sediment [ENVO:03000034] sea grass bed [ENVO_01000059] ...
GTCGCCACGCCGAGACCGCCGCGGATGCGGTAGAATAGGAAATTCGCCACCTCGTAGACGTCCTTGCCCATGCCCGCCTTGCTGACGATCAGCCCCATCAGTGCGAACAAGGGCACGGTCGCGAATACCAGTTCCGAGACCGTGTCGGCGATCGATTCCGATAGCAGCGCGATCGCAATGTCGACATTGGCGCGAATGATCCACACGCCGACGAACGAGACCAGCCCCAGCGCCACCGGGATGTACAGTCCCGAATAGATCAGAATGACGATCAGAATGACCGAGGCGATACCGACTTCGAGGCCGCTCATGAGATTGCGGTGTCCATAATGCCGCGGCTAGTTCGGCCGCCGCAGCAGCGGCCGTATGTGGCGCTCGGCGAACTTGACGAACTGCAACAGCGTGACCAGACAGCCGATGACGATGATCAGCTTGATCGGCCACTCCGGTGCGGTGAACAGTCCCTCTTCGCCGATGTAGTAATCGAACCGCCAAGCATCGATCATTTCGGGGACGGCGCCCAACAAAATGATGGCGAAGAAAACCACCGCGAGCAGATCGAACAGCGCCCCCATGAGATGGCCGGCGCGCGGCGCGCGGACCTGCATCAAATTGTAGAAGCCGTCCGAACGCGTCAGCCGCCCCTGCCGGGTGGCGTCACCCAATTGCATGAAAACGATGCCGACGATCGACAATTCCACCAGCTCGTTGACGCCGTGAAACGGGTGCGCGAAGAACGTCCGGCTCAGCGCGTCGGTATCGACCATCACCATCAACACGAAAATCCACAACGACCCGATCGTGTTGAGGATCGTCAGGACCCGGTCGAGCAAGCTGCCGAGGGCGCCGCCTTGCGGCGGCGCCCCCTGCGTCAGGTCGGTCATCGATGCTTCTCGATTTTACTTAACGCTACGACCCGAGTTCTTCATCCCACTGGCGCAGGATGGGCTGGTTGGCCGACCGCATGGTGTTCATGTACGACTTCAGCACGGCGTTTCCGGGCAGGCTTTTGGCTTCCAGCGACGCGGCCCAGTCCTTGGCGACGTTGGGCATGGTATTGGCCCATTTCAGGCGCTCTTCGGCCGGCATGACATAAATCTCGCCACCCATTTCCTCGAACTTGGCGTAACTGCTCTTGGCCAAATCGACCGCTTTGTGGGTGGTATGCTCGCGGTACAAAATTGCGGCATCACGGATGGCGTTTTGGACCTCAAGGGGTAGCCCTTGCCAAACGTCCTTGTTCACGGTGACCGCCTTGGAGTTCACCGTTCCCAGATCGGCTTTGAGCATGTAGGGTGCGACCTCGTACATTTTGCGGCCAACCACGGACTCCGGCCACAACATGATCGAGTCGAGAACGCCGGTCTTGAGCTTGTTGTAATAGGTCACCAGGCTGCCGCCGACGCCGGCTGCGCCGAAGCCCTCGAGCCAGCGCAAGTTAAGCCCGGCGCTACCGACCTTCTGGCCCTTGAAATCTTCCAGGGTGCGGATCGGCGTCTTGCTGAAAATCTGGTAGGTGTCGAGCACCGCCATGTTGGTGAGGTAGACCTGATTGAACTTGTCGAAGGCTTCTCCGTATTGCGGAAACTCTTCGGCCAAACCGTCCACCGTGCGCGAAACCAATACCGGGTCGATGGTCACGAACGGGGTCGCATAGGCGACCATTTGCAGCGGCACCTTGTCGGCATGGAAGACGGTCGTGACAACGCCAATGTCGCCCAGGCCCTTCTGCATGCCGCCCATGACACCCCTCGGCTTGACGATCTGTCCGCCCCAGGCTTGGTTCCACTCGATCTTGTAATTGCCCGACTCGGCGAGGCGTTTGTCGATCTCGGGAATATAAAAGTTAATAAACTCGCGGACCCACATCGATTTCGGCGAGTAACCGTCGATCGCGGTCAGCTTGATTGTTTCGGTGGCCGCTGCCGGCGCCTGCAACAGCGCCAAAGACATCGCGCCCGCGCTCACGAATGTGAACGCTCTTGAAAGTCCAAATTTGGCAAACTTCATCGTATCCTCCGCTTGGAATCCGATAGCCTTATTTTTAAATTCGGGTCTATCGGCGGTTAAGAGATACAATTCCAAACCGGAGATAGAGTCAATAAAATTTGGAAATTATTTAGTAATGCGACGAAAGTTGGATTACACTAGACCGTCAACTTGAGGGTTCCGGTCATGGTCGAACAAATTCAGTTCGAAGAGTCCGACACCAGCGCCAAAAGCGCCAGCACCACCGTAGCGTCGTCGGTCTACGATCAAATACGGCTCGATATCCTGACGGGAAATCTGCGTCCCGGCGAAAAGCTGCGTTCGGAATTTCTGCGCGGCCGCTACAACGCCGGCATCAGCCCGGTTCGCGAAGCGCTCAATCGGCTGGCGACGGAGCGCCTGGTTTGCCGCGAAGATCAGAGGGGCTTTCACGTCGCCGGCGTTAGCAAGGCGGGTCTTGTCGAATTGACCAAGACGCGCTGCTGGCTGGAGGAAATTGCCTTGCGCGAATCCATCGCGCACGGTGACGACGCATGGGAAGAGCAAATCGTCCTCGCCTTCCATCGGCTGTCGCGCACGCCACGCTCGTCGGACGAGGCGACCTACGCGTTCAATCCCAAATGGGAAGGACTGCACCGCGACTTCCACAACGCGGTGGTCGCCGCCTGCGATTCCCATTGGCTGCTCGGCTTCTGCGAACAATTGGTCGACCAGGCCGACCGCTACCGCCAACTCGCGGCCGCCGTGAGTTATCCCAAACGCAACGAACGCGACGAGCATAAGGCCCTGATGGAAGCAGCGCTTGAGCGCGATACCGACCGTGCGGTGGCGGTACAGTGCGCCCACATCCGCAAAACCGCCGACATCGTCCTCGATGCCAAGTTGAGCTTCCTGCCCGACGAAATCGATCCCGCCGATCCGGCGCGCTGTTAGGGCGGCGCCCGCCCCTTTTTGTCGCAGATTACTTTCGCGCGCCCGGCCATCCGCGTACAATAAAGCCAACCGCGTAATCTGTTGCGCGGCACCCAAGCGTGACCTGGCAACCCGCCGAACGAAGCGGCGCCATGTCCGAAAACATAGGGGGAGTGACGTGAAGCCAGCACCTTTTGCTTATGTGCGCGCACAATCGCTCGACGAGGTGTTCGATCTGCTCGACGAGCACGGCGACGACGCCCGCTTACTCGCCGGTGGCCAAAGCCTGATGGCGACGTTGAACATGCGACTGTCGGCGCCGGAAATACTGATCGATATCAATCACATCGACGGCCTGTCCGGTATCGAGGTGGCTGACGGCAAGGTTCGCATCGGCGCGCTGTCACGCCATAACGAGGTCGCGGCCTCGCCGATCATCGCCGAACATGCACCGTTGATCGCCAAGGCGATGCCCCATATCGCGCATCAGGCCATCCGCAACCGTGGCACCTTCGGCGGCAGTATCGCCTTCGCCGATCCGGCAGCCGAGCTACCGGCGGTGTCGCGCGCAGTCGGCGCCGACTTCGTCCTACAGGGCCGCAACGGCACGCGCACCGTCGCCGCCAACGACTTCTTCCTTGGCCTGTTCGAAACCGCGCGGGAGCCGGAAGAGGTGCTGGTCGCGGCCGAGGTGCCGGTGATCCCGGCCGGCGAGAGGACGGCGTTCAACGAATTGGCGCGCCGCCACGGCGATTACGCGATCATCGGTCTCGCCGCGCAAGGCAGCGCCGATGGCGGTACCTTCGCCAATATGCGCCTCGCCTTCTTCGGCGCCGGCGACCGGCCGATCCTGGCGCAAGCCGCCAACGCCGCGTTGGAAGGCAAATCCTATTCCGACGAGACGGTCGCCGCGGCGCAGGAAGCGCTCGACGCCGATCTGGATCCGATGGATGACCTGAACGGACCGCCGGCGATGAAAATGCACCTGGCCCGCGTGCTCACCGCACGCGTGTTGACCGAACTGGCGGCGTAGCCGCAGCGCGAAACCCGTATCGGACGGACGGAAAGATCCATGGACAACAACGTCGATATCACTCTCACCGTAAACGGCCAGGAAGTCAGCCGCCGCGTGCCGGCGCGAACCAATCTGGTCGATTTCGTTCGCTACGAGCTGGAGCTGACCGGCAGCCATGTGGGCTGCGAGCACGGCGTGTGTGGCGCCTGCACGATCCGCGTCGACGGCAAGATCGTGCGCGGCTGTCTGATGCTGGCCGCGCAAGCCGCCGGCGCCACCGTCGAGACCATCGAGGGCGTCTCCGATAGCAATGAGATCGCCGACCTGCAAAAGGCTTTCCACGAGCGCAACGCGTTGCAGTGCGGCTTCTGCACGCCGGGCTTTCTGCTCACCGCGCAGGAATTGCTGGCGCAGAATCCGATGCCGTCGCGCGAGGAAATTCGCGAGTTCATTTCCGGCAATTACTGCCGCTGCACCGGTTACCAGGCGATCGTCGACGCGATCGAGCGGGTCGCCGGCGAACGCCAGGCGGCCGAATAGGCCGGCCGCAGCGGATCCTGGAAGCGCTCGCGAAGTTCTAGAGCGTCATCCCGTGCGCGGTCAGATCGCTCTCTTCGACGATAAAACCGTTTTCGTCCAGCTTTAGGCCGGTCGCCGCCGCCCGGTCGAGCACCGATTGAGCCCAATCGACGTGGCCGCTATCGGCGCCGCCGACGATGCCGATCATGTAGGCGTGTTCGTCGCCGGCGTTACGGAAGCCGCGCATCACGCCGGGCGGCACCGAGATGCAGTCCATCGGGCCGATCACGACCTCTTCCTGAGCGTCGCCCTCATTCCAGTAGACCGCCCACTTTCCGGTCACCGGAATGAACACTTCGACGGTCGGATGCGAGTGCAACGCAGCCCCCTTGCCGGGTTCGGCGCCGATATAGGCAAGATTGAAATCCTGCACATCGGTAATCGCCGGTTCGGTCGTCGGATCTTCGGACACGCCCGGCCCGATGACGCTGTAGAGATCGCGTTCATGTTCGGGAAGGCGTGTGTCTACGAACATCTGCGGGTTCGGCTTCATATCTTTCCACAGCGCCACCCGTTCCAGCATGTCCGTCTTTTTCATAACTTTTATTTCGCTCATTTCACCCCTCGATTTTTGGCCGCTTGGAATGCTTATGTCCCCAATCCAACGCCAATTAAATGACCTAAATCAACGAAAAGCGGCGGCACGCCGATTCCGACGCGCCGCCGCAAATAGCCAAACTCAATCCGTTGGATCAGCGCCAATCGAAGCCGATCTGGTGGTTGAAATTGATGCCCGTGCTCCAGGTGATCGGTTCGGTGGCAAGCCCCGGCAAAATCCATACCAGGCCCAAAACGATCAACATCAGGATCCAATAGGGGATCGAGCCGGCAAAGATCTCCGATAATTGCACCGATCTATCGGGCACCGATCCTTTCACCGCATAAACCAGCAAACCGACCGGCGGCGTCAACAGCCCCGCTTCGATGGCCAAAATGCCCATGATCGCAAAGGCGTATTCGTTGTAGCCGAAGGCCTGCGCAATCGGCCAGAAAATCGGCACCGTGAGCAGGATGATCGACCCTGAATCGAGGAGCATGCCCAGAATCAGCCAGATAATGATCATCACCAGAATGGCGACATTGGGATCGAAGCCGGAGCCGGTAATGGTGTCGGTAATCAGGCCAACGATACCGCCGGTGGTCAGCAGGCGCGCGTACATCTGCGCCGTCAGCAGCAGGAACAGGATCGGCGCGATGACCTTGCCGGAATCGATGATCGCTTCACGGATGCCGTCCCAGCGCACACCTTTGATCAGCGCCAGCACCAGCCCGCCGAGGGCGCCGATCGCCGCGGCTTCGGACGGCGTCGTGAAACCGCCCCAGATGGTGCCGAGGACGACAATAATCAGCGCGATAACGCCGCAGCCGCTGATGATTTCCTGAGCGGTAAGCCTGTCGCCGCCGGCGGCTTGGACCGACGGCGCCACTTCCGGCTTGATCATGGCGGTGCCCGAACTGTACAGCGCCATCAAGGTCGCCAACAGAATGCCCGGCAGGATGCCGGCCAGGAATAGAAAACCGATCGATATCTCGGTGACGATACCCCAAATAATGAGTAGGACGCTGGGCGGTATGAGCATGCCCAGGCATGCGCTGCCGGCCACGGAACCAAGCGCGAAGCGGCGCGAATAGCCGGCTGAGATCATCTCGGGATAGGCCAGCCGCGAAAAAGCGGCGGCGGACGCCAGGCTGGTGCCGGTCACCGCAGCGAATATCGCATTGCCGGCGACCGTTGCCACCGCCAATCGTCCCGGCACCCGTTTCATGGCGAAGTTCATCACCCGGTATAAATCGCCGGCCGAGCCCGACCGACTGACGAACTCGCCCATCAGCACAAACAAGGGAATAACCGCAAACACAAAATTTCGGAGCGCAAAGAATGACGTACTGCCGACTTGCCCGGCGGCAAGCTCGTAGGTCCCGAACATCATCCAGGTACCCACGAGCGCCGTAATACCCAAAGATATGCCGATGTGAATGCCGATCACGACCATCACGATCAGTGCGATCAACATCAATATGACGACTGTTGTCGGATCCATATCCCTAACGTTTCCCTGTCTGTGTGTCTGGCCGGTCGAAGATGTACTGCCGCCAGAATCGTTTGTTTTTTTACTTTATAGTGGGTGGTCGACGTGGCTGCCCTCGACACCTTCCAGTTCGTCTTCGTCCGAGATCGGACTCGTGCCGAACAAGGCGTGCCAGCCCAGCACGACATAAGCGATCAAAGAGATGCCGGCGAAGATGACGAGCAGCGTGCGGACGGGATAGATCGGGACTCTGATCGAGCCCTCGCCTTCGCGCTCGTCGACCTCCCAGCCGATTATCATGTCTTGCCAGCCGCCGATCATGATCGAATAGAAGAACCAGATACCCAACAGCGCGACGACGAAATTGATCGTGCGCTGACCATAATCACCCAAATTTTGATAGATCACCGCCGTGCGCAGGTGGGCGCCGCGATAGATCGTATAGGGCATCTGCAGGAACAGGATCGACACCATCGAATTGGCAACGATCTCGATGGTGCCGTCGAAGGGCGTGTTGAAAAAAGTGCGCCCCGTAATGTCGTAGAGAATTAGGAAGGCCAGTGCCAACGCCCAAAAGGCAGCGATCGTGCTGCACACGCGTGTCACGCTGTTGAAAACGTTGTCGACCATTAGCGTCCCTCCCAGGACTTCCGCCCGCGCGCATATCCTGCTTAAGCAGATGCGACCGGCCACCCTTTATCGCCCCAACCGCGTCGAAGCGGCCGAAGGCAGCAGCGAAACTAGCAGAATCGCAACCGGTGTAAACTCTTGCAATTCCATTTTTCACGCAATCTTTCGCGCCCGATTGCCTTAATCTGCTCACTTATTGGTGATCTTTTTGCCACGTTGACAGGTCAAAGTTAGCGGCAACTCGATACTCAATCGGCGTTCGGCAACGAAAGGCGCCAGCACCATCACTAATTTATTCTGTTCACAAAACCGGTGCCCGCAGGGGTAGCGAAAAATTGCTCTTAGCGAGCCTAGCTTTTTTGCCCGATTCCTGCTTTGTTTCGGTCCGAATCAGCGGTCCAAGACCTTAATCGATGTAAACTGACCCGCTGTGGGTTCGAGGACAGGACGTTAATTCTAAAGGGAGGAAACACGTGAATTTACGCGAAAAATTAGTGACATACGCTGCCGCAGGGGCGATCTCTGCCGGTATGGTGTTTTCGGCGTCGACGGCCGTCGCCGACAACTTCACCCTGCGGATCGCCGCCGGCCATCCGGCGCCGCCGCTCTCACCGGTCAACCAGCTGCAGAAGACCTTCGTGCCGAATGTCACCAAGCGGGTGGCGGCGGAAACCGATCATACGGTTCGCTTCATCGAAGGTTATGGCGGCACCATCGCCAACCTCTTCGAGGTCCTCGAATCGACCCAGAAGGGTCTGGTCGATATCGGCGCCATGTGCTCGTGCTTCGAGCCGACCAAGCTGTTCGTTCACAACATCAACTACTTCACGCCGTTCATCTCGGGTAACCCGCAGATCATGGGTCCGGCAACCCGCCAGGTGCACTCGGAGTTCGAGTACTTCTCCGAAGTCTTCGACAAGTTCGGCCAGACCTATCTGGGCGGCGGCGCGTTCGATGATTATGGCCTCGGAACCAAGTTCCCGTGGACCAAGATGTCGGAACTCAAGGGCGTGAAAATCGGCGCGGCCGGTCCGAACCTGCCGTGGCTCGACTATGCCGGCGCGTCCAAGGTGCAAACCAACCTGAACGAAGTCTACAACGCGCTGCAGTCGGGCGTGTATGACGGCATCGTCATCTTCCCGGCGCCGTATTTCGGCTTCAAGTTCGGTGAAGTTGCCAAGTACTACACCACCATGGGCTGGGGTTCGGTTGCCGCCTATCCGATTTCGGTCAACAACAAGACCTGGGCCAAGCTTCCTGATTCGGTGAAAAAAATCATCAACGAAGAGATGGATGTTTACGAGCAAGCCACTCAGGACGAAAGCGAGACCAAGTTCACCACCGCGCTGGAGAACCTGAAAAAGCAGGGTGTGACGGTTCGCGATCTCGGCTCCGAAGAGCGTAAGAAGATGGCCGTCGCCATCGAGCCCTGGGTCAACCAAAAGGCGCAAGAGTATGAGGACCTGGGCTTCCCGGGTAAGGAAACCTTCCGCCGGCTGATCGTTGTGGCGAAGGAAAAAGGCGCGACACCGGTGCACGAGTACAACATCAAATAGTTCGTACGAGTTTTTAGCGAAACTCAAAGGGCGGCCCGAGGGCCGCCCTTTTTATTTCTCAACTGGCTGATTTTCGCTTTAGCTGGTGGCGCCGATCCCCACATTGCGGCCGCCGTAGCGGCGCAGCCGCAGATCGGCCTGTTCCTTATGGCCCCAGAACCGCTCGATCTCGCAGAGCCGCGAACAGTAATCGCCGACCTCGACACTGGCCTCTTCGGTAACCTGCTGAAAGGTGCAGGTTTTCATGAACTTGCCGACCCACAGGCCGCCCGTGTAGTGAGCTGCGCCCTTGGTCGGCAGCGTATGGTTGGTGCCGATGACCTTGTCGCCATAGGACACGTTGGTCTCGGGCCCCAGGAACAACGCGCCATAATTGGTCATATTGTCGAGGAACCAGCGCGGTTCCTCGGTCAGGATTTCGACATGCTCGTAGGCCAGTCGGTCGGCTTCGGCCAACATCTCATCGCGGCTGTCGCACAAGATGATCTGGCCGTAATCTTTCCACGCCACGCTGGCAACGTCGGCCGTCGGCAGAATTTTCAGTTGCCGCTCGATCTCCGCCGGGATCGCTTCGGCCAACTCGCGCGAGGTGGTGATAAGAGCTGCGGGCGAGGTCGGCCCATGCTCGGCCTGACCGAGCAGATCGACGACGACAATTTCCGGATCGGAGGTGTGATCGGCGACGACCAAGATCTCGGTCGGGCCGGCGAACAGATCTATGCCCACTCTGCCGTAGAGCTGCCGCTTGGCTTCCGCCACATAGGCGTTGCCCGGGCCGACCAGCATGGCCACCGGGTCGATCGTCTCGGTGCCGATCGCCATCGCCGCGACCGCCTGGACGCCGCCAAGGCAGTAAATCTCGTCGGCGCCGGCCAGATGCATGGCGGCGATGGTGGCGGCGTGGGGCGCGCCCTCGTTGGGCGGTGTGCAGGCGATAACCCGCGGCACCCCGGCCACCTTGGCGGTGACGATACTCATGTGGGCCGACGCCACCATCGGGTAACGCCCGCCCGGGACATAGCAGCCGACGCTGTTGACCGGGATATTGCGGTGTCCCAGGGTCACTCCCGGCAGGGTCTCGACCTCGACGTCGCGCAGCGCGTCTTTCTGTATCTGCGCGAAATTTCGGACCTGCGTTTGGGCGAACTTAATGTCGTCGATGGTCTGCTGGGGCAAGGAATCGACCAGTTCCTTTACCTGTGCCTCGCTGAGGCGGAAGCTCTCCGGCGACCATTTGTCAAACTTTTCCGATAGCTCGCGCACCGCCGCATCGCCGCGCTGGCGCACATCGGTGAGGATGCCCTCGACCGTTTCACGCACCTTGGCGTCGGCCTCGTCGGCCGCATCCGCAGCGATACCCGTTTTGAGGAACTCGATTGCCATTTTTCTCTTCCCTGTATGACGAATTTGTTGGCACGCACATAACGCAGA
>CAJICQ010000413.1_pt1 | contig 10121 bp, 7 predicted proteins | sample 9199721 | NCBI WGS metagenome assembly CAJICQ01 (sample SAMEA7708344, study PRJEB35096) | sediment metagenome | biome: marine neritic benthic zone biome [ENVO:01000025]; feature: sediment [ENVO:00002007]; material: shallow marine sediment [ENVO:03000034] sea grass bed [ENVO_01000059] ...
TGACCAGTTCGCCATGGTCTTTTTCGATGATGTCGCTGTCGGCTAGCTTGCGGTGGCGCGGCAGGATTAGATCGGCCGCGACCTGGCATAGCAACTGGGATACTTTTTCGATATCAACAGTCGATCCGGGCGTACGATGCGGCACGTTCAGCTGGTTCCGGCTGCGTCGAGTTGGCGCCGGGCGAGCCGGGCCCGGTCGGCCGGGCTCAGGCGAACGCGAACATGCGCCGTCATCTGGCGGTCGTCGCGCGCGAGCACGTCGCCGCGTTGATAGAGCCACGCCAACGTGGCGCCATCGGACAGCGGAATATCGACTTCGGTCACGGTGTGGTGCACCGACAGCTGCGCATCGATGAGTTGCAGCAATCCGTAGCATCCCTCGCCGGTCAGCGCCGATACCGCAATCATATCGGCGCGGCGCACCGTTTTGTTTTCCAGAAGCTTGCGCTCTGTGTCACCGAGCAGATCGATCTTGTTCAGGACTTCGACCACCGGTGGAACATTTTCCGGCGGCAAACTGGCATCGTCGAACAAGCCGGCCAGGATGGCGTCGACATCGGCGCGTTGGGATTCGGTTTCCGGATGCGCAATGTCGCGGACATGAAGCACCAGATCGGACGCGACGACTTCTTCCAGGGTTGCGCGGAAGGCCACGACCAGGTGCGGCGGCAGGTCCTGGATAAAGCCGACCGTGTCCGACAGGATCGCCCTTTGCCCGGATGGCAGATCCAGCGATCGCATGGTCGGGTCGAGCGTGGCGAACAGCATGTCCTCGGCCAGGACGTCGGCCTCGGTGAGGTGATTGAACAGGGTCGATTTGCCGGCGTTGGTGTAACCGACCAGCGACACCACGGGATACGGCACGCGTTGGCGGGCCGTGCGATGGAGGCCGCGGGTGCGGCGTACCTGCTCCAGTTGCCGCTTGAGTTTGGCAATACGCTGGTCGATCAGACGCCGGTCGATTTCGAGCTGACTTTCACCGGGCCCGCCGAGGAAACCGGCGCCGCCGCGCTGGCGCTCGAGATGGGTCCACGACCGCACCAGCCGGCTGCGCTGGTAGGACAACGCCGCGAGATCGACCTGCAGCAGACCTTCGCGGGTGCGCGCGCGGTCGCCGAATATTTCCAGGATCAAGCCCGTGCGGTCGATCACTTTGGCGTTCCAGGCGCGCTCCAGATTGCGCTGCTGGACCGGCGTCAATGCGGCGCCAACAACAACGAGCTCGGCGTCGAACTGGGCGATGCGCTCAGCGAATTCGTCGACGATCCCCGAACCGAACAGGGTCGCCGGGCGCGGCTTGGCAACCGTAACCACCCGGCTGTCGACGACCTCGACGCCAATCGCCGCCGCCAAGCCAACCGTTTCGGCAAGTGCCGAGGCGGCCGAGCGGTGTTCGGCAGACGGCGTGCGCAACTCCGGCTGAAGGACAACCGTTTGAGTCGGCGAGCCGCCGTTCGTCGGTAAGTCGTGACCGTTCGCAGTAACCAAAGCCGGTGCGTTACTCCGCCGCCTCGGCTTCTTCGGTCTCTGGCTCAAACAGTTGCACCGGAGCCGATGGCATTATCGTCGAGATGGCGTGTTTGTAGACAAGTTGCGAATGGGCATCGCGGCGCAAAAGAACGCAGAAATTATCGAACCACGTCACCACGCCCTGCAGCTTCACGCCGTTTACAAGAAAGACCGTGACCGGAACCTTGGTCTTTCGAATGTGATTTAGAAAAACGTCCTGGACGTTTTGAGATTTCTCCGCAGCCATGTTGTTAACCTCGGCCTGTCTTATTGTTGTTATGCCATGGCGGTTTGATCCGCCTATCAAGTTCCCCGGGCGTTGGTTTATTGTTTTTTGTTGCCCTATAGCTTAGGTGATGAACTGAAGAATTCCAGTGCTAGCGGTAAAAAAACGTTCATTTAACTCAAAGGCGAACCGATTGGCGCCGCCTCTTCCATGAAGCGAACATAGCGTTCGTGCAGGGCTATTGTAAGGCCCCCCGGTTTGCCGTTCGCGATTACAGCATCGTCGATCTGCGTCACCGGTGTCACAAAATGCGAGGAATTGCTCATAAACGCCTCCTTCGCGTGGTAGGCCTCGGTGACCGTGAAGGGGCGCTCTTCGACGCTGTAACCCAGCTCGGCGGCGAGGCTGATGATCGCCTGACGGGTAATGCCGGCGAGAATTCGCTGGCCCGTGGGTTGCGTGACCAAGGTATTATCCGGCGTTACGATCCAGGCATTCGACGACGCCCCCTCGGTGATGTGATCGCCACCATCAACCATCCAGGCTTCGTAGGCATCGGCCTCGGCCGCCGCCTGCTTGCCTAAAATGTTAGGAAGTAGCGCGATGCTCTTGATATCGCAGCGCGACCAGCGAACGTCCGGGATGGTCAGCACCTTGACGCCGTCGTCGAGCATCGCTTGCGGAAACTCCGGTATCGCGCGCGCGGTCATGACGACCGCGGGCTTGGTGTTGCGCGGAAACTTATGGTCACGCGCAGCGACGCCGCGCGTGACTTGGATGTACAACAAGCCGGTCGTCATGCGATTGCGCCGCACCACCTCGCGCATTACCAGACGCATCGCCCGCCGTGACATGGGTTGCGCGATCGACAGCTCGCCGAGCGAGCGGTTGAGCCGGTCCAGATGCGGCAGTTCGTCGACCAGTCGGCCACGATAAGTGTTGACGACCTCGTAAGCGCCGTCGGCGAACTGATAGCCACGATCCTCGACATGCACGCACGCACGACGATGGAGCACATAGGCGCCGTTTACATAGGCGATACGCGGCATGGGGCGAACTCCGAGGCGGTAAAGAATTGATCCGTGCGGAGCCAGTATAGCGTCGATGGCCGGAATTTTTAGCCGAAACGAATAGCTGGATATCGCCCTGGGCCGCCTTGGTGCACCTTCAAATCCGTGTGACCGGCGAAGTACTATGGCGCGTTGGACACTAGAAAAATTCCAACCGGACGGCGAACATCCGCTCGACTTTGCGGATTGCCTCTTTGGTCGCAAACAGAACGACCCGGTCGCCTTCATGAATGACGGTATCCTTATCGACCCGCTGCACCTCGTCGTTGCGCAAAATTGCCGCGACGATGACGCCTGACGGCAACCGGGCATCGAGGATCGAATGGCCAACCAGGCTGGATGTTTCCAGCGCTTCGGCCTCGATGACCTCGCCGAAATTCTCGCCGATCGAATGAACCGAGCGAATGCGGCCGCGCCGGACATACTGCAAGATTGTCGACACCGTGATGGCGCGCGGACTGACCACGACGTCGATGCCCAATGGCGCGAGCAGCGGCGTATAGGTGGCGCTATTGACCAGCGTGACGGCGCGCTCGGCGCCGTACCGTTTGGCCAGCAGCGAGGCCAGAATATTGACCTCGTCATCGTTGGACACGGCGACGACGGTTGCCGAGTTTCCGATGTTGGCTTCGGCCAAGATTTCCGGGTCCAGCGCGTCGCCGTTAATCACCGTCGTTTTCGACAAGGTCTGCGCGACGGCGGTCGCCCGTTCCTTGTCGATTTCGATGATCCGCGCGCTCACCCCGGCAAACTGCTCCTCGATGTCGGCGGCCAGGCTTTGACCGATATTGCCGCCGCCGATGATGACGACCCGGCGCGCCTCGGGCTCCTCGTGGCCGAACGCCGACATGGCGCGCGCGACGTGGGCAGCGTCGACCACGAGATAAACCTCATCGCCGGCTTCCAGGTGGTCGTCGCCACTGGGCACGATCGACTTGTTCTGGCGGATAATGCCGACGACCGTGATGTGAAGGTCGGGAAACAGGTTGGTTAGTTGGCGCAAGGGTGTGTTGAGGATCGGGCAATCCTCGTCGCAGCGCACCCCGATCAGGCGCAGCCTGTTATCGGCCAGCGGAATCATATCGAATGAGCCCGGCACGGTAAAACGCCGGCTGATTGCGCGGGCGACCTCGATCTCGGGCGAGATGATCACATCGATCGGCATGTGGTCGCGGCTGAACAAGTCCGACCAGATCGGTTGCCGGTAACTCTGTGCGCGCACCCGCGCAATCTTGGTCGGCACATTGAACAGGGAATGGGCGACCTGGCAGGCGATCATATTCACCTCGTCGGCGAACGTGACCGCGATGATCATGTCTGCGTCGGCCGCGCCGGCGGCTTCCAGGACATCGGGGTGCGAGGCGTGACCGACCATGGCGCGGACATCGAGCGTGTCGCGGATGCGGTGGATGAGTTCGGCGCTTTGGTCGACCACCGTAACGTCGACCTGTTCGCCCGCAAGCTCGCGCGCGATGTTTGAGCCGACCTGGCCGGCGCCACAGATTATTGCTTTCATGAGATGACGATTACCCTATGGTCGATAATCAGGTGCGCATACAGTGTGCGCGGGACTAGGCGCCCGAGCGTGTGGCGTCTTCGGCCGAGCCGTTTCCGGATTGTCCGTTCCCGGCCGTACCGCTCTGCACCCCCAACAGCTTTAATTTTCGGTGCAAAGCAGATCGCTCCATTCCGACGAAGCTGGCGGTGCGTGAAATATTGCCGCCGAAGCGCGTGACTTGGGCGCTGAGATATTGCCTCTCGAACTCTTCCCGGGCATCGCGTAGCGGCAAGCTCAGTAATTCGACATTGGTTTCCTGGCGCAGAATCGCCGGCGAAATCGTGCCGATCTCGGGCGGTAGCATGTCCACCTGAACCGGCTTTTCGCTATCGGCAGGTGTCATGATCAACAGCCAGTCGATGACGTTGCGCAGTTGTCTGACGTTGCCCGGCCAGGCATAGGCCTGCAAAGCCGCCATGGCGTCAGTACCGATTTTTCGCGGCGGCAGACCGGCGACCTGGGCCGATTGCTGCATGAGATGTTCGACTAGCAGGGGAACGTCTTCACGGCGTTGCGCCAAGTTGGGGACTTCGAGGGGGACGACGTTCAGCCGGTAGTAAAAATCTTCGCGAAAGTGCCCCTTGGTAATCTCTTCCTGCAGGTCACGGGTGGTGGTCGCGACGACGCGCACGTCGACATTGATATTCTGTGTGCCGCCGACGCGGACGAACGTCTGCTCCTGCAATGCGCGAACAATCTTACCCTGGGTCTCCAGCGGCATGTCGCCAACTTCATCGAGCAGCAGGGTCCCGGCGTGTGCCTGCTCGAACAGGCCCACCCGCGCCGGTGCGTTATCACCGGTCGTGGCGTCGGCCTCGGACCCGAACAGTTCGAGCTCCATGCTATCCGGCGCCATGGTCGCGCAGTTGATAACGACAAAGGGTTGGCCGGCGCGGTGCGACAGTTTGTGGAGCATGCGGGCCGCCACTTCCTTGCCGGAACCGGCGGGCCCGGAGATCAGCACCCGGCTGCCCGTCGGCGCGGCCTTCTCGATCGCCTGGCGCAGTTGATTTATGGCGAGCGACTTGCCGGTAAGCTCGCCCTCCGCGCCGGCGCGCAAGCGCAGTTCCTGGTTCTCGCGTCTTAGTCGGGCGGCTTCGATCGCGCGCGCAACGATTACCAACAGGCGGTCAGACTTAAACGGTTTTTCAATGAAGTCGTACGCCCCCATTTTTATCGCCTGAACGGCCATTTCGATCGAACCATGGCCGCTGATCATGACGACGGGCACACCGGGATGGTCGCGCTGCAACACTTCGAGCAGTTGCATGCCGTCGAGATCGCTGCCCTCCAGCCAAATGTCGAGAATAATCAAGCTCGGCCGGCGCGAACCGACCTGCGTCAGCGCGACGGCACTATCATTGGCCTCACGGGTTTCATAGCCTTCGTCTTCAAGGATTCCGGCGATTAACAGACGAATGTCGTCTTCATCATCAACGATCAGGATGTCGTGTGCCATGGCGATCCTATCGACCGTCAACAGACGCTGTTGAAGCCGGAGCGCGATTGTTATCAGCTTCTGGGGATTCGGTTTTAATCGGTAGAACGAGGCTAACCCGCGCCCCGCGGCTATTTGACGGCGCGCCAATCTGGTCGGTGTCCGGCTCGATGCGGTCATCCAGATTCAGGTCGCCGTCGTGCTGCTCCATGATGCGTTTCACGATCGCCAGGCCCAATCCGGTTCCTTTTGCGCGCGTCGTGATATAGGGCTCGGTCAAGCGGTCGCGCTGGGTTTCGGGCAGCCCGCGGCCGTTGTCTTCGACGGTGATGCGAATCTGGTCGGCGCTGACCTCTAGCGAAACCGAGATGACGCCGTCGGGCAGCGGTTCGCCGTCGGCCGGTGCCGTCCGGCCTTCGATGGCTTCGATCGAATTGCGCAACAGGTTGGTAAGCGCCTGGGTCAGCAGCCCGCCGTCGCATGCCAAGGTCACCGATGGGCCGGGAAAACGGGTCTCGATTCTGATTTCAGGGTGGGCGTTTTGCTGTAGCACCACTGCGTGCCGGCAGAGCGCCACCAGGTCGGCGTCGGCGAATACCGGATTTGGCATTCTGGCAAACGCCGAAAATTCGTCGACCATCCGCCCGATATCGGTAACTTGGCGAACGATCGTTTCGGTGCATTGCTCGAAGGTCTCGCGATCGGTGGCGATCTCCGCCGCGTATTTGCGCTTCAGCCGTTCGGCGGACAACTGGATCGGCGTCAGCGGGTTCTTGATTTCATGAGCGATGCGCTGGGCAACATCGGCCCACGCTGCTTTGCGCTGCGCCGACAATAGCTCGGTCATGTCGTCGAAGGTGACGACAAAACCGATGACCTGGTCCTTGCTATCGCGCTCGGCGGCGATGCGCACATGCAAGGTGCGGCTTTCGTTGTCGATGTTCAGCGTGACATCGTCTTCGACCAGCCGGTCCGGGTGCGCGATCGCGCGGGCAATCGATGGCGCCATTTCGGGGATGACATCGGCCAACAGGCGCCCGGCCAGCTCGCCAATTTCGGCGCCCAGGAGCGCCGTCGCCGAACGGTTCGGCAAGTTGACGCGCCCTTCCCGGTCGAGCCCGACAACGCCCGCCGAGACGCCGGCTAGGACAGCTTCGGTAAACCGCCTGCGATCTTCCAACTGGCGATTGGCTTCGATGAGCTCGCTGCGCTGCTCGTCGAGCTGACGCGTCATCCGGTTGAACGCGCGGGTCAACATGCCGAATTCGTCCGGCCCCTCGTCTTCGTCGATCCGTACGCCAAGATTGCCCGACCGCACCAATTCGGCGCCGCGCACGAGGCGTGCGATCGGCCGCGTCATTTGATTGGCGAATCCCAGCCCGACCCCCACGGCGATAAGCAGCAACAGCAGGGTAACGATCACGAAGATTGTGGCGAACTGCAATTCCAAACCGGTCCGCCGCGATTCGAGCTCCGCGTAAGCTTCGGCCGCCTGTTGCGAGCGGTCGACGTGGCGTAGCACGTTCGAGTCGACAAACCGGCCGACATACAGATAGGCGCTCGGGATTGTGTCGAGGCCGATCAAAGCGCGGACCCGATCCTCGGCATCGCTGGTCAGGATGACGATTTCGCCGCGCTCGGCCTGTTGCACCGCGGTTATCGGCGGGCGTTCGAGCTCGAGAGATACGGTCAATCCGGCCCGGGCGATGATCTGGCCGGTCGAATCGAACACGATTGCTTCCGGCAGGGAGCGCAGCGCCGCCTGAACTTCCACCGTCCGTTCGACCGACGGTAGGTCGGCGACGAACCGCGGCCACGACCGGTTCAGATCCTGCGCCATCGCGACCGCGTCAGCCGCGATCGCCCGCTTATGTTCGGCCAAGTAGGCGTCGGCCACGACCACCGAGTTTTCGACGGCGGTGCGAACGCGATCGCTGAACCAGGCTTGCACCTGGGTGTTGAATATCAGCGCTGCCAGCACCACCACGATAATCGCCGGCACCACGGCCACCAGGGCGAACAGCGACACGAGCTTGATATGCAGGCGGGCGCCAACCGATCCGGCCCGCCGTTGCGTCCATAGACGGACCAACACCCAGGTAATCGTGACGCCCAGCGCCAGCACCAGCGCAAGGTCGATGACGAGCAGCACCAAGACCGACTCTTGGGTGATGCCGAACCGCGAGACGTTGGTGATGGCGAAGAACGTCGCAGCGCCAGCCAGCGCTGCCACAATCATCAGGGCGACCGAAAAGCGCCGGCCCAGGCCGCCGCTGCTTGTCCACCTGCCGAGCAGGCGCAATAGCATGGGTTCGCGCGCCGCGACGCCGCCGGAAAATTCGGCGGGGTCGTCAGCGCTTATGCTAAGGCTGTTCCCGGCTCCTGGGATCTTTTCGCTATCCACACCCATCCTACGGCGTATCACAGGTCTACCGGGTCACGCTATTAAGAACGTGCTGGCGAAGCGCCGCCAGCATTCCCGGTCGAAAAGGCGTCTTGGCCTATTTTACGCTGCGCACCACCTCGATGTCTAACTCGCGGATTTTCTTGCGCAGGGTATTACGGTTAACGCCGAGTAGCGCAGCGGCCTTGATTTGGTTGCCGCCGGTCGCCTCCAAACTCAGCGTGATCAACGGTTTTTCGAACTCGCGAAGTGCCCGGGCGTACAGTCCGGGCGCCGGCAGGCTGCCGTGACTGGCCGAAAAATAAGCCCGCAATTGGCGCTCTACCGAGTCGCTCAACGATTGGTTGTCGGTGCCCGAGTCGGGCTGTGCGGTCGCCGTCGTGTCGGCCAATTCGGTCTCGATTGTGCGCACATCGATGACTTGCTGGCTATAAAGCGCGACCAAACGCTGGATCAGGTTTTCCAACTCGCGAACGTTGCCGGGCCAGCGGTAGCGTTGCAGGCGTTCGATCGCCTGCGGCTCGATGGTCTTGGGTGGCAGCGCATCGTTCTGCGCCTGGGCGAGGAAATGGGCGACCAATTCAGGTATGTCTTCGCTGCGCTCGCGCAGCGGCGGAATGCGCAGCGGCACCACATTGAGGCGGTAGTAGAGATCCTCGCGGAACAGGCCCTGGCGCACGGCGGTGCGCAAATCGCGGTGGGTGGCGGCGATAATGCGTACATTGGCGGTGATCGGCGCGCGGCCCCCCACCGTGGTGTATTCGCCTTCCTGCAAGACGCGCAGCAGGCGGGTTTGCGCTTCGATTGGCATGTCGCCGATCTCATCGAGAAACAGCGTGCCGCCCTCGGCCTGTTCGAAGCGGCCGGCGTAGCGGTTGGCGGCGCCGGTGAATGCCCCCTTCTCGTGACCGAACAGCTCGCTCTCGATCAGTTCGCGCGGAATCGCCGCCATGTTGATGGCGACGAACGGCCCGTAGCTTCGTTTGCCGTAGTCGTGAAGGGCGCGGGCGACCAGTTCCTTGCCGGTGCCGGACTCGCCGGTGATCATGACCGTGAGGTCGGTTCCCATCAGCCGCGCCAGAACCCGGTAGATTTCCTGCATGGCCGGCGAGCGGCCGATCAGGGGCAGCTTTTCCTCCTCGTCCCAGGAATGTTCCTCGGCGGCCGGGCTTGCAACCTCTTTCGGCGACGTCAATGCGCGCTGCACGATCTCGATCAGTTCCTTCAAGTCGAACGGCTTGGGCAGATATTCAAACGCGCCGCGTTCGGTCGCGCGCACCGCTGTGAGAAGCGTGTTCTGGGCGCTCATGACGATAATGCGCAAATCGGGCCGCAGCTTGCGAATGCGCGGCACCATGTCCAAACCGTTCTCATCCGGCATCACCACATCGGTGATGACCAAATCGCCTTCGCCGTCGGAAACCCAGCGCCACAGGTTGGCGGCCGTACTCGTCGTACGGACCTCGTGGCCTAGCCGGCCGAGCGCATGGCTCAGGACCGTTCGGATGCCTTGGTCGTCGTCGGCGATCAAAATGGTGGCCGCGCTCATTGGCCGGGTCCTCTGACGTTGGGTTGTTTGGGCAGCAGGACGCGGAATTCGGTCCGCCGTGGTCCTGAGGCCACGTCGATCATGCCGCCGTGCTCGTCGATGATTTTCGCCACCAGTGCAAGACCGAGACCGGAGCCGTTCTGCTTGGTCGTCAAAAAGGGATCGAACAGGAAGGGCTTGATATCGTCGGAGATCCCTGCCCCATTATCGCGCACCGTAATTTCCAGCGGCAGGTCGACATGTTCTTTGCCGCCGGGAACCGCCAAGCGGGTACCGTGGCGGTAGCGCGTCGACAATTGAATTTCACCGCCCGCGCCGGGCGCGGCTTCGGCGGCGTTCTTGATCAGATTGAGGAAGACCTGGATCA
>CAJICQ010000080.1_pt1 | contig 10088 bp, 11 predicted proteins | sample 9199721 | NCBI WGS metagenome assembly CAJICQ01 (sample SAMEA7708344, study PRJEB35096) | sediment metagenome | biome: marine neritic benthic zone biome [ENVO:01000025]; feature: sediment [ENVO:00002007]; material: shallow marine sediment [ENVO:03000034] sea grass bed [ENVO_01000059] ...
CTGTCGGATATCTCGTTCACCATCGAACCGGGGATGGTGGTCGCGCTGGTCGGCCCCAACGGTGCCGGCAAGACGACCCTGATGCGCTGCATCGCCGCGCTCGAGCAGCCGACCGCCGGCACCGTCCACGTCGATGGCGTGGAGGTCCGCGACGATCCGCGCACCGTTCACCGCAAAATCGGCTTCCTGCCCGATTTCTTCGGCCTGTACGACGAACTGACGGTGCGCCAGGCGCTGGATTTCCATGCCGCGGCGAAGAAAATCGCCAGCGAGGATCGCACCGCGCGCGTCCGCTGGGCCGCCGAATTACTTGTCATAGAGGATATGATCGACCGGCGCGTCGGCGAGCTGTCGCGCGGCAACCGGCAGAAGCTGGCGATCGCCCAGGCGGTGATCCACCGCCCGCAGGTCGCCTTGCTCGACGAACCGGCCTCGGGCCTCGATCCCGACGCGCGGCGGCGGCTGTCGCAGACGATCCGCGCGCTCAATGGCGAAGGCATGACCCTGATCGTCTCGTCGCACATTTTGGCGGAGCTCGAGGATTATTCCTCGCATGTTTTGATCATGCGTGCGGGACAACTCGAAGCGTTCCGCGATCTAAAGCAAAGCCATCGCGACGCCCAGCGGGCGACATTGCGCGTACGGTTGGCCGCGCCGGATATGCGGTTGCGCGAAATTTTGAGCGGATTGCCAGATGCCGACGTGCTCGACGCCGGCGACCGCGAGGCGACCTTCGTGTTTCCCGACGACGCAAAGGCGCAGCACGCCTGCCTCAAGTACCTGATCGAAAACGGGTTGGCCGTTTCCGAAATGGCGCCGGTCGCAAAATCGATGTCGGATGTCTATTTCGCCGGCAGCGGCAATTCGGGGGAGGCGGCGCCGTGAATCCGGAATTGAAGCGCAACCTGCTAATCGAATTTTCTCCGCAACGCTTGATCGCGATGCCGCTCATCCTCGGGCTTATCTTCGCCGCGGCGTGGACAGCGGAAGGCCGTCCCGGTGTCATCTTCACGGCCGAAGTATTGTTCGCGCTGCTTATTTTTCTCTGGGGCACCCGAAAGGCCGCCGGCGCGTTCGATAGCGAAATCGCCAGGAACACGTGGGACGGTCAACGCCTGTCCGCGCTGACAGCCGGCCAGATTTTTATTGGCAAACTATTCGGCAGTACGTCGTTCGTGCTGTATGGCGCCATCTTGATCTTGGCTGCCAATGTGCATGCAAACCTTGGATTCCCTGTGCTAGGGCAGGAACCGCCCGAATCCGCATCGGCGGCGCCTGGCAGCATTAATTCCGGCAAGGTTTTGTTATTGGCGGTACGGAATATACTCGTTGCATTACTCGGTCTCGTGGTCGCCATGTTCGCCGCCGTTGTGCTCATGTCGCGCTCCCGGTCTCCAAAGGGTATATCCGTTACCGCGTGTCAGCTGTTCGCCATCGCTGTCGCCGTCGTATTCGCCGACAGTACCGGTAGCTTTGTGGTCGCTGGTTTTTTTGGCCGTCCCCTCACGACCGATTTTATCGCAATGACGGATTGGTACGGGAGTTCCATTCCGTTTTTTATTTTTACGACGCTCAGCCTTTTGGCCTTCTTGCTGTGGGCGGTTGTCGGCACCATCCGCCAGCTGCGCGGCGTGCTGCAGTTTCGCGGCTATCGCTGGGCCTGGGCAGTGTTTGTCCTGTTTGTCGGCGCCTACCTTGCCGGGTTCGATGGGCTGTATTGGTTCGCCGAGAATCCCGGCAACGGCACTTTTGTTTTTCTCACCGTCGTCTGGATGACAACAGTCGTTGCGACCTATCTGGCGGTGTTCGCAGAACCCAAATCCTTGCAAGGTTACCGGTCCTATATCACGGCTTTGCGGCACCTCCGGCTGCCAGGCATATTTGAGCACCAGCCGCACTGGATTACGTCGATCATCCTGGTCGTCCTGGTGCTGGTCGTGAACCTTGCGATCGGCAATTCACAAACGTTCGTTGTCCGCGGCAGTATACACTCTGAAATCGTTCCAATGTTCGGCATGGCGCCGCGCGGCGACATCCTGAAGCCTGTTCTCATCGTCGCGACGCTGTTCCTCGTTCGCGATTGCCTGCTGGTGTTGGCGCTCAATTTCGGCCGCAACCAACGCCGCGCCGACCTGGCGGCATTGGTCTATTTAGCTGTGCTTTATGTGATCGTGCCGTTGGTCTTGGACGGGTTCAATCTCGACCAGACAGTCTTGATGAGCTTCTTCCTGCCGCGCATCGACGGCGGCTTGATTGCGGCCGCTTGGCCGGTTGGCCTGCAAATCGCCGGACTGGCCGTTCTGATGGTCGCCCGCTGGCGCACGGTGCGCGAGCCAATGGCGCCCGTGGCCGCCTGACACCCGCGCAGTCGATCCTTCTTCGATGGTCAGCTCGGCCTCGCAGTCGCCCGCCATGTTGAATGGCGGGCCTGCCCTGCCGAAAGTCGGTAACGGAAAGTTGTGAGCCCCGGCGGACACGCCGCCCCTATGTACTTAGCCTACCGTGGCACCTAGATTGACCATGGTCAGGTGCAACCGGGGAGGAACGCGGCCTGCACGGCGGGCGATGCGTCAATGCGCCGCTCGACGTCGCGGCGCTTTCGCCTAAAATGAGAAATGTTTATACCGCGCCTTTAGGCTGCCTGCCGCAATCGGATTTCCTGAATTGTTCATAGGATACAACGCTGCCGGACCCGCTGTGGCGACACGTCGGAACCGATTTCATCGGGTTCGCGTCGCGCCGCTGCGAAGGCTTCGCCTTGCCGGGCTGTTCGCCGCCGCGCTTATCCTCGTTTGCCTTGTCGCGCCGGCGCACGCCGATTTCATGGAGGGATGGCGCGCCTACCAGCGCGGTGACTATGCGGCCGCGCTGGAACATTGGACCGTCTTGGCAAAAGCCGGCGACCCGGTCGCCCAGTACAATGTCGGTGTCATGTACGACGAGGGCACCGGGGTCGCCCCGGATGCCGACCAGGTCGTCCAATGGTGGACCCAGGCGGCCGATCAGGGCCACCAGATGGCGCAGCACAATCTGGCGCTACTGTATATCGAGCGCGGCGGCGAGGAAGATTTCTTCACGGCGGCATCCTTGCTCAAGCGCGCCGCAGCGGATGGCTTCGTGCGCTCGCAATACAGCCTCGCCAAGCTCTACGCCGCCGGGCTCGGGGTCGAAAAGGACGATACGCGCGCGCTCGCCCTGTTCCTGAAGGCTGGCAACGCGGGCTTCGTGAAGGCGCAGTACAATCTGGGAAAAATCTACCGCGACGGTATCGGGGTCGAGAGCGACCCGGTGGCGTCGGTGGACTGGTTCCAGAGGGCGGCCGACCAGGGTTACGCCAAGGCGCAGGAAAAGCTCGCGACGCGTTATGCGCGCGGCAGCGGTGTGGAGAGCGACGTCACCGAGGCGCTCAAATGGGCCATCCTGGCGACCCAACAAGGCAGAACGTCGGCCGAGGGAATTCTCGATGATCTGCGCCTAACCATGAGCGATCAGCAGATCGCCGAGGCGGAACGCCGCGCCACGGCGTTCCGCCCGCGGCCGGTAGCCGTTCGATGACATCAACGACAGGCAATGCGCCCGCAGGCGACGGGTTCAGCATTGAGGACATAAAGGAAAGGTAGCTATGGCAGATCCGATTACGGCTGACGCAGCCGGGGCCAACTTGGCGGAGGCGGTGCCGGTCGGCGCCGTCGAACAGTTATTTCGCTTCCTCGACGATGGCGGGCCGGTCCTCTATCTGCTGCTCGTCATCTCCGTCCTGGCGCTGACGCTGATCATCGCAAAGCTCATTCAGTTCTGGATGCTGCGGGTGCACGGGCACGGGTTTGTCGATCAGGTTCTCTATGCCTGGCATAGCGGGCGGCGCGGCGAGGCCGTGGACATGCTTGGGTCGCAACGCAACCCGGTCGCCCGCGTTCTCGAGGTCGCGCTCAACGGATCGGCGGGCGAGCCCCGCGGGGAAGATCTGCTCAAAGAGGAAATCACCCGGGTGGCGGGGCTCCAGCTCGACAATCTGCGGGTCGGGCTGCGGCCGCTCGCCCTGATCGCCAGTCTCAGCCCGTTGATCGGCCTGCTGGGCACGGTGATCGGCATGATCAACGCCTTTCAGGCGCTGCAGAGCGCCGGCAACAAGGTCGATCCCTCGATCCTGTCGGGCGGCATCTGGGTCGCGCTGCTGACCACGGCGGCGGGCTTGATCATCGCGATACCGGCGGCGGCGGCGCACAACTGGATGGAAGGCGTGGTCTATCGTGCGCAACGGGCGATGGAGGACGCCGTAACCCGGGTCTTCACCGGGCAAATCGTTCCGCCCGCAAGCGTCAGCGAACCCGCCGGTACCGGTGTGCAAGCGCCCCAGCCGGCGGAGTAAGCGGCGATGCAGTTCGGCGAGCCACGTCCGACCGGGCGATTGATCTCCTTGACGCCGCTGATCGACGTGGTGTTCATTCTGCTCGTCTTCTTCATGCTGGCATCGAGCTTTCTCGACTGGCGCACGGTCGATCTGACGGTTACCAGCGGGGCCGGCGCGGCCGCGTCGTCCCAGCGCGCTGTTGTGATCAGCCTGCAATCCGACGGATCCGTCGCCGTTGGTTCCGCGCCGGTGGCAAAACAGGCGCTGCGCTCGGTGATGGCCGAGAAGCTGGCGGAAAACACAGAGCAGCGCGTGGTGATCCAGTCCGATCCCGGTGTCCCGCTGCAGCGCGCCGTCGACACGCTGGATCTCGTCCGCACGATCGGCGCCACCAACGTGTCGCTGTCGCGCAAACGCTGATCCATGCAGATTCCAAGCCACCCCCCGCGAGACGAGCCCGATACGGTGCTGCCGCTGATCAACGTCGTCTTCCTGCTGTTGATCTTCTTCATCATGACCGGTGCGCTGCACGCGGTCGATTTTTTCAACGTCGATCCACCCAGCTCTGCCAGTGAAACCCAGGGCGAGCTCGACGATACCGTCATTCTGGTCAGCGGCGACGGGCGCATCGCGATCAACAACGAGCAGGTCGACGAAACCGATCTGCAGCTCACCGTTTCGGACAAACTGGTCGATAACGCCGGCGCTGCCTTCCGCATCAAGGCCGATGCCCGCGTCGATGCCGCCCGCGTGGTCGAGATCATGGAGCTGATCGAGGCGGTCGGCGTGCGCCGCGTCATGTTGTTGACCCTCGGGCCCGACGAATGATCCGCCTGCGCCAGCAGCACTGGACGTTCGCCTTCATTCTGGCGCTGGCGGCGCATATGGCGATCTTTATTTCGATGATCGACCGCCCGGGTCGCGCGCCGATCTATAAAGGTGGCGGCTCGTTCGAGCAGGAGGGTGAACAATCGCCCGCCGCCGCCGGCGTTTTCGTCCAGCTTGGCAAATCGGGGGAAAGCTCGGGCGAGGAACCCGGCGAGGCCGCGCTGGAGGAGCAGGCGCCAGAGCAAACGCCACGCCAGTCACTGGCCCAGGCCTTTGTCACTGGCGAGGACGAGCCCGGAACCGGCACCCCGGAGGCGGCGCCCGCCGAGACCCCGGAGCCGGCCAGCGAGCGTCTTCCCGATCAAACGGTGAGTGCGCCGGCCGAGGAGGTTGCTCCGGCGCCCGAGACAACCGAAATTGCGGAGGTGTCGGAGACGAATATTGCCGCCGCAGCGGTTCCCAGGTCCAAGCCGCTGCCGCCAAGTCCCTTGCCGGAGCTGGAAACATTGGGCCGGCGGTTAGGGGTGCAGGGTCCCGACGAGGCGGTCCAGCCGGCGCCGCAGGCCACAGCGCCCGCGGCCGACACCGCGCCGCAGGACGCCGCAAAAAGCAGCGCCGGCACGCCAGCCGGGGCGGAAACGGCGACCAGCGCGCTGGCTTTCGCGGACCCGGGCGGCGGGGTCGGCACCGCGTCGGGCAACCGGACCGGCGAAGTCCGCGAGCTCAACTACGAGGACCGGGTGATGCTGTGGCTCAAGCGGCATGGCTCCTATCCCTACGAAGCCGCGATGTGGCAGCTCGAAGGCACGGTGTTGCTCAAGTTCGCGATAAACCGGGAGGGCGAAATCCTCTATTACAATATCGTCAAGAAGTCGCGATGGCACCTGTTGAACGCGGCGGTCAGAAAGATGATGCAACGCTCCTCGCCGGTGCCGCCGATCCCGCCGGAAATTGAGACGGACCAAATTACCTTCACCATCCCGGTCCACTTCGAGCCTTATCGGCGCAAGTAACAGCTTGCAGGCTGGCCATGCAGCCTCGCGAACAGCGTTATCGGAGCGGGACGGTAAGGTCGCTGCCGCCGATAGTGGGCCCGGTTCGGGCGGTTCGCCCGCCGGGGTTCACGCCGACTTAGCCATGTTTGCTTAGCCGCAGATTTTGACGGATTTGGACCCGAGTACGGACGTCGATCGCACGGGGCGGCGACGGCCGGGGATGACCCAAAGCGGACATGGCCGTGCCCATCGGTGTATCGCAAACGCGCCTGTACCGTGTTGGTCATGTCGGCGTTCTTGTTAGTCGGCCAAGGGCATTGCCTACCCGATTTGACACTCGTCACCCCCTAACGGGCAAGGGGGCGTTAGGCCTTGAGACGATATCCGCTGCGCAGCAGGTGAACGGTCACCCATACCAACGCGGCATCGAATGCAAGAAGCCCGTAAAGGGTCAAAAACGGGTAGCCTTCTGACGTTCCGGTAAAGGCCGAGCGGAATGCATCGACCATGTAGAACACTGGGTTAGAGTAGCTGATTGATCGAAACGGCTCTTCGAGCGCGGCAACCGAATAGAATGTGCCGGCGAGCATTGTCAGTGGTGCAATCACAATAGCAGCAGACCCGGCCACGTGCTCCATCCGCGTTGCCATGATGCCGTTGATTAGGCCGAGAATTGCGAACGCGACGCTGGCAAGTAGCGCGACGCCGACCGCCAAGAACCAATTTTGGATGACGATATCGACAAACGGAGAAATTGCCGCAATCAGTACGAGAACGATGATAACCGCGCGCAACAGCGCCGCCGAGACATATCCGACCAACAGCTCGATTGGCGCCAGCGGCGCCATTAAAACGTCGACGATCGTGCCGCTAACTTTAGCAATCAACAGAGACGATGATGTATTGGCGAAAGAGTTCTGAAGCATCGCCATTAGGGCGAGTCCGGGGACAATAAACATCAAGTATGATGTGCCGTTGACGACAAGGTCCGCGCGGCCAAACGCGGCGGCAAAAATAGCGACGAACAACAAAATGCTAATTACGGGGCCCAGCAACGTCTGCAACCAGACGGTTTTGAACCGTAGCGTTTCCCGCAGACAAAGAGTGTAAGTCCCTCGGATGTTCATCGCTACGCGAAGTTAGTGGGCGTTGAAATTTATCCGCTTTCCTTCAGCTTCAGAATACGGCCTTTAGTTAATCAGGAGCTGTCGAGCGGCTGCTTTAGATTGTAAGTCGGTTATATGCGATCGCGATCAGCCATACCGCAATGCCCGGGATAAGGCTCCACAGCACAAGGCCACCGATAATTCCAGCCCCGTTCAGCGACCAGCGAAACGTCTCGAATTCTGCATGGACCATATAGCCGGTCAAGGTCAGCATCGGGCCCGGCATTATTGCGACAAGTGCGGTGCAAACGATCCATAGCACAGCGAAGACGATCACCGTGGCCAGGAACAATTTGTTAGCGTTGAGTGTCATCGTAATTCCTCCTTATTGGGTCTAAGTCGGTAATAAAGACGCCACTATTCACTTAACTTTCGCCGTCCGCGCGTCGCGTACGTAATCCTGTAGCTGACGCAGCGGCACGAGACCCCGGCTAACCTTTTCTCCAATTACAAAAGTCGGCGTGCCGTTTATGCCGAGGCTGCGGCTCAGATCCATCGACAGTGCGATGTGACGAGATACACTGCGATGGTTCATGTCGTTTAGCAGCCGGGCCATGTCCACACCGACGTTTTGTGCCGCGCGAAGCGTGGACTTTTCAGTTACACGGGGTTGTGCCATCAGGGCCCAGTGAAGCTCTTCATATTTCCCCTGACGGCGTGCCGCGAGCGCCGCACGCGCGGCAAACAATGAATCTCGACTCAGAATTGGCCATTCGCGATACACGAGCCGAATGCCCTTGTCTTCTTCGATCAACGTTTTCACGTCGTCGGCGATTCTTTTGCAGTACGGGCAGTTGTAGTCGAAGAACTCGACCACCGTGACATCGCCTTCAGGGTTGCCGAGAACCGGCGCGTTGGGATCACGCTCTAAATCGGCGCGGCGCTGGTTCAGCATATCGATAAAAGTTGTGGCAGGCGCTGGTGGAGCGATGCCCTCGACTGGGGAACTGAACTGCGATTTAGTTGGGTCGTCGCTGATCAACGTCAGCGGCCTGTTGCCCTCATAAACGCGATATAGGACCACTGCCGAGCCGACGAGGGTGACGACAAATAACGACAGCAGTATGAGCCTGCCGCGCCCAAGTCCGCGTTGCGCTGACCGCATCGAATGCGCCTCTTTATAAGCAGCGCCATTGATACACCTTCCAGTAACTGGAGGGTCAAGGTTGAGTCAGCGATGACCGCGCAAACTCACAACACACCCGCCTCATGTGCGAGCGACATTTAAATATTCCTGCGAGGAACTTTACCCAACTAGATCAAACAAACCGTCAAAGGCCGCTATTGCTCAATCATCTTGCGCAATTGCGCAGGGATTTGGTCTTCTTCGAGCAGTTTTTGCTCTTTTTCGTCATGAGCGAACGCAACCAAGTCAGCCAAATCTTGACCGCTGAGGCTAATCACCTCTCCGAGAAGGTCTTCTTGCATCTGGGCCATGGCGGGTGCGCCACGCCACATTCGCGCAGCGAACTCAAATGCGTTCATTGGCTGCGGCATATCAGCGGCATTGAGTGACGGTCCAATCTCGCCGCCAACATTGTTTACCGAATGGCACACCACGCAGCCGGTATTTACGAAAAGCTCGCGACCACGATGACTATCCATTGGCGGCAGTGCCAGTCCTATGTCAGACATCAAGGCCAATAGCCGCTGGCTATCCTCGTCTGACAGTTCCTCCATTGCCTCGAAGTCGTGCCCGTGATCATGACCACGATGCAGTTCTTTCATTTGCTCCAACATTTCTTTTTGATCCGCCGGACCGTGCGAGTGGCCAGCGTCGGCCAACACCGAACTGACCGCTGAGACGCCGGCCAATAAAAACCCTGCCGTGAGAACAGGAAGAACTTTGTGAAGCATTTTCATCGAACCCTCCAAAACACCCACACCTGCAGAAGATAGCGAGGAACAGCCTGCCGCCCTTTTAACGAGACCTCGCTGATATAGCGCAATTCTAAGGCTTACAGCTGCTGGAACCTCAATCAGTTGTGAGTGGTCGCGGTAAAACCAATCACCTATGTGTAAATGGTTTGCAAACAATCATCGGCTTAAATATAACCCCGTCGCAATCCGCCGGCCGACGCCGGTGTTTTTTTTGTGGTTCGTGCAAGGAGTTCCTATGCGTATTACGTCGTTGTTTTCCATTTTGGTAGTTGGTGTTGTTCTCGCTGCAACCCCTGCCTACTCAGCCAATCATCATGCTCATGCGCCGACGAAAGCGCATGCCGACCACCAAGAAGAGCCGGGTGGCGCGCATGGCGCATCCATTATTCCGCCTACGCCAAAGGGGCATTGGAGCGCCCCAGCTGCGGAGCGGAAGCGCGCAAATCCAATTGCGATGAGCCGCGAAGGCTTGTTGGAAGCGAGCGAATTATTCCGTGAAAATTGCGCCGCTTGCCACGGCGCCGAAGGACACGGCAACGGCCCGCTCGCCAAAGATCTCGAGCATGAACCAGCGAACCTTTTCGCCATGGCGCCGAGTCATTCTGATGGTGACTTACGCTGGAAAATCGCCAAGGGCCGAGGCGAAATGCCGGGTTGGGAAGGAGTGTTCAGCGAGGAGCAGATTTGGATGCTTGTTCACTATATGAAATCGCTGCCCGCCTACCACTTCGCAAAAAGGTCTGACGAGCAATAACGACAGCCTCGGCTAAACCGAGCCGTCAGCAGGTGCTGCAAACTATGACCGCTGTCACTCCGAAAGCAGCCATGCTTTCCGCCATGTCCAATATCGGGGGTACCACTGCGGTC
>CAJICQ010000087.1_pt1 | contig 10014 bp, 12 predicted proteins | sample 9199721 | NCBI WGS metagenome assembly CAJICQ01 (sample SAMEA7708344, study PRJEB35096) | sediment metagenome | biome: marine neritic benthic zone biome [ENVO:01000025]; feature: sediment [ENVO:00002007]; material: shallow marine sediment [ENVO:03000034] sea grass bed [ENVO_01000059] ...
ATCAATCAGGAAAATACCGGCCAGTTCGAACGCACCCTGATCATCGCCGATGAAGGCGCCTACGTCAGTTATCTGGAGGGCTGCACCGCGCCGATGCGCGACGAACACCAGTTGCATGCCGCCGTGGTCGAACTGATCACCCACGACGATGCCGAGATCAAGTATTCGACGGTGCAGAACTGGTACCCCGGCGACGAGGAAGGCCGCGGCGGGATCTATAATTTCGTCACCAAGCGGGGCGCGTGCCGCGGCCGCAATTCGAAGATTTCCTGGACCCAGGTGGAAACCGGCTCGGCGATCACCTGGAAATATCCCAGTTGTATCCTGCAGGGCGACAATTCGGTCGGCGAATTCTATTCGGTCGCCATCACCAACAATGCCCAGCAGGCCGACACCGGCACCAAGATGATCCATATCGGCAAGAACACCAGTTCGCGGATCATCTCGAAGGGCATCTCCGCCGGCCGCGCCGACCAGACCTACCGAGGGCTGGTGCGCATGCAGCGCGGCGCCCATGGCGCGCGCAACTATACCCAGTGCGACAGTTTGCTGATCGGCGACCAGTGCGGCGCCCACACGGTGCCCTATATCGAGAGCCAGAACCCGACGGCGCAGGTCGAGCATGAAGCGACGACTAGCCGGATCAGCGACGACCAATTGTTTTATTGCCGCCAGCGCGGGCTGACCGACGAGGAAGCGGTGTCGCTGATCGTCAATGGGTTCTGCCGCGAGGTCTTGCAGACCCTGCCGATGGAGTTCGCGGTCGAGGCGCAGAAATTGGTCGGCATCAGCCTCGAAGGCAGTGTCGGCTAACCCGGCACGAGAATTAGGACTAAGTAAAATGGCGTTATTGGAAATCCGCAACCTGCACGCGACGGTCGACAACAAGCCGATCATCAACGGCGTAAATTTGACGATCGATGCCGGCGAAGTGCACGCGATCATGGGACCCAACGGCTCGGGCAAAAGCACGTTGTCCTACGTCCTGTCGGGCCGCGACGGTTACGACGTGACCGAGGGCGAAGTGATTTATGACGGCCGCGACCTGTTGGCGATGGAAGCCGACGAGCGGGCGCGCGAAGGCGTCTTTCTGGCCTTTCAGTATCCCGTCGAAATTCCGGGCGTAGCCGGTCTAACGTTTCTCAAGACCGCCGCCAACGCGCTGCGCAGCCATCGCGGCGAGAGCGAACTCGACGCTATGGACTTTCTCAAGTTCGTTCGCGGCAAGGCCGAGGCGCTCGATATCAGCGACGAGATGCTGAAGCGCGCGGTCAACGAGGGTTTTTCCGGCGGCGAGAAGAAACGAATGGAAATCCTGCAGATGGCGGTTCTGGAACCCAAGTTGGCGATCCTCGACGAGACCGATTCCGGGCTCGATATCGACGCCTTGAAGGTCGTCTCCGACGGCGTGAACGCCCTGCGCGGGCCCGAGCGTGGCATGCTGCTGATCACCCATTACCAGCGCCTGCTCGACTACATCGTGCCCGACCGGGTGCATGTGTTGGCGCACGGGCGCATTGTCAAAAGCGGCGATAAGAGCCTGGCGCTCGAGCTCGAGGCCAAGGGTTATGGCGAATTTCTCGAAGCGGCAGCCTGAGGGGAGTTAAGACGTTGCCCGACGGTAGTGGTCATATGCAGCCTTTTCTCGATCAGGCGTTAGCTGACGCCAACGATGCGGTCGGCGCAAAAGTAAGCTGGCTGGCCGATCTGCGTGGACGCGGCGCGGCGCTCTATGGCGACCGTGGTCTGCCCGGCCGGCGCGACGAATATTGGCGCTACACCAGCCTCAACGAGCTGAGCAAGAACGAGTTCAAACTTGCCAATGGTACACCGGCGGCGGATGTGCCGCCGTTGCCGCACCGTGCGGTGGCCGAGTTGGCGAGCTATCGCATCGTCTTCGTCAACGGCCGCCTGCGGCCCGATCTATGCGTCCTCGACGACATGCCCGATGGCGTCTTGGTGGCCGGTCTCGGCGATATGATCGCCGCCGCGCCCGACCGCTTGCAGCCGGTCTTGGGCCGGAACGTGGACTTGGCCGACATGCCGTTGGCCGCGCTCAATACGGCGTTCATGCACGATGGCATGGTGCTGTTCGTCGATGGCGGGGTGAGCGTCGACAAACCGGTCCACTTGGTCTCGATCGCGGCGCCGAGCGGCACAGCGATGATGCTGCAGCCGCGCCATCTGATCGTGCTCGGCGACGGCGCCAAGGCGACCTTGATCGAGAGCCACATCGGCGCGACCGAGAGCCCGTATTTCAACAACCTGGTCAGCGAGCTTTCCCTCGGCGAGCGCGCCGAACTCAATCACTACATCTTCCAGGAGGAGGGTCCGGCGGCGGTCCACATTGCGGCGACGGCATTGGATTTAGCGGCTTGGGCGAGTTACGCCGGGTTCGTGCTGCAAAGCGGCAGCGCGGTCGGCCGCAGCGAAACCCGCGCCATCCTCAACGGTTCCGGCGCCGATTGCCGGCTCGATGGGATTTACCTGGGCTCCGGCAGCCAGGTATTGGACAACACGACCTACGTCGAGCATGTGGCCGCCGGGTGCCGTTCGCGCCAGGTCTACAAGGGCGTTCTAGACGGGCGCGCGCGCGGCGTCTTTCAAGGCAAGATCCATGTGCGGCCCGGCGCGCAACAGACCGACGGGCACCAGCTGAGCCGGGCCCTGTTGTTATCGCCGCGGGCCGAGATCGATACAAGGCCGGAATTGGAAATCTACGCCGACGACGTCAAGTGCAGCCACGGCGCCACCGCGGGCGAGCTTGACGCCGACGCATTGTTCTACCTGATGAGCCGCGGCATTCCGCCCGACGCCGCGCGGCGCATGTTGATCGAGGCCTTCGTTGGCGAGGCCCTGTCGGAAATTCGGCTCAGTCAGGTGGCGGAGGATTTCTCAGCCCACGTGCGCAACTGGTTGAACGCGAATATCAACCAGCCGGCGGCGGCATAGAGGTTAGCGGTAATGACGTCAGCTCCCGAAATCGACGTAAACGTCGAGCCCTTCGATGTCGACAAGGTCCGCGGCAATTTTCCCATCCTGTCGCGCACCATGCGCGGCAAACCGTTGGTGTTTTTGGATAGCGCCGCCTCGGCGCAGAAACCGCGCCAGGTCATCGACACGGTGCGCGACGTCTACGAGCGCGAATACGCCAACGTTCACCGCGGCCTCTACGAGATCAGCGAGGCGGTGACGGCACGTTACGAGGGGGTGCGCGAAACCATCCGCCGTTTTATCAATGCCGGCCATACCCACGAGATCATCTTCACCCGCAACGCGACGGAATCGATCAATCTGGTCGCCGCGAGCTACGGCCGCACCTTCCTGGAGGAAGGCGACGAAATCATCATCAGCGAACTTGAGCACCACTCCAACATCGTGCCGTGGCAAATGCTGCGCGACGACAAGGGGATCGTGCTGCGGGTCGCGCCGATCAGCGATGACGGCGAGCTGCTGATGCCCGAGTTCGAGAAGTTATTGGGACCGCGCACCAAATTGGTCGCGTTGGCCCATATGTCGAACGTGTTGGGCACGGTTTTGCCGGCCGCCGAAATCACCCGCCTGGCCCATGCCGCCGGCGCCAAGGTATTGCTCGACGGCTGCCAGTCGGTGACCCATTTGCCCGTCGACGTGCGGGCCCTCGGCTGCGACTTCTACGTGTTCTCGGGCCATAAACTGTACGGACCGTCGGGCATCGGCGTTTTGTACGCGCGCGAAGAGCTGCTCGACGCCATGCCGCCCTATATGGGCGGCGGCGACATGATCGCCTCGGTGACCTTCGAAAAGTCGACCTGGGCGAAGTTGCCCCATAAGTTCGAGGCCGGCACCCCGGCGATTGCCCAGGCGATCGGCCTGGGCGCGGCCATCGACTATGTAAGTTCGCTTGGCCTGGAACAGATCGGCGCCCACGAGCACGATGTTTTGAATTACGGCACCCAGCAATTGTCGAGTATCGACGGGCTGCGCCTTATCGGAACGGCACCGGCAAAGGCGAGCGTCTTGTCGTTTACGCTCGACATCGCCCATCCGCACGATATCGCGACGGTGATCGACCAAGCCGGCGTAGCCGTGCGGGCCGGCCACCATTGCGCGCAACCGCTGATGGCGCGACTCGATATTCCGGCGACGGTGCGCGCGTCGATCGGCATGTACAACACCCGCGCCGACATCGATGTACTGGTCGGCGCGCTGGGCGAGGTGGCGGAGATTTTTGGCTGATGAACGATCTGCGCGAACTCTATCAAGAGGTCATTCTCGACCACGGCAAGCATCCGCGAAACTTCCGCACCCCCGACGATGCGACGGCCGAGGCGCACGGCAACAATCCCCTGTGCGGCGATCAACTGACGGTCTACCTCAAACTCGACGCCGACGGGCTGGTCGAGGATGCCGCCTTTATCGGCCGGGGATGCGCGATCTCGGTCGCGTCCGCGTCGATGATGACCGAACTGGTCAAAGGTAAATCGGAGGCCGAGGCGCGGGCCCTGTTCGACGCCTTTCACCGGATGTGCACCGGCGAAGGCGATGGCGGCGATGCGGACGACGAACTCGACAAATTGAAGGTTCTGTCGGGCGTGCGCGATTATCCGACCCGGGTCAAGTGCGCCACCTTGCCTTGGCACACCATGGTTGCCGCCCTTGCCGGCGACGACGAAGTGACGACGGAGTAGGTGAAGACGATGGGCGACGACGGTCCCGGCCTGGCTGATTTCATGCCGTTTGCGACGACGCCGGGCGAGCCCGTGGTGGCGCGCGCCGGATCGCCGCTGCCTGAGCGCGCCGCGGTGGCCGATAAGGATGCCGTGATCGCTGCCCTGCGCACCGTTTTCGACCCGGAAATCCCGGTAAATATCTACGATTTGGGTCTTATTTACGATCTCGAGATATATTCCGACGGGTCTGTGCGGATCGAGATGACGTTGACCGCGCCGGCCTGCCCGGTGGCCGGCGAAATGCCGGTGTGGGTCGCCGAAGCGGTCGCCGGCATCGACGGCATTGGCGAAGTCGAGGTTCATCTGGTGTGGGAGCCGCAGTGGACGCCCGATCGCATGACCGACGAGGCCAAGCTGGCGCTCGATATGTTTTAAACTATATTAGGTAAAGCTGAGAAACCGACGGAGCGAGAATGACGGCCCCGATCATCACCATGACAGACGCCGCTGTAGAGCGCGCCAAAGCGATTATGGCGCGCGCCGAGGATGGCGTGACTGGACTGCGCGTCGGCATCAACACGCGCGGGTGTTCCGGTCTGTCCTACGTCGTCGAATACGCGACCGAGCAGCGTCAGTTCGAAGAGGTCATCGACCAGGACGGCGTGCGCATCTTCATCGATCCGGCGGCAACGATGTTCCTGATCGGCTCGGAGATGGATTACCAGGAAGGTCAGTTTCAAACCGGATTTACCTTCAATAACCCGAATGCAAAGGGTACCTGCGGTTGCGGGGAATCGTTTCACGTCTGACGCGCTTGCTTCTGGCGGGCGGACGCGTTGGTAAGATGAGGGTGTCCCGCGATGCCGCGCATGGTCTTCGTTGAACCCGACGGTACGCGGCGCGAGGTCGATGCGCCGCTGGGCCATTCCTTGCTGCAGATCGCCTGGGACAACAATATCGATATCGAGGGTGCGTGTGAGGGCGCAATGGCGTGCTCGACCTGCCATGTGATCGTCGCGCCGGAATGGTACGGGCGCCTGGACGAGCCCAGCGAGGATGAAGAAGACATGCTCGACCTGGCCTTCGGCTTGACCCCGACATCGCGCCTGGGGTGTCAGATCATTATCACCGAAGCGCTCGACGGCCTGACCGTCAACCTGCCGTCGCAGACCCGCAACATGTTGCTGGAGTAGACCGTGGTGCCGGCGTCGCTCAGTCACTATCTCCCCGACTATCAACTTTATCCGAAGTTGCGGGACGCAATGCCCGATCTTTGGCAGGCCTATGTGGCGCACCCCTTCGTCGCGCAGTTGGCGGCCGGCACCTTGCCGGAGGCCAGCTTCCGCCACTATCTGGGCCAGGACTATTTGTTCCTGATCCAGTTCGCGCGAGCCTATGCCCTGGCGGCGTACAAGGCCGACACGTTGGCCGGCATTCGCGCTGCCGCCGCCGGTATGTCGGAGATCATCGATACCGAATTTCGTCTCCATGTGGATTACTGCGCCAGCTGGGGGCTCGACGAAGACGACATGGAAGCGTTGCCCGAGGCCTCTGCGACGATGGCCTACACCCGCTACGTCTTGGAGAAGGGACTACAGGGCGACCTCCTCGATCTCTACGTGGCGCTGGCGCCGTGTGTCATCGGTTATGGCGAAATCGGCGCCCGCCTCAAGGGCGATCCCGATACCAAACACGAGGGCAATCCCTACGCTTCTTGGATCGCTATGTATGCCGGCGACGAATACCAGGCGGTTGCCCGCGCCCATGCCGAAGCACTCGACCGCCTCTGGCAGGAACGCGCCGGCGGCGCGCGGTTGCGCCAACTCGCCGCGACATTCGCCCAAGCAACCCAGCTCGAAGTGGATTTCTGGCAAATGGGCCTCGACGCCGCTGAAGCGGAAACCGCTGAGGCCGCCGAAGAATAGGCGATCGTTATCGCGTAAGCGGCGGACCGAGCTCGGTCACGTCGACGGTAATGTGCTCGTTGACGCTGCGCACGCGGCCGTCGTCCCACAGCACCGGTATGGCATCGGCACCTTTTGTCACGTTGTAGCGGTCTTCGGCGAGCCCGGTGCGCGCCATGCCGGCTTGCGCCTGCGCCAGCAGCTCATCCCCGGTATAGGGATTGCCGCGGCTAAATGTGATTTGGGCGCCGTGGACGGTGACGACAACTCCCCACTCGTCGCTATCCGCGAGTGCCTTGCCAATGCGGCGAACCACGTTTTCTACCGCGCGCGCGGCCGCTGTCGGGCGGCTGATCTTAAGATCGCCGCTGACCGCGAGACGGAACCTGAATGGTCCGGTCATTAAACCGGGATCGAACCGGAATTCCCGTTTAAGCGAATCTGCTGCAGCCGGCGTGAGCGCAGACACGTCGGTCTTGGCTGTTTCGGCAATTCCGTCGAAACAGGCGAGGCGCTCTCCGTCGTCGGCGATCGCCGCGCAGCGGGCGATGTTGTCGCGCAGGCCCGCATGGCCGGGCGTTCCGGTGATTGCCAAGACCAGGATTGCGCCCGTTACGGCGGCGGAAACACGCATGAACTCTCCCAAAACACGCATTTTCTTGTTGTTGGCTAAAATGATGCTCTTTCGGGCCCGCCGGTTCAAGACTTGACCTTAAAGAGCAGTGTCCAACCAGATTGAACCATTCTGGCGGCGCGGATTTGTGTCAAGGCCAAGAGTTTCGGCGAAGCGCATAGCCGAAGCTACGCGCGAGCCGAAACCCGCCGGTATTGGCGCAAATCCGCCCGCCCCTAATGGGTTGGCGATCGTCGGGCAGCCACTTTGTCAGACGGCTTGCCCGATGTCCCCGCATCGCGCTGCGCCGTCTTCCGCGTGGACTACCGCCCCGATCGCCAACAGAATTGATTCAATCTGGTCGGACACTGCTCTGATTGAAGACAACTTGTCGCTATTTGCCGCGGGCCGTTGTGCGCCTATATTGCCGCCCATGATCGAGCATCTGAACAGCCTGGGCATTGCCAAGTTGCCGCAAGATACCCGCGTTGTCGTCGCCATGTCGGGCGGCGTCGACAGCTCGGTGACGGCTGCGCTGTTGCGCGACCAGGGCTACGATGTCGTCGGTATCTCGCTGCAGCTTTATAACCACGGCGTCGCTGCCGGCAAGACCCGCGCGTGCTGCGCCGGCCAGGATATCTACGACGCCGGCCGGGTCGCCGACCTTCTCAACATTCCCCATTACGTCCTCGACTACGAGGCGCGGTTCCGCGCCGATGTCATCGATGCCTTTGCCGATGCCTATGCGCGCGGCGAAACGCCGATCCCGTGCGTTGCCTGCAACCAGACGGTGAAGTTCCGCGATCTGGTCGCGACCGCCCGGGAGATCGATGCCGATGTGCTGGCGACCGGCCATTACATCCGCCGCGTCGATGGCGCCGATGGCGTGGAGCTCCATCGCGCCGCCGATCCGACGCGCGACCAAAGCTATTTTCTGTTTGCGACGACGCGCGAGCAGATGAATTTCCTGCGATTTCCGCTGGGCGAGCTGCCGAAGGATGCAGTGCGCGCTCTGGCGCGGCGCTATGACCTGGCCACCGCCGACAAGCCGGACAGCCAGGACATTTGCTTCGTGCCCGACGGCAAGTACGCCAACATCGTCGAGCGGCTGCGGCCCGAAGCGGGCGAGGCGGGCGATATCGTCGATCTCAATGGTGCCGTTCTCGGCCGCCACAAGGGGATTATCCACTACACGATCGGCCAGCGCCGCGGCCTCGGCATCGGCGGTCGCGAGGGTGCCAGCGGCGATCACGCGGTGCTCTACGTGGTGCGCCTCGAGGCCGATACCAATCGGGTTGTGGTCGGTCCGCGCGCGGCGCTGGCGGTAACCCGGGTGCCGGTCAGCGGCATCAATTGGCTGGGCGAAGGCGCCAACCCGCCGCCCGGCGGCATCGACATAACGGTCAAACTGCGTTCGACCCAAGCGCCCCAGCCGGCGCGGCTGTATGGCCGGCCCAACGGCGCCGGCCTGGTGGAACTGGCCGCGCCTGAATTCGGCATCGCGCCGGGCCAGGCCGCGGTATTCTACGATGATACGCGGCTGCTCGGCGGCGGCTGGATCGAGCGTGCGGAACCGGCGGAGGTGGCGGCATGAGCACTTATATTCTGGTCCACGGCGCCTATCATGGCGCCTGGTGCTACGCCAAGGTGGTGCCTTTGCTCGAAGCCGCCGGCCACGCCGCGGTCGCCGTCGACCTGCCCGGACATGGCGACAATCCAGTGCCGCGTGAGGAGATTACGCTGGCCGCCTATGTCGATCACGTCTGCCGGATTATCGACGCCCAGACCGAGCCGGTTATCCTGGTCGGCCACAGTCTGGGCGGCATGACCATCAGCCAGGTCGCCGAAGAGCGGCCGGATAAAATCAAGGCGTTGGTGTTTTTGACCGCGATGATGCCGAAGGACGGCGAATCGCGCGCCGATGTCTCGGCGCGGGTTGACGAAAATTCGACGGTGGCGGCGGCGCGGGTGCCGACCGACGATGGTCTGGCGTCGACGGTCCGCGACGATATGATCGTGCCGCTGTTCTACGCCGATTGCAGCGACGAAGATATTGCGACAGCAAAGGCGAATCTGGTGCCGCAGGCGGTGGAACTGATCACAGCCAAAGTGCACTTGACCGACGAACGCTACGGCACCGTGCCGCGCGTGTTCATCGAGTGTCTGCAAGACGGCGCCATTCCCATTGAGGTACAGCGTCAGATGGTTGCCGAGGTGCCCTGCGAGACGGTGCTGACCCTGGATACATCGCACTCGCCGTTTTTTTCGGCACCGGAAGAGCTGGTGGAACATCTGTTGTCGCTGTGAGGCGGGTTTCCCTGCCCACGCGCGGCCAAATTTCGTAATCTGTTCCCCAGAGCTGGTTTGCAATGGCGCCGGCGATAAAAACCAATAGCCAGGAGGAGACCCATCATGCTGACCACCCGCAATCCCTCGACCGTCGCGCCGCCCGCCGGCATGTACAGCCATTCGGTCGAAATTCCCGCCAACGCCCGCTGGCTGGTGACCGCCGGCCAGGTCGGCACCGCTCCCGATGGTTCTGTTCCCGAAGGCTTCGAAGCGCAACACGACCAGATCTGGCAGAACACCATTGCTATCCTCAACGATGCCGGCTTCGGCGTCGAAGACATCGTGCGCATCAACGTCTTTTCGACCGATCCCGCCGGACTGCAGCACGTTATGGCGCACCGGAAGAAGTACTTGAACCCGGACCACACACCGGCCTCGACTTGGCTGGTCATCAGCCAGCTTGCCAATCCCCAATGGGTCGTCGAAATGGAGACCATCGCCGCCAAGGCGGACTAGTGTCCGGGTCGGAGGGACCCGCTTGAAATGCCTGCGCAGG
>CAJICQ010000036.1_pt1 | contig 9975 bp, 10 predicted proteins | sample 9199721 | NCBI WGS metagenome assembly CAJICQ01 (sample SAMEA7708344, study PRJEB35096) | sediment metagenome | biome: marine neritic benthic zone biome [ENVO:01000025]; feature: sediment [ENVO:00002007]; material: shallow marine sediment [ENVO:03000034] sea grass bed [ENVO_01000059] ...
CCCGAAGGCCGGGTCATGTACAAAGGGTCCGCGCACATCGACGGGGTGCCGGGGACGGCAAGTCCGGTGGAAATCGCCTTTCAGGATACCGCGGGCAGCACCTGCGGCGCGCTTCTGCCGACCGGCAATAGCGTCGACGAGATCGACGGGAACGAAGTGACTTTGATCGACAACGGCATGCCTTGCGTGATCATGCGCGCCCATGACCTTGGCATTACCGGGCGCGAAACGCGCGAAGAGCTGGAGGCCAACGAAGAGTTGCGCGCGCGCCTCGAATCGATCCGCCTCAAAGCCGGCCCGATGATGAACCTCGGCGATGTCGCGGCCAAGACCGTGCCGAAAATGACGATGCTCAGTGCGCCATCGAATGGTGGTGTTGTTTCGACCCGAACCTTCATTCCCCATCGCTGTCATGCGTCGATCGGTGTTCTCGGGGCGGTCAGCGTTGCCACCGCCTGCCTGACCGAGGGCGCGGTCGGATCGGAACTGGCCGTGATCCCGGAAGGATCGCGAAAAATAATGCCGATTGAACATCCGATCGGCGCGACGGCGATCGTGGCGCAGACCGATGACACGGGCACCGTCACCAGCGCCGCGATCCTGCGTACGGCGCGAAAATTGTTCGATGGCGTCGTGTTCGCGTGACCAATTGAAGGAGAGATTAAAAATGGCACGAGATTTTGTAGATATCGACGCAATCAACAGCGATGAGGTTCAGTCCTTAGTGCAGAAGAAGCCGCCTGCCGATCTGCCGTTCAACATCACCAAAATCGGCCACATCGTGCTCAGGGTAACCGACGTCGAACGGTCTGCCGAGTTCTATACGAAGGTGCTCGGCTTCCGCGTTTCCGATGTCTATCCGGACAGCATGATGCCGGGCAAGATGGTCTTCCTGCGGTGCAACCAAGACCACCACGGGGTCGCCTTGGTCGGCGGCGCGCCGGGCGAAACGCAGCGGCACGAGTTGCATCATCTTGCCTTCGAAGTCGACACCCTCGACGAAGTCTTGCGCGCCCGCGAACATCTGAAGCGCAACGACGTCAATATCGTGTTCGAAGGTCGCCGCCGGGCCGGCGTCCAGATCGCCGTCGAGTTTCTCGACCCCGACGGACATATTCTGGAGATCTATTGGGGACTCGACAGAATAAAGGGCGACGACAAGGCGCGTCCGCCCGAGGAGTGGGTCGCTGCCATGACCCTCGAGGAGGCGATCGACAATCCGCCGAGGGGGCAGGACACGCGCCTGGCCGATCCCGGCTTGCGACAATCGTGAAACCGGCGATGACGCGGTTCGCTTTCATCGGCTTTGGCGAGGCCGGCGGGCTAATTGCCGAGGGCCTGAAACAGAACGGGGCAGTGCTTTGCGCGGCCTTCGATCTACTGTCCGACGATCCGGCGTTGGCGCAAAAGGCGCGCCGATTGGGTATTGCTCTGGCCCGCTCCAATGAGGAAGCGGTCGCCGGCGCCGAGATTGTGTTGTCCGCGGTGACCTGTGATGCGCTCGTTACCGCGGCGCAGCAGACAGCGCCTTTTCTGCAGCCCGGGCATGTCTATCTCGACATCAATTCCGCATCGCCCAAGGCGAAACGCGAAGCGGCTGAAATCGTCGAAGATGCCGGCGCGTCCTATATCGACGTCGCGGTGATGGATCTGGTGCCGCCCCATGGACACAAGGTGCCGATGTTGCTGGCCGGCCGGGCAGCGGAAGACACCACCGCGCGTCTACGCAACCACGGAATGGATGTGACAGCGATCGGCGAGGAAGTCGGGCAGGCCGCGGCGGTCAAGATGGCGCGTAGCGTCTTCATGAAGGGCTTTGCCGCGATTCTGCTCGAATCTCTCATGGCCGCTGGCACAATCGGGGCCGGCCGTGCCGTACTCGACAGTCTGCAGATAACCTATCCCGGGATCGACTGGCACAGTCATGCCGGTCGCGCTTTGGATCGCCTCTCGCGGCACGCCAAACGCCAGTCGAAGGAAATGCACGAGGTCGCCGAGACTCTGGAAGAGCTCGGCGTCGAGCCGATTACCGCGCTCGCCACGGCGCGGCGTTTAGCCGGGCTCGCCGATCTGGATCGGGCCGAGCAGGAGAATTTGTTGGCCAGCCTGCTTTAGCCACTCGCGTCAACGCCGCGCGGGAAGTCTCAACGGATAACGACAACGAGCTGCCGCCGATCGCAGCCACAAAGTTGCTTCCGATAGGGGCGCATGCATGTCCGAAAAGGGTAGGCGCTCGCGCGCTAGATAACCGCCAGGCGTTCGCTCGCCTTGTTGCCGGGCAACAGCAGCCGTTCCTCGCGGAACGTCGCTTTCAGCGCCTTGACGTCGATACCCAGTTCTTTTCGGATATCGCCGATATCGAGGTCCATCGCCCGGTCGAAATCGAACTGGTGTATGTGGCGCACTTCCGACCGGTTGCCGAGCGCGAAGGCCAGATCGAAGGCGATCAAATCGTTGTCGGTCATCCGGTAGGGCGGTTTGTAGAGCAGCTTGGCGGCGAGCCGGAACAGCTGCACCTGCTCTTCGTTGATATGCTCCTTGGTGGTGCCCATAGTGTAGCCGATGACGAACGCCTCGTCCTGATTGAGCAGGCCGCGGCCCAGCAGAATATGGATGCAATCATGATGGTGCAGCCGCACCGCGCCGGGCAGCGCGTAGGGCGAGGCGGGATTTTCCAGCAGGCGCACCATCTGGTCGATTTCGTCGGGACCGGCGCCCGGTAGCGTGTCGAAGACGGCGCGCAGGGTCAGCTCGTTATTGTCGAGCCCCGGGTTCCATTCGCGCCAATTATCGGTTTCGATGTTGGACGTCGCGGGCTTGGTCTGAACGTTCATGTCCGTCATGTGGGCTTTCTTATCGCATGCACAATAAAAATTCCCCGATCGGCCAGGCTCCGGCAAAAACTGCTAACACCCTTATAACCCATAACGAATTCAAGGAGCTGTGATGAGTATCACACGTCACAATCCCGCTAGCGTAGCACCGCCCGCCAATCTTTACAGCCAGGTTGTTGAAGTGCCGCCCGGCGCCCGCTGGCTTTATCTCGCCGGCCAGGTTGGGGTTAAGCCCGACGGCTCGCTGACCGAAGGCTTTGAAGAGCAGCACCGGCAGACCTGGCGCAACGTCATCGCCATCCTGAACGAACGCGGCATGGGCGTGGAAGACATTGTCAAAGTCGTCGTCTACGCCCGCAACGAAGAAGACGTTCAGTATCTTCGTGAGGGCCGTGCCGAGTTCGTCGGCGACCTGCATCCCGCCTCGACATGGTGTGTCACTGGTCTGGCGCGGGCGGAATGGGTGGTCGAAATGGATGTGGTCGCCGCCAAGGTCGATTGAGCGGCGTACAGCACCTGTCGGCAAGCAGCGCCTGCCGTGCCATATTTGCCGGCGGTGGCGGTGTGGAATCAGCATTGCCGCCACCGCGCAACGATAAAGACGCACAGGAGGAGAACCATGCTTACCGCACACAATCCCGACACCATTGCCCCGGCAGTTGCCCATTACAGCCAGGGTATCGAAGTGCCGGCCGGCGCCCGCACCTTGCACATCGCCGGCGTCGTCGGCATTACACCTGAAGGTACGATGCCGATCGGCTTCGAGGCCCAGCATCGCCGCATTTGGCTGAACGTCATCGAGATCCTCAAATCGGCCGACATGGGCGTCGAGGACCTGGTGCGGCTCAACGTGTTCTCGCTCGACCCCTCCGATGTCTTCATGGTCAGCTCGGGCCGCCAGGAATTTCTCGGCGACCACAAGCCGGTTTCAACCTATCTTGCCGTGGTAGGGCTAGCGCGGCCCGAGTTCCTGGTCGAGATGGACGCGGTCGCCTGCAAGGTCGACTAGACGGCAATATCCCAGGGCTTCAGGTCTCGCCGCGCCGGTTGATCGGCGTCAATGAGGTGGAACGGCGCGCCATGCTTCCTACATAACCAACGCAGTTTCAGTTCAATCTGCGGGGAAGTTATGGCTGACGATCCATACAAGGTGCTCGGCGTCGCGCGCGAGGCTTCGGACGACGAGATCCGCAAAGCCTACCGCAAGCTCGCCAAGGCGTACCATCCCGACCTGCATCCGGGCGATAGTGCGGCCGAGGAGCGCTTCAAGGCGGTCGCGGCGGCCTACGATCTGCTCGGCGATGCCGACAAGCGGGCGCGCTTCGACCGCGGCGAGATCGACGCCAGCGGCCAGGAGCGCCCGGAGCAGCAGTATTACCGCCACTACGCCGACGCCGGGACCGGGCATCCCTACCATTCGACCGAGGGGTTCGCCGATTTCGCCGACATCGGCGACGTGTTCGCCGATCTGTTCGGCCACGCCCGCCAGGCCGGCGCCGGCGGCCGGGGTGGCACCGTGCGCATGCGCGGCGGCGATGCCCGCTACAGCTTCGAGGTCGATTTTCTCGATGCGGTGAACGGCGCCAAGCGGCGGATCAGCCTGCCCGACGGCGGCGCCCTCGACCTGACCATCCCCGCCGGCGTGCGCGATGGTCAAGTATTACGCCTCAAGGGCAAGGGCCTGCCCGGCGTCGGCGGTGGGCCGCCGGGCGACGCCCTGGTCGAGGTGCAAGTGCGGCCCCACAAGCTGTACCGCCGCGAGGGCGACGACATTCATATCGAGCTGCCGATAACCCCGGCCGAAGCGGTGCGCGGCGCCAAGATCGGCGCGCCGACGACCAGCGGGACCGTCACCATGACCGTTCCCAAGGGCGCCAACAGCGGCACCCGCCTGCGCCTCAAGGGAAAGGGCGTCGCCGGCAAGGCGGGCAAGCGCGGCGACCAATACGTCACGCTCAATATCGTCCTGCCCGACCAGACGGACGATGAACTGGCGGCGTTGCTCGAACGCTGGGAGAGCGAACACCCCTATAACCCCCGTGCCGGAATGGGAGGCTAGGCGATGCGAGAAATAGACGTCGTGCGGGCGGTCAGCGGATTGAAGCGCGCCGAATTGCGCCGCTGGGTCGCTGCCGGTTGGGTGGCGCCGCAGCGCCAAGAAGGCGAAGTGCGCTATCGCGAAATCGATGTGGCGCGGCTGCAACTAATCGTGCAGATCCGCCGTGATATGCGCATCGCCGAAGAGGGCATGCCGCTGGTTCTGTCGCTGGTCGATCAGGTGTATGGTTTGCGTAACGAACTGCGGCAGCTTGCCGAAGCGATCGAGGCGCAACCGGAACCGGTCCGCCAAGCGATCACGGAGCACCGCCGCCGCAGCAAATAACGCTATTCAATTGGCGAAGGGGAGACTATGCACAAGGTGGGCCGTTTCGATCCGGCGGCGCTGGCGCCGCATCCAATTTACGAGGGCCATGCGGAAGGGCTCGCCTGGGCGCCGTTCATCGAGCACGCCGACGATACCGTCCATGCCGCCTATGGGGCGATGGAGCTGGCCAGCGACGGCGAGACCGAGCTGATCAGTCACGCGTTTGAAAAGGCGCTGTTCGTCACCGGCGGCGAGCTCGAGATCAACCGCGACGGTCATATCTACCGACTGGCCGAGGGCGATTTCATATTGGTGCCGACCGGCACCGAACACGCACTGCGTAACCGCGCGCCCGGGCCCGCCCGCTGGGTCGAAATGTCGGCGCCGCAGCCGAAGGCGCCGGGCGGCTGGCAGGACACCTGGTTTGCCGGACCGGCCGAATGGACCCGGCAGGCCGCGCCGCCCGATCTGCGCGACCCGCGCAACCGCATGATCGGTCACTACGAGCCGTCGCAACACCCGCCGGCCTCGACGGTCACCTCGGACCTGCATGGTTTTTCCCTGGCCATGCTGATGGACGCCAATTTCGGCGCCACCCATTTCAATTTGTTCGTCGTCGGTTTCCCCGATGGCGGCCTGTGCAACCACCATGACCACCCTTTCGAGGAGGGCTATTTCATCCTCGACGGCGCGGTCGACGTCACCTTCGACGGCGAGGATTACACGCTGGAGGCCGGCGACTATGGCTGGACCGCGGTCGGCGCCCAGCACGCGTTTTTTCCCAAAGAGGGCCAACCGGTGCGCTGGCTCGAATTCCAGGCGCCACAGCCGCCGGCGCAGGGCGGCATGCGCTGGATGTCACAATGGGATTACGTGAACACGGTGCTGAAGTTTTGAGGCGGCCAAGCGCCAATAGCTGGATCGACGGTCGGTATGAGCCAGAATTGGGACTTTTATCTTGCGCGTGTGGATGATCAACCCGCGTCATTTTATGTCGATCTCGGTATCGCGGAAGAAGCTCCTCTGGGCACGCATACGCATATGTCTTACGTCAGGCTGATTATGAATTCACCGCGGCCGGATGGGCTGTCCAGCGACGAGGAATTCGATCTGCTAATCGCAATTGAGGATCATCTGGAGAAAGAGCTGACGGGCGATGGCTCTGCCGTGTATGTCGGACGCAATACGTCCGATGGGTGCCGCGACCTGTACTTCTATTCTTCGGCTCCATCGGAGTGGAAAGATCGCGTCAACGTGGCCATGCAATCTTTCTCCACTTATCGGTTCGATGCTGACACGCGAGAGGATATAGAGTGGCAATCGTATTTTGGTTTCCTGTATCCCTCGGGATCTGCACTTCGAGAAATATTGGACAGGAGAGACGAAGACCAACGAAATCAGAACCGGTTAGTGGTTAAAGCGCTCGAAGAGCGCGGGGATCCGCTCACGGTGTCCCGTGAGATCGATCACTGGGCGTATTTTACCAAAGAACATTCCCGGTCGGATTTCATCGATGGGGCACAAAAACTAGGTTTTCAAGTGCGCCACACCAGCGAGTTAGATGAGGGACAGCATCGGTTTGGTGTTCAACTGTTTCGCGTGGATGCGCCGTCTTACGCTGGTATCGATGACGTAACGTTGCCCCTGTTTCGTTTAGCGAATGACTTAAGCGGAAAATATGATGGTTGGGAAACGCCGGTTAAGAAGGGACCGTGATGATCGAATTGCCAGAATTCACTGACTACGCGCGAACGCGCGCTGAATTCAGCCTGGAAATTCCCGAATTCTTTAATTTTGGCTTCGACGTCATCGAACGGCGCGCGCGCGAGGCCGACAAGACCGCGTTCATCTACATCGCGCGTGACGGCGAGACTATCGAGTACCATAAATTTTCCGATCTGAACGCGGCGGCCAACCGGTTCGCCAACGTGCTGCTGGGCCTCGGCGCGGCGGCCGGCGACTTCGCCTTCGTCATGATCCCGCGCCTGCCGGCCTGGTACCAGGTGATGATCGGCTGCATCAAGACCGGGGTGGTCGCCATGCCCGGCACCAACCTGCTGCAGCCCAAGGATATCGCCTACCGCATCAACAAGTCGCAGGCCAAGCTCGCCATCGTCACCGCCGACGCCACCGACAAGATCGAAGCCATTCGCGGCGAGTGTCCGAGCCTCGAGCACCTGATCGTCATCGGCGGGGAGCGGAACGACTGGACCGAATATGGGGCTGCGTGCGCCGCGGCGTCGGACCAATTGAGCCGGGACGACGTGCCGGCGACCCGCGCCGACGACACCATGCTGGTCTATTTCACCTCCGGCACCACGGCGTTTCCCAAGATGGTGCCGCGCGACCATGGCTACGCGCTGGCCCACGCCATCACCGGGCGCTACTGGATGGATCTGCGCGAAGACGACATCCACTGGACCCTGTCTGACACCGGCTGGGCCAAGGCGGCCTGGGGCATGCTGTTTCCGCCCTGGCTCATGGGCGCCACCAACGTGCTCTACGACGCCGATCTGCGCTTCGACGCCGACGCCCATCTGCGGCTGGTCGAGCGCCTCGGCGTGACCACCTTCTGCGCCCCGCCGACGGTCTACCGGGTGTTCGCCCAGGCCGATCTAGCGGACTACGATCTGAGCTCGATCCGCCATTCGATCAGCGCCGGCGAACCGCTCAACCCGGAAGTCATGCGGGTGTGGAAGGACGTTACCGGCACCGACGTCTACGACGGCTACGGCCAGACCGAGACCATCAACATCGTCGCCAATATCCCGGGTCTCGAAGTGCGGCCCGGCTCGATGGGCCGCCCGGTGCCCGGCCTCGAGGTCGACGTGATCGACGATCATGGCACCATCGTCGCCGACGGCGAGGTCGGCCATATCGGCGTGCGCTTGACCGAGCCCCATCCGCCCGGCCTGTTCACCGGCTATTACGAAGACGACGACGCCAATGCCGCGTGCTTCCACAACGGCTGGTACTTCACCGGCGACACCGCGACCCGTGACGGCGACGGCTACATCTGGTTCGTCGGCCGCTCCGACGACATCATCTCGTCGGCCGGTTACCGGATCAGCCCGTTCGAGGTGGAAAGCGCGCTGCAGGAACACCCGGCGGTGGCGGAATCGGCAGTGGTCGCCAAGCCCGACGCGCTGCGCGGGTCGATCGTCAAGGCGTTCGTCATTCCCGCGCCAGGATATGAGCCGTCGCCGGAGCTGGAAAAAGACATCCAGGACTTCGTCAAGAACCACACCGCGCCGTACAAATATCCCCGCGAGATCGAGTTCCGCGAGGCTCTGCCGAAGACCGTCTCAGGCAAGATCCGCCGCGTCGAGCTGCGCGCCGAAGCCGAGGCGGAGTAACAGAGCGCTGGCGCTCGCGGCAATTCCGACTATGTTTAGGGGTACCAACGCCCACTCGACGAGAAAGCCATGTCCGACACCGCGCCCCTGACCATCCGGCTGAACGCCAACGACAATGTCGTCGTCGCCCGCACCGAGATCCTGCCCAATACCGCGATCCCGGGCGAAGACGTGTCGACCCTGGCGCCGGTGCCGCGCGGCCACAAGATCGCCACCGGGCCGATCGCCAAGGGCGAGGCGCTGCGCAAGTACAATCAGATCATCGGCTTCGCCATGGACGACATCAAAGCGGGCGACCACGTCCACACGCACAACTGCGAATTCCGCATGTTCGAGCGCGACTACGCCTATTCGACCGAATTGAGCGATACGCCGTTCGTGCCGGAAGACCAGCGGCGCACCTTCGAGGGCTATGTGCGCTCGACCGGCAAGGTCGGCACGCGCAACCATATCGGCATTCTCACTTCAGTGAACTGCTCGGCCACGGTGGCGCGCTACATCGCCGAGACCTTCAACAGCACCGGCCGGCTGGCCGACTATCCCAACATCGACGGCGTGTCGGCCTTCGTGCACGCGACCGGCTGCGGGATGGCCGATTCCGGCGAGGGCTACGAGAACCTGCAGCGCACCCTGTGGGGCTACGCCCAGCACCCCAACTTCGCCGGCGTTCTGATCGTCGGGCTGGGCTGCGAGGTCAACCAGATCCCGTTCCTGCTCGACGCCTACGGCCTCGAACTCAACGATACCTTCCAGACCATGACGATCCAGGAGAGCGGCGGCACCCGCAAGACCGTCGACGAAGCGGTCGAGCGTATCGCCGCCATGCTGCCGGCAGCCAACGACGTCAAGCGACAGACGGTGCCGGCGAGCGAGCTCACCGTGGCGCTGCAGTGCGGCGGCTCGGACGCCTATTCGGGCATCACCGCCAACCCGGCGCTGGGCAACGCAGTCGACCGGGTGGTCGCCAACGGCGGCACCGGTATTTTATCGGAGACGCCGGAGATCTACGGCGCCGAGCATCTGCTGACCCGCCGGGCGATCAACAGGCAAGTCGGCGAGAAGCTGATCGAGCGGATCCGCTGGTGGGAGGATTACACCGAGCGAAATCATGGCTCGATGGACAACAACCCCTCGCCGGGCAACAAGGCCGGCGGGCTCACCACCATCCTCGAGAAGTCGCTCGGCGCGGCGGCCAAGGGCGGCACCACCAATCTGACCGGCGTCTACAAATACGCCGAGCCGGTCGACACCAAGGGTTTCGTCTTCATGGACAGTCCCGGTTTCGACCCGGCCTCGATCACCGGCCAGGTCGCCTCCGGCGCCAACCTCGTGTGCTTCACCACCGGCCGCGGCTCGGTCTATGGCTGCAAGCCGTCGCCCTCGATCAAGCTGTCGACCAACACGCCGATGTACCAGCGCA
>CAJICQ010000156.1_pt1 | contig 9945 bp, 7 predicted proteins | sample 9199721 | NCBI WGS metagenome assembly CAJICQ01 (sample SAMEA7708344, study PRJEB35096) | sediment metagenome | biome: marine neritic benthic zone biome [ENVO:01000025]; feature: sediment [ENVO:00002007]; material: shallow marine sediment [ENVO:03000034] sea grass bed [ENVO_01000059] ...
CGACCTGCTGGGCAAGGACAGCCACGGCTGTATCCGGGTGCCCATGTACATTGGCCGCATCAAAGGCGGCGCCATCAACAAAACCCCTAATATCCGGATCGAGAAGCAGACCCCGGCGATGGCGCTGGTCAACGGCGACAATGGCATGGGCCATCTGGTGGCCCGCTACTCGATGAACCTGGCGATGGACATGGCGGCGGAAAGCGGCCTCGCCTGGGTCGGCCTGCAGCACTCCAACCATGCCGGCGCGGCGGCGGTCTACGCGTCGATGGCGCTCGAGCGCGACCAGATCGGCGTCATCGCCTGCGTCGGCAGCGCCAACCACGCCGCGCCCTATGGCGGCAGCGACATTCTGGTCGGCACCAACCCAATCGCCGTCGCCATCCCGGCACAGGACGAACCGCCGGTGGTGATCGACATGGCGACCACCAACTCATCGCTCGGCAAGATCATGGTCAAGGCGATGCACGGCGAGCCGATGCCCGAGGGTTGGGTGATCGATGCCCAGGGCCAGCCGATCACCGACTCGGCGAAGGCCGACGACGGTATCCTCACCCACATCGGCGGCGCCAAGGGGTTTGGCCTGTCGATGGTGATCGGGTTTCTAGCCGGCACGCTCAACGGCGCCGCCTTCGGCTCCGACGTCATCCATATCGGCGAGGACCCCAATAGCGAGACCAATACCGGTCAGTTCATCATGGCGATCGACGTCGGCCATTTCCTTGACCCCGCCGTGTTCAAGGCCAACGTCGACCGTATTTCGCGCGAGATGACCAGCTCGGCCAAGCTGCCCGGGGTCGACGAGATCCGCATGCCCGGCACCAACAGCTGGCGCATCCATCAGGACCGCGCCGCCAAAGGCATTCCGATCACCGCGCCGCTGCTGGAAAAACTCAACGCCGCCGCTGATGAGGTGGGCGTGGCGCATTTGGTGTGAAGTAGGCAATTCACTTGGCTCAAGTTTAGAACCGGCCATGTAAATTCGTTTTGCAGTTGCCAAAGTAGGTTACTTACTTTATTTTATAAAGTCACTTCCTATTTTTGACTGTATTATGCTCACCGACGCTGAAAAAGCTGCCCGTTACGAGCAACGCAAGCGCGCCAGCGGCTTCCGCAAGGTTCACCTGTGGGTGCCGGAGGACCGCGCGGCGGAACTTGCTGATATCGCCGCGCGGATGCGCCGGGAACGCGAAAGCGCCGCGTTGCGTGACGAAATCGTCGGAAAGCTGAGACGCATGCGAAAATCTCTCCACGCCCGCGGCGTCGTTGGCCTGGCGCTATTCGGCTCACTGGCGCGCGGCGAAGCACAGGCCGGCAGCGATATCGATCTCGTTGCCGACCTCGATCCGGTCGCACACCTCACCATTCTCGACCTCATCGAGATCGAACAGCATCTTGAGGAGAAGCTCGATCGCCGGGTCGATCTGTTGTCCCGGCAAGGACTCAAAGAACGTTTCGCCACGGCGATCGCGCCCGATGAGTACCCGGTTTTCTGAACCGTGGCGACCAATCGGCCCACCGCACGGTACCGTCAGATCGTCGAAGCATGCGAGACGATTGAGGCCTATACACAAGGATACGACCGGGACCGCTATCTCGGCGACCGCAAGACCCAGGACGCCGTCGAGCGCCAACTGCTCAAGATCGCCGAAGCGGCGGCCCGCCTCGACACCCTGGCTGAGGCCGACTTGCCCGATCAGCCGTGGCGGCAAATTCGTGGCCTCGGCAACCGCCTGCGTCACGAGTACGACAATGTCGACGGCACGCTTATTTGGGAACTGATCGATGGCGGCGGCCTCGACGCTTTGCGCCGTGCGGTCGCTTCCCATTTGGCCACATCGGAATAATAAGGACCGCGATTATGTTGGCTGCGCGGTGCGTCTGGCGGCACAATACACTGCGCGTCCGAACGGAGCCTGTATGCCCACCACGGATCTGAGCCGCCTCTCGGTCACCGAAATCGCCCGGCGCATCGCCGCGGGCGAGACCACGGCCGTCGCCGTTGTCGAGGCGTGCCTGACGCGCATCGAAGAACGCGAAGAAGCGCTGCACGCGTGGGCCTTCATCGACCCCGAGTTGGCGCTCGAGCAGGCGCGCGCCTGCGATGACCAGACACCCCAAGGCCCCCTCCACGGCGTGCCACTCGGCATCAAGGACATCATCGACACCCACGACATGCCGACCCAGATGGGCTCGCCGATCTATGCCGGCCACCGCCCGCCGACCGATGCGGCCTGCGTCGCCCTGGTGCGCGCCGCCGGCGCGATCGTTCTGGGCAAGACGGTGACCACCGAGTTCGCCGGCAGTTTCACCGGCCCGACCACCAACCCCTACGACGCCACTCGAAGTCCTGGCGGATCGTCGAGCGGCTCGGCCGCGGCGGTGGCCGATTTCATGGTCCCCGCTGCCTTCGGCACCCAGACCGGCAGCTCGATCCTGCGGCCGTCATCCTATTGCGGCGTGATCGGCTACAAGCCGACCTTCGGCACCTTCAACATCGGCGGCGTCAAACCGGCGGCGCAAAGCCTCGACACGTTGGGCCTGCACGTGCGCGATCTCGAGGATATCCAGTTGCTCACCGCGGTGCTGGTCAATCGCGCGCCGGCGCCGCTGGCGGCGCCGGCCTCGCCGCCGGCGATCGGCCTCTGCCGCACGCCCTTGTGGGACGTGGCGCTGCCGGAGACTCAGGCCGCAGTGGAAGATGCGGCGGCGCGCCTGGCGCGAGCCGGAGCGGCAGTGCGCGAGATCGTCCTGCCCGACGCCTTCGGCCGCCTCGAGGACGTGCGCATCGCCATCAACTGCTACGAGCGCAGCCGCCATATGGCCTACGAATGGCACCATCACCGAGACGGCCTGAGCGAGACATTCCAGGACGTCGTGCAAACCGGCCTCGACATGACCTACGACGATTATGTCGCGGCGCTGCGCCTGACCGAAGACTGCCGGCAGCACAGCGATGCCGTGTTCGACGGCCTCGACGCCTTGCTCGCGCCGTGCGTCGACGGCGAAGCGCCCGAGGGGCTGGAATATTCCGGCAATCCGCGGCTGCCGGGACTGTGGACGGCGATCCGCCTGCCCACGCTGTCGCTGCCGACCCACACCGGACCGAACGGCCTGCCGGTCGGTATCCAACTGGTCGGCCGCTACCGCGACGACGACCGTTTGCTCTCAGTCGCCAAATGGATGCTCGACACCCTCGGCTCGCCGACCCTCGACTAAGTAGTTTGTACGGCGTTAAGCCCCTCTCCCCACGGGAGAGGGGTTGGGGCTGTGGAGCGAACCGTCGCGCATGAGCGCGGCGAAAGTCGCTCCACAGATAGTTATTTCGGCTGGCTTACGCCACGCCACTGGCGTGACGGTCCAGCCTCAATCCCCTCACCCGGCTCGCTCCGCTCGCCACCCTCTCCCGGTGGGAGAGGGTTGAACCGCCGATACACATAAGAAAGCGCATTTATTTAGGCGCCGCCTCAACTTTTTTGTGCCAAATAGGTGCGCCAGCTGCCCAGCTCGGAGATATCGCGCGCGCCAGCGGCGGCGTAGGCCTCGCAGACGAAGCCTTTGACGCTGGTGCCGTCCTCGAGTTCGACGGTGCCGATCGCCAGCGGCGCCGGCACCCCGGCGATGAACTCGCCGAACCGCTCCCGCGGCACCGCCCAGAGTTCCATATCGATCGCATGACCGCCGGCTTCGGCGTGGACCATGCCGGGACGCGGCGGCGAAAAATCCTCCAGCGCGTAGAAGCGGTATTTGGCGGCCGACCGGCACGAGCGGATTAGTGTCGCGCCGCGGCTGGTCAGCTCGCCATTGAGCGGCAGGCCGGACATGTGGGCGCCGCAAACGGCGAGCACCAGGGTGTCGCTAGCGGCGGCGTCAGGTGCGGTCTCGTCTTCGGCCTGGTCGGGCACTGGATGACGCGCCGCACCCATCCCGCTATCGGCGGCGCGGTGCAGGGCGTCGGCGAGCGGCAGCAGCGCACGATCACGAAACGCCGGCGCGGCCAGCGTCACGCCGAACGGCAGGCCGTTGACCTGGAACCCGGCCGGCACCGCGATGCCGCACAGGTCGAGCAGGTTCATGTAGTTGGTATAGGTGCCCAAGTTCGAATTGAGTTGAATCGGGTCGGCCTCGACCTCGGCGATGGTGTAGATGGTCGGCGCGGTCGGCGTCAGCAGGACGTCAATGTCGTTCCACACTGGCTCGATCGCCCGGCGCAGTTCGCGCAGTCGGTAATAGGCAGCAAAGGCGTCGGCCGCGCTGGGTTCCGCGCCGCCGCCGATGATGGTGCGGATCACCGGATGGAGCGCGTCGGGCTGAGCCTCGATGAACTCGCGGATCGCCACATACCGCTCGGACACCCACGGCCCCTCGTAGAGCAGCCGCGCGGTCTCGAGGAACGGCGCGAAGTCGATTTCGACCACGCTGGCGCCGAGCGCGGCGGCGCGCGCGACCGCGTCGGCGAATAGACGCTCGGCGTCGCCGTTGTCGAAAAAATTGAGCTCGCCCGTTACCGGAACACCGATGCGCGCGCCCGATAGCGCGATTTCGGTGTGTTCCGCCTCAGGCGGCTGACGCGAAAACGGATCGTCGCGGTCGAATTGCGCAGCGACGCCTAATACGTCGCCTGCATCTGCAGCGTTCAGCGCAAAGATCGACACGCAATCCAGCGACCGGCACGCCGGTACCACGCCGCTGGTACTGAGCAGGCCGCGGCTCGGCTTCAGCCCGACGATATTGTTGAACGCCGCCGGCACCCGGCCCGAGCCGGCCGTGTCGGTGCCCAGCGCGAAACTGACCAGCCCCTTGGACACCGCGACCGCCGAGCCCGAACTCGACCCGCCGGAGACATAGGCCGGGTCGAAGGCGTTGGTGCAGGCGCCGTAGGGCGAGCGGGTCCCCACCAGGCCGGTGGCGAATTGGTCGAGGTTGGTCTTGCCGATCAGGATCGCCCCCGCGGCGGTGAGCGCCTCGACCACCGGCGCATTGGCGTCGGGCATGTAGGCGTATTCGGGACAGCCCGCCGTGGTGGGATAGCCGGCGGCGTCGATGTTGTCCTTGACCGCGAACGGCAGGCCATAGAGCGGCAGCGAAGCGGGATCCTTGCCGGCGAGAGCGCGCGCGGCCGCCAGCACCGACTCGGCAGGCACCCGTGTGATCCAAATCGCCCCGTCGGCTTCGCAATCGGCGCGGGCGAGCACCTCGCCGACGACTTCTTCGGGGGTTGCTTGCCCGCTCCGGTAAAGTGCGCGTAACCGGCCGAAATCGAGGCTTTGGCTGCTGTCGTCCACGCAATTCGCCTTTCTAGACTGGAACAATTCCAAGGTGGTGACCCTGCAACAGATTTGTCACGTTACTTCCCAACTCGGACCATTGCGTAGTACCGTTTTCCGGCAGCGCGCGAAAGATGGGCCCGAAAACGTTTTTCCGACGAGTCGGGGGCGAAAATATTGGATCAGGTAAACCGTTCGTTCGATGCAGAGCCCTATCCGCTGGCCTTCGATCCCAAGTCGACGGCGCTGATCATCATCGACATGCAGCGCGATTTTCTCGAACCCGGCGGGTTCGGCGAGCTGTTGGGCAACGACGTCTCGCTGCTGCGCAGCACCATCGAGCCCTGCCAGCGCCTGCTAGCCGCCGCGCGCGACGCCGGGCTGGCGGTCATTCACACCCGCGAGGGCCATCGTGCCGATTTGGCCGACGCGCCACCGAGCAAGCTGGCCCGCGGCGGCCTCGAAATCGGCATCGGCGATACCGGGCCGATGGGGCGCGTCCTGATACGCGGCGAGCCAGGCCATGAAATTATTCCCGAGCTGGCGCCGCGCGACGACGAGCCGGTGGTCGACAAGCCCGGCAAAGGGGCCTTCTACGAAACCGATCTGGACTTGATCCTGCAAAACCGCGCGATCCGCACGCTGATCGTGTGCGGCGTGACCACCGAGGTCTGCGTCCATACCACGGTACGGCAGGCCAACGACCGCGGCTACGACTGCATCGTCCCAGCGGATTGCGTGGGGTCCTATTTTCCCGAGTTTCAGCGGGTTGGGCTGGACATGATCAAGGCGCAGGGCGGGATATTCGGTTGGGTGAGCGACTCCGAGCGCGTCATCGCCGCACTCGCCGGCGCCACAAGCAGTTGAGGGTAGCGCATGTAGAGCGTTTCAATATCTGACAACGGCTAATGGGGGATAATCGAATGGCCGCACGACAAGTTAAGTGGTGGGTTCCGGGCGACTGGAACGCACTCTTCGGACTGGGCACCAATGTTCTGGTGAACATGCTGGTGCTCACCGCGCTGTTGAAATTCGTCATTCAGATACCCGACGAAATCATTTTCGGCCGCATTTTGCCGGCGGTTGGTCTGATGATCTTCCTCGGCAACATGTTTTACGCCTGGCTGGCGCACCGTCTGGCGGCGAAGACCGGGCGAGCGGACGTGGCGGCGCTGCCGTCGGGGCCCAGCGTGCCCCACATGTTCTTCGTCGTACTGGCAATCATGCTGCCGGTCAAACTCGACAGCGGCGATCCGTTGCTGGGCTGGCAGGCCGGTATCGCCTGGGTGTTCATCGAAGGCATCGTGCTGTTGATCGGCGCCTTCATCGCCCCCCATGTGCGGCGTCTGACGCCCCGCGCCGCCCTGTTGGGCACCTTGGCCGGCATATCGATTACCTTCATCTCGATGAAGCCGGCGATGGAAATCTTCCAGGGACCGGTGATCGGGCTGATCTCGCTGGCAATCATTATGGCCGGCTGGTATGGCGGCGTTCGCTTCCCCGGCAAACTGCCGGCCGGTTTGATCGCCATCGGCGTTGGCACCATCATTGCCTGGGTCAGCACCTTGGTCGGTTTCGGCCTCGCGCCGATGAGCTTCGAGGCGGTGTCACAGGCGGCAAGTTCGATCGGTTTCTCGGTGCCGACCCTGTCGATCGGCCTCATCATATCGGGGCTGGAGAATTACTGGGCGTTCATCCTGGTCACCGCCGTTCCGTTCGGTGTCTACGACTTCATCGAAGCGATGGACAACGTGGAAAGCGCCTCGGTTGCCGGCGACGAATACAGCGAGAAAGTGGTGATCGGCGCGGAAGGCATTATCAGCCTGATCGGCACCCTGCTCGGCAGCCCGTTCGCCAACGCCGTCTACATCGGCCATCCCGGATGGAAGGAAATGGGCGGGCGGATCGGCTATTCCGCGGTCACCGGCGTGTTCATACTGGTGGTGACGTGGCTCAGCATCGTCGGCCTGCTGCTGGCGATCATCCCGCAAGTGGCGATCATCCCGATCCTGCTCTACATCGGCATGCTGATCGGCGCCCAGGCGTTCCAAGCGACCCCAGCCAAGCACGCGCCGGCGATCATATTGGCGCTGGTGCCCAACCTCGCGGCCTGGGCCAAGACCCTGGTCGACGGCGCGCTGGGCGCGGCCGGCACCTCGGCGGGCGAAGTCGGGATGGGGGCCCTAGCCAACCAAGGGGTGCTCTACCAAGGGCTTGCCGTGCTCGGGAACGGCGCCATCCTGGTCGGCCTGATATTCGGCGCGATGGCGGTCTTCATCATCGAGCGCGAGAATAAGACGGCGGCGATATTCGCTCTCATTGCGGCGATCCTGAGCTATTTCGGGTTCATCCACGGCACCGGTGTCGGTGTCGGCGACGGCTTCGGAATGGCGCCGTCGATCACCGTCGCCTATCTGGTGGTGGCGGCGATCCTGTACTGGACCGACAGTATGGAGAAGTCCCCGGCCGGTGAGCTCAGCAGCGAAGCCGCAGCGAGCGACTGAGCCCGTTCGATTATTGGGGGCGGGGCTTGTACCCGCCCCCAAGCATCGGCCAGTATTCACCAACCAGCCTCATATTCGACGAGGCTTAAAGGATACTTCTGATGCGTCTCGCCGCGTCCGCAATGCCGCCGCTATCGGCAACCGCCATCGACGGCCGGGTGCACAGCGTGTTCCGCCGCGTTATTAATGTGCGCCTGGACGCCGGCGCGCTGCTGACCCTGTACACCGGTGACAATGAGGGCGCGCCGCCGGGCGCGGTTACGATCGCCGCGCCGGCGGAGTTCGACTTTTCCCAGCACGTTACGCCCAGCGCCGCCATCTCCTGCCGCGCCGGCGTCCTGCGCATTGCAGGTAGTTGCCTGTCTATCGACCTGCGCCACGCGCGGCAATGTGATTCGCCGGCCATCGAGCCCGCTGTCGACGGCACAGATGATCGCCTCTACGCGTCCTGGCAAACGGCATGGCAATGCTTGTATTCCGCTGGCGGCGATGCTGGCCTCGTCGTCGCGCTCAATGGCAAGCGGCCGGCCGGTTCGTTCGACGCCGCGCTGGCCCGGCGGGCCCGGTTATCCCTGCCGCGTCTGCTCGCGGCCGTACGCGCCTACGATATCGATGGCGCAACCAAGGCCGCGGCGCGCCTTGTCGGCGCCGGTCCCGGTCTCACCCCCTCGGGCGACGATTATCTCGCCGGGTTTCTCGTCGGCGCGCGCCATACCACTCAGAACACGGCGCAGCTTGCCTTGATCGACGAACTCGGGCGCGCGCTCGCGAACCTGTACGGCGACAGCGGCGATATACCGCGCGCCTATCTCGCCCACGCGTCTGTCGGCCGCGTTGCGCGGCCGCTGGCCGTGCTCGCCAGATCGATCACCAATGGCGCCGATCAAAGCGCCATCAAGACCGCAACCACCGTCGCGCTGCATATTGGGCACAGTTCGGGCGCCGACGCGACATTTGGCCTGCTGTGCGGCCTCGCGGCCTGGCGCGACGCGTTGGCGGAACTGGTCGCTGCGGCTTTAGAGCAATGACAACCGGCACCCGCATCATCGCCAACCTGTACCGGGATTCGGTCTCGCTGATGAAGATCTCGGCGACCGTCGCGGCGCTGCCCGGCGTGGCGCAGGCCTCGTGCATCATGGCGACGCCGGCCAATCTCGACCTGCTGCGCGAAGCCGGCCTGCTCGACGCCGAGATCGCTGCCGGCCCCAACGAAGTGCTGGTCGCCGTCGAGGCCGAGGACGATGCCGCGCTGGCTACGGCGCTCGAAGCCGCCGAGACCGAGTTGCGCAAGGAGCCGGCGGCCCGCGCGCGTGACGCGGCGATCGAGCCGCCGCGCAGCTTGGAAATGGCGCTCGACAGTTTGGTCGGCGCCAATCTGGCGCTGATCGCCACGCCGGGGCCGTTCGCTGCCGCCGAAGCGTCGAAGGCCCTGCGGCTCGGCCTCAATGCCATGGTGTTCAGCGACAATGTGGCGATCGAAGACGAGATCGCGCTGAAAGGGTTCGCCGAACAGGCCGGCCTCATGGTGCTCGGCCCCGACTGCGGCACCGCGGTGATCGACGGCGTGCCCCTGGGCTTCGCCAATGAGGTGCGGCGCGGCACCATCGGCGTGATCGGCGCGTCGGGTACCGGCCTGCAGCAGGTGATCTGCCTGGTCGACGGCGCCGGTGGCGGCATTTCGCAGGCCATCGGCACCGGCGGCCGCGATCTTGACGCGCGGGTTGGCGGGGTCACCACGATGCGCGCGATCAAGGCGCTTGCAAACGATCCCGATACCGCGGTGATCGTACTGATTTCCAAGCCGCCGGCGCCCGAGGTCGCCGCGGCGGTGATGGACCTGGCGCGCGCAGCCGGCAAACCGGTGGTCGCCTGCCTGCTCGGTGCCGACCCCGGACAGTTCGATGGCGGCAATATTCACCCCGCCGCGACGCTGGAAGACGCGGCATTGGCGGCTTTGGCGTTGGCGCGCGGCGAACGACCAGCGGGCGGCGCCGACGCCTCGGCGCTCGAAGCGCTGGTTGCGCAAGCGCTCCAGGTCGCCAACGGCCGGCGGTATTTGCGCGGGCTCTACAGCGGCGGCACGTTTTGCTACGAGGCATTGAGCCTGCTCGGCGGAAAGTTGGACTCCCTGCGGTCGAACACGTCGTTCCCGACCGCCAGCCGGGTCAACGATC
>CAJICQ010000262.1_pt1 | contig 9945 bp, 8 predicted proteins | sample 9199721 | NCBI WGS metagenome assembly CAJICQ01 (sample SAMEA7708344, study PRJEB35096) | sediment metagenome | biome: marine neritic benthic zone biome [ENVO:01000025]; feature: sediment [ENVO:00002007]; material: shallow marine sediment [ENVO:03000034] sea grass bed [ENVO_01000059] ...
ATATTTAAGCATCGTCATTGAACCTAGGCTTCAAGCAGGATGTCGGTGTAGAGCTCGGACGGATCGGGTTCCGGGCTGGCTTGGGCGAAGTCCGCCGCCTCGTTGATGATCTCGCGCACCTCCCGGTCGGAGGCCTTCAAGTCGTCTTCGGTGGCGTCGCCGCGCTCGATCAGCACCGCTTTTAAAGTCTCCAGGGGGTCTTTTTCGGTGCGGATTTTCTGCACCTCTTCCTTGGTGCGGTACTTCGCCGGGTCCGACATCGAATGGCCACGGTAGCGATAGGTCTGCATTTCGAGGATGAACGGTCCCTTGCCGCCGCGCACATGGGCGATTGCGTTGCGCGCCGCGGCGTTGACCGCGCGCACGTCCATGCCGTCGGGCTGCTCGCCGGGAATGCCGTAGGCCTGGCCGCGCTGCCAGAGTTGCGTGCCGGCCGACGCCCGCTCGACCGATGTGCCCATGCCGTAGCGATTGTTTTCGATGACGTAGATCACCGGCAACTGCCACAGCGCGGCCATGTTGAAGGATTCGTACACCTGTCCCTGGTTGGCCGCGCCGTCGCCGAAATAGGTCAGGCAGACGCCATTATCCTGCCGGTACTTGTGGGCAAACGCGATGCCGGTGCCCAGCGGCACATTGGCGCCGACGATGCCGTGACCGCCATAGAAGTTCTTCTCTTTCGAGAACATGTGCATCGACCCGCCCTTGCCCTTCGAATAGCCGCCACTGCGCCCGGTGAGCTCGGCCATGACGCCGCGCGGGTCCATGCCGCAGACCAGCATATGGCCGTGGTCGCGGTAGGTGGTTATCACGGTATCCTGCGGTTCGAGAGCGGCCTGCATGCCGACGACGACGGCTTCCTGGCCGATATAGAGATGGCAAAATCCGCCGATCAGGCCCATGCCGTACATCTGGCCGGCCTTTTCCTCGAACCGGCGGATGAGCAGCATTTCGCGATAAAAGGCAAGGAGCTCTTCGGTGCTGTGTTCGACTTCGGGGCTGCGCTGTTGCCGCCGCGATTTCGTGGGACGTTTTGCGCCTTTCGCGCGCGAACCTTGCGTCGCCGTCGCCATATTCTCTCCCCCATGGGTCAATACCGGGCCACCCTTCAATTTAGGACAAGTAGGCGACCCTACCCTTAACGGCAAGGTTCAAATGCCGAAAAAGTCAATAAACACGGGGAAATAGCAGTTATTTACCGAGTTTAGGTTAATCGATAGTTTTAGCCGAGAAATATATGTTCGTGGCGATAGCTGGAAGGGTGTCGAAAATTACGCGCCGCGTTGGCGGACGGCTTGCGAGCTAGCGCGTGTCCGGCGTGATGATGACGATCTCGTCGGGATGGACGTGGTTGAGCATCACGCGGGCCCGTTCCTCGAGCATGTCCGGATCGAGATTATCGGGCCGCAGCAGGGCGACCTGCTGGGCCAGGCGGCGATGTTCGGCGTCCGTCTCGGCGCGAATGGCCTCCGCCGCCGCAACATTCGACTGAAGTTCAAGCAGCGCGATAACGCCATGATTTCCCTGGATCATGTGGTAGGAAAAATACGCCAGCACGAGCGCACCACATACCGTCAACCAGATATGGCGTGCGCGCAACCGAATATCTTCGAATACTGTCATAAGGCCATGGAATCACAATCGGATTCGCGCCGTCAAGGGTTAAAGCGATTTGTCAGGTTTAAATCGGCAGGACCGAGCGGCCAGCATAACGCGCTGCCGGACCAAGCTGGTCCTCGATGCGCAGCAACTGATTGTACTTGGCCAAGCGGTCGGAGCGGCTGAGCGAGCCGGTCTTGATCTGCCCGCAATTGGTGGCGACAGCGAGGTCGGCGATCGTCGCGTCCTCGGTTTCGCCGGAGCGGTGGGACATCACCGCGCGATAGGCCGCGGTATGGGCAGTCTCGACCGCCTCGAGGGTCTCCGACAGGGTGCCGATCTGGTTCACCTTGATGAGGATGGCATTGGCGACGCCTTTTTCGATGCCGTCGCGCAGGCGCTCCGGATTGGTGACGAACAGATCGTCGCCGACCAATTGGACGCGCTCACCGATCAGCTCGGTAAGCGCGCGCCACCCCTCCCAATCGTCTTCCGCCATGCCGTCCTCGATCGAGATGATCGGAAAGCGGTCGCACAAGTCCTTGTAGTAGTCGGCCATCTCCGCCGACCCGAGTTTCTTGCCTTCGCCGGACAGATTGTAGACGCCGTCGGCGAAGAATTCGGTCGAGGCCGGGTCGAGCGCGAGATAGATATCGTCGCCCGGCTTGTAGCCGGCACCTTCGATCGCTTTGAGAATATAGCCAAGCGCTTCGTTGGCACTCTTCAGATCGGGCGCGAAGCCGCCTTCGTCGCCGACGTTGGTGTTGTGGCCGGCATCCGACAGCTGCCGGCGCAGCGCATGGAACACCTCGGATCCCATCCGTACCGCATCGGCCATGTCTTCGGCGCCGACCGGCATGATCATGAATTCCTGGATGTCGATCGGATTATCGGCGTGCGCGCCGCCGTTGATGATGTTCATCATCGGCACCGGCAGGACACGCGCGTTGCTACCGCCGACATAGCGGTACAAGGGCAAGGCGGCATCGTCGGCCGCGGCCTTGGCGATCGCCAGGGACACCCCGAGAATGGCGTTGGCGCCCAGGCGGCTCTTGTTCGGGGTGCCGTCGAGCTCGATCAACAGGGCGTCCAAATGCTCCTGTTCGTCGGCGTCGAGACCGGACAGGGCCTCGAAGATTTCGTCGTTCACGGCGTGGACGGCATTGAGCACGCCCTTGCCGCCATACCGCATCGGGTCGCCGTCGCGCAGCTCGACCGCTTCGTGCGCCCCGGTCGAGGCGCCCGAAGGCACCGCGGCGCGGCCGAAGGCGCCGGTCTCCAGGGTCACGTCGACCTCAACCGTCGGATTGCCGCGGCTGTCGAGGATTTCACGCCCTTCAATGTCTGCGATCGCACTCATAAGTCACACTTTTACTGGATTGCTGGTTTCGTATTTTTTAATTCGCCGGCAGCGTCACCGGGTTGGCCTTGGCGACTTTGTCGATTTCGAGCAGTGTCGCGACAATACCCGGTAATTCCTTGAGGCGGATCATATTGGGGCCGTCGCTGGGCGCCCGGTCGGGGTCTTCGTGGGTCTCCATGAAGACCGCCGCCACGCCGACCGCCACGGCGGCGCGCGCCAGCACCGGGGCGAATTCGCGCTGGCCGCCGCTGCTGGTGCCCTGCCCGCCCGGTTGTTGTACCGAATGGGTGGCGTCATAGACCACCGGACAACCGGTTTGGCTGGCCATGATCGGCAGCGACCGCATATCGGACACCAGCGTGTTGTAACCGAAGCTGGCGCCGCGTTCGCACACTAAAACACGCTCGTTGCCGGCAGCGCGCGCTTTGGCAACGACATTCTTCATGTCCCACGGCGCCAGAAACTGCCCTTTCTTGATATGGAGCGCGCACCCGGTCTCGGCCGCGGCAACGATGAGGTCGGTTTGCCGGCATAAAAACGCCGGTATCTGCAGCACGTCGACGGCTTCGGCGATCGGCCCGCATTGATCGGGCGCATGCACGTCGGTCAACACGGGCAGGCCCGAAGTCTCACGGATTTCGGCGAAGATCGGCAAACATTCCGCCAGGCCGAGACCGCGCGGCGTCTCGAGCGAGGTCCGGTTCGCCTTGTCGAAACTGGTTTTGTAAATGATCCCGATGCCGAGCTTTTTCGCCATCTCGGCCAGAGCGGCGCTCATTTCCAGCGCATGCGCCCGCGATTCAAGCTGACACGGTCCGGCGATCAACGACAGTGGACGGTCGTTTCCGACAACGACGTTGCCGATCGTTACGGGTCCAGGTGCTGCCATGATCAGACGAGCCGCGACTGATCGAGCGCAGCGGCGACGAACGAACTGAACAAGGGGTGCGGATCGAACGGCTTCGATTTCAATTCGGGATGAAATTGCACCCCGATGAACCAGGGATGATCGACCAGTTCGATGGTCTCGGGCAGCATGCCGTCGGGCGATAGACCCGAGAATTTCATGCCGGCGGCTTCCAGCGTCTCGCGGTAGTTGATGTTGACCTCGTAGCGGTGGCGATGGCGTTCGGCGATTTCGGTGATGCCGTAGATTTCCGCAATATGAGTGCGCTCTTCGAGGATCGCCGGATAGGACCCCAGGCGCATGGTGCCGCCCAGATTGTCGCCGCTCGAGCGCCGCTCCACTTCTTCGCCACGTTGCCATTCGGTCATCAGGCCGACCACCGGATCGGCGCAGGGGCCGAACTCGGTAGACCCCGCCTCCGGCAGTCCGGCCAAATTGCGCGCGGCCTCGATCACCGCCATCTGCATGCCGAAACAGATGCCGAAATAGGGCAGCATGTGTTCACGCGCGAATTGGGCCGCGCGCATCTTGCCCTCGGCGCCGCGTTGCCCGAAGCCGCCCGGCACCAGAATGGCGTGGACATCGCTCAGCTGCTCGACGGTGTCCTCTTCCTCGAAGGCTTCCGAGGCGATCCAGTCGAGATTGACCCGGGCATTATTGGCCACGCCACCGTGCGACAGCGCTTCCGACAGCGACTTATAGGCGTCGGGCAGGTCGGTGTATTTGCCGACCACGGCAATCTTGACTTCGCCATCGGGAAACCGGATGCGGCTGACGATCTGGCGCCACACGTCGAGGTCTGGCGCCGCCGTCGCGTCGAGCCCGAAATGCCGCAGCACCTGATCATCGAAACCTTCTTCGTGATAGTCGATCGGCACCTGATAGATGGTGTCTACGTCGAGCGCCGGCACCACCGCCTCGGGGCGAATATTGCAGAACAGGCCGATCTTGTTGCGCTGGGATTCCGGGATCGGCCGGTCGCAGCGGCATACCACCATGTCGGGGCGGATGCCGACGCTTTGCAGTTCCTTCACCGAGTGCTGCGTCGGCTTGGTCTTGAGCTCGCCGGCGGCCGGCAGATAGGGCACCAGGGTCAGATGGATGAACATCGCGCGGCGCGAGCCCAATTCGTTGCCAAGCTGACGGATCGCTTCGAGAAACGGCAGGCTTTCGATGTCGCCGACGGTGCCGCCGATTTCGCAGATCACGAAATCCTCGTCGTGCAGGTCGGCGACAACGAATTTCTTGATCGCGTCGGTGACGTGGGGGATCACTTGGACCGTGCCGCCGAGATAGTCGCCGCGCCGCTCCTTGCCCAGAACGTCGGCATAAATCCGGCCGGTGGTGACGTTATCCGATTGGGTGGCGGCGACGCCGGTGAACCGCTCGTAGTGACCTAGGTCGAGATCGGTCTCCGCCCCGTCGTCGGTGACGTAGACCTCGCCGTGTTCGATCGGGCTCATGGTGCCGGGATCGATATTGAGGTAGGGGTCTAGTTTACGGACCCGCACGCGATAGCCGCGCGCCTGCAGCAGCGCGCCGAGCGCGGCCGAGGCCAAGCCTTTGCCAAGGGACGAGACAACGCCGCCAGTAATGAAAATAAACCGAGTCGACATGGACCTATCTTGTACCCAATTTGGCGGTGTGCGGACAAAGGTGTTTAGTCCACAAGGCAATTATTACAGTTTTACGGCGGCGCCACTGAAAAAGGCGGCACGGGTGCCGCCTTGATCTGAAAGCTTTGCCGTATGGCGCAACGCCGCTCATTCGCCAGTCGGTACCGCCGGTTGATCGGGTCGCATCGGCGCCGGTTCGGCTGCGGCGGGCTCTTCCTGAATTATCGAGATTGGACCCTCGTCGCCGCTGGCTAATATAGCCAGAACGATGCTGGTCGCCATGAAAGAACCAGCGAGGATTCCGGTCGCGCGGGTCAGCAGGTTGGCCGCCGCCCGGCCGCCCATCAGTCCACCCATGCCGCCGCCACCCGGCCCGGAGCCACCGAGCCCGCCGAGGCCGCCTTCGGAGCGCTGCAGCAACACCACGCCGACCAGGGCAAGCGCCAGGAGCAGGTGGATGACGAGGATGATCGTTTGCATTGCTGATTCTTGCCGCGGTCTCGAATTAGGGGGCCGCTTGTGTGTAACTAAAATCGCGGTCTGGCGGGTATTTAATGCCTTGCGCGGTGTAATTCCAGTGTTAAACGCCTCGCATCAGGCATCGGCCGCCGCTGCGATGGCGCAAAAATCGTCCGCTTTCAGGCTTGCGCCGCCGATGAGACCGCCATCGACATTGTCGATGGCGAGGATTGCCGCCGCATTATCGGGTTTCATCGAGCCGCCATACAGCAGACGAATTTGGTCGGCCGAAGGTCCGATTCGCTGTATCAGGGAGGTGCGGATATGATCATGCGCGATCTCGATTTCCTCTTCGGTGGGGGTCCGTCCGGTGCCGATCGCCCATACCGGCTCGTACGCGACGACCGTATTCGCGCCGGTAGACTCCCCCTGCCCCAGCGAACCGTCGAGTTGGCCGCTCAGCACGGCCAGAGTATCGCCGGCGTCGCGTTGGGCCTCGGTTTCGCCGATACACACGATCGCGACCAGGCCGGCACCGTGCGCGGCGGACATCTTGGCCCGGACCATGGCGTCGGTTTCGCCCAGGCCGTGCCGGCGCTCGGAGTGGCCCAGGATCACGTAGCTCGCGCCCACATCGGCCAACATGAGCGCGCTGATCTCGCCGGTGAAGGCGCCGCTGGCTTCGGCGTGGCAGTTCTGGCCGCCAACGGCGACCGGGCTGCCGCGCAACTGCTCGGCCACCGTTTGCACGATGGTCGCCGGCGGGCAGACCAGCATATCGCAGCCGGGCGACTTGGATGACGCCGCGTAGGCGCCAATCTCGCCCGCCAGCGCCAGGCCCTCGGCCGCCAATTTGTTCATTTTCCAGTTGCCGGCGATTAGTTTTCGTGGCCCCGCCATGTTCTCACCAAAATTTGCGTTTCCCTTGGCGATAAATACGCCAAATTGGGCGCTGAGGCCACGGTTGGCCCGACGGTGGGTCCCCCACGGCGTGGCAGCCCGGCGCTCGCTTGCCGGGGTATAAAGCCACCACTATGATGCGCCGCCATGCCGGCCCGGCCGTTGCAATAGCGCCCTATGTGAAGGAATTAGGTTAAAAAATGCTCGAAACTCTCCGCCGAATCTCCAAAGGCTGGATCATGAAAACGATCCTGGCTGTGCTTGCCCTGACGTTTGTCGTTTTTTTCGGCAGTACCGATTTCGGTGGCGGGCCCGGCGGCGGGGGCAGTGCGAACGCCGTGGTCGAGGTCGGTGATATCGATTTCTCCCTGCAACAAGTCGGCCGCGCCTACAATGTTCAACTGCGACAGATATCGCAGGCGAGCGGCCAGCAGATCGATCCGCGCTCGCCGATTGCCGGCGCTGTACTCGACCAGGCGATCGGCAGCTTGGTTACACGGGCGCTCTATGACGTGGCGGCGCGTGATCTTGGAGTATATGCATCGGACCTTGCCGTGCAGGACGCAGTTCGCAATATCGATGCGTTTCGGGGTCCCGGTGGTGGCTTCGACAGGTCTTTGTTCGGCGCCTACCTGCGTCAAGCGGGTATAAGCGAGGCACAATTTGTCGCCAGCGCCCGCGAGGATTTACAGCGCAGCCAGTTTCTCGGGACCTTGCGCGCCGGCATCGCGCCGCCCGATCCCATGTTGGACGCGCTCTACAAGTATCGCGCCGAACAGCGGATCGTCGAATTGGCCACCATTAGCGCAGCGACCGTCGAGGGGTTGAGCCCGCCTGACGAAGCGCAACTGGCTAAATTCTATGAAGAAAATAAGCGCTTCTTCCAGGCGCCCGAATATCGCGAAGCGACCTTAGTCGCGCTGTCAGTCGAAGAACTCGCCGCCAGCATTGTCGTCGACGATGAAGAGGTCGCCGAGCTCTATGCCGACCGGCTCAATGCGTTCCGGCAGCCCGAACGGCGCGAAATCCTGCAAGGCATTTTCTTCGATCGGGAAAGCGCGGAAAAGGCGGCGGCGATGCTTGCCGAAGGACGCCCGTTCGCCGAGGCTGTCGAAGACGTATCCGGCTTCCCGCCGGCGCCGATGGGAACGCTCACGCGTTCCGAGGTCTCGTCGCCCGAGTTGGCCGAGGCGGCGTTTTCGGCCGAGGTCGGCGCGACCGCCGGGCCGATCGAGAGTCCCCTCGGCTGGCACTTGCTGACGGTTGCGAAAATCCTGCCCGAGGAAACCAGGCCGCTGAGCGAAGTCGCCGACAGGTTGCGGCAGGCGATTGCCTTGGAACAGGCGCGCGACGAAATTTTCGATGTCCTGAACGCAGTCGAGGACGGTCTCGCGGCGGGATCGACGCTGGAAGAGGTCGCCCGCGAAAACGGGTTGGATGCGCAGAAGCTCGATGCTTTCAACGCCGGCGGCATCATGCGCAACGGCGAAAGATTAACGGTCGAGCCGTTGGCCGATCTCGTGAACGCCGTGTTCTCGAGCCCGCAAGGCGAAGTCGGCGATGTCGTCGAAACCCAGGATGGCGGCTTCTTCGTGGCGCGTGTCGACGCCATTACGCCGCCACAGATCGAACCGCTCGACCTGGTTCGCGATCGGGTGACGACCGCCTGGCTCGACAGCGAACGCCAGAAACTCGCCGTCGAGCGCGCGACCGCGCTGGCCGACAAGGTTCGCGCCGGCGGTAACCTTGCGCAGTTGGCGCAAGAGGCGGGCGCAACCTTCGAGATCACCCAACCCTTCGATCGGACCGGTTTAGGCTCGACCATACCGGGACCTCTGATCACGCCCATCTTCGGAGCCAACGAAGGCGACGTCGTGCAGGCGCAAGTTCAAAACGGCGCCGGCGTGGCCCGTCTGGTCGAGATTCGCAAAGTCGAAAGCGGCGGCGATGATTTCGAGCGTGACGAGTTGCGGACGCAATTGGCCGAAAGCATTAACCGCGATTTGGCGCAACAACTCACCGCGGCATTGCGCGATCGCTACTCCATCGATGTCGACCGCGAAACCATCGAGCAATCCCTGCTGCCGCAATGACGCAGTTCCCGGCCGCTGACAGTTTTGCCAAAACCTACGCGGAAAATCGACCCCAGGTTGTTTGGACAGAACTGGTTGCCGATTTAGAAACCCCGGTTTCGGCGATGCTGAAACTGGCCTCGGGCCAGCGCTACAGCTTCCTGCTCGAATCGGTCGAAGGCGGCGCGGTGCGGGGCCGGTATTCGGTCCTCGGGTTCGATCCCGACGTCATTTGGCGGTGCTTTGGCGAACGCGCCGAGATCGCGCGTCTCGGCGCCGGTGAACCGGGCGGTTTCGACGCCTGCGATGAGACCAGCCTGGCGGCGTTGTCTTCATTGATCGCGGCCTCCCAGTTCGACTTGCCCGATGGGGTACCGCCATCGGCGGTCGGACTGTTCGGCTATATGAGCTACGACATGGTTCGCTTGATGGAGCGTCTGCCAGATGCCAACCCCGACGCGATCGGTATTCCCGATGCTGTGTTTATCCGCCCGCGGGTCACCGCGGTATTCGATAACGTTGCCGACAAGATAACGGTCGTGACGCCGGTTTGGCCCGACGCGGGCGTCGACGCCGAGGCGGCTTACGCGGCCGCCGGCGCGCGCCTCGATGCGGTCATCACCGGCCTCGAGCGCAGTGTGCCGGGCGGTCCCGTGGCAGCGGCGGCCGCGCCGGATCTGGCCGAGCCGGTCTCCAACACCACGCGCACGGCCTACCACGGCATGGTCGAACGGGCGAAGGAATATATCCGCGCCGGCGATATCTTTCAGGTGGTGCCGTCGCAACGCTTCAGCCTGCCCTTGAACGCGCCGCCGATGGCGCTGTACCGCGCGCTGCGGCGGCTCAACCCCTCGCCGTTCCTGTTCATCGTAAACATGGATGGGTTTTCGCTGGTCGGCTCGAGCCCAGAAATCCTGGTGCGGTTGCGCGACGACACCGTGACGGTACGTCCCATCGCCGGCACCCGGCCGCGCGGCGCCACGCCGGCAGAAGACGCCGCCCTCGCCGAGGAACTGTTGGCCGACCCCA
>CAJICQ010000218.1_pt1 | contig 9941 bp, 6 predicted proteins | sample 9199721 | NCBI WGS metagenome assembly CAJICQ01 (sample SAMEA7708344, study PRJEB35096) | sediment metagenome | biome: marine neritic benthic zone biome [ENVO:01000025]; feature: sediment [ENVO:00002007]; material: shallow marine sediment [ENVO:03000034] sea grass bed [ENVO_01000059] ...
TCGGCGCACAGCAATTCGAAGGGCGCAAATACGAAGATCTGCGCGCGGTGGCGATCATGTATCCCCTGCGAGTCGCCTTGTTCGTGAAAAACGATTCCGACATCAAGACGCTGGCCGACCTCAAGGGAAAACGGGTGGTCGACGGCTATGCCAGTCAGAAAACCATCCCGCCTTTGCTGGACGCCGAATACGCCACGGTCGGCATGACGCGGGCCGACGTCAAGCCGGTGCCGGTGCCCAACGTGGTTGCCGGCGCCAACGCCTTCATCCAGGGCAAGGCGGACGCATTCTTCTTCGCCCTCGGCGCCGCCAAGGTGCGCGAGGCCGACGCCTCGGTGGGGGGTATCCGCGCTCTCAACATCGAAGATACGCCGGAAAACCGAGCGATCATCGCCAAGCATTTTCCGCCCGCTTATCTGCGCACGGAAAAGCCGAGCAAGCCCAACGTCGGCGTGACCGAGCCGATCAACGTCATCACCTACGATGCCGTGGTGGTCGCCAGCACCAAGACGCCGGACGATGTGGTCTACCGGCTGGTCAAGGCGATGCATGAGAACAAGCAGGATATGGCCGCGGTCTTCCCGGTCTTTAACCTGTTCAATCCGCAACGCATGGCGAGCGATCTCGGGCCGATCCAATGGCACCCGGGGACGATCAAGTTCCTCACCGAACAGGGAATGTGGCCGCCGAAGGCGAACTAATTTGCCGGCAGCCGGCTCGCGAGTATGAGTGAGTCCCGCACCGGGACGGGCGGCGGCGCCAGGTCGCCGGCCGCCCGTGTCGGCGCGCGGGTGTTCGCCGCCCTGCTGACGTTGAGCTCGATCGGTTGGGCGCTGGAGGCCCATATCTGGTTCGACATGACCGTCTTCCCGGCGCAGTTTTACGCGGCGATGCTGACCCTGGCGTTGCCGCTTGCTTATATTGTGCTGCCGGCGCGGCGTGGCGCTGCGCGCGCGGCCGTGCCATGGTACGACTGGCTGCTGGCGGCGGCAGGCTTGGCCGCGACGGGGTATCTCACCTGGGAGTATCAGCGCCTGGTCGATCTTGTCTTGCTGCGCCCGCCCGACGCGGTGGCGGCCGGCGCGATCACGATCGTGCTGTCGCTGGAAGCGCTGCGGCGCGCCACCGGCAACACCCTGCCGATTATTGCCATCGCCTTCATCGCCTTCGCCCTGCTCGGCCACCATCTGCCGGGTGGGCTGGCGGCGCGGCCCAACGACTGGGAAAAGCTCACCGCCTACCTGGCGCTCGACGTCAATGGCGTCCTCGGTCTTCCGCTGGCCGTGGCGACCACCATCGTCATCGTCTTCCTGTTTTTCGGCCAGCTTCTGAACTTCAGCGGCGGCTCGCGGTTTTTCACCGATATCGCCACCTTGTCGATGGGGCGGTTTCGCGGCGGTTCGGCGAAAATCGCCGTTGTCGGCTCGGGCTTCTTCGGCTCGGTGTCGGGCAGCGCGGTCGCCAACGTGGCGGCGACCGGCGTGATCACCATCCCGATGATCAAGCGCGACGGTTATGCCGGCCACAAGGCCGCGGCGATCGAAGCGGTTGCCTCGACCGGCGGCCAGCTCATGCCGCCGGTGATGGGCGCGTCGGCCTTCATCATGGCGGAATTCCTGGAAGTTCCCTACGCTGAGGTGGTGCTGGCCGCGCTGGTGCCGGCGATCATCTATTACGTCGCGCTGTTCATCCAGGCCGACCTCGAGGCCGCCAAGCTGGGCGCGGCCGGCGTCACCGACACCGAAATGCCGTCGCGCCGCGGCACCCTGTCCGGCCTGTACTTCCTGCTGCCTTTTGTCGTGCTGATCGTCGCCTTGTTCAATTTCAACCAGCCGCCCGAACTGGCAGCGCTGTTCGGTGCGGTCGTTGTCATCGTGCTGGCGCTGGTGATCGGCTACCAGGGGGTGCGGCCCGGCCTGCGCACCCTGGTTTCGGCGATCGAGGGCGCCGGTTTTGCCGCCCTCGATATCATACTGGTCACCGTCGCCGCCGGCGTGGTGATCGGCGTTTTGGGGATTAGCGGCCTCGGGTTCAGCCTCACCCTGGCGTTGGTGACGATCGGCGAGGGCAGTCTCATCCTGCTGCTCATCCTCGCCGCCGTGGTGTGCATCATCCTCGGTATGGGATTACCGACCGTCGGCGTCTATGTTCTGTTGGCTGCGCTGGTGGCGCCGGCGCTGGTCGAGGTTGGGGTACTGCCGATCGCCGCCCATCTCTACGTGCTTTATTTCGGCATGATGTCGATGATCACGCCGCCGGTGGCGATCGCTGCGTTCGCCGCCGCCGGCATCGCCAAATCCGATCCCATGAAATCCGGCTGGTCGGCCGTCCGGTTCGGCTGGATGGCCTATATCGTGCCGTTGTTGTTCGTCATCTCCCCGGCCTTGCTGCTGCGCGGCGAGGTGGATGTCGTCGTCTTCGCCATCGCCACCGCGCTCGCCGGGGTCTGGCTGGTCTCGATCGCCATGGCCGGGTTTTTCCTGCGGCCGCTGAGCGTGGCGATGCGCGGCGCCTTCGGCGCTGCCGGCCTGCTTGCTCTGCTTCCCGCTGAAAGCTTCGCCAATGCGATTTATACTGACATTGTAGGCGTTATCGCCGGCGCGGCCCTGGTTGGTTTCGAGTACTATGCCAACCGGTTGCGCAGCGGCGCCGGCTCGGTGCCCGCCAAGTGACGCCCGCAGTGGCATCGGAAGGGTCGATCGATGGGCAAACCTCAAGCAACGATAATCGACGTAAAGCGCGTCGGCGCCAGCCTGGGCGCGGAAGTGAGCGGCATCGATCTGGCGCAACCGCTCGATGACGCCCAGGTTGACGCGATCGACGCCGCGCTCGCCGACTACGAAGTGCTGATCTTCCGCGACCAGGAGATGACGGCCGAGCACCTCAAAGCATTCGGCCGTCGCTTCGGCGAGCTTACGGTTCATCCGTTCTCGCCGCGCGACGAAGCGTCGCCCGAACTCATCATATTCGATAACGACGCCGACAACCCGCCGTGGGGAACCGACGTCTGGCACAGCGACGAGACCTTCCGCGACGAACCGCCGATGGGCACCATGCTGCGCGCCGTGATCGTGCCGGAAGTCGGCGGCGACACCATGTTCGCCAGCATGTCCGCGGCCTTCGAGGGCCTCAGCGACCGCATGCAGCAGTTTATTTCCGGGCTCGAGGCGGTGCACGATTTCAAGCCGTTCCGGCAGCTGTTTTCCCGCGACGCCGAGGGCCGTCGCTCGTTGCGCGAGTACGAGGAGCGCTACCCGCCGGTCGCCCATCCCGTCGTGCGCTTGCATCCCGTCTCGGGCAAGAAGGTGATATTCGTCAATCCGCAGTTCACGGTCGCGATCGAGGGGATGGGCGAGACCGAGAGCCGCGCCCTGCTCGACCAGCTGTTTGGCCAGGCGCTGGTGCCGGAATATCAAATCCGCCACCACTGGCGGCCCAATACGCTGGTGTTCTGGGATAACCGCGCGGTGCAGCACTACGCCATCCACGACTATTACCCGCAGCGCCGAAAAATGGAGCGGGTCACCATCAAGGGAGACAAGCCGGTCGGCGTCGCCCCGCTGCTCGAGGGCGTGTCGGTGCAAAGCCGCAAGTCCAATCGCGGCGCCGGCGAGAAAGCGCAGCATGGCGGGCACAGGCCGATCGGCACGAAAGAATCGGAACGCGCCTAGCGCGCCTTCACACCGACCGGAACAGGCCTTCGGCCGCCGGCACCGTGCGGCTGCCGGGAAAAACCGTGTCCTCGATAAATCCGACGTCCAGGCTCATGCGCTCGCGCAACATGGCTTTCAGCAGGGCGCGGTAATCGGTCGTCGGCTGCACGTCGCGGCCTTCGTAAAGGGCGCGTTCGGACAGGCCCGGCCATTCGCCGGCCAAGCGGCCGCCGGCGACCGCGCCGCCGAGCAGGAGCGCGATGCCGCCGACGCCGTGATCGGTGCCGCGGCTGCCGTTTTCCGCGGCGGTGCGGCCAAACTCCGACAGCACGATAACCGCGGTTTTGTCCCACGCCGGGCCGAGGCTGTCCTTGAACGTCATCAGCCCCTCTGCCAGCTCACCAAGTTGTCGGCGCAGGCGGAAGATCTGGCCGAAATGGGTGTCCCAACCGCCGGCTTCGAACACCGCGATGCGCGGTCCGTCCGGTGCCGCCAGCAGTTGGCCGGCGGCTTGCGACAGCGCTTGGTACTGCCCGCGCGGGCCGCCCCGTGCCGTGCCACGGTCCATCATGCCCGAGGTCACTTCCTGGGATTGGCGCGCTTCGCGTAACGCATCGGCCAGCGTTGCATCCTGCTCGTAGACATAGGCCAGCCGGGTCAGGAAATCGTCGTCGGCCTGGGGAAGGTTGGTCGGCGCCCAGGTCTGCACGCGGGCCTCGCCGCGCATCACCAATGGCACCGAATGTCCGACCGACAACCCCAGCCGACGGTCGCCGTCGTTCAGCCGAACCAGGGCCCGGTTGAGCCAGCCGTCATTTGCGCCGTAGGGTATGTCGGTGCCGTTTTCGAGCACGTTCTGGCCGTCGAAATGGGAGCGTTGCGCATAGCCGGTCGTCGCCGCCTGGACGATCAGCAGCTGCTTTTGCGCAAACAGCGGCTGCAGGGGCGCAAGGGCGGGGTGCAGCCCGAAATATCCGTTCAGGTCGAGCGCGCCATCCTCTTCGCCGGGCGGCGGCACGGCGATTGTGGGACGCAAGGCACCATAACGCCGGTCGCCATAGGGCGGCACCGCGTGCAGACCGTCGAGGCCGCCGCGCAGAATGACGATCGCCAGCCGGTTTTCGGTCGGCGCCGACCCGAAGGCGACGCGCGCCGGTAGGACCGATCCGAGCAGCGTTGCCGTACCAGCGGTTTTGAGAACGTTGCGTCGTGTCAGCATGGTCATCGCCTCTGGAACTCCGGGCTGGCAAACAGCAGCGCGAGGGCTTCTTCGCCCGACGGCGCGGCGGCGATCATCTCGCCGGTGCGCGCCGACATTACCGGACCGATGGTCTGCGCAGCGACCGTCTCCGGATTTAAGCTGCGGGGCAGGCGGGCGGACAGCGCGCGCAGCCACTCGACACGACGCATCAGCGCTTCCGGCGACATCCAGTCTTTCGCCCGGTCGGGCCAGCCGGCTGGCGAGGGGGCACTGAAGGGGCGCTGACCCATCTCCATGAAGGTGCCCCGGAGCGCGCGCTGTTCGATGTCGTCGAAATCGACTGCGCGCAGGGTCGAGACGACCAGTTCGTAAGGGGTCTTCACCTTGGCCAGCGGCTCGCGCCACACGGCGTCGAGGCCGATCAATGTCCGGCTCACGGTGCCCAATTGACCGCCCGATTGACGGAACGCGTCCTCGAGGGCCTTGACCGCGGCCGCGGGGGGATCGTCGGCGATGAAATGGCGCGCCAGTTTTTCGGCGATGAACCTGGCGGTTGCCGGGTGGCGGGCAAGATCTTTCAGCGCGTCGATACCTTCCTGTTCGCCGGCCTCGGCGTACCGTTTGCCGAGCAGGGTCTTCGCTCCAGGTTCATGGAAAATCTCACGATACTCGAACCGGCCATGGACCGGGCCGAGGCGCTGCAGCGATTGTTTGTTGCGGGTGCCGCCATGGGTCCAGCCGGTGAGAATCTTGGCGAACTCGGTGACATCGGCTTGCGCGTAGCCGCCGTTGACCCCCAGCGTGTGCAGTTCGAGGATTTCGCGCGCCAGATTTTCGTTCAGGCCGCGGCCGCGCCGCGTGCCGACCAGCGAATTGGGGCCGAAGGAAATGTTGTTGTCGAGATAGGACAGCATGGTCGGGTGGCGGGCCGTCGCCAGCAGCATGTCCTCGAAGCGGCCGAACACATGGGGCCGGATCGCTTCGCGTTCGTAGGCGCCGATCGACGGGCCGATGATCCGTTTCGTCGTCGAGACGGTGAAATGGTTGGCCCAGAACAGCACCAGTCGCTCGCGGAAGGGTTGGTCGGAGCGGATATGCGCCTGGGTGCGGGCGACGATCTCGGGCAGCAGGATCTTGCGGTAACCCTGGCCCGCCATGTCCTTGAGTTTCTCGGGACCCATGATGCGGGCTTCGTGGATTGCCCGAATGATCTCGTCCGACGAGGGAAACGCGCGCAACTCGGGCGGAACCCGGTTCACAATCGAAATCTGGTCGGCGATCCAGCCACGCGGGTCGCCGGCAATCTCGGCCAACTCGCCGGGGCGGGGACCCAGCCCGAAGCGGTTGGCGGCGATAAAGGCGTCGGACGTTGTCATTTCGGGCACATCCCCAGCGGCAGACAAACAGGGGCCACTCAACATTCTGATCCCATCAGTTTACACGAGGCTGCCGGGCGATATCCGTCGAAAAAAGATTGGTTAAGGCACTTTCACCAAGTTCGGTAATAGGCAGTTCGCCTCATGCTTCGACAGGCTCAGCATGGGGCTGAGGGACGAACCGTCGTGCCAGCGACACGACGCAAGTCGGACCGCAGAACAAAATGCTTCGGCTGGCTTACGCCACGCCACTGGCGTGACGGTCCAGCCTCAGCCCCCCTTGAGGGGGAGGGATGGGGTGGGGGGCGCGCCGCGTGAGCGGCGCTCGATAAATACTTTTCCGCCAGCGGTGACTAGCGCGGGTCGAATACCGGCACGTCGTCCTCTGTATCGGCTTCGGCCGCCGGCGTGTCCGGCGTGGCGTAGTTGAGGAAACTGGCGGGCAGCGCGCCACCCCAATAGACGCCTTTGCCGCGCGATGTTTCGTCCCAGACGATGGGCTCGAAGTCCGGTGCGAAGACGAAGAACCCGCTAGTGTAGATTTCGACGCGGTTGCCGCCGGGCTCGTAGGAATAGATGTAGAAGGCCTGCGAATTGTTGTGCTTGGCCGGCCCGGCTTCGATGAAGATGCCGTGCTCGCTGAGAATGTCGGCGGCGCGCAGCACTTCGCTCTGTTCGTCGACCCACAGCGATAGATGATGCAGCCGGCCGTGCATGCCTTTGACGTCGACGACGTAGGCCACTTCGTGGTGGACCGGGGACGAACTCATCCACGAGCCGATCTCGCGCGCGCCGTTTTCGTAGACCACCTGCTCGCGCAATTTCAGCCCCAGGGTCTGCGACACGAAATTTCGGTTGGCTTCAACGTCCTTGCACAATAGGGCGACATGGTCGGTGCGGCGGACGCCGACGCCGTTCTTCGGGTACTTCATCGGCAGGTTCATCAGCGCCGAGCGCAGATGCTCGGGCGGCTCGTACTTGTCTTCCTCGTAGTAGATTTCCATCAGGTGGCCGTCGGGGTCGTTGAATCGATAGCACCGCCCGTGGCCGAAATCGCCGTTCATCCAACCGATGCCGAGGCCGCTTTCCGCGATCGCTTTGGCGCGCCGCTCGAGCGCCTGTTCGCTGACCGCGCGCCAGGCGATGTGGCCGATACCGGGCGCTTTCGCCTCGGTCAGTTTCAGCGACATTGCCGCATAGTCGCCGTAGCCGCGCAGATAGACCGACTGGCCTTCGCTATGGACATTTTCCATGCCCAAGATGTCGGTGAAATACCACAGGCTTTCCGCCGGTTTCGGTGTCAGCAACTCGACGTGCCCCAAATGCGCCACATCCTGGATCGGTTCATTACTGTCGGTCATGATTGGCCTCCCAATCGCTATTCGCGCTCGCCGGCGCTTAGGCCGCTTGCGTCATTCTGGTGACCCGCACCTTGGTCTTCATATCCGTGCGGCAGAAGGCGTGCAGGAAACAGGTCTGCTCGCTGATGTCGAGAATATCGCGGGCGAAGTCCTCGTCCTCGGAGGTTTTCAAGTATACGTGGGTCTCGACCGGGTCGGCGGTGCCAGCGACCCCGGTGCCACCCGAGGCGCCGCCGAGCGAGAAGTGGGTGTCCTGGACGATTCGGTACCCTTCGAGATCCTTTTTCATCATCGCCACGAAGCGCCCGAACTGGGTCATGAAGCAGAAGCCGATGCCGGCCGAGATATAGGTGTTGGCGTCAGGCGCCCGTCCCTGGCCGCCGTTAATCGGCGCTTCTTCGCACAGTATGATCTTATTGGTGCCGTGCGGGGCGTACTGCAGCTGGATGATCTCCTTGATGCCGTCGGGCCGGAGCGTGCAGATGGCGCCGATATGCAGTCGCCGCTTCTGTTCGTCCTGTAGGCTCGAGCCCTGGCCGCCGTGCTGGTCCCCTTCGAGACGCGGGGTCTCGCCGCCGTTCCAGGTTAGCTCGCCCGCGACCGCCAACGGGGCCGGCCGGGCGAGATCGAACTTGTCGCCAGGGTCCGGGTAGATCGGTCGGTCGAGCGCGGCCACGCGGTCGGGTTCGATTTCAACGCCGTTGCGCGACAGCGCGAACAGGCTGGTCAGCGAGCCGCGCATCAAGCCGTTGAGCGGCGAGGCGGCGACCGCGTCGTAGACCAGCTCGGTCACGGTCTTGTCGTCGGCGTCGCAATCGATTTCGACCGCGAGCTCCACCGGCAGCGCGCCGCCGACCATGGTGCGCTTCGGCATCGAGCCTTCCATTGTGTAGTAATTGTCCTGGATCAGGCGAAGGCCGCGAAAGGCAATACCGCGCTGCGCCGCCAGCGCGACGACTTCATTAGTGTAGGAAGCGACCATGCCGGCGGTGAGGAACGCCAGCGGGCACGGCGCCTCATCGTCGCCGTTGAGGTAGGCGCCTTCGTCGCTGGCGAGCCGCCACACCTTGCCGGTGCGCGACGAAGCGACGATGGCCTCCTTCTGCATCACCGACAGCGAGCGGACCGATGTGGACAGGCTGTCGCCGAGCCGGTTCTCCGGCGGCGCGAAACCCAGTTCCGCCGCATTCTCAACCTCGAAAAACAGCGGCAGGCCGGATTCCCTTAGTCGGTTCGCCATGCTTCCTCTCCTCAATTCGATATCGGTTCGTCCGGCCGTCGCGCCGAGCGGTCGCTTGCTACCAATTGTACCCGGTAACGCAGATGGTCAATAGCCGCTCGACGGCATTAGTTTGAGTCCGCCGCTCACCGCGGCTGCTTGAACGCGCGGGCCCGCTGCCATACCGTGCAGCGCCTCGCCAACGCGATGATCGTTACCCAGTAAACCGGACAGCATGACCATGAAACCGAACTTCCTGTTTTTCATCACCGACCAGCACCGCGCCGATTATCTCGGCTGTTACGGCCATCCGGTGCTGCAGACGCCGCATATCGACAGCATCGCCGAACGCGGCACGCGGTTCGATCGGTTTTATGTCGCCAGCCCGGTATGTATGCCCAACCGCGCCTCGCTGATCACCGGCCGCTATCCCTCGGCGCACGGGGCGCGGCGCAACGGCGTGCCGCTGCCGCTGCGCGCCAACACCTTCCTCGACGTGCTGCGCGAGGGCGGCTATCAGAGCGCGCTGCTCGGCAAGTCACACGTGCAGAACATGACCGACCGGCCCGACTGGCTGTTCGATCAGGCCGATTACGAGCGGCCGGTGTCGGAAGCGTGGAAAGGCGATGGCTACGACTACGACCAGGAGGCGCCGGAGCGCTGGAAGGGCAATGCGCCCTATGAGGTCGAACTGCCTTACTATGGCTTCGACGAGGCCGACATTCTAACGCTGCACGGCGACATCTGCGGCGGGCACTATTACCAGTGGCTGCGCGACCAGACGCCGAAGGCCGACTGGTATCGCGACCGCGCCAATCAGCTCGATCACGATTACGGCTGCCCGCAGGCGATCCGCACGCCGCTACCCGAAGAGCTTTATCCGACCGCCTATGTGCGCGACCGCGCCGTCGAATACGTCAAACGCGCCGCCGACAGCGACGCGCCGTTTTTCGCCTTCGTCTCGTTCCCCGACCCGCATCATCCGTTCACCCCGCCGGGCAAATACTGGGACATGTACGACCCCGCCGACATGACGGCGCCGCTGCCCTTCGAGGCCCACAAGAACCCGCCGCCCCATTTGCAGGCGATGCATGCGGAGCGCGAGGCCGATACGCGCACGACCCACATGCA
>CAJICQ010000390.1_pt1 | contig 9900 bp, 6 predicted proteins | sample 9199721 | NCBI WGS metagenome assembly CAJICQ01 (sample SAMEA7708344, study PRJEB35096) | sediment metagenome | biome: marine neritic benthic zone biome [ENVO:01000025]; feature: sediment [ENVO:00002007]; material: shallow marine sediment [ENVO:03000034] sea grass bed [ENVO_01000059] ...
CGGGCTGGAATACCAGCTCGACAAAATCGCGGTACAAGCCGAGCTGGTGGGCGACCAGTTGCGGCTCTTTGAGGGTCTTCGACATGATGAAGGCGCCCTCGGTGATTCCGGTGAACATGTCGGCCAGGTGTTGGAGATCGACCTCGACGCGCGGCGGATAAACCGCGGCGGCCTTTTGCAGCATCTCGCCCAAATTGGCGCGCCAGTACAGATAAGTATCGACGATAACGCCGAGCGTGTGTTCGTCGAACAGATTGGCTTCATAGATATATGACGCGAACAAACAGCCCGGATAGGGCTCGCTGAGCCCTTCCATCATCTCCTTGTAGAGCCCGATCAGGATCAGCAACTGCTGCAGGGGATCGCGGCTGAGCTTTTCCGCCCGCGCCTTGTTCTCCGCGAACAAATTCAGATCGGCGCGCGCGAAGCGTTCGACCAGCGTGTACGCCAACGCCGCCTTGTTGTCGAAATGATGGAAGAACGATCCCTTGGTGACGCCGGCCTGGGCGACCAGCTTGTCGATCGACGTCGCCGAATAGCCCTGATCGAGGATCATCGCCTCCGCCGTATCGAGAATCTTATTGCGGGTGAGTGTGCCGTCGCGCGCCATCGTTCGTATATATCCCGTATCCTAATTTAGCGGATCATTATATACCGGCTAGTTGGTATGTTAAAGGATAAAGTCAATCCGTTCGAATATCGTAAAAACCCATAAAAACTGGTGATTGCAGCTCTATTAGACGAAAGTCGGAGAAAATTTCTCGTTGACTCGGAATATCGATGCGCCTATTAAACCGACCGGTTGGTACAATTAATACCGCCGAGTATAAAGGAGATAGCCATGTCTGCAGCAGAAATTTTGACACCGTCCGAGGCGGACGGTTTTTCAACCGCCAAGGCCGCGGTTTTCGAAGAGCGGCTGGTCGATGTGCTCAACGCCGGGGCGGTCTGCCTGATGACCTCGGTCGGCCACCGCACCGGCCTGTTCGATAGCCTGGTCGACGGCGTGCCGGGTACCAGCGCCGAGATCGCCGCGCGCGCCGGCCTGAACGAGCGCTATGTGCGCGAATGGTTGGGCGCCATGGTGACCAGCGGGGTCGTCGACTACGATGCCGCGGCGGGCACCTATCACTTGCCGCCGGAACACGCGGCCTGCCTGACGCGCGCGGCGACGCCAAACAATCTGGCTGTGTTCGCCCAGTACATTCCCGAGCTGGGCTCGGTCGAAGATCATATCGTCGCGTGTTTCAAAAACGGCGGCGGCGTGCCCTACGAGCGCTTCAACCGGTTCCACGAGATCATGGCGGAAGACAGCGGGCAATCGGTGCTGCCGGCGCTGCGCGAGCACATCCTGCCGCTGGTGCCGGGCCTCATCGAGCGCCTCGAAGCGGGCATTTCCGTGCTCGATCTGGGCTGCGGCCGCGGCCAGGCGCTGACCCAATTGGCCGAGTGGTTTCCCAACAGCCGCTTTACCGGCTACGACCTGTCGGCCGAGGCGATCGCCTGGGCGACCGCGAACGCGGAAGCGCAGGGGCTGGGCAACCTGGCCTTCCAGGTGCGCGACCTCTCCACCTTCGATTCCGACGCCAAGGAAGCCGCGTTCGATCTCGTCACCACCTTCGATGCGGTGCACGACCAGGCCAACCCGCGCGCGCTGGTGCGCGGCATTCGCCGCACGGTGAAGCCCGGCGGGGTCTACCTGGCGCAGGACATCAACGGCTCGAGCCATGTGCACGAGAACTGCGATCATCCGATCGGACCGCTGCTCTACACGGTCTCGTGCCTGCACTGCATGACGGTGTCGCTGGCGCAAGACGGCGGCGAGGGGCTCGGCGCCATGTGGGGCCGGCAAAAGGCGGTGGAAATTTTCACTGAAGCCGGCTTCGGCTCAGTCGAGGTCAACGAGCTCGACCACGATATCCAGAACCTGTACTACGTCTGCCGGCCGTAACGCGGGCTGGTCAGGCGACGATGGGGGCCGGCTCTGCGCCGGCCCTTTTCGTTCGGCCGATCTGGACCGGGCGCGTTCATGTGATATATGGAGTGCGATGCTCAGCCCGTGCCGCGGGCGGACGCAGCCCCGGCCAGGGGGCCCGTAGTTCAGTTGGTCAGAACGGACCGCTCATAACGGTCATGTCGCAGGTTCGAGTCCTGCCGGGCCCACCACTCTTTTTTGCATTTCCATCGCACCAAACCGGGGGTGCCGCGGAATGGCGGAATTTCGCCAGTTTGGCGTTGGTTCTAGCCTGTCGTGACCGCGCAGAGACGGCATAGTTAGTCGTTTCCACGGCTATCTGCCTGAAAGTCTCTGTCGGCGGAGTTCGCGACCCATACTCCGAAGGCTGCCTCGCGCGTGTGATCTTGCCGCAAAAGAGAACAGACAAGATTTTTGCGCCCTACACCCTTTCACTCGCCTGCCGAATTGAGGATGCAAGCCGCCACATGACCGGGCCCCCGCTCGGTCAGCTCGACCTCGCCCACTTCGTGGAACCGAATATGAACCTCGCGCCCGCGCAACGCCGGCTCATCCATCGCCGCGCGCATCGGCGCGGGCACCGCGTCGGAGCGCAGGGCATCGGCGAGAGCCCTGGCGGACGCCTCGTCATCGAACGTCAGATCCGCCTGAAATGGGCTCGCCCGCCTGACGGCCGACAGCGCATCGAATAGGCCCTCACGGTGTTCGAGTCCGCGCACCACATCGTCGACTTCCCAGCCGCAGGCCGGGGTGGCGACGGGACAGCGGGTATGAAACCGGCACCCCTGCGGTGGATGGGCCGGATCGGGAACGGACCCCTCAAGCGTCGCCATTTCGACGTCGCGGTCTTCGGAGAGATCCGGGCTCGCGGCCAACAGCGCCTTGGTATAGGGATGCTGTGGCCGTTCAAAAATATCCTGCGTGCGGCCGGCTTCGACCACTTTGCCCAAATACATGACGACAATGCGGTCCGCCATATGCCGCACGACTGAAAGATCATGGGTAATAAACAAATAAGCCAGGTTGCGCTCGCGCTGAAGCTCGTGCAGCAGGTTGAGTATTTGTGCCTGCACGGAAACATCGAGTGCGCTGGTCGGTTCATCCAGAATGATCAATTCGGGATTCAACGCCAAGGCGCGGGCGATCGAAATGCGTTGGCGTTGACCGCCGGAAAACTGGTGCGGATAGCGATAGAGATGTTGACTGCCGAGACCAACCTGTTCGAGCAACTGCACGGTACGCCCGGTTAATTCGGAACCCGACGCCTCGCCATAAACCTGTAGCGGCCGGGCAACGATGTCATTGACCAGGTGGCGGGGATTGAGAGACGCAAATGCGTCCTGGAAAACGACCTGGCAGTTGCGGCGGTAGTGGCGCCAGGCTTGCTCGTTCAACTGGTCGATGCGGTGTGCTTCATCCAACGCGGCGAGCTCCCCGCGCTCTTGCTCACTGCGCTGTTCGTCCGGGATATTCTGTAGCGCGTCAAGGCGGTCGCGATCGCCTTCGGTGATGTTGAAATAGACAGCGCCATCGCTCGGATCGGTTAGGCCGCTGACGCAGCGGCCGAGCGTGGTCTTGCCACAGCCGCTTTCGCCTACCAGACCTACGGTCTCACCACTGCGGATATCGAAGCTGACGCCATCGACAGCGCGCACTTGTCCAACCACCCGTTGCAGCGCGCCTTCCTTGATCGGGAAATGCTTTTTCAATCCATGCAAACTGAGAATTAGTTTGTCAGATGCAGCGGCTGCATCGTCATGTGGGCGCACCGATTCCATAGTCATGACGGGTGAGCCGCCAATGATGGTCGCACGCCCGAGCCCTCGGGAGGGTCATGATAGATGAAGCACGCAACAGAATGCTCGTCACCGACGGATTGAAGACGGGGATCAAACTGGGCGCATGTCTCCACCTCATTGGGACAGCGGCCGGAAAAGCGGCATGAGGGCGGTGGATCGACCAATTCGGGCACGGTTCCCTCGATCGCGGCGAGTTTGCCGCGCGATTGGGTCGCCGAAGGCAATGCGGCGAGGAGCCCCCTCGTATAGGGATGGCGCGGGTCACTAAAAATTTGATCGGCGTCGCTAATCTCGACGATCCGCCCGGCATACATCACCGCCACCCGATCGCAGATCCGCCGCACCAGCGACAAGTCGTGACTAATGTACAAAACCGCCGTCCGGCGGCGCTGCTGCAATTCGCGGATCAATTCCAGGATACGCGCCTGGACGGTGACATCGAGCGCGGTTGTCGGCTCATCAGCAATGAGCAGGTCCGGGTTACACGCCAGCGCCTGGGCAATCATCACACGCTGGCGCATGCCGCCTGAGAGCTCGTGCGAATAGCGCTGCATGATCTTGCCCGGGTTGGCGATCTGGGTCTCGGCCAGTGCATCTGCAACCATTTCGTCGACCGCGGCGGTGATCTGATTTCGCCGTGATCGCAAGGGTGGAAATTTGAGCAGCGCGCGTTCGATGGTCCGGCTCTGTTGCGCCGCCTGTCGTTTCAACAGCAAGGATCCCGGATCTATTCCAGACACGTCGACGTTCGCGGCATCGAGAATTTCCGCCGATCGATGTTGAAAAAACACCTCGGCGATCTGGCTGCGGATCGTGAGCGCCGGATTGAGCGCTTTTCCCGGATCCTGGAAGATCATCGCGATGCGGTCGCCGCGAAGCGCGCGCATGCGCGAGTCGGAAACACGCATCAGGTCGAGGGTCTCTTCCCCACTTTGGACGCACGCGCTGCACCCCTTGCCGGCGCACACGGAACAAGCAACCGATATGCGTCCCGTGTGATGGCAACGATCGCACCCACGGCCGTCGCAGGCGTCGCAGGTCGTGCGCGGCCGAAACAATATCGAGCCGCCGGCGTCGATACCAGGCGGCTTCGGCACCAGGCGCAAGAACGACCGCGCGGTGACGGTTTTGCCGCAACCGGTCTCGCCGACCAGACCCAGTGTTTCGCCGTCGTGTATATCGAAGGTGACGCCGTCGACCGCGTGAACGATGCCCCGTTTGGATTGGAAATGAACCTTTAGGTCGACGACCGAAGCGACGACCGGCGACTTAGAATCGGTAGGGTCTGCCAGCAAATTATCCGACATCACCGTGCACTTTCGGTGCGCGGATCGAACACATCACGCAACCCATCACCGACCAGGTTGAAGGCGAGCGCCCACAGAAAGACCATCAGGCCAGGGAACGTCGATGCCCACCACCGGCCCGCCGATATTCCCGCCTGTCCCTCCGAGACGAGCACCCCCCATTCGGCGATACCGGCTTCCGATAGGCCGATAAAGGACAAGGTTGCGCCAACCAGCACGATGTTGCCCATGTCGAGTGTGGCCTGGACCATGACCGGGGTGATCGAATTCGGCAAAATGTCCCTGAGGTAGATTCGTAGATTGGAGTCGCCGATAACCCGTGCAGCGTCGATATACTCGCTCTGTTTGATGCGAATTATCTGGGACCGCATGATGCGGGCGTACTTCACCCAGAACACCACCACCAGCGCCAGGATAATATTGGTGAACGAGGGCCCCAGAACAGCAGCAATGGCCAGCGCGAAGATCAATTCGGGGATTGACAGGAACACGTCTACGATGCGCATCAGGACTTCGTCCACCCGCCCGCCGATAAAGCCGGCGATGCTGCCGATGATGACGCCAATCACCACTGTAAGGCTCACCACCATCAGCGACAGCTTCAAAGATGTCCTGGCCCCCCAGATCACCCCGTAAAGCACATCGCCACCGCGGTTTGTCGTGCCGAGAAGATGGCCTGGCGAGCCCGGTGGGACCCGCACGGCGGACCAATCGCGCGGCATCTGGTAGGCGTCGGGCGTGTTCGGCTCAGTGATCCACGGCGCCATGAGGGCCATCAAAATCAAAAGCAAAACAATAGTCAGGCCAACGACCGTTGTCGGGTTGGCCAACATGGCCCGCGTCAGTTCCCAGCCCCGCTGTGTTCGCACCCGCCAGGCGGAATCCTGAGTCGGTAGATAGACCTGATCGGTATTGGGAAAATCGACCACGACTACTCTCCCAACACCACGCGGCGGTCGAGATAGGCGTAGACGACATCGACGACGAGATTGACCACCAAAAACAGAATGCTGGTGAACATCACGTAGACCATGATCGTCGCCTGGTCGCCGCGCAACACAGCCGCAGCCATCCACCGGCCAATGCCCGGCCAGCGAAACACGATTTCTGCGACAACTGTCCCTTGCAGCAAAAATCCGAATGTCAGCCCGATCACCGTGACGGTGGGAATCAGCGCATTTCGCCTCGCGTGCCGGCGCAGTACCAGGCGTTCGGGCAATCCCTTGGCGCGCGCCGCGTCGACATAATCTTCTTGGAGTTCCTCAACCAGCGACGAGCGCATCATTCGGGCGATGATCGCGGTGGCGCCGTAGCCAAGCGCGACCGCAGGTAACACGAGATGCCATATGGCGTCGACAAAGGCTTTAAAACTGCCCGCAAGAATGGCGTCGATCGTATAAAGGCCTGTCGGGTGGGCGATGCTGGCGAAGATGTTGGGATCGCTCCTACCAAGGGGAAACCATCCCAAATTCACCCAGAACACAATGAGCAACAAAATCGCAAACCAAAACATGGGCATGCTCGCGCCGCTTACGGCGACAATCCGGATAATATGGTCGGGCAAGCGGTTGCGCCGGGCGCCGGCAATGGTGCCCAGGCCGATCCCCAGGGCCACGGCGACGATGCCGGATGCGATGGCCAATTCCATTGTTGCGGCGAGCTTGTTGGGAAAAACTTCCGCAACCGGGGCAGCGGCGACCCCGGACCAGCCGAGATCGCCGCGCACAACACCGGAAATCCAATAGAAATACTGAACCGGTACGGGTTCATCTAAATGGAAACGCGCTTCGATTTCGGCGACCTGCGCCGGTGTCATTTCGTGCGAAAGATAGATACCGATCGGCGAACCGCCGATACGGGTCAACGCGAAAACAATAATCGAGGTGCCAATGATCAAAATTGGCAACACCATCAATCTTCGCAGAATGTAGTCGCGAATCTGCATTCCAAATTCCGGTTCCGTCGGCGCGTAAAGGGATATACGCCCACCCTATCACGGGTGGGCGTATGTCATCGTGTTTCGGTGATTGCCGCTACTTGTCGAACTGCGCAAATTTCAGGCTCGGTCGCGGCCATAGCGGCTGCATGACAAAGCCTTTCACCCACCCCCGATAAGCCATCACGACTCCCTCCTGGGCCGTGATGAGCCACATCGGATCGTCGAAAAGCAGCCTTTGCAACTCGGCGTAGATTGCCGCCCGCTTGGCGGGGTCCAGTTCGACCGAAGCATCATCGATCAGCTTGCCGATCCGAGCGGGATCCTTGTAGCCGTTGGCGAAGCCGTGAACCTCGCCCCATTCACCGTCAGGATGCTGGTAGGACTGCAGGTAGGGATGGGGGTCGGCGAACGGATCGGCGTTCTTCACCCACATCGCATATTCGACCGGGTTTTGTGCGTGCGCATCGTCAAACACCGCCTCGGCCACGGCCAGCACGTTGACCCGGAATTTCGGGTTCAAACGCTCAAGCGAATCCTTCAAGACCAGAGCAGCATCGGCAAACAGGTTGGCCTCCTCGGTGATCACCGAAACACTGAAACCCTTGTCCCAGTAACCGGTCTCCCGGAACAATGCCTCGGCTTTGTCCTTGTCCTGCTTGGTATAGGACGGTGCACTTGGATCGTGGCCGAAAATACCCTTGGGAATGTAATGGGTATTGAAGTCCCCGAAACCGGCCAGCGGTCCGTTCAGGAAGGCGCCATAGTCAAACGCGTAGTTGAATGCCTGACGGATCCGCGGGTCGTGGAAGAAGTCTGCCGGAATGGTGTCTTCTGCAGGCAGCGCGCCTTCCGGGATATTCAGGTTGAAACCAATATGGATCGGCTCCAGCAGCAGGCCGCCGGTGTGAATGCTCACGCCTTCGGCGCCTTCGAGGTCGGCGATGAATGACGGGTCGGTCTCGATGGTGTCGAAATCGCCGGCGCGAAGCCCCAAAACCCGGACATCGGGCTCTGCACCGATCTCGATACGCACGTTGAGCTTGGCATTGTCACCCCAATAGTTCTCGTTGATATCCAGAATAAGGTTCTCGTTGCGATTCCACGTGTTGAACTTGTAGGGGCCGGTGCCGACCATATTGGTAGTCATGAACGTGTTCGGCTCACCTGCCGTCACGCCACCGTTGGCGCCCACCGCCTCCTGGCTGACAATAGACGACACCATGGCGACAACCGTGCCGTTGAGGAAACTCGCGCTCGGCTCTTGCAGGGTCACTTCGAAGGTGAACGGGTCTTTCACCTTGGTGGACGCAACAATGTCATTCAACGTGTCTGCGGCACTCTCCGGCAGGCTCATGGTCATGACCCGGTCCCAGGAGAACTTGACGTCATCGGCGGTCAGCGGACTGCCGTCGTGGAATGTCACGCCCTGGCGGATCGGGAAGGTATAGGTCAGCCCGTCGGCGGAGATCAGCCCATTGCTGACGCTAGGGACCTGGGTAGCGAGCCCAGGGATCAGATCTGGCCCGTTCGGCGAAAACTCAAGCAGCCGTTCATAAACCTGCAAGATAACAGTTTCGCCACCTTCGCCCGGTTCAACCTGCGCCGGATCGAGCGTTGTCGGCTCATCGTCGGCCGCATGAACGAGAATTCCGGGGTTCTTGATGTTCTGGGCCCAAGCGGTCGGCGCGATGGCAAGGGTGACGAAAAATGCCGTCACCAAACCCCAGCTTACCCGTCGGCGGTTTCGGTGGGCAGTCTGATCATTGCCATCTGCCGCCTGCCTGGCGTTGGACATCGCAACCGCGTAACGTGCGGTCGGCCCTTGGACCACCCGCAATACCTGCTTAAGCATGCTCTTTCCTCCCCCTGTATACAACCGATTGCATTTCTTTAGATGCAAAACACAACCCGCATAGAGCAATCGGCAGCGGCAAAGTATGAAATGGGCGCCGAACCGGGTCAATCGTAATCAGCATGATCAGGGTGCTATTACATGCGGTGTTGTCACGTTAACCCGGCCCGATTGGGGAAGGGGCTGATTGCGCGTCAGGCCGCACCGCTGGCGGCGTGCTCGGTCAGACCATTCGACCTCACTACCGGGGAGACTCAGCGCGCCGTCGATCTGCCGGGCCCGCCGGAAAGCGAAATCCGTTGGCGATCATGCAGGGGGAACCGTGGCCAACGCGAGGCCACTAGAGGCAACGTCAGTCGCGACCATATGGATCGCCGAAGCCCCCGAACGTGGCGATTGGGTCAATTCCCTATTCCACCCAATCTGTTCCGTGTTCGGGCGTAAAAATTCCCTGTTATCTCGCTTAGGGAATTTAGTTGAGGAACTGCGTATTCGCAGTGCCTCACCAACGTGCGTTGGAAGAAAAGCGGGCTGATCTCGGAGAAATTCCCTGTTTTTTCCCTGTTAAACAGGGAAATTGGCCAGAGACGGGTTCGCGCGAGACTGCGTCCACCACCACCATCTTTTCAAGGACTTAGCGAAAATCGGCGTTGGCTGATTGCCAAGTTTGAGTGCGCTTTACGCGCGAAACACTGCCGCCTGTAAATACGCGGATCACGAAGCCTGGCATCTAAGCGGGCAAACCTTCCAGATAATTGTCACCGTCAAAGCGCAGCACCTGGTTGCGGTTGTCTTCGGGGCTGACGTAACTGCAGTGCACCCAGCCCTTGCTCGGGTCGGCCGCGTCCCAGTATTCCAGGATCAGCTGATCGAAATCCAGGTTGTCTTGAATCCAGCGGGCCAGATCGACGTTCGCAACCCCCGGCACTTCGAAGTCGGCAGCCTGTCCCTTTGCGTGCTGGCTCGTTGGCTTGGACCCGATCGCCTCGCACAGGGCGACGCTGCGGAACCAGGATGACGGGGCGAAC
>CAJICQ010000296.1_pt1 | contig 9887 bp, 9 predicted proteins | sample 9199721 | NCBI WGS metagenome assembly CAJICQ01 (sample SAMEA7708344, study PRJEB35096) | sediment metagenome | biome: marine neritic benthic zone biome [ENVO:01000025]; feature: sediment [ENVO:00002007]; material: shallow marine sediment [ENVO:03000034] sea grass bed [ENVO_01000059] ...
CGGTGTCTCAGGTGATGTTCGGCACCGACTACCCCTATCTCACGGTCGGCGAGAACGTCGAAGGGCTGGCCAAGGTGGTAAGCGGCGCGGATTTGGCGGCGATCCAGTGCGGCAACGCGCTGCGGATATTCCCGCAGTTCGTGCCCGCGTGACGGCGCGGGCGCTGCGCGTTCGCTGTGGGGGATGGCTGGATAATCAGGGCCGTGAATGACCGGCCGCCTTGCCGTGTCAGGCGGGCACGCCGGGCAATGGCTGGTTGCTATTACGGATCCATCTCGATCCAGCCGGGCAGCGCCTCGCAGCGCGCCAGCCAGGCCTCGACCCGCGGATAGGGGGCCAGCGGCAGGTCGCCTTCCGGCGCCCGCTTCACATAGGGGTAGCACGCGATGTCGGCGAGCGTGGCGCGGCCCAGCGCCAGCCAGTCGCCGGTCTTCGACAGGCGCCGCTGCAACACCGCGAGCGCCGTCCTGCCGTCCTGCAGATAACCCTCGAAGCTTTCCGGCCGGCGATTGTAGACGGTGACCCCGCGCGCCCATTGCAGACCGAACTGCACTTCGTCCTGGGCGAACGCCATCCACTGCATGACCTCGGCCATTTGCAGCGGCTCGGACGGCAGCCAGGTTTCGCCGCCGAATTTGCGCGCGATATAGACAAGATGCGCCGTCGAATCCCAGAAAACCTTACCCTCGATCTCCATGACAGGCACCTGACCGCGCGGATTGAGTTCGAGAAAGGCCGGCGATTTGTGCTCGCCGTTTTCCCAGTCGATGCGGACAGTCTCGTAATCCACGCCGAGCATCGCCGCCAGCACGCGGACCTTGAACGAGTTTCCCGACATTTCGGTCATATAGAGCTTCATGGCGTCTCTCTGCCTGCGTTTCCGTGTCGTGAGATTATCCGACATCGCGCAGGCCAGGCCCATACCAGTACTCAAAAGCAGCCCTCCAGGTTAACCGGCCAAACTCGAGGCGCGGCCGCGAGGTGTCGTCGCGCGCGTTGCGGTCGCGCATGAGAGGCCTTGCGCACGCGCGGCGGCCGGTCACAATGGACGCCAACGACAAGCGAGGGAGTACGCCATGAAAGCGATGGTCTTGCACGCGCCGAATACGCCGTTCGTGCTCGAAGAACGGCCCGATCCAGTCGCCGGTGACGGCGAGATCGTCGCCCGGGTGCTCGCCTGCGGATCGGGACTGACGATCCATCACGCCGTGCGCGGGCGCACCGATGCGACCTTCCCGCGGGTGATCGGTCATGAAATCCTCGGCGAGATCGTCGAGGTCGGTGCGGGCGTCGCCGGGTTCTCGCGCGGCGACCGGGTCACCACCCACGCCTATCTTTCCTGCGGTTACTGCCGATGGTGCAAGGCCGACCGCGAGCCGCTGTGCGACAACCTTGCCGGGTTCGTTGGCCGGCATGCCGATGGCGGCTATGCCGAGTATGTCAAATTGCCGGCGCGGGTTTTTATCAAGGTTCCCGAGACGCTCGACCACCAGAAACATCCCGCCGAAATCTCCGTCATCTGCGATGCCATCGTCACGCCGTACAAAGTGCTGAAGCGCGCGCGCATTACGCCGCTCGATACGGTGGCGGTCATCGGCGCCGGTGGCGGCCTTGGCATTCACATGGTGATGATGGCCAAATGGGCGCACGCCCGTGTCATCGCGGTCGATATCTCGCCCGCCAAGCTGGCAACCTGTCGCGAAGTCGGCGCTGAGGTAACTGTCGATGCGTCGCGCGAGGATGTTGCGGTGGCGCTTATGGAGGCAACCGGTGGCGGGGTTGACGTCGTCGTTGATTTCGTATCCGGCAAGGCAACCCTCGAAGCCGGCGTCAAGGCGCTCGGCAAGGGCGGCCGGCTGGTCACCCTGGGAGGTAACGCGCCCGTGCCTTTCGAGGTCTCGGCCGCCCAGCTGCTGGTCAACGAGGCCGACGTGCTGGGCAGCAAGGCGTTTACCGCCGGCGAGATCGGCGAGGCGCTCGAAATCTGCGCGCGCGGCGAAGTGTGGCCGCTGGTGACCGAGACCTATGCGCTCGAAGACGCAAACTCCGTGCACGAGCGCCTCGAGGCCGAGGCGATCATCGGCCGCGCGGCGATCGTGATGTGAGCGAAAATCGAACCTTCGAAGGGCCGTTATTGGGGCAGGGCCGTCGTGAATATCTAACTGGCAATGCTCAGGCGTACGTCGCCGACGCCGTCGACATTGAACACCGCCTCACGCGCCGTCCCGAGGGGGACGTATTTGAGGATCACCCCGGTCGAGATGACCTGGCCGGCCGTCAGACCGATACCGCGCCGTGACAGGTCATTGGCGAGAAAATGCATCACCCAGACGTAATCGGTTCTTTGGTCGTCGGTGTATTCGCGCGCCACGATCTCGCCGTCGAGCAGCAACTGCGCGGTCAGCTCCATGATCGGCGCCTTGCGCCAGTCGGCGATCTCCGGTCCGAGGACCAGCCGGAAAGCGCCCGCATTGAAGACGATCAGCCCGAGCACCGACATGTCGGTGAACTTGCGGCTGCGCACTTCGGCAAACTCGATGGCCGGCATCACGGCGGCGATCGCATCGAGCACCTCTTCGACGCTGTAGTCGCGATCGCGCGGCGGCAGGTCTGAGGCCAGGCGGACGGCGAGCTCTCCCTCGACATAGGGGTTCTCGATGATCGACCGGCTGACCGTTGCCGGGCTGTCGACAATCATGCCGTCGAACAAGCGGCCGAGCGACGGTACGCCCTCACCGAGCCGTTTGCGCATCGCCGGGTTTGCGTGCCCGACTTTCCAGCCGATCGCGGGCCCCAGGATCGCCGCCATGCGATCCTGTATGGCACGCGCGTCCGCCACGGTTTCCGGCATGCAGCCGGGCGGCAAGTCGTCGATGACCGCGTTGGTGCGATAGGCCTCGGCGACGCTTTCCGCTGCGCGGGCGATCTGCTCTTCGGAAAGTGCCTTGACCATTGTCCCGCCCTTTTTGGTTGTCGTGCCACGGCGATGGCTGCGATGTCCGCTAAACGAGCGATCCGGGAGACCAGCCGCGCCGCCAAGACCAGAATAGACCCCGGGTGCGCACGACCGCAAACTATGGAGCCAGCTTGTGCTGCGGCGGAGGGCCGCCCTAAACGCTCGCCGTCATTCTAGCTTGCTCAGGCGTCCACCAAGCCGGTCGCGCCGTCGACGAACAGGGACTCGATATCGGGTACCTGTTCGATGAACTTCTGCTCGTGCAGATAGCGCAGCAGCGTCGCGACGATCTCGCGGTTCTTGTCGGTCAGGCCGAAGGGGATCGGATCGGCGCCCGCCGGATCGCCCCAGGGGTCTAGATTGCCGCCCTCGGCGTAGAACTGCTGCTTGCTGGCGCAACAGGCGTCGAACACCGCTTTCGGCGCCGCCGGATAGTCGCCCAGGCAGCTCTCGTGGATCACCATGGCGTGGTTCAGCGGATAGATCCCGGTACGGGCGAAGTAATCGCGCTCGGCGGCTTCGGTGTCGGGCAGCAACGGCCGCAGCCGTCGTTGGCTTTCCGGTTTCTTGCCGTCCTCCGTGAACGGCGCCAGGAAGGCGTCGATCTTGCCGTCGATCACCAGCTGTTCGAGATCGCCCTCGACGGTGCGCACCGCAACCCCGTCGGGCGGCGCGAAGCGCGGGTTCGGTCCGCTGACCCAGTCGAGCTCGCGCCAGTGCAGATCGTACTCGTCGATCATGGTGCCGCGCCACCACACGCCGGCGGTCTGGGAGTATTCGCGCGCGCCGATCGTCTTGCCGCGCAGCTGCGACGGGTGGGTGAGATCGCTGTCGCGGCGCACGTAGAGCGAGCCGTGCCGGAAGGCGCGGTTCAGGAAAACCGGGATCGCGGTCATCCGGTCGATCCCGCGGTCGCGCATCAGCGCATAGTTGGCGAGGGAAAACTCGTTGACCTGGAAGGGCAGGTCCTGCAGCACCGGCGCGAAGGCCTGGAGGGGGCCGATCGGCTGGTATTCCAGCGCCAAGCCGTCGCGCATGCCGCTGACATGGCGAAAAAACGGGTAATCGCCGCCGGCGATCGCGATCGTGTCGTCATTGCCACCATTGTGCATGGCACGCTCCCTTCAAGTGTGTCGGGTCAGCGACCGGCTGATTGCTTCCCGGCCACGCCGCGCAGCGCTTCGCCCGCACCGGGCCTCAGAACGTCTGCGCGAAAAAGTCGCGCATCAGCCGGTACGACTGCTGGCACAGCTTGGCGTCGTAGACCTGCACCGGCGGGTTGTTGGCGCCGTGGACGCAGAACGAATGTGTCGCGTGGCCGAACATCATGACCTGCCAATCGACGTCGGCATCGCTCAGTTCGGTCTCGAGCGCATCCATCATGTCTTTCGGGGTGACCGGGTCGACTGCGCCGTGGATCGCCAATACGCGGCCCTTGAAGTCGGGCTTGGCGTCGGCTTCGACCGGGTTCGGCCGGGTGACGTGGAACACCACCGTGGCCTTGAAGTCGGCGCCGGCGCGCGCCTGTTCCAAAGCAATGCCGCCGCCCATGCAATAGCCGATGGCGCCGATCTTGTCCGGGTCGATCAGGCCGCGTTCGGTCGCCTCGGCGCACAGCGCTTCGAAGGCCTTAGCGCCGCAACCCAGCACGTGGGGTAGATCGAGGCGCACCCCGGTGGCGCTCGCCAATAGCTCGTCTTCGGTTTTTTCCCGTTCGCCGTAGCCTACGCCGTACATGTCGGCCACCATCATGACGTATTCGCTGCCGCCGGCATCGGCGGCCATGTCGACCGAATGGGGGCAGACGCCCAGCCAGTCGGGCTGCACGAAGATGCCGGGCCGCTTTTCCGTCACGGCGTCGTCGTAGACCAACAAGCCTTCGAACTGCCTGCCGTCGTATTCGTAGGGAACCGTTATCTCGGCCATTTTTTCTCCTCCCGCTTGTTCGCCTTTGAAAGCCTAGCGCGATGCCGGGGGTAGCGGAAGAGCACCCAGCCAGGCCAGCGGAACGACACTGCGCATAAGCCATCGTGAGGGCTTTTTACCCCCCCCCCACCCCAACCCTCCCCCACAAAGGGGGGGCTAAATCGGTAGCCGACGCGAAGCTTTAAGTCCTCCCCCTTGATGGGGGAGGATTTAGGTGGGGGTGACAGAGATGAAAAATTTCTAAAATGTGAAGACTAAAAAATACATCTAGGCGCTAGCCGATGATGCTCACCTCGGCTTCGATCTCGACCGCCATCGAGAACGGCAGGCCGGCCACGCCGATGGCGGAGCGGGAATGGCGGCCGATCTCGGGGCCGAACACCTCGAGGATCAAAAAGGCTACTACGGAAGGCGTTCAAATGTCTGGGAGCACTGCCCATCCGCGGCACCGATTACATAGGCCCCTTTGTCGCCGGAGGTAACGGTCACCGTATAGGTTCCCGGTGCGGCGAACCGTTCCGTCCCGAGGTTGTGTGACCAAGTCCCCGAATCCTCGTCATAACGGAATAAGTTGTCCCGGTCCGCAGAGCCCGGCGAAAGCAGGTCGTCATCCTCACCGGGCACATCCCCTAGGATGGCGCCGTCAAAGACGACATTTATAACCGGCGGGCGACGCTTGCCATCCGCGTTCTCCGGAATGTCCTTGTCTGTGACGGTAAACCCGTCGCCATCCAAGAGCTCCATCCGCACCGGAAGCGTCTGCTTGGATCCAGTGTCGAACCCCAACGGACCGTCGAAGGGAGGCAGGAATCCGACGCACCCCAGCGCTGGTCGAAAGTTGGTCAGTTGAAGTCCGGCGAGACCGCTGCAACACCGAACGTGGTCTCCTGAGTCCAGCCTCAACGTCCCATCGTCCACGGCGATGTCATGCAGAATGGAATGCGTTACACCCTGCGTCAGCGCCGTCGTATTGCCTTCGAAGTTAAAGATGTCGGCGGCTGTTACGCCGTTGATCGAAAAACTACTTGTCGTGACCAGAACATTTGAGGGAGCGTAGTAGACTACGTCATAAACACCGTTATCTAATCCGACGATGGATAGTGACCAAGTGCCGGGCGGAGTGGACGTGCTCGAAAAGAAGTTGTCGTTCACAAGGTTCTGGACATCCGTGCCGGGCGACCCGGAACTGCCGCTTATTTTCTGAGCGTCCAGATCCAAACTCGTGCCGTTCAACGCATTGCCGTCAAGGTCGGATAGGGAGGATATGCCGAGCGTCGTAATATCGTTCCAAAACCCCGGCTGACCTACCGCACCCGCATACGTCGCCGCGGGCGCACCCCAGTTGGTGCCGAAGTCTATGTTGATCTCGCTGGCGTGCGTGGCGCCCGTTAACAAGAGACCGTTGACCGCGATCAACGCACAAACCAATCTCCGGGGAGTCGCACCGAGCGCGACAAAAGCTTTAACTATCGGCGAGTTTTTTGTACTGCCGCGTCGTCCCGCGCTAGTTCCCTTCATAATGACGCCTCCCAACGATGTTGTGTTCCCAATATTCTTTGCGCGAGATATTCACGCACGTGAAGCTTCTGTCCCAGACGTTAACTGCCATTCTACTGCAGATTTTCGATCACCGACGTCGGCAACGGATTCAATCTCTGATTGTAATGAATGAGCGTCGCAGATACTGTGATAATACACGAAACGGCAGTATATCAAATTCAAAATACCACAATTGGTTAATACCGAGCAGATGATTCCTGCTTCGTTAGGTGGAAGGAGGTCTCCCAAAATTGGTGCGGCAGGTTATGGCGAATTCCGGACGCAATCAGCAACGGTTAGCAACGCCCGATCTCACCCCAACAGCGGACATAGCGGCGCTTGAGTCGGCAGCGAGGAGTGACGTTGCCTGCGAACTCTCGTCCACATTTGCGGGTCTAGCTCACCCCAACTGTGTCAGCGTCACCGCCAGAATGAACGCCAGATAGCCGATGAACAGCCGGTGCAGCAGGACGTCGGCCACCCGGTGCGAGGCGCGGACGCCGAACGGCGAGCCGATCAGCGCGCCGACCGCCAGGCCGACGAACGCCGGCAGGTAGAGATAGCCGAACGCCAGCGCTGGCAGGCTGCCCTCGTTGAAGCCGCCATAGATATAGCCGGCTGCTGCGGCGATGCCGAGCAGGGCGGCCAGCGCCGAACAGGTCGCCGCGACGACCGGCATGGGGCAGCGCGCCGCGCGCAGAAAAGGTCCGATGATGACCGCTGGCCCCGGACCGAGCAGCGCGCCGGTAACGCCGGTGACGGTGCCGTGGGTCCACAGGCTGGCGCCGCGGATCGCCGCGAGATCGCCACCGCCCGCATGGTCGGCCTCGTGCCGCTGAAACAGGCCACGGACGATGGCAGTTGCGACGAAGCCGATGAAGATGATCTTGAGCGCGATGCCGGGCAGGGCGTCGCCGACCAGCGCGCCAGCCAACGCCCCCGCGGCGATGAAAGGTACGAAGCGCAAGGTCAGGGGCAGGTGTAGATCGCCGACGCGGAACCGCAGCACCGCGACGTAGGCCGAGGTCGTTGCCATAACCGCCAGCGCGGTGCCGGCGGTCAGGTGCATGACCTGGCTGTCGGCGACGCCCTGTAGCGGCAGCGCGATGATCAGTGCCGGCGTCATGGTGAAGGCGCCGCCGACGCCGAACAGGCCCGACACGAAGCCGGCCAGCAATCCGGTAGCCACATATATGGCGACGGCTTCGAGCAAGTAAGCGGTCTCCCAAGGACGGGATGGGTTACGCGGCGCTTGAACGCCGCGCGTTGCGGGGGTTGGTACTTTGCCGGGACGCCGCTCAGCTGGCAACGGTATCCATATCCCCAAATTGTGAAGTGACGATGGCAGGAGAATCGCTGTACACGCGCAAAACCAACGACTGCTCGGGGGCGATCATGAATTTTGGCCAAGCAATAGGTTCGTGCTTCAGCAATTACATCGGATTCGAAGGCCGCGCGCCGCGCTCCGAGTACTGGTATTGGGTTTTGTTCACCTTTATCGTCGCCATTGTCACGGCGGTTCTCGATCGGGTGTTGTTCCCCGGCAACGAACTCAGTCCCATCAACACACTGTTTAATCTGGCGATTCTGCTGCCGTCCCTCGCGGTATTGATCCGACGTTTGCACGACATCGACCGAACCGGCTGGTGGTGGTTGTTGATTTTCGTGCCGGTTGTTGGCTGGATCGTTCTCATCATCTGGGCGATACAACGCGGCGATGAGACGAATAATCGGTTCGGCGCCGACCCGCTCGTGGCGCGCGCCGCCTAACCGCCAATCTTGAGGGTGATCCCGCTGCCGCGGCAGAAGGTATCGGGCTGATCGGGAACGCCGTATTCGACGTCGATCGAGAGCTGGCTGCCCTCGACGCGGCCGGCGATCCACTGGAAGATCTGCGCGCCGGTGTCCTCGTGCTGCTTCAAAGGGAGCCGGCCGCCGAACGTGCCGTCGGCGGCGATCGGCCAGTCGAAGTTGGCGCCTTCGCCGGCCATGCCGCTGATCCGTCCGTCCTGAACCCGGCCGAGAAACGACCCGTCGAAGGGGAAGGTGCAGCCGCGCGGGCCGACCCAGCCGCTGAACGGGCGCAGCGGCCGCTCGGCTGGCGTGGCGTCGGGGCTGGCGGTCGCCGGATCGATCTGCATTTTCGGCAGCGGCATGATCTTGCGGTGCTCGCCCATGCCCTCGACCGGCCCCGACAGCACCCCTTGCGGTTCTTCTTTCTGGGCTAGCGCCGGAAGGCCGCCGCCGACGAGCCAAAACGTCAGGCAACCCGCACACATGGCGCGGATCGTCTTGGACATTTTGGCGGCGGTCGGTCTCATCGGGCTCGTCGGCTATTTGATAATTGCCTGCGACAGGCTAAGTAACGCTTCATGAAATAAGTTCAACACGACCCATCCTCAATACCAACTTCCAAGAGGCGCGTTCCCGTGTCCGACTACGATTACGATATGTTTGTCATTGGCGCCGGCTCCGGCGGGGTCCGGGCGGCCAGATTCTCCGCCAATTATGGCGCCCGCGTGGCGATCGCCGAAGACATGTTCATGGGCGGCACCTGCGTCAATGTCGGCTGCATCCCGAAAAAGCTGTTCGTCTATGCCGCGCACTTCCACGAGGATTTCGCCGATTCCGCCGCCTATGGCTGGACCGCCGAGGCCGCCGGAGACAGGGGCTTCGACTGGCGCACCCTGGTCGACAACAAGGACACCGAAATCAAGCGCTTGAACGGCATCTACGAACGCCTGCTCGGCAATGCCGGGGTCGAGATCGTCAACGGCCGCGCCACCCTGGTCGACGCCCATACCGTTGCTGTCGCCGGCAAGCAGTACACGGCGGAGAATATCCTGGTGGCGACCGGCGGCTGGCCGGTGGTGCCCGACATTCCCGGCAAGGAACATGTCATTACCTCGACCGAGGCGTTCTACCTGGAACAATTGCCGGAGCGCGCGATCATCGTCGGCGGCGGCTATATCGCCGTCGAGTTCGCCGGCATCTTCAACGGGATCGGCGTCGATACCACGCTGATGTACCGCGGGCCGCTGTTCATGCGCGGCTTCGACCAGGATGTTCGCTCCCATCTGGCCGACGAGCTGGCCAAAAAGGGCATCGACCTCAAATTCTCGACCAACATCGCGTCGATCGAGAAAACCGCGTCGGGCCTGGTCGCCACCTGCGAGGACGGCTCGACGGTGGAGACCGACCTCATCTTGTACGCCACCGGCCGCGCGCCCAAGGTCGCCGGGCTGGGGCTGGAAGAACTCGGCGTCGAAATGCGCGACAATGGCGCCATCATCGTCGACGACCATTTCAAGACCTCGGTGGATTCGATCTACGCCATTGGCGATGTGATCGACCGCATGCAGCTCACGCCGGTGGCGCTGGCCGAGGGCATGGCGGTGGCCAAGACGCTGTTCCGCGGCGAGCCGACCACCGCCGATTACGAGCATGTCGCCACCGCCGTATTCAG
>CAJICQ010000229.1_pt1 | contig 9874 bp, 8 predicted proteins | sample 9199721 | NCBI WGS metagenome assembly CAJICQ01 (sample SAMEA7708344, study PRJEB35096) | sediment metagenome | biome: marine neritic benthic zone biome [ENVO:01000025]; feature: sediment [ENVO:00002007]; material: shallow marine sediment [ENVO:03000034] sea grass bed [ENVO_01000059] ...
CCCAGGAGTAGTTTGTGCCCTATAGCGTCTAAATGTTACGGCGAAAAGACGCTCTGTCCAGAGCTCGATCGGGCAACGAATTTGACGGATTTGGCGGACTCGGACCAGTTGCGCAAAATAGCAAGTGAGAAATGCGCGACCTTATCCTCAGGTTTCAGCCAACTCACGTAAAGCTAACGAACCGCTCGTTGCGCACTATTGGTAGGCTGCGCGGCCATGACGACGACTGAGACCGGCGAGCACGACGCGCTCGCCCCCGACAACGTGACGCCATTACATGACGCCAACGGCGAGGTTGGCTTTCGTGTGATGCCGCACAACTACGAGGCCGAGATGGCGCTCATTGGCGCCATCCTCGCCAATAACCGTGCTTACGAGCGCGTGCAGGAATTTCTGCTCCCCGAGCATTTCGCCGATCCGGCACATGCAAAGGTCTACGAGGCGTGCGCCCGTTTGATCGACCGGGGTCAGATCGTCGATCCGGTGACCTTGAAGAATTTTTTCAGCCATGACGAAGCGCTGAAGGAGGTCGGCGGCCAAAATTATCTGGCCGAATTGGCGGATGCCGTTTTCACCATCCAGAATGCTCAGGATCTCGGCCGCGAGATCTACGACTGCTACTTGCGGCGCGAGTTGATCGATATCGGCGAGACCGTCGCCAACAACGCCTATGAACACGAGATCGACCACCCGGCCACGCAGCAGATCGAAACCGCCGAGGCGCAGTTGTTTCAGCTCGCCGAACAGGGCGCGTCGGAGGGCGGATTCCGGGAATTCCGGTCGGCGCTGACGTCGGCGATCGAACTGGCGGCGGCGGCTTATAAACGCGAGACCGACCTGGTCGGTGTGCCGACCGGATTTCGCGACCTCGATCAGCTGTTGGGCGGATTACATAAATCGGACCTGGTGATTGTCGCCGGACGGCCCTCGATGGGCAAAACATCGCTGGCGACCAATATCGCCTACAACGCCGCTTCGTCGGTTATCCGCAAGACCGATGACGCCGGTAATGACATCGAAGAGCGCGAAATTGTCGCCTTCTTTTCGCTCGAGATGTCGGCCGAGCAACTGGCGACGCGGATCATCTCGGAGCAGGCTCATGTGCGATCCGACGCGATCCGCCGGGGTGATGTGAGCGAGGAAGAATATAATCGTGTCTTCGCCGTCTCGCAGGCGCTGCATTCGCTCAAGCTCTTCATTGACGATACGCCGGCACTGACGGTGGCGCAGATTCGAACCCGGGCGCGCCGGCTCAAGCGCCAGCATGGACTGAGTCTGATCGTGATCGATTATCTGCAGCTGGTTAACCCGCCGGCGGGCTCACGCAACGAGAACCGGGTGCAGGAGGTGTCGGTCATAACCCGCTCTCTCAAGGCGCTGGCCAAAGAGCTCGACGTGCCGGTGATCGCACTCAGTCAGCTGTCGCGCGCGGTCGAACAGCGCGAGGAAAAGCGCCCGCAACTCTCACTGCGAGAATCAGGATCGATCGAACAGGACGCCGACGTGGTGATGTTCTTGTACCGCGAGGAATATTATCTCGACCGTGAATCGCGCGAACAGCGTGAACACGAGACGGAAGAAAAGTTCGCGCGGCGGTTGGAACGTCTCGAGCGCTCGCGCCACAAGGCCGAAGTCATTATCGGCAAGCAGCGCCATGGCCCGATCGGAACCGCCCACTTGCATTTCAACGGCGATTTCACGCAATTCTCCGACCTCGCCATGCACGAGCGGATGGCCGAGGACCGGTTCTGACGCGTGCTTCCGCACGACACGAACATCCCCCCCGGTGTCGATTCGGTTCTCGTCGTCGACCTGGACGCGATCGCCAATAACTACCGCCGCATTCAATCGCTGGCTCCCACCGCCGAGGTCGGGGTTTCGATCAAGGCCGACGCCTACGGCCTCGGTGCGGCGGCGGTCGCGCCGGCGCTGGCGGGCGCCGGCTGCCAAACATTCTTCGTCGCCACCGCCGCCGAAGGCGCCCAGCTGCGCCCAGCCGTCCCCGGCGCCGAGATCGTCATTTTCAATGGCCCCGACGCCGCCAGTGGGCCGCTGTTCAGCGAAAACCGGCTGACGCCAGCCCTCAACAGTCTTGCCCAGATCGACACCTGGCGATCGGCAGTCGCCAAAGACCCCCGGCACAAAGCGGCCTATTTGCATGTCGACACCGGCATGTCACGGCTCGGCCTCAGCGAAGCCGAAGTTTCCCAGCTCGCTTCCGACGGCGCGCGCCTGCAGGGCATCGAGGTGTCGGTCGTGATGAGCCATCTGGCCTGCGCCGATGAGCCGACTTCGTCGATGAACGCGCAGCAGCGCGACCGGCTCGCGGACGCCGCGGCGGCCTTGTCGGCGCTCACCGGTCCGGTGCGGACCAGCCTGGCGAACTCGGCCGGCGTGTTCCTGGGACCCGATTTCCACCTCGATCTGGTACGCGCCGGGGCTTCGATATACGGCCTCAATGTGTTAAATCAAAAATTGAGTAAAATGGGTCAAGTTATTCATTTGTATGCAAAAATATTGCAGGTTCGCGATGTCGACCGGCCAGCGACCGTGGGCTACGGTGCGACACACCGGGTCAGCCGGCCGAGCCGGATCGCGACCGTGGCGACCGGTTACGCGGACGGTTATCTGCGTGCTGCCGGCCGGTTGACCGATCGCGATACCCGCCCGGCCGCGCGCGCCTATATTGGGCAAGCGGCCGCGCCGGTGGTCGGGCGAGTCTCGATGGATTTACTGACGGTCGATGTCAGCGACGTACCCGCTGCCGCGGTGCAACCGGGGCGGTTCGTGGAACTCATCGGCGACCATTTTTCTACCGACGATCTAGCTGACGTGGCGGGAACAATCGGGTACGAAGTACTCACACGGCTGGGTCACCGGCACCATCGCATCTACAAAAGCAAAGACACCGCATAATGGGGCTACTTCGATCACTGGGACGGTCCGTCATCGCCCTATTCACAGTGACAGGCCGTATCGGCATTTTTACCAGCAACGGCGTGTTCCACAGCATTCGGCCGCCATATTTCCCGCGGCTGGTCCTGCAGCAGATGATCGAGATCGGCTTCTACTCCCTGCCCGTGGTCGGTCTGACGGCGATATTCACCGGCGCCGTGCTCGCCTTGCAGAGCTTCAGCGGCTTTGGCTTTGCTGGCGAGGCCACCATCGCCAATGTCGTCGTGTGGGGCATCACCCGCGAGTTGGGGCCGGTCCTGGCCGGCCTGATGGTAGCGGGGCGGATCGGCGCCGCCATGGCCGCCGAAATCGGCACCATGCGGGTCACCGAACAAATCGACGCCCTGACGACGCTGTCGACGAATCCCTTCAAATATCTCGTCGCGCCCCGCTTGATCGCCGCCGTCGCGATGATGCCGCTGCTCGTCATCGTCGCCGACATTATCGGCGTGATGGGCGGCTTTATTGTTTCGGTCTACGATTTTGGCTTTAATCCCCTCACCTATCTCAAAAGCACCTGGGATAATCTGGAACTCAAGGGATTTATTTCAGGCATCGTCAAAGCCGCCGTGTTCGGATTTATCGTCGCGCTGATGGGCACCTATCACGGTTACTACTCGAAAGGCGGCGCCCAGGGCGTCGGCCAGGCGACCACCAACGCCGTGGTATCCGCCTCGATCCTGATCCTGCTGTTCAACTTCATCATCACGGCAATGTTTTTCTCGCGATGACGCCCACGCCGCCAGCCAACACCCCACAGGCCAAGATCGAGGTCCGCAACCTGCACAAAGCGTTCGACGGCAAACGGGTGCTACGCGGCGTTAACCTGACCATCAAGCCGGGCGAGTCGATCGTCGTTATCGGCGGGTCCGGCACCGGCAAATCGGTGCTGATCAAAAATATCATCGGCCTGATGCACCCGGATTCCGGGACGATCCTGGTCGACGGCGAGGACGTCACCGCGATGACCGCCAGCGAACGCGAGCGGGTCACCCATAAGTTCGGCATGCTGTTTCAAGGCGCCGCCCTGTTCGACAGCCTGCCGGTTTGGGAGAATGTCGCCTTCGGTCTGATCCAGGTCCATCGTCTGTCGCGCCGCGCGGCGCGCGAGCAGGCGCTCGAAGCCATGGTGCAGGTGGGCTTGGATCCCGACATCGCCCAACGCTATCCGGCGGAACTGTCGGGCGGCATGCAAAAACGCGTCGGTTTGGCCCGCGCCATCGCCACCAAACCAGAGATCATGTTCTTCGACGAACCGACCACCGGTCTCGACCCGATCATGGGCAGCGTTATCGACAATCTGATCGTCCAGAGCGTTCGCGAGTTGGGCGCGACGGCGCTTTCGATCACCCACGACATGGCGAGCGCGCGGCGTATCGCCGATACTATTGCGATGATCTACGAGGGCAAAATCGTCTGGCACGGGCCGGTCGACGCGATCGACGACACCGGCAACGAGGTGGTCGACCAGTTCATCCACGGCCGCTCGCAAGGGCCGATCGACATGCTGGCTGTGAGCTGACCGTGGCACGCCTGGCCAGCCACTATGTTTGTCAGCAATGCGGCGCCAGCCACCGCAAGTGGACGGGAAAGTGCGACGATTGCGGCGCCTGGAACAGTGTGACCGAAGAAGCGGTGGCCGAAGCGGCGCCAAAAGGCGTCTCGGGTGCCGGCGGACGGCCGGTTTCATTCGTACCGCTGCAGGGCGCAGAAGACCAGCGCGCGCGTATAATCACCGGCATCGGCGAGTTCGACAGGGTCTGCGGCGGCGGCCTGGTCGCCGGCTCGGCGCTGCTGGTCGGTGGCGACCCGGGCATCGGTAAGTCGACCTTGTTGCTGCAGGCAATGGCGGGGTTGGCCAGCGCCGGATCGCCGGTCGCCTACATTTCCGGCGAGGAAGCGATCGATCAGATTCGCCTGCGGGCGGCCCGGCTCGGGCTGGCGTCCGCCCCCGTCGGTCTCGCGGCGGCGACGAATGTGCGCGATATCCTGGCGACGCTGGACACCGCCGACGCGCCGCAGGTGGTGGTCATCGATTCGATCCAAACCATGTATGTCGACACCCTCGATTCCGCGCCGGGTACGGTCGCGCAGGTGCGCAGCGCAGCGCAGGAATTGATTCGCCTGGCGAAACGGCGTGAGCTTACCCTGGTGCTGGTCGGCCATGTCACCAAGGAAGGTGCGATCGCCGGCCCCCGGGTGCTCGAGCACATGGTCGATACGGTGCTCTATTTCGAGGGCGAGCGCGGCCATCAGTTCCGCCTGCTGCGGGCGGTGAAAAACCGCTACGGCCCGACCGACGAAATTGGCGTGTTCGAGATGACCAGCGCTGGCCTGGTCGAGGTCACCAACCCCTCCGAGTTGTTCCTCGCCGGCCACAGCGATACCGTCAACGGCACGGTGGTATTCGCCGGCATCGAAGGGACGCGCCCGGTACTGGTCGAAATCCAGGCGCTGGTGTCGCCCACCGCTCTGGGCACCGCGCGGCGCGCGGTGGTTGGCTGGGACAGTGCACGCCTGGCGATGATCCTGGCCGTCCTGCAGACCCGCTGCGGCCTCAACCTGGGCGCCGCCGATGTATACTTGAACGTCGCCGGCGGATTACGGATTTCCGAGCCCGCCGCCGATCTGGCGGTCGCCGCTGCCCTTATTTCGGCGCATTTAGGGCAGTTACTGCCGGCCCGTACGGTGGTTTTCGGCGAAATCGGCCTGGGCGGCGAAGTGCGCGCCGTCGGGCAATCGGAGTCGAGGTTGAAAGAGGCGGAAAAACTTGGCTTTACCAGCGCAATTGTGCCTCAAGCGGCGCCGCGCCGTCGCGGCGAACGCGCGTCGGAGACCGCAATCGCGACCCATAATATGGCAACCCTGCAGGACCTCTTCGCGATTTTCGATGGCGCTCTAACGGCCGGTCAATCGGCAGCACTATGACATGGACGCGTTAGGCATATCGCTGTTCGATCTAGCGGTTATCGGCATACTGCTGCTCGGCGCTCTGACCGGGCTGGTCACGGGTTTTGTGCGCGGCGGTCTGTTCGTGGCATCCTGGGCCGGCGCTGGCGCCGTCACCGTGTTCGGGTTTTCCACCGTCAGTCCCTACGCGCGCCAATATATCGAACCGACCTGGTTGGCCGATCTTGCCGGCGGTGCGGCCTTGTTCGTCGTCGCCTTGATCGTCTTGCATCTGGTGAGCCAGATTCTCAGCAAATGGGTCCGTTCGAGCCGGCTCAACGCGCTCGACCGCTCGTTCGGCCTGCTCGCCGGCCTGGCCACCGCGGCCGCCGCCATTGCCATCGGCTTTCTTTTCTTGAGCGATATCTGGGCCGACCAGCCGCCGGCATGGTTAAAGGACGCGCGCACCCGCCCGGTGGTCGAGATGGCGGCGCTGTTGGTGCGCGACGTGTTGCCCGAGACCATTGTCGGCACGACCGGGGCCCATCTCGAGAATATTCGCGATCGTGCAGTTAAAATCGATGCGGCCAGAGAAGCGCTCGAGCGCCTGTCGCAGCCGCCGAAAACACCTGCATCGCCGCCACCGACAGGGTATAACGAGCAATCACGGCAGGAGGTGGATCGCTTGATCCAGAAAAATCAGTGAATCCGCGCTTGACGACGCATCCCTTTGACGCCGCCGGCGACGATAAATTCCGCGAGGAATGCGGGGTCTTCGGCGTCTATGGGGCCGACGATGCCGCGGCCCTGACCGCGCTGGGCCTCCACGCGCTGCAACATCGCGGCCAGGAAGCCGCCGGAATCGTTTCATTCGACGGCCACCATTTCTATCCGCACCGCGCCCTCGGGCTGGTGGGCGAAACATTCGGCGACCAGAAAATCATCGACACCCTGCTGGGGAACTCGGCGATCGGCCATGTTCGCTATTCGACGACCGGCGAGACCGCGCTGCGCAACGTGCAACCGCTATATGCGGACTTCAGCTTCGGCGGCCTTGCTCTGGCCCATAACGGCAACCTCACCAACGCCGCCTCGCTGCGCCGTGAGCTGGTCGACCGCGGCTCGTTGTTCCAGTCGACCTCGGACACCGAGGTCTTTCAGCATCTGATTGCCACCAGTTCGGGGGCTCGCCTGCTCGACCGGGTGGTCGAAACGCTGCGCGCCGTTGAAGGCGCCTACTCCCTGGTGGCGCTTTCTCGGCGCAAACTGATCGGCGCGCGCGACCCGCTGGGGGTGCGTCCATTGATTTTGGGCCGGCTTGGCGACGCCGTAATCATTACGTCGGAGACCTGCGCGCTCGATATCATCGGCGCCGATTTCGTGCGCGACGTCGAGCCTGGCGAAATCATCGTGATCGACGAGGACGGCCTGCACTCGCACAAGCCGTTCCCGCCGATGCGCAAACGGTTTTGCATCTTCGAGTACATCTACTTCGCCCGCCCCGATTCCAGCGTCGAGGGCCGTAACGTTTACGAGGCGCGCAAGGCAATCGGCGCCGAACTGGCGCGCGAAAGCCTGGTCGATGCCGACATCGTGATACCGGTGCCCGACAGCGGCGTGCCGGCGGCAATCGGCTTCGCCCAGGAATCGCACCTGCCCTTCGAGCTCGGCCTTATCCGCAATCACTATGTCGGCCGCACCTTCATCGAGCCCAGCGACGAAATTCGCCATCTTGGGGTGAAACTCAAACACAACGCCAACCGCCAACAACTCGAAGGCAAACGCGTCATCCTGGTCGACGACAGCATCGTGCGCGGCACCACCTCGCGGAAGATCGTCGAAATGGTGCGCCAGGCCGGCGCGCGCGAAGTGCATATGCGGATTTCCAGCCCGCCGACCATGCACTCGTGCTTTTACGGCATCGACACGCCTGAGCGCAGCCAGCTTTTGGCGGCGAATTTCGATGTCGACGGCATTCGCCAGCAGATCGACGCGGATTCGCTCTCCTACATCAGCATCGACGGCCTCTATCGCGCCATGGGCGAAACCGGGCGAAACAACGATATGCCGCAATTCTGCGACGCCTGTTTCACTGGCGATTATCCCATCTCCCTCACCGACTTCGACGAAGGCGGCGCGACGACGCAGATGTCGCTGCTCGCCGGACTCGCTTAAGCCAGCTCTTTCCGGCGATGTCGGAGACGGGCCGTTTGCACGACCGTGTGGCGCTGATTACGGGCGCCTCGCGCGGCATCGGCGCCGCGGTGGCAAAACGCTTCGCCGCCGAAGGCGCGCATGTCGTGCTGGTCGCGCGCACGGTCGGCGGCCTCGAAGAGGTCGACGATCAGATCAAGGCGCTCGGCGGCTCGGCCACCCTGGTGCCGTGCGATGTCACCGAGTTCGACCGGCTCGACAATCTGGGACCGCCGCTGTTGGAGCGGTTCGGCCGCCTCGACATTTTCGTCGGCAATGCGGCGATCCTTGGCACCATGACGCCCTTGGCCCAGTACGACGCCAAGGCCTGGCACGAAGTATTCGACGTCAACGTCCACGCCAACTGGCGGCTGATCCGGGTCGTCGAACCGCTGCTGCGGCGCGCCGAGGCCGGCCGCGCCATCCTGGTGACCAGCGCGGCCGCGAAACAACCCAAGGCCTATTGGGGCGCCTACGCGATCACCAAATCGGCGCTCGAGACGATGACCCGGGTGTGGGCGGCGGAGCTGGCGAACACAAGCGTGCGGGTCAACCTGCTGAGCCCAGGGGCGACCCGTACCCAGATGCGCGCCACGGCATTTCCCGGTGAAGATCCCGATACCCTGAAAACGCCCGACGCGGTTACAGACGCGTTCGTCGAACTGGCCAGCGCCGATTGCCGGCGCCACGGCGAGATCGTCGAAGTTGCCTAGCGCTTTTCCGCATAGGGATTCTTGCCCTTGCGCAGGTTGACGCGGATCGGCGTGCCGGCGAGATCGAACCGGTCGCGTAGTGAATTCTCGAGATAACGCCGATAGCTTTCCGGCAGGTCCTGCGGGCGGTTGCCGAAAATGGCGAAGGTCGGCGGGCGCGCCTTCGGCTGGGTCGCGAAACGCAGGCGGATGTGCCGCTTATTGGCGGCCAGCGGCGGCGGGTGGCGTTCGAGGACCTCGGCCAACCAGTTATTGAGGGCGGCCGTCGGCACCCGCCGGTTCCAGACCTCGAAGCTTGCGAGCACAGCCGGCATGATCGCGTCGAGGTTCCTGCCGGTCAGGGCCGACACCGTGACCACCGAGACGCCTGCGACCTGGGGCAGCGACGTCGCCAAACGGTCGCGCAACGCGGCCATGGCGGCGGCCTTATCCGCGACGAGGTCCCATTTGTTGACGACCAACACCAGCGCGCGCCCCTCTTCGACGACATGGCGGGCGATGGTCAGATCCTGGCGCTCGAGCATCTGCGTGCCGTCGAGGACGAGGGCGACGACTTCGGCGTATTGGATGGCGCGCAGCGAGTCGCCGACCGACAGCTGTTCGAGTTTTTCGCTGATGCGCGCCTTGCGGCGCAGGCCGGCGGTGTCCACCAGCGCGATGCGGCGGCCATCATAGTCCCACTCGACGGTAATCGCGTCTCGGGTGATACCGGCCTCGGGCCCGGTCAACATGCGCTCGTCCCCGATCAGCGCGTTGATCAGCGTCGACTTACCGACGTTGGGGCGGCCGACGATGGCGAGCCTGAGCGGCCCTTCCGCCACCCCCTCGTCCGCCTCTTCTTCCGCTTCTTCTTCGCCGGCCGGCGCCGCGCCGCCCAAGGCGTCCACCAGGGCTTCGTACAGCAGGTTCATGCCGCTGCCGTGTTCTGCCGAGACCGGCACCGGATCGCCGAGACCCAGGCTGTAGGCCTCGTAGGTACCGGGCTCGGCGGCTCGGCCTTCGCACTTATTGGCGACCAGCACGACCGGCACCGACAGGGTGCGCAGCCAACTGGCAAAGTGTTCGTCGAGCGGTGTCACGCCCGCCCGCGCATCGATTACCAGCAGCACCAGGTCGGCATCGCC
>CAJICQ010000051.1_pt1 | contig 9831 bp, 10 predicted proteins | sample 9199721 | NCBI WGS metagenome assembly CAJICQ01 (sample SAMEA7708344, study PRJEB35096) | sediment metagenome | biome: marine neritic benthic zone biome [ENVO:01000025]; feature: sediment [ENVO:00002007]; material: shallow marine sediment [ENVO:03000034] sea grass bed [ENVO_01000059] ...
CGCGGCGCAGGCCGAGGAAAAAATAGATTGCCAGGGTGGTGAGGATGACCGCGCCGCCGGCCAGGCTGGTCACGCTGGGGATCTGACCGATGAAGGCCCAGGCCCAAAACGGGCCGATCACGGCCTCGAGCAGGACGATCAGGCTGACTTCCGCGGCCGGCAGGTAGCGCGGGCCCTGGCTGATCAGGTTGAAGGAAATCGGCAGCACCACCAGCCCGAGCAGGCCGAGCCACAGCGCGTCGGCGGCGCTGACCGCCAGCGTCGGCGCCATCAGCAGCGCCAGCGCGGCGACCAGATAGCCGCCGCCGGCAATCGCGAGGCCGATATTGGTCTCCGGGTAGCGCCGGAACACCACCAGCATGCCCGACCAGCAGGCCGCGGCGGCGACGGCGGACAGGTTGCCTAGGGCGTCGCCGCGGCCTAGGCCGTCGCCGAAGATCGCCGCTATGCCGGCGAGCGTCACGGCGATGGCGATGAGCGTGCGCGGCGCCACCCGCTCTTTCAGAAACAGCCGCGACCATAGGGCGGCGAACAGCGGCGCAGCAGCGACGATGAACAGCGTATTGGCGACGCTGGTGGTCACGATGGCGGTGACGAAGCTGGTCGACGACACCGCGAACAACACGGCGACGGCAAGGATCGGCGCATAGGCGAGCGAGGGTCCGCCGAGCGGCGTGACGCGCCGACGGGCGACCGCGACGGTGGTGAATACCAAGGCCATTAGCAGGCCGCGCCAGAACAGCATGGTCCAGATATCGGCGCTCACCAGGGTGGTCAGCAGGCCGTCGGGGGTCAGCACCAAGACGCCGAGCGTGACGATGGCGACGCCACGCATGTGCGGCCGGGTTTGCGCGCCAGTTGCGGGATTAACGTCGACCATAAAGACCTGCGTGGCTTGGGGTTTGAAGGGCGTGCTCTATCGGGCTGTTTGTGCCCCCTTGTACGGTCCGGGACCAAATGGGGAAACCCGGCTGATCGCGCCAAGCGTCGGCAAAGAGTATCGCCGCGGTAGATATCGACTCTGCGCCGCAAAATAAAAACGCCCAAATTCACGGTTTGAAACGGCGCGATGGCGACATATCCCGCCAAAGTGCGCGGTGAAATATGGTTAACCCGTTGGCAAGGTTCTTCATACATAACTACCAAGTTTTTGCGCGGCAATTCTGCCCGCGCACGCACCAATTCGGGGACTAAAACCATGAAATACTTCAAACCGTTTGCAGCGGCGTCGGCAGTGATCGGCGCCCTGGTCTTCGCCAGCAGCGTTGCTTCAGCCGACGTTACAGTGAAGAAAGCCATGGCGATGCCGCTTGACGACACCACCAAACCTGGCGCGGTGATGCTGGTCATCGAAAGCGATGCGGCAGACCGGCTGACCGACATCCAAACGCCGGCGGCGGGCATGGCCCAGGTTCATAACTCCAAGGAAAAGGGCGGCAAGATGCGTATGCGCCGCACCGAAGCGTTCGATATCCCGGCCGGCACGACGACCATGGCGCACGACGGCACGCATATCATGCTCATGCAGGTTGGCGCCCCGCTGTCACCCGGCGCCGAGTTTCCGTTAACGCTGACCTTTGAGAAGGGCGGCACCGTTGAGGTGATGGTCAAAGTCATGGGTGGATGAGGTTCGAAAAGTACGGCCAGCGTACAACATGCGCCTGATCACAAAGCCATGATGTCCGCTGTCCGTTTCGAACCCTCCTTAAGAAACGGAAGTACCGGCTATGAAATTCCTCCGACCCTCGCAAATGACCTTTCGCCTGGGCGCCAAACTTCTCCTGTTGAATGGCGTGCTGTTCCTGGTCGTGATGGGCGCCTTGCTGTTCATCCGGATTCAGGCACAGGCAACCGGCGATTCAATCGATCATCAGAGCGTATTGTTTGAACGGCTGCGCACAGTGAATGCGGTCGAGCGCTCGTTCAACGAGATGCGCTACTGGCTGGTCGACCTGGAGCTAACCTGGTTCGAAGGGTCGGAGGAAAATGCCGATGCCGCCGAGGTGCAGTTACGCGAACACCTCGCGGCGATGGCCGAGTTTGCACCCGATGTGGTCGCCCAGGTGACGCCCCACATCGAAACCATTTACAACACCTCTTACGACGCGGTCGATGCTTTCACCGAGGGCGACCGTACGAACGGCAACACGCTGGTCGAAAAGGTGCGCGCCGAGATCGCTTCGGTCGCAGAACTGTTGAGTACCTACAGCGAGCAGATCCGCACCGAGATGATCGGCGCTGGCGACCACGTGCGAAGCCAGCAGAAAAGCACGTTGTTAACCACAACGACGACCATGATCGGCCTCATTGTATTTCTCATCGGCATCGTGCTGATGGTCGATCGCATTGTCACCCGGCCGATCCGCGCGGTCGTGGACGCGCTGAAGGCGGTGACCGGTGGAAACATGAACGTCGAGCTACCCAAAGCGCGGCACGACGAGATCGGCGATCTGTCCGATGCAGTCACCGCCTACCGGGACGGCATCCTCGAGCGCGAACGTTTGCAGGAGCAGGCGAGCGCGGAGAAAGAAGAGCTCGAGCGCAAGGCGGCGGAAGAAAAGAGCGCCACCACCGAAAAGATGGTTTCCGAGTTCGAGGGCAGCGTCGGCTCCATAATCACCGGACTGGCTGATGTGGCGGACGAAATGAAACGTTCGGCATCGGCGATGACCGCGGCGGTCGAAGAGTCGGTGCAGCGTGCCGCGGCCGTGGCGGCTGCCTCGGAAGATGCCGATGCAAATGTCCAAACCGTGGCGTCCGCAACCACCGAGCTATCGGCGTCGATCGAGCAAATTACCGGTCAAGCCGCGCAAAGTAAGGATATGGCGACCAATACGGTGACGCAGGCGCAGGCGACCAACCAGAAAGTCGAAAACCTGGCATTGGCGGTCGAGAAGATCGGCAACGTGGCAGGCCTGATCAACGACATCGCCGACCAGACCAACCTGTTGGCGCTCAACGCGACCATCGAGGCGGCGCGCGCTGGCGAAGCGGGCAAGGGCTTTGCCGTTGTCGCCTCGGAAGTGAAAGCCTTGGCGGGCCAGACAGCCGGCGCCACCGAGGAAATCACGGCGTTGATCAGCGAAGTGCAGGATTCGACCGGCGAGGCGGTCACCGCGATCAAGGCGATCGGCGACGCCATCAACGAGATCAGCAATGTGGCGTCGATGATCGCCACAGCGGTCGACAGCCAGGGCCTGGCCACCCAGGAAATATCGAAGAGTGTGGAGAGCGCTGCCCAAGGCAGTCAGGACGTGTCGAGCAACATCGCCGAGGTGTCGCGCGTCTCCAGTGAGGCGGGCGAATCGGCGCATAGCGTCCTTGCGGTTTCCAAGCAGCTCAGCGAGCAGTCGGAAACCCTGCGCGACGCCGTGGCCGAATTTATCGAACGGGTCCGCGCCGCTTGACCGCGGTTCGCCGGCGGCGACGCCGAGCCGGTCTAACTGCCTCCATTTGCCGCCAAAACGAACGCCTACGCGGCGTTTGACATGGCCGCGCACATGCCTATATTTCGCGCTTCTTCCTGGGAACGTGGACCGGCCGCTGGGCCGTCTCCCGTGCAAAGCCGCTTATATCGCGGCGGCGCGCCTACCGGGACAAAAAAACAGAACCGAAAGGTGTCAACAGATGACGAAACGTCATACTTCAAAGTACAAGATCGACCGCCGACTCGGCGTGAATTTGTGGGGCCGGCCGAAGAGCCCGTTCAACCGCCGCGAATATGGCCCCGGTGAGCACGGCCGCCGCCGCAAGAAGCCGTCCGATTACGGCCTCCACCTGGCGGCCAAGCAGAAGCTCAAAGGCTACTATGGCAATATCGGCGAGAAGCAATTCCACCGCTATTACGAAGAGGCGGTGCGCCGCCGCGGCGATACCGGCCAGAACCTGATCGAACTGCTCGAGCGCCGGCTCGACGCCGTGGTTTATCGGATGAAATTCGTTCCCACGGTTTTCGCCGCGCGCCAGTTCGTCAACCACGGCCATGTCCGGGTCAACGGCAAGCGCGTCAACATTCCCTCCTACAGCGTCAAGGACGGCGACGTTATCGAGGTGAAGGAAAAATCGCGCGAGTTGCCGCTAGTGCTGGAGGCCAGCGCATCGGTCGAACGCGATCTGCCCGATTACATGGACGTCGATCTCGACCGTTTGCGCGGCACCTTCGTGCGCGGCCCCGGACTGGCCGATGTGCCCTATCCGGTGCAGATGGAGCCCAACCTGGTTATCGAATACTACTCGCTGTAACCGTCAGACGAATTGTCTTCTAAAGGGCCGCCGATGAAGCGGCCCTTTTTCAATTCTTGCGCAATTCCGCCAGCACGGCGTCAATGCTCGGCGGGGTCGTGTGATTTTGATGCGAAAACCGGCGCGCGACGGTTCCAGCGGGGTCAATTACCAAAATCATCGGATGGGCGATGTTGTAGCCATAGCTGCCGGCACGGTAGCTCTCGTTCACCAGACCAAAAGCGCGAATGATCTCGGACTTGGGATCGGCGAGAACCGGATACTTTATTTTCCGGCGCTTGGCGAAGCGCGTTAATGCGGGAACGTCATCGAAAGTTATGCCCGCGACCTCGTAACCGAGCGCTCTGAATTCATCGATCCTGTCGTTCCAGGCGACCGCCTGGATGATGCAGGGGGTTCACCATTCGAACGATCGCGAGAACAACACGATCAAACCGCGCTCACCTTTCAGCGATGAGAAACTGCGGATCGCATTGTTCTGATCGGCTGCCGTGAGCTGGTGGGGGATCGATGTTCCGACAGCGGGGCCTTTATCGAGCGTATCTAAGTCGCTCGCCGCAAAAGCGCCGTGCAGCGGTACCGTCAGGACCAGCGAAACAAAGGCTGCGCCTAAAAGGCGCCTAAACAGAAACTTGGACGACGACAACATTCACTCCCTCACAACGATGTTCGGTGCGGCGCGATTATAGAGAAGTAAACACCAGGCGTTAGTTGTTTATTCCCAACATAGTTTTTGAGTGCCGGGGTGCTCAAGGGCGCGCACCTCTGCGCTTGCTGGCCCTCTTGGCGGTTGGAAATTTGAGCGGTTTGGGCACGCCGGGGCGAGCTTTCCTATTTTCTGCGCAATTCCGCCAGCACGGCGTCGAGGTTTGGCCGGCGCACGTACCCGGCGCGGGAGAACCGGTGGGTGACGGTGCCGTTGGCATCGAACACGATAACGATGGGATGAGCGACGCCGTGGGCGTAGCTGCCGACGGGGTAGTCCTCGTTGAGCAGGCCGAAGGCGCGGATGACCTCGGAGCCGGGATCGGCCAGGACCGGGTACCTTATTCTGCGGCGCTTGGCGAACCGCGACAATTGGTCGACCGAATCATAGGTGACGGTCGCGACCTCGTAGCCCAACGATCTTATTTCCTCGATCCGTTCGTTCCAGGCGACCGCCTGGATAATGCAGAAGGGTCACCAATCGAAGGAGCGTGAGAACAGCAGGATAAGGCCGCGCTTGCGCTTCAGCGACGCGAAATCGCGCACCTCGTTGAACTGGTCGGCCACGGTGAGCGGGTGCGGCAGGGACGCGCCGATCACGGGGCCCTTGTCGAGAACGTCGAGATCGTTGTCTGGGGTCGCACCTTGCAGCGGCAGCGTCAGGAATAATGCAACCAATCCTGCGCCCAACAGGCTGCCCAGGAAATACTTGGAAGAGAACAAGAACCGCTCCCACATGACCGTTACCAATACGGCGCGATTATAGTTATGTGGTCGCCAGAGGGTGGTCGCTTTTACAACACAATTTTTTGAACGCTTCGATGGCGCAAAGCCGGCGGAGCGCTTTTTGTTTGTGGGCTGCTTACGCCGCTTTCCGCCTTCTGGCGCGCCTGGCAGCGGGCGATTTCAACGGCCTGGGGACCCCCAGCTTCTTATTCGATTTCGCCACCTTGGATTTCGATTTGCTCAGGCGCAGCGGCCGCGTTTTGTTCAATTCCTCGCCCTTGCGGTAGCGCCGGCGCGCCTTGGCGGAACCGTAAAACGGTTCCAGGTCGTCGTTTTCGGTGGCCGCGAACTGAACTTCGATCTTGTTGCCGTCGGGGTCGAATACGTTGACCTGACGCATGTTGACCTCTTCCAGCGAGACGACATTGTAGGGCGCGTCGTGCTTGCGCAGCTTGCTCTGGAAGCGCTTCATCGAGCCGGTGCTGCGCAGGGCGAAATGCTCGACCTGCGCTTCGCCCGATGGAATGCGCTTGGTCGATTCGACGAGGTGGACGATGGCGCGGCCGTTGCAATAGAGCCAGGCGCCGCCGAACTCGAACAGCGGGCGCTTGCCGCGCTTGAGTCCGAGGACGTTTTCGTAGAATGCCGACATCTCGTCGAGCCGCGCGGTGCGGATATTTACGTGATCGAGCCATGCCATGGTCATCGTTTTCGCCTCCCCTTGGGGCTTGTTTTTCGTGGGTCTATATTGCGCCCGGCGGTCCAGCGTTTCAATGCGGTTATGGGTCACACCATTCGGCTCAAACCATCCGGGTTCGCCACACTTCGCTGGTGTAGAGAAACAGCCCGGCCCACAGCAGGCCGAACGTGACCAGCTCGCTGACGCCGAAGCGCTCGCCGAACAGCCACACGGCGAGCACCAGGTAGGTCGACGGGGTAAAGTATTGGATCAAGCCGATCGTGGTCAGGCGGATGCGCCGGGCGCCGGCGGCGAACAGCAGCAGCGGCACCCCGGTGATCAGGCCGGCGGCGACGATCAAGAGGTCGAAGTCGAGCCCTCTGGTGCCGAACGCGCCGATGCCCTGCCAGTCGAGCCAAAATAAAAAGGCCAGGCTGAACGGCGACAGCACCAGGCATTCGACGAACAGGCCGACCGCGCTTCCGGCGCGCACGGTTTTGCGGAGCAGGCCGTAGAGGCCGAAGGTAAACGCGATGGTGAGCGCGATCCACGGCAGGCTGCCATAGGCGATGAACTGGCTGGTGACCGCCCCGGTCGCCAGCGCGACGGCGATCCATTGGGTCGGACTGGGCCGTTCGCCGAGGAAAACGAAGCCGAGAAGCACGCTGACCAGAGGGCTCAGAAAATAGCCCAGGCTCGAAGCGACAAGCTGTTCGCTCACGATCGAGAATACGTACATGCCCCAGTTGACGCTGACCAAGCCGGCGCTGAGAAACAACGTCGCAAAGACCCGCCGGCTCGATAGCGCGGCCGCAACCGCCGGCCACTGACGCCCGATAGTCAAAACGACCAACAGGAACACCACGCACCAGACGATGCGGTGGGCGATGATCTCCACCGGGCCGAGGCCGCCGAGTGCGCGGAAATAAAACGGCGTGAAGCCCCAGATCAGGAACGCCGCCACGGCGAAGCCGAGACCGGCGGTCTCGTCGCTCGTCAGCGCGCGCTTGGTAGGCAGTTCGGGCGGGAACGGAGACAGGGCAGGGGCTCGACGGGTGGGTGCGAAACGCGAACGCTACATTATTATCAAAATTCTTAGTATCGCGGTGCCGCAGCGCTCTCGAATAACCCTCTCCCGGGGGGAGAGGCGCTTAAAGCCGAGCCCTTCATCCAGCTCCGTTTTTCAGCCCGCCATAATCCGAAAAATGCTTGAGCTGATTTTCACACCGCAAGCAAAACGGACCGCGGGGGCCGCGGTCCGTCGAGAAATCTGGATCTGGTGGCCGGCTAAACGGCTTCGCGTTCGACGCCGGCCTTGTCGAAATAGTCTTCCAGCTCGCCGGTCTCGAACATTTCGCGCAGAATATCGCAGCCGCCGACGAACTCGCCCTTGACGTAGAGTTGGGGAATGGTCGGCCAGTTGGAAAACTCTTTGATGCCCTGGCGGACTTCCGGATCCATCAACACGTCGGCGGAATTGAACTTGACGCCCATGTGATTGAGGATCTGCACCACTGCGGCCGAGAACCCGCACTGCGGAAAGACCGGCGTACCCTTCATGAACAGCATGACCTCGTTGTCGTTAACTTCCTGCTTGATACGCTCGATCGTCGGACCGTCTGCCATTTTCTTAAATCCTATCCGGTGATTGTGCTGGTCTGGATTGCGCCTAAGCGCTTTCGCGGGCGGCCGTTTGCAGCGCCAGCGCGTGCAGCTCGCCGCCCATGCGTCCCTGCAGTGCCTCGTACACCATCTGATGCTGCTGCACGCGGGTCTTGCCGGCAAAGGCGCTGGAGACCACGTGGGCCAGATAGTGGTCGCCGTCGCCGCGCAAATCCTCGATGCGTACTTCGGCGTCAGGCATGGCCTCTTTAATCAACCGCTCGATCTCGTTCGCCGCCATCGGCATCGACAGTTCCTTCCCCAAAAGCGCCGGCGTACCGGCCTCCGCGCTGTTATTGCGCTGCCATATAGTCGGGCAGCCAGCGTTCGTGTATCGCCCGTAACTCCGCGACGGATATAGGTCTGGCACCAGGCAGTGTCAACGTGGCCGCAGCCGTCACGCCAATCGCGCGTACCGTCACCCCGGCGGCCGCCGCCGCGGCCGTGACCGCGTCGGGCGCGGCTGTGGTCACCACGTAACGGCCCTGATCCTCGCCGAACGCCCAGCCATGAGCCGGAATATCGAGCGAAACATCGATGTCGGCGCCGATGTCGCCGGCCATCGCCATTTCCGCAAGGGCGACGGCGAGGCCACCGTCGCTGACGTCGTGACACGCGGTCAGGACACCGTCGGCGATGAGGTGGCGCACCAGATCGCCATTTTTGCGCTCGACCGCCAGATCGACCGGCGGCGGGGCGCCCGCTGCGCCACCGGCGAGTTCCCTCTGGTAGAGCGAACAGCCGAGCCAGCCGCGGGACTCGCCGACGACGAAGATGGTCTCGCCGGCGGCCTTGAAGTCCGCGGTGACCGCCCGCGCGACATCCTTTATTACGCCGACGCAGCCGATCACGGGGGTCGGCAGGATCGCCTTGCCGTTGGTCTCGTTATAGAGCGAGACGTTACCCGAGACGACCGGGCAATCGAGCGCCGCGCAGGCCTCGCCCATGCCCTGCACGGCGCCGACCAGCTGGCCCATGATCTCGGGCCGCTCGGGATTGCCGAAGTTGAGGTTGTTGGTGACCGCCAGCGGCGTGGCGCCGACCGCGGTGACGTTGCGCCACGCCTCGGCGACCGCCTGGCGGCCGCCCTCGACCGGGTTGGCGTGGACGTAGCGCGGCGTACAGTCGGTGGTCATGGCGAGCCCCTTGGCGGTGCCGTGCACGCGCACCAGCGCGGCATCGCCGCCGGGACGCATCACCGTGTCGCCCATCACCATGTGGTCGTACTGCTCCCAGATCCAGCGGCGCGAGCACAGTTCGGGGTTGCCGAGCAGCGTACTCAGCGCCTCGCCGAGGTCATCGGGAGCGGCGACGTCGCCGGCCTCGATGACGCGGCGCGGCGGCGCGGCGGTCCACGGCCGGTCGTACTCGGGCGCTGCGGCAACCAGCGGCGGCACCGGAATATCGGCGGCGGTCTCGCCGCCTTCGCGCAGGGTCAGCCGGCCGCTGTCGTTTGTTATGCCGATGACCGCAAAGTCGAGCTCCCACTTTTCGAAGATGCGCCGAGCTTCGTCTTCGCGGCCCGGCTGCAGCACCATCAGCATGCGCTCCTGGCTCTCCGACAGCATGATCTCGTAGGCGCTCATGCCGGCCTCGCGCCGCGGCACCTGGTCGAGATCGAGTTCGATGCCGACGCCGCCCTTGCTCGCCATTTCGACCGACGAGGAGGTCAGCCCGGCGGCGCCCATGTCCTGGATGGCGACGATGGCGTCGGTGGCCATCAGTTCCAGGCAGGCTTCGAGCAGCAGTTTCTCGGTGAACGGGTCGCCGACCTGGACGGTCGGGCGTTTCTCGTCGGAATCGTCGGCGAATTCGGC
>CAJICQ010000201.1_pt1 | contig 9788 bp, 11 predicted proteins | sample 9199721 | NCBI WGS metagenome assembly CAJICQ01 (sample SAMEA7708344, study PRJEB35096) | sediment metagenome | biome: marine neritic benthic zone biome [ENVO:01000025]; feature: sediment [ENVO:00002007]; material: shallow marine sediment [ENVO:03000034] sea grass bed [ENVO_01000059] ...
AGATCATTCTTGTGCACATTTTTGCGTGGGCCTGATGGCTCGGATCAATTTTCAGATACGCAAAATTTGTTTATATGCCAAGACTTATAAAAGGTTTTTATTGTAGAAAACAAATATTCACCATTGCGGAATGCTGCGGTAATCTGCGAATTTTATAGTTAACATAACGAATTTTATCTATCATCTAATTGACATTCGACGAAAATTTTTTATTGTTCTTTAACAACTCGAGGAGAGCTTGTAGAGTTGATTTGCGATGTGATGTGAAATCATTGCAAATGTGTTTGAATCGGGGCTAGCAGGTAGTCGGCAAGGCGCGGGAAAATCTCCGGTAAGAAGCAAAGCGGGAGAGTATGATGCAGAGAATATCCCAACTGAAGTCAGCGATTCTTCGTGTTAGAAGGAGTAAATCCGGGGCGGTCGCCACGGAGTATGCGTTTCTGATCGCGTTTATTGCCATCGTCGCCGCCATCGGCATGGTGCTGCTCGGCGACAACTTGAGCAATTTCTTCAACGATATTGGCCTCGCGCTCACGAATGTCTCCTCGGACCTGCCGTGTCCATTTTGTGCTAGTTAGAGTGAATCTGAGCTCCCGGGTTTAAATTTGCAGATTCACCTGTCACCGTTAAACTTGTTTGTTTTTAGGTGGTCGCTTAACGCAACGAATCGCTTCCAATTCTACAACCGGGCTTAGAGAAAAGGAGCGTTCTTTGATTTACCTGATGTCGATATTTCTTCGACTGACAAAAGACGACTCCGGCGGCCTTTCCGCGGAGTACTCATTCTTAATTGTCTTCATTGCCATTGCCACGAGTTTGGGCATGTTGGCGCTTGGTCCCGGCATCGCTGAATATTTTGAAGGCATCTCCCGGCTTGTTCCGGACACCCAAGACAATCCTCCCTGTCCCATGGGAGGATGCCCCTAGCATTCCTAATTACGGTGATAGGACAACGATCCTGATCGCCGCCAGTGTGACGATCGGGCCGCGCGATAGCGGCTGCTTACTGTCGCGTCCACCAAGCCACAGACGTTTACTTTTCGCCGGCCTCCGGCAGTAATTCCGATAGCGAAACCGAGCGGCCTTGCGCCGATGAGCGGCCGGCGGCAAGAACAATGGCGAGCGGGACCATCGCCTTATGACCATCGATTTCAGGCGCGCCGGCGCCCTGAATTGCTGCGGCGAAGTCTTCCAGTTCGGCAATCAAGTGATCGTTTGGCTCGTATTCGACTGGCGTTGGTCTAGTCTCGCCGGTTCGCTGCAGGCGTAGTCCGTCGTTGTCCATATCGAAAAACGCGTTGGCCTTGGTTCCGTGTACGGCCAAGGTGAAGCGACGCGGTGAAATATAATCTGCCGCGACATATCCGATGGCGCCGCAACCGAACCGCATCAATACGGCCGTCACGTCCTCAACATCGGGCTCGGTTTCGAGCCGGCTGAAGTATGCCGAGACGTCGCTGACCGGCCCCAGCAGGTAGAGTAAGTTATCAATCTGGTGGATGCCGATCTGCATCAGACACCCACCGGGAATTTCTGCCGGATCAGACCGCCACAGGCCAGGTTTCAATTTCAAACCATTGTCGTTGGAAAATACGCCTTCTGCCAAGCTGACCCGGCCCAACTCACCGTCATCGATCAGTCGGCGCAGGTGTCGTAAAGCGCCATGACGGCGATAGGAATGTCCTACCGCAAGCACCACCCCAGCCGCCTCGCAGGCGGCAATCATCGCCGTCCCATCCTCCAGCGTGTTCGAGATGGGCTTCTCAACGAATACGTGCTTGCCCGCCCGTGCCGCCGCTTCGGCGCCGGCGCGGTGGGCGGAATTGGGTGTTGTCAGGACGACGCCGTCGAGTTCGTCCATCGCCAGCATCGCCTCGTAAGATTCGACCGCCTCGCAGTCGAACCTGGCCGCAAATGCAACTGCTTTGTCTTCGTTCCTGGTGAAACAGGCCCGCAAATCGAGCTTATCGCTTTTCTCGATCACGCCGGCCAGCACGTCTGACCACCAGCCGATCCCAACAATGCCGACTTTTATCCGAGCCATTCTGTGACCACGACTTGTTCGGGCTTTCGACGACACGGAATTAGATCTTGTCTTCCCATTCGTCGAGGAACGGTTTTACAAGGGCATTCCATTCGTCGGAATGGCGCCGAAACGAATAGTGCCCGCCTTCTTCGACCAGAATCAGGCGCGAACCCTCGATGGCTGCGTGAAGGTCCTCGGAGAAATAGAACGGTACGGTGGCGTCGTCGCGTGTGCCGATGATCAGCGATGGATTGCGAATCTTATGCAACTCGTCCAGCCGGTCGTGCGCCATGGTCATGTCAAGGCGGGCCGCCAATATTTCCGGCGGTGCGATGGTCTCCAGCGAGCGCCTTTCGATTTCCATGACCCGGTCCAGATTGTAGCGAAACTGCATCGCGCCATTGGTAAACAACGAACTGACTTTGACATACGCCTCTTGCCCTTCGGCCAAGGCGATCTGTTTTCGGGCCGTCTGCACCCGGCGCACATACTCATCGGCCTTGGTCCAGGTGTTGGAGAAGATGCAGCAGCGCAGCCGGTCGCCGTGATCGATTGCCAGGTTCTGCAGAATGGCACCGCCCGTCGACGTGCCGGCGACATGGGCTTTCTCGATGCCGAGAGTATCCATTAAGGCGATCACATCGCCGGCGATAGCTTCGGTCGAGTACTGATCCAATGGCGGCCGGTCGCTGTCGCCGGCGCCGCGATGGTCCAACGAGATGCATCGGTAGCGCTTCGAAAACTCCTCGACCTGGTATTGCCAAGCGTTCAGCAATCCGACGAGACCCGGGATGAATATAAAAGCGGGCCCTTCGCCCGCCTCCTCGACGTTCAGCGTAATCTCGCCGACATTGATTCTCGCCATAAATTGCCTCTAATTTTTCGATCGATCGCGTTGTTCGCGGCGATGATATGCATTCGTGCACGCGCCCACAATATCGGCCAACGGCACATCCGTTCTGCCTTGTCACCTTGCGGCGAATAGTGTGGTGACGTGCGGTGGGTCCTGATCTCGTGAACGCCGGCCGCCTGGTAATAGGGGTCTCGGAATTCTCTCAAATCGGCGTAATTGCCAGACTTCACAAACGCCAATGCATACCCAACATTAGGTCTATGCAGACGTGGACGGCTTGAACATGGAAATCGCATCAAAACGAGGCGCCCTGGCCGCAGCACTCTTAGTGCTCGCCGCCGGCGTGGCAGGGCATTCCCTCGCCGCCGATGTGCTCCAAACGCCGACCGAAAGCGGGCCGCAGGCCGATATCGACGAACCCAGCGATGCCGAAATCCGCGACATCCTGGTCCAAGAATCGATCGACCGCTACACCGGCCCCTGCGCCTGCCCCTACCATCAAAAATGGAATCGACGGCTATTCGAATTTCCCAATAGGTTCCGCAATAGATACCCGACGGTCAAATGCGGCGATGATAGTGAATACATTCGGCCGGGCGGGCCGACCGTGTTTTGTTACGGGTCCGATGTACCGGCCGAGATGGTCGAAGCCTATCGCGAACACCTGCGCTCGACCTTCCTCACCGAACCGGCGCCCAAATTTTAACCGCCCGGCCTTCGGGTTCCGTGGCACTTAACCGGTAAAGAAGGCAGTATGGAGGCCCAAATGCCGCCATAATCGGGTGGCATCGAAGTTCGGATGCGAAACTAAGGACGCTTGGCGAGATGTTGAAAATCAAACCCGCGACGCCGATCAAATGTATGCTCGCCGGAGCCGGCTTGTTGGTCGCGTTGACGGGGACGTCGGCGGTCCAGGCGCAGCAGTTCGACGTTCCCGAAGGCTTTGTAATCGTACCCGAAGCAGATACCGCTGCTTCGCAGGATTGGGAGCCGGTGCTGCTGGTGCGGCCCGTCGAGGGGCCGTTTTCGGAACTCAGCACGATTGCCTTGCGCGCCGTACGGGGCGAGGTGAGCGACCCCGACGCCTGGCTGGCCGCCCGATTGACTGCCCAACTCGGCGACCCGGCTGCCGTCGAGGAAGTGTTTACCAGCCCGGATAGCCCGTTTACCGATCCGGTTTTCGACGCGCTGAAAAAATCGCTACCCGAGCTGTTCGCCAGCCTCCAAGATCTTGGGCGTATACCGTTGAGCTTCTGCGAAGAGCCGATCACCGGCTACAATGCAAGCGGCGAGTTTCGCGAGCTGTATTGTAATTACAATTTCGGTCCGATCCGTCAGTTCGTGGTCTTGCGCCTCCAGGATTCCGGAAAGGGTTGGTACTTCACCGAAATAAGGACCATGAACGAGCGGCGCCTGCGCCATCTCATTGCCATCGCCAATTCCTTCACCGTGTCGGACTAGCACGGCCGAACTTGCGCGGTGATTGGTGTGCGCTTCACTGCCAGCATAGCCCGGATGCGCAACGTTCAACCCAGGTGTAAGCTCAATGCCTCCAAATAGAGCATCTGGAGCATAGTGATGCGTGTCGCGACGCTTTTGAAGATATTGGCCGGCTTGGTGGTGTTCATCGTGGTCCTCGCTATCGTTGCGATACTCGTCATCGATCCCAACGAATACAAAGACGAAATTGTCGCTGCGGTCGAAGACAGAACCGGCCGCGAATTCAATATCGAAAGCGACATCGACCTAAACCTGGGCTTGACGCCGTCTTTTGCGGTCGGCGGCTTGCGACTGTCCAATGCTGAATGGGGCAGCCGGCCGGAGATGTTGAAGGTGGGGGAATTCGCCGCCGAAGTGGCCCTTGTGCCGCTGATTTTCGGCAATCTGCAGATCAATCGCCTGGTCCTGCGCGACGCAGACATCTTGATCGAAACAGACGCCACCGGCCGCAGCAATCTTGATTTCGCCGGCGCGGGGAAAAAAGACCGGGTGAGCAAGAGCGCCGCCGGTGCGCCGCGGATAAACGGCGTCCGGATCGAAAATGCCATTCTGACGCTTAGGGACGGCGCAGCGGGCACCAGCGCCAGGTTGGAAATCAGACGGCTGACCGCAGCCGCACCGAGTCTTCTGGCGCCGCTCGAGATCGATCTCGACGCAATTGCGACCCTCGATGGAACTGCAGTCGAGTTCGACGCCGAGGGCAAGATCGGCGCGCTAACGCAACTGCTCGCCGGCGGACAACCCTACCCGATCGACTTGACAGCTAATGGTTTCGGTTTGACGGCGAAAATCGACGGCGCAATCGCCGATCCGGCAAATACCAAGGGTTTGGACCTTAAGCTCGAAGTGTCCGGCGCCGACCTGAATGGTCTCGCGGCCTTGGCCGGCGAAGGTCTTCCGACCGCGGGCCCGATCGCGCTCGCCGCATCCGTCAAGGGCGATGCCGATAATGCGGTGCTCGAAAACGTTGCGTTCAAGATCGGTCAGACCGATCTGGCTGGTCGCGCATCGGTTGATAGGCGCGGGGATCGTCCGAAACTGGCCGCGTCGCTGAAAGCATCGCAGATCGACTTTACGGAGCTGTTTCCCGGCGATGAAATGGCATCCGATGCTGGGGCGACCGATCAAAACGCAGCGGCCGACACGGCAAAGCCGAAAGCGGGTGACAAGGTGTTCCCGTCCGAGCCGCTGCCGCTCGATGTGTTGAAATCGTTCGATGCAAAGCTGGATTTTGAGGTCACCAAACTGATCCTGCAAGGCGCGATACTTGCCGATACCAAAGGTGTTTTGGCCTTGGATAATGGCGCGCTGGCGATCAAGCCGCTCGAAACTTCCCTCGCCAGTAGCGAGATGGCGGGCAATGTTAGCATCGACACGCGCAGCGAACCGGCGACCGTTTCGTTCGAGCTAAATGCGTCGAAACTCGATATTGGCGGGAACTTGCGCGCATTTGCCGGTCTCGAAAATGTACGGGGCAGCGGCACGGCCGATGTCTCGCTGCGTGGCGCGGGAGGTTCGGTTGCCGAAATTATGGCCAGCCTCAACGGCCACACCCGCGTGCTGATGGACGAGGGCGAAATGAGGAACCAGTTCCTCGGCAACATCAGCGGCTTGACCCAAACTCTCGGCGAGGCGTTCGGCAAAAAGGAATGGGTCGCCGTCGAATGTATCGCCAGCGATTTTGATATCGTCGACGGCATCGCCCATAGCAAAATCAATGTCGTCAACACCGAGCTCGTGTTGATCACCGTGGAAGGCAAGGTCGACCTCGCTCAAGAGAAACTGGATCTTAAAGTCACGCCGCGGCCGAAAGGCATTGATCTAAGCCTGGCCGTGCCGGTGAGAATCGGCGGATCGCTGGCGCGTCCCACATTCAGCCCCGACACTGTCGGCATCGGCAAGAAGATTAGCGGTATTGTGGGCACCGTTGTATTTCCGCCCGCGGCCCTAATCGGACTGGCCAACATGGGCGGTCGTAACCACCCGTGCCTGCAAATGTCCGAGACCAAAAGCGCGCCGCAACAGGAGAGCGAAACTTCGGCGCCAGCCGAAACGGGCACCGATACGGACAAAGGCGCGCTGGAACGTGCCGGCGAAGGCCTTAAAAAGCTGTTTGGAAATTAGCCAGACGACATACTGTCAGGGGTGCTCTGCGACGCTGCCCTAGGCTCGGCCTGCCCCGATGCCCTTTGTGCGAGGACTTGCGGCTAGATGGCGATAGCTAGGCCTCACCGATCCGCGGGACGGCCGGATCGTGGGGCCCGAACGACTTATCGAGGATTTCCGAGCTGTTCTGCGCCAGGTCGATGCTTTCTGCCAGCAGGCCCAAGATCTTGATGCTGTTATTCATCACGGCCATGGCTTCCGGACGCCGGTCTTCCTTGATTTTGGAAGCGCGCACGATGATGTCGTTCCTGATCGCCGTCAGGATGTCTTCCAGCCTGTAGCCTTCCGGATTTTCGTCGGTCAGCAGAAATTTGGTCATGGCTATACCTTCGAGCGATGATTAGCCCGCCTAACCTATCGAAGCCTGGTGAAGGATTTCTTACTGCCGGCAGGCCGCCAAACGGTAACAGCCTTTAAATTCGGCCTGTTTCGGGTATATTTTAGTGATCACTCATATAAAGCAGTGTGAATACTTTCGATTAACTAAAAACTAATTCAGCCAAATCGGCTAGAATCTGCCAGCCCTGTCGAGAGAACGTGATGATCTGGTGGAGTGTCATTCCGGCGGTCATCGTCGCCGCGTTGGCTTATGCATACTGGGAGCACGGCAAACAAGGCCGCCGTCTCACCAGGCTTTTTGCGCCCCTCGCCGCCTCCCACGGCGGCGAAGTGAAAGCAGCCACTCTGCTGGCATTGCCGCAGCTCGGTTTCGAGCGCGACGGCCGCAAGTACCTCGTCGGCGCCATGGCCAGCGGCGGCCCCAACGTATCGGGCACCGCCAGCCGGCCCGGCTTCAACGGTCCCTTCACCTTCGCCGATATTGAACTTCCTTTCGATACCGGCCACGAATTGCGCATCCTGCGCACCGACAAGTTGGATCGCGGTGTCGACACAGTGGTCAATTCCGTTGCGGGCAGTTACCGGCCAACTTCGGGTGACGAAGCTTTCGATCGTGCGTTCCGGATCCAGGCGAACGATCAAGCGTTCGTCGATCGTGTCCTCGCGGCGCGGTTGCGCGATAAGTTACTGTGCTCTCGCCAGCAACGGCTCGAAGTCGCCCTCACCGGCACGAAAATCAGTGTCCACATCGACGAGTATGTCAAATCGGCTGGCGACCTCGATGAGATGATCGAGATCGCCACACTGCTCGCCGAAAATTGTGCTGTCGGATGAATCGCAAGTGTGCACTGAGCCAAGTTTGCAAGTAACGTATAGGCAAGTTGATTTAATTCGGGCGCCGGGATTTTTAGCTTTTAGGGGGAGTGGCAACTGAACTTGAAACTCTTTGGCGCGATTATTGTGTTTCTCCTGATCTGCGCCGTTTCCACGTTGCTGTATATGGCGAGCATCCCCGCACTGGTTCATCGGACCGCTCCGGAGCTCGACCGGACGTTGCTCATTCTTGCCGGACTTTTGGCCTTATCCGTTATCTGGTGGTTCGTCAGCGGCCGGAATTGGGCTTTCGCAGTGATCGGTTGGCTGGTCCTCGCTGTGCCGTTCAGCGCCCACGCCTTGTGGCAGGGTAAAATCCTGATTGCCGACCGCAAAGGCGAAACCTTGTCGCGCCAGATGACGGTCGAGAATTTCCGCGAGACGCCAATTTTCTGGGACGGCTTCGACGGACCGGTTGGGCTGACGATCGAATTGGACCTCGTTCATCCGCCCGGCCTCGACGCGTTCGTCTTCACGCCGCAATTCCGCATGGCGCCGGCCTACGATATCGCCGCCGACGACCTGCAAAGCTCGCGCACATTCAGCGGCGGTTATTTCAAGGATTGGCACATCGGCGAGGATGTCGGCGATCTCGTCCTGCTCAAGCCGGTGCTGTTTCAAGGCATTTATCAGGACAACCCGCCAGATCACGATATCGACGCGTTAGACGCTTCCGGCCGCACCCATCTGATTTATCGTCTGCACCCCGGCACGGTGGCTCAGCTGCCAAGCCGCGACAAAATTTGCTTGGTAAATCCGTCCCTCGGACTGCCGAACTGCACGTCCGAGCAAGATGCGACCGCGGGCTGCGTCGGCAAATACACCCGGAAGGTAACCGAGGTGAGCTACAATATCGGTACCGATCTGAACGCGCTATGGACCGCCAGCGGGCGCACCTTCCGCAATGCCGACATCGGCGCACTCATCGCCACGGAACTGCAGGAGAACAGTTCCCTGCAAGGCGACAGCGCGGCGTGGACTGCCCTGCAACAGCGCTTCGAACCAGCCGGGCTCGCGGCCGCCGGCTATCGGCTGTGCCCGCCCGGCGAGGGGTCGCACAGTATCGGCAAAGTCTGCTACTGCCGCTTATGAACTATTAATAATAGCATTTTGTTCTATTATTTCGACCTCCGGTAGTTTTGTATGCATGATCAACTTATACAAGAACATTTCAGAAACATTGCATACGCAGCGGCAGTGAGGGGCTCGAAACCGGTTCGCTAGGCACGTTGACTTCCGTCAACCGTTATCGCCGGATACCCGTTTATCAGGCATCGATGTCAGTTCCCACGACCTTGGAGGACCCAACATGATTGGCAAGCCATCGTTGACCACGCGCATCGCCATCGGCAAAGGCCTCGGCGCTTTGTTCGGGATCGCCGGGTTTATCTATCTATCTATTTACCCGATCGACGGCGGCGGCGGCCTGCTGCGCTGGGGTATCTTGCTCTGGTACATAACCTTCGGCGCGGTAATCGGCATGGCCGGCGTCTACACTTGGCACCCGGTGCTAAAACTGCCGATGCCGTGGTGGTTTCGCGCGCCCCTGGTCGGCGCGTGGCTGAATTTCGTCCTGGTGTTTTTTGCCTACGACCAAATGGCCGCAGTGCTAGCCGGGGTATTCACTGACTGACCGTCTCGGGACCTTCGCCGCCGAACCGGGTTGCCACATATCCAATGATGGCCCCGACAACCGCGCCTTCCGCGGTGAACCAGAACGGCGAGGTCAAGAAGCCGTCAGCGCCGAATACCCCGGCCAGCACGGCGGCCATTTGGTCGTGGGCAAAGAACACCAGGACGAAATTAAGCCACGCGCCGACCAGGGGCGCGCGAAACCACCACGGCATCGGCAATTTCAGCACGGGATGCCAGGTGTAGACGCCGGCCATACCGATCACCGCGCCGAAGGTTATGTACCAGAGCAAAATTCCCCAGCGCAGCAGGCCGCCGGCGTCGATCGGGTAAATAGATAGATAGATAAACCCGGCGATCCCGAACAAAGCGCCGAGGCCTTTGCCGATGGCGATGCGC
>CAJICQ010000233.1_pt1 | contig 9766 bp, 8 predicted proteins | sample 9199721 | NCBI WGS metagenome assembly CAJICQ01 (sample SAMEA7708344, study PRJEB35096) | sediment metagenome | biome: marine neritic benthic zone biome [ENVO:01000025]; feature: sediment [ENVO:00002007]; material: shallow marine sediment [ENVO:03000034] sea grass bed [ENVO_01000059] ...
GATCGACAAGTCAAACCACTGGTTGGCCAGATACATCAGAATCAGCGCGAGCAGGAAGTTCGGCGTCGCCAGGCCGAGATAGCCCAGAAAGGTCGCGATGTTATCGGCGACGCTGTATTGGCGGGTCGCCACATAAGTGCCGATGGCGAAGCTGACCACCCAGATGAACAGAATGGTCGAGAACGTCACCACGAAGGTCAGCAGCAAGCGCTCGCCGATCAATTCGGAGACCGGGCGGTTGTGTTCGAACGACCAGCCGAAATCGCCCTGCACCAGGCCGAACAGCCAGGAGAAATATTGCTCGATCGGTGACTTATCCAGCCCGAGATCCCGGCGCAGGGCTTCGATTTGACCCGGGTCGACCAACTCGCCCCGCGATTCGATCTCGGCGATCATGGTCTCGATGAAATCGCCCGGCGGCAGCTGGATGATGATGAACACGAGCGCGCTCACCGCGAGCAAGGTCGGGATCATCACCAGAAATCGATGGGCGATATAGCGAAGCATGAGCGGACTACCGGATTGGCCTCGTTATTATCCTGGACAGACGTTGGGGTCTTGGAGACAAGGCGTAAAAACATCACCCGGCGGCAGCTGGATGATAATGAACACGAAAATGCTGATCAGGAACAGCACCGGGATCATAGCCAGAAGGCGGAATGCGATACAGCGGAACATCATCGAATTGCCTGCACTGCCAGGTTCATAAACCGACTAGTTGCCCGCGTCGGCGAAATAGAACGTGTCGGGCAAGTATACGCCAAAGTGGGCGCCCGGGTTCCACGCATACACGCCTTCTTTCGGCACGTTGCGCAGGCGGTTGCTAACTACGACCGGCTGCTTGGTGCAGCAAACGATGCCAATGGTGAAGACCTGGTCGGCATGGATGTCGAGCATGCGCTCCCAGATCTGGGTGCGTTCCTCCTTGCTGGTGGCGACCTGCCAGCGCTGATACAGGTCGAACAGTTCGCGCGGCTCCGGCATATCGATTTCTTCGCCGGCCTGGCCGCTGGTTTGGAAGTACTGCCCCCATTTCGGCCACTGGTACTGCACCTGGTCGACCGGCGCGAACTCTCTCGGGCTCATATCGGCGCTGACGATGGCGTTATCGACGCCGAACCACACGCCTATCATGGTCTCGCCGGCGAAGATGCGGTTGCGGAACACTTCGCGCTGCGACGGCCGGGTGAATATCTTGATGCCGACGTCGAGCCAGGTGTCGTGCAGCAGCTCGAGAACGTCGACCTGTTCGGTCTCCTCGCCGGCTGTTTCGATGACGATTTCCAAACGGCGGCCGTCGGGGAGCAGGCGCACGTCGTCTTTATCACGCTTGTCGAGACCGATTTCGTCGAGCAGCTGCTCGGCCTGATCGGGGTCGAATTCGGCCCAGCGGCTCCGCAGTTCTTCCCGGAACAGCGGGCTTTCCGGCAGCACCGTGTTGTTGGCCGGCTGGGCGAGGCCGAAGAAGATCACCTGGTTGATCTCGTCGCGATCGGTCGCCAGGCTCAGCGCGCGCCGGAACCGGACATCGCGGAACAGCTCGCGCCACACCGGATCCTTGTGGTGCATATTTGGATACAGCGCCACCTTCGAGCCGAGCGCGGTGTTCCAAAGATATGTCTCGTATTTTTTCTTCTTTTCCGACTGCTTCAGGAAGGTGTAGTGGCTCATGAACAGGTTGCGCGCCTGCAAATCGGCCTCGCCCGCCGCCGCTTTCGCCGGAATGAGTTTGGAGTCGGCGATATTCATCAACACACGGTCGAAATAGGGCAGTTGCTGCCCTTCGGAATCGACGCGGTGGAAATAGGGGTTGCGAACGAAAACGAACTGCGATCTCGGCGGGCGGCCAGTGTTGAACCACGGCTGCAGCGACGGCAACTGCGGGTTGTCGAAGTTGTACATGTTGTCTCTGGCATTGTGCAGCGCCGCCGGGCTGCGCATGCGGCTTTTCTTGAGTGTCTTTTCCAGCTCTTGCGGATCAGCGTACTTGGGATGAAACTGCTTTAGATAATGCGCCGGCCGGTAGATGAACGGCGGCCGTGCGCCCGCCAACCCTGGCAGGAAGGACGGGTTGGGCCGCTGCCAGGTGAAGCGGATGGTGCGATCGTCGACGATCTCGACCTGCGGTAGTTGGCCGTCCACCTTCATGAAGATCGGTGGCCCCAGCGGTGCCATGGCTATATTATTAGCGACATCCTCCCACCAGTAGCGGAAGTCTTCCGTGGTGAAGGGATGGCCGTCGGACCATTTATGGCCCTCGCGCAGTTTCAGCGTGAAGATGCGGGCTTCCTCGACATCGACCGATTCGAGGATATCGGGCACGATATTGTAGCTCTGATCGAAGCCGACCAGCCGGGCGTAACCGTAAACCGTCATCAGGCGGGTATCTCTCGCCTTCGCCATCAATATGCGCAGATCGCCGCCGTGCTTGCCGACTGAATCAACTTCAACGACACGCGGGCTATTGGGCAATCGTTGCGCGGTCGGCGGCAGATCGCCGGCTTGGACACGTGCGGCGAGCGCCGGCGGTTCGCTGGGCTCGGCCACGGCGGCGCCGGTGGCGGCGAATGCCAGGACAATCAAGGACGTGAAACAGCTATCGATCAGTTTCCGACACACACTCATGCGACCTCCGGTAATACGCCGCGCTCAGGATCGGCGCGTACAAAATGGCCTTCGTTCAATTCGATCAGCCGGGGACTGCTCTGGCCATCGATGGTAAAGGGCGCCGGCCACGCGTCCGGCACCGAAGCGCGCCCCTCCATCAACGCTGTAAGGTCCAGTCGATTGTTGATATCGGGCTCCGGCACCGCCGCCAGCAGCGCCTGGGTATAGGGGTGCACTGGATTGCGGAACAGTTCGGCGCGCGGCGCCATCTCCACCAGCCGGCCGGTGCACATGACCGCGATACGGTCGGCAATGTAATCGACCACGGCGAGGTTGTGGCTGATGAACAGGTAGGTCAGCCCCAGGGTGTCTCTGAGGTCCTTCAGCAAGTTTAGTATCTGCGCCTGGATCGAGACGTCGAGCGCGCTGACCGGTTCGTCGCAGATCAGCAAATCCGGTTTCAGCGCCAGTGCCCGGGCGATGCCGATACGCTGGCGCTGGCCGCCGGAAAAGCTGTGCGGATAGCGGTTCAGGAAGCGTGGGTCGAGGCCGACCAGTCGCATCAGTTCGCGCACCATCTCGGCCCGGCTTTCCGGCGTGCCGACATCGTGGATAACCAACGGCTCGGTGATGATTTCGAACACCGTCATGCGCGGGTTCAAAGAGCCGAAGGGGTCCTGGAATATAAACTGGATCTTTTTGCGGAAGTCTTTGAGCGCATTGCCGTTAAGCGCCAGTACGTCGACCGGATTTCCATGATCGTTGAAGACAACGCTGCCGCTGTCCGGCAATAGGGCGCGCATGATCATCTTCGACGTTGTGGTCTTGCCACAGCCGGATTCACCGACCAGGCCGAGACACTCACCGCGGCCGATATCGAAACTGACATCCTCGACCGCGATCACCGTGCGCGCCGTTTGTTTGCCGAAATAGCTGCCCTTGCGGATCTGGAAGGACTTCGACAACTGCTTTACCGACAACAAGGGGCCCGCCGCGTCGGCGTCGTCCGGCCAGGGCGCCTTCTCCGCCATGAGGTGGCCGGCTTCCGCCTTGATTTCACGCAGCGGCACCAGACGTTCGCCTTCGGCCAAATCGAAGCGGGGAACCGCTTTTAACAGCGCCTTCAGGTAGGGGTGCTCCGGTGCCTGGTAGACGTCTGACAGGGTACCGCTTTCCATCACCTTGCCGCGAAACAGCACAACCACTTCTTCGGCGACGTTGGCGACCACGCCAAGGTCGTGGGTGATCATCAGTACTGCCATGCCCAGTTCGGCCTGCAAATCTTTGATCAGCTTCAGAATTTGTGCCTGGATGGTCACATCAAGCGCCGTCGTCGGCTCGTCGGCGATCAACAGGGCCGGGCGGCAGACCAGCGCCATGGCGATCATGGCGCGCTGACGCAGACCGCCCGACAGTTCGAACGGGTAGGTCTTCATCGCTCGTACCGGCTCGGGAAAACCGACCAGGCGCTGCATGTCGGTCGACAACTCCCAACCGGAATTTTTGTCGATGTCGCGGTGCAGGAGCAGGGCCTCGTTGATTTGATCGCCGACCGTGTGTAGGGGCGATAGCGAGGTCATCGGTTCCTGAAAGATCATCGAGATGCGCCCGCCGCGGATCGCTCGCAGGGCTGGGCCATCGGGGTTGAGTTGCGCGAGATCGACCGGATTGCCATCGCCCTCCGGGTCCTGAAACAGGATCTGGCCGCCGGCGATGTGCCCAATCTTGGGCAAAATACCCATGATCGCTTGGCTGCAAACCGATTTGCCCGAGCCGGATTCGCCGACCAGCGCGGTCGTACCCCCGGCGCGAACGCGAAACGAAACACCGTCGACAGCATACAATACGCCGTCGTGGATATTGAACTCGACCTTGAGGTCCTTGACGGTAATTAAATCGCTCATCGTCGCCAGTCTGCCGGATTACCCCAGCCAGTACCACCGCTGGGTTGCGGATTTGGGGACAAGTCGCTCACCAGGCCCAGTTCGGCCAAATTGCGCAGCGTCGCGCTGCTCAATTCGACATCGTTATCGGCGGCGGCGCGAAACGCGCGGCGGCAAACGTCGTCAAATCCGTCGAGGTTGGAATCGATCGACAAACGTCCGGACGGGCCGCGCAGATTGAGCTGCATCCATCCGTTCGAGCGATCGCGCCGGGTCGAGAAGTAGCTCAATTTGAAGCGGCGCAAATCGCGCCACGGTATGCCGGCGGCGGTTAGCCCGCTCGCCGAGATCCCGGTCTCGTCGACGGCAACGCGAATTCCGCGCCGCAACCAGGTGCGCGCGCCGAAGATAGCGAATAGCGCTGCCGGTGCAGCCAGCAGCAGCATCGCCCAAACCTCGAGGCTAGCAAGCGCGATCGGCGTGAAGCACAAAACGAATCCGATCCCGGAGCGAACCAGGTCGCCGTTCAGGGCGGCGGTGGAGTATCGGTACTCGTTCATTGGGCCTGCCCAAAAACGTTATCGGCCGCCAACCACTCGACGGCGGGGTGTGCTTTGGTGTGGGCGATGAATTGTTCGACAAAGCGCCAAGTGTTTTCGTCCTGGATCAGATGATGGGTCATCAAACCGGTGGCTTCGTCGCCGTCGACAGCGCCGGTGCGGCGGGACGCCAAGTGCTCGATAGCGATGGCGAGCGCATTTTCGGTTCGGCCAAAGGCCCGCGGTGGTCCATTGCGTCCGCGCCAGTCGATCGGGTCGATGTGGACATTGTTCTGCCGTAAGCCGGCCAGCACGTTGGGCCGCTGTCGGGCCCCAAGGCCACTGAGGCCGCGGTAGCCGAGTTCGGGCAATAGCGGCAGCAGGTGGGGCGCGATCCGGTTCCACGGCGGCACCAGAACCGGCACCCAGCCGGGCAGAGATCCCAGCGACTGCATGCCGACGGCAAGATCGGCAATGACATGATCCGCCGGCCGCGAGCCGTCGAGTTCGATTTTGCGCTCGCCCGGCGTCGCGAAATTGTGATGGGAATAGCCGTGCTGCAAAACCGCGACACCAGCTTCCGCCGCCATTCGCGCGCGAAACGACGCATCTACGCGGGCCGGCACGGTGGCCAACGCCAGCGCAATGTCGGCCTTTTCCCGTAGTTTCAACAGGCGATCCAACTGCTCTGTCATCTCGCCAGCGTCGTCATCGCGCCACCACAACGTCGCGGTCTGTCCGGCATCGGTCCAGCGGTCGAGCTCGGCGCTTAGCAGCGCCCACGGGGCGTCCGCCGATCGGTCCGAAAGTTCCAGTGGCTCAGCCGCTTCGTACAACCGTTCATCCTCCCTCGTCGGGGTTCGAGAGTGCGTCTAATTTGTTCGCCCCGAGCGGTATGTTTACCGCAATTCTTCACCGTCCCAAAGCCAGGATAGTCTAACAAATCTGGCTAATTTTAGACCTTGGCGCGTTGGCCCACAGCCTCCTTTAGTAGCATTGCCGACCGTTGCGCGCCGTCCATATCGACGACCGCGTGATCGTGTTCCGGCACCTCCAACGCCCGTTCGACCGCCGCCGCCACAGCAGCCGCCGAAACCTCGTTTTGTTTGACCACTTCGATTACTCCACGTTCGGCGAGCAATCCGCAGCGCAGGGTTTGTTCGCTCTCCAGGCCTCCGGCATAGGGCAGACAGACCGCCCGCGCACCGGTTGCCAGAACCTCCATCACCGTATTGTAGCCGCCTTGCGAGATCGACAGCCGGCAGTTGGCGAGCAGTTGCGCGAAATCGGTTCGGGCCCGTTCGACGATCACTCCATCCGGGGCCGAGCTTCGGCACGCTTGAAAATCTGCTTCCGGATAATTGTGGCCGAGCAGCACGCGCCACGGAACGGCGGCAAGCGAGGTCAGCGCGCGAGCGCCGATTGCTGCCGTCAGCATATCCTCGCTGACGGCGCCACCACCGGTCGACACGATGACTTCGCCATGCCCAGGACTGCCCGGCCCGCCGGGCTGCGGTGGCGGGTCGGCGACGTAGCCGGTGTAGCGAATCAGATCGGCGATATCGCGCAGCCGCGGAAAGGTCTGGTCGAAGGCGATGAAGTCGGGGTCGCCATGGATCAGAATAAGGTCGAAATAGTTGAGGGCGCGGTGCACCATTTCGTCGACGCGCTCGGGCTTATCGGGTTCGACCAGGATGTCGCGCACTGACGCGGCGATCAGGGGCGCACCGCCGCGACCGGCTTTATGTTGCCGGGCCTCGGTCAGTAGCGGCTCGATTTCGAAGCGCATCTGGCGGCGGCCGAACGGATACATCTCGACCAAAACAATATCGGGCGCCGTCCGGCGATACACATCCAGCAGCAATTCGCAGCGCTGGCGCTTCCAGGCGTCGTCGATCTGGCGGTCGTTTTCGTCGACCAGGACCTTGAAATACCTGTCGACGGCGCGCGTCGGCGGCAGCTGGACGAAGTCCGTGGCGCCCCCTTCGAATCCCGGCACCGGCGTGCCGCCGGACACCAGGGTCACTTCGATATCATTGGCCTCCAGCGCGCGGGTCAACGTGCCGGCACGCATCAAATGTCCGATACCCAAAAGGTGCTGCACATAGAACAGGGCTTTGACCGGTCGATCCATGACGCTCACCTGATGGTTTGGGCGGAAAGCCGTACGTTCAGCTTGGCAACGCGGGGCCGCCCGTCATCGCCTAGCGTGAACATCTGCAAGGCCTGGCGGCTTAGTTTATCGGATGGATCGGTGCGCATCTGCCAGTCGGTCGCCAGAGCGTAGATGGCGCGGATAATACCACGGTGGGCAACGATCAGACGATCGTCGGGTTGCTGCGCCAACTCTGCGAGGGCCGGCAATAACCGCGCTTGAACGTCGCGCGGGCTTTCGCCGCCGTCCGGCCTAAAATCCAGCCCACGCGCCTCGTTGCGGACCATTGCCGCGCCTTGTTCGCGGCGCAGGTCGCCAAGCGTGCGGCCTTCCCACGTCCCCCAGTCCATTTCGATGAACCGCCGGTCCATTGTTTGCGGTCCCAGATCGGGGTGGGTCGTGCGCAAGATGTCTATGGTATCGAGGCAGCGCCGCAACGGGCTCGAGATGATCGCGGCACGTGCCCACGCGTCCGGCAACCGCCAAGCGGCCACCGTCGCGCGGCCGCTATCGCTGAGCTCGGTGTCGCGGCGGCCTTGCAGGCGGCCGTCGGCGTTCCACTGGGTCGGGCCGTGGCGGAGCAGCGCGATCGCGGTCATCTGCGGCGATACCCCATTTCGACCAGTTGCAAGGTGCGGTCGATATCGGCCGACGCTCTTGGGATGTCGAACTGTTCGCGTACCCGCGACGCTGCGTTGCGCGACAGGGTTTGCCGCAGTTCGCCATCGTCCAACAGCCGGCAGACGGCCGCGGCGAACGCAGCTGTGTCGTTGGCTGGCGGCAGAAGCCCGGTGACGCCGGGTGAGACGATATCGGGCACCCCGCGCTGCTTGCCGGCGATGATCGGCAATCCGGCGGCCTGGGCTTCCAGCAGCGCCATGCCGAACGCCTCGTCGACGGCCGGCCATACCAGCATGTCGCACGCGGCGTAGGCGTCGGCCAATTTGGTCTCATCCAGCTCGCCGAGAAAGACCGCGCGTCCCGGCGCCAGTTCGTTCAGCTCTTGGGTAATCTCGTCGCGGCGCGGCCCGTCGCCGGCGACCACGAGGCGCCAGGCTCGGTCGTTTAGTTGCGCCAAGGCGGTGGCCAGCAAATGGTAGGATTGGCGTTTGGCGCCGGCGCGCATCATGCCCACCGCGAGCAGCAGCACGGTGTCTTCGGGCCAGCCGAATTGACGGGCATAGCCCGCGCGGATGTTTTGGCGCCGGGCCGCGGCGACGCTGAAGGGGGTCGAATCGACGAAGGGAAACAGGCGTTTGTGATAGGTCTTCGCGCCGATCAGGTCTTCCAGGCATCCCCAATCGTCGCTGTTGACGGTGAAAATGGCGTCGGCTTTGGCAATCGCCTGGTTGGCGCCGGTGTAGCCGATATCCCAAGGGCCGCCGGCGCGCTTGGGCGCGGTCGACGCTTCGGCGATGAGATAGGGAATGTTCAGCTCTGCGGCCACGGCGGGCCCCAGCCAGTCGGGCGCCTTGTGATAGACATGGTAGGTGAACCAGGCGTCCGGTCGGGCGTCCGGCGCGCGGGCCGCAAACCGGCGCGCCAGTTTGGCGGCGAGTTTTTCGCCCAGCTGGCGCAGACGGTCTTGGCGATCGCGATCGCCGGTCCCGTCGCGGCTGACGAAGTGGCAGGCAATCTCGCTTTCGTGCCCGCGATGGGCCAGCGCTTTCAGGAATAGGCGCGCCAACTGCCGGTCCCCGGAGGGCACCGGGTGGTCGGGCGGCTTCATCGGTGCGTAGAAAGCGATGCGCATATTAGCTTGGCGCAGCCTGTTCGCTCGCCGATGCCGAGACGATCAACGCTGCGACGGCATCGTGTCCGCTGTCCATCTGGAAGTCGACCATCAGTTTGGCCAGCGCGCGCTCGGCAAGCTGGTTGCGCAATGCCGGGTCGCCGGCGAGCTCGGTGATCGCACCCGCCAGCGCAGGCGGGTCGCCCGGCGCGACAAGCCGGCCGGTCACACCGTCATCGATCAATTCGGGGATCGCCGAGACCGATGTGGCGATGCACGGCACCGATTGGCTCTGGGCCTCCATAAGGACGTTGGGCAAACCATCGCGGTCGCCGTCGCCGGCCACCTTGCTGGCGAGCACGAAGATGTCGGCGGTCTGCAAAACCTCCTGGACCTTGGATTGCGGCTGGCGGCCGAGCCAATCGATGTTGTCGGTGAGGCCGAGCTGCTCGGCTTGCTTCGCCAAGGATCCGGCCAGCGGACCGCCGCCGATGTGGGTCAGGTGCCAGGGCAAGTCCGGCCGGAGTAGCGCGAGCGCGGCGAGCAAATCGCTGTAGCCTTTCTTTTCGACCAGGCGGCCGATCGAGGCGAGCGAAACGGGCACTGCCGCGTCGGTGCCGTCGTTCATTGGACGGTCGGACCGGCGCGGCGCGAACCGGTTGAGATCGAGGCCGTGATAGTTCAGGTGGATTTTAGAGCTGTCTTGGGCATCGCTGGCGAGACTACGCAAATGTTCGGCGCCATGGGCGGTGCACGTCGTCAGCCACTGGGCGTCGTGAATTTTTTCCTGCTTTTCCCACGCCGGTATCGTCCAGATGTCCTTGGCGTGCGCCGAAACGGCAAACGGCAC
>CAJICQ010000068.1_pt1 | contig 9718 bp, 10 predicted proteins | sample 9199721 | NCBI WGS metagenome assembly CAJICQ01 (sample SAMEA7708344, study PRJEB35096) | sediment metagenome | biome: marine neritic benthic zone biome [ENVO:01000025]; feature: sediment [ENVO:00002007]; material: shallow marine sediment [ENVO:03000034] sea grass bed [ENVO_01000059] ...
CACGTGCCCGATCGGAAACACCTTCATGATCCAGGGCACGTCGTTTCCGAAAGCGATCGAGTACCAGAAAATAAGAAACGCGTTCCACGCGATGCAGAAGAAGATCAGGAAAAACGCCACGGGAGTGAACCAACTGCGCACGATCCGCAAGCCGCTGCCAAAGTCCTCGACTGTGATCCCCGCCGGCATCGGCACGTCAGCGCGTTTCTCGGGCGCTTCCGCAGGTTCGGGACCGCTGGTTTTCAGCTCCGAAAATTGCATCACCGCGTTGCAGTAGCGTCAGTTCGTCGGCGGTTATGGTCGAACGGTCATCCGGTGACGGGATCGGAACATCCAACTGCGTGTTGACGATCTCGATGCGTTTGATGAGCGGAAAGGTTACCGCGTTGCCGTTGGCCGCGTCGGCGACGTCCGGGCCGCTGGCCACGAGAATGTCGCCCCGTTCGACAAGCAGCTCTTCGATGATCAGCGGACCGTCGACAACGCTGCGCGTGTCGATCGATACGCGAAGGCGCCCGATGGTGCCCGACGTATCGGCATCGGGCAGCGCGAAGGTGAGCCGCTCGGCGGCGAACGAGGATATCTCGCCGACCGAGAAGGTAACCTCTCCTTCGATTTCAATGGTGCCGCCGATCGACGCCTCGATCGCCTTGATCAGGAGCGCGCGTTGGCGATCTTCGTCGCTCAGCAAGTAGAAGCCCAACCCGAAGACGAGCAGCAGCAAGGCACCCAGGGAAATAAGAATCTTGTACCGACGCTTCACCGACCTAACTCACTCAATCCGTCCACTATTCTCAGCCAATCGATCTCAAATCAACGCATGCACCCGCCGCCGCAGCTCGGGCACCACCTCTGCCATGAACCACGGGTTCTTGCGCTCCCACGCGGTGGTGCGCCAACTCGGGTGCGGCAGCGGCAGGTACTCGGGCAGAAACTCGCGCCACGCCCGCACCGTCTCGGTCATCGAGCGCTTCGGCGTTGCCTGCAGATAGTGACTGATGGCGTAGCTGCCGACCACGATATGGAGCTCGACCGCCGGCATGGCGGCGCGCACCTGCTCGTGCCACAGGGGCGCGCATTCCGGCCGCGGCGGCAGGTCGCCGCCCCGCTCGTACCGGCCCGGATAACAGAACCCCATGGGCAACATGGCGAACCGGCTCTCGTCGTAGAAGGTGTCGCGGTCGACAGCCAGCCAGTCGCGCAGCCGGTCGCCGGACGGATCGTTGAACGATAGACCGGTGCGGTGCACCGCCGTGCCCGGCGCCTGGCTGATAATCATGATGCGCGCCGACGCGCTGCCCCGCACCACCGGCAAGGGACCCAACGGCAGGTGCGCCGCGCACGCTGTACAGGCGCGCACGTCAGCGAGCAGGCGCTGCAACACCGCCTCATCGGTTTCCTGAACCAGCGCACTCATTGGGCGATATGACTGCGCAACGCGACAACGAAGGCCGGCACAACTTCGGTCGCCGGCCCGTAACGGGCCTCGTGAAACAGGGTCGCGCCTTCCGATTGTTCGAGGTTCAACTCGATGGTCTGCGCGCCGGCGCGGCGCGCCTCTTCGACGAACCCGGCGGCAGGATAGACATTGCCCGAGGTACCGATCGACATGAACAGCCCGCACCGGCTGAGTGCCGCCATAATGCGGTCCATGTGCAGCGGCATCTCGCCGAACCAGACGACGTGCGGGCGCATGCCGCCGGCCGCCCCGCAACGGGCACAGGTCATGTCGACACGCAGGTCGTTCAGACCGGCGACCACGTCGCCGCAGTGATGGCACTGGGATTTGCTGAGTTCGCCATGCATGTGGATGAGGCTCTGGGTGCCGCCGCGCTCGTGCAGATCGTCGATATTCTGGCTCACCACGAGGACCTCGCCGGGCCAAAACGCCTCCAGTTCGCCCAACGCCTTGTGGGCGGCGTTGGGCGCCACCGAGGAATCCATCATCTGTTGGCGGCGTACGTTGTAGAACTCCAGAACCCGTTCGGGATCGCGGCGAAACGCCTCGGGGGTGGCGACATCCTCGATGCGGTGCTTCGCCCAGATGCCGTCGGGATCGCGAAAGGTGGCGAGGCCCGATTCCTTCGAGATACCCGCGCCGGTCAGGATAACGATCGAGTCGCTTGCGGTAACGTGTTCGAGAACGCTCATGGTCGTGCACCGGTGTTTTTCCTATAACCAGAACCGCACCGTAGCGCCCGCCGCAGCCTGACGAAACCCGGCGAATTGACGCTGTGTCGGTCGGGTCTTGGGAGATTGCCGCCTTGCAAGTTCGGTTCGTCTCATCCCTCGAGCGGATACACCGCTTCGGGTGAATAGACCGCGCCGGATCGGCCGGTGCGGCTGGAATAGAGCACAAAGGTGTCAATCGGCAGAGCCGGCATATTGAAGCCGTTATGGGTGGCGATGAATTCGGAAGCGGGCGCCTCGCGCACATCCTTGCAGCGGGCCAAGGTAACGTGCGCATGGAATTTCCGGCGCTCCGGCGGCAGACCGGCGCGCACGCAAGCCGCTTCGATTTTTGCCTGCAGGCGGGCCAGCGGCTCGGATATTTCGACGCCGGCCCACAGGGTGCGCACCCGCCCGCGCGAGCCGAAGGTGCCCAGCCCAGCCAACCGGATGTCGAATGGCGGCGCAGCGATGCGCGATAACACGTCATCGATTTCGGCCGCCGTCGGCGGCTCGACCTCGCCGATGAACCGCAGAGTAACGTGCATATTTTCCGGCGGCACCCAGCGGGCGCCGGGCAGGGGCGCGCGCACCAGGGCGAGGCGTTCGCGAACGGCGTCGGGCAGTGCCAGCGCCGCGAAGAGTCGGATCATGTTGCGCCCCGCCGTTAGGCTTCGAGGAACAGGCTTAAAACGCCGGTGTAGGTATATAGCCGGCCATTGGATATCTCGCCGTTGCCAAAAAAGCCAACGATGGGAACGTCCCCCAGCGCCTCGCGGATCATCGTCAATTCCCGCGACCCCGGGCCGAACTGATTGGGTCCGCGCGCGATGCAGCTGTGATAAACGCCGCCGCGAATGTTCGCCCCGGCGCGCCCTTTCAGCGAGTCGAGCATGCGCGCCATGTCTTCGACGGCGCTGGTCCCGTCGCGCCGCACGAACATGACCGGGTCCCCCTCGTCGAGCTCGGCGCCGATCGCCAGCCAGCCCTGGTTGGCGTCGATGCCCATCAAATTGCGCACCATATAATCGCCGGTATCCGACCCCGGTACCGGCACTGCGGCGTGGATATAGCCGGCGACGCGTTGCAGATCCCGCGCCAACAAGTCGCCGATGTCCTCTTTGAAGACATCGAGCGCCAGGCGGCCGTCGAGTTCGGTAATGATCTGGTCTTCCATGGCGGTGATGGTGCGCGGCGATCCGATGGGCGAGCAGCCCTGGGTCAGGCCGGTCGCGACCGGCACCGACTCGCCGAACAGCACGCCGGAGAGACCGCCACCGGTCGCCGTACCGGCAATCTGGCCGGTCTCGGTGGCGGCGCTGGTGAGGCCACCGACCAGAAACGCTTCGGTTGTCTCCGCCAGTGCCGGCACCAGCGACAGCACGTTGGCGCCGCGCGGGTCGGCGTGAACGATCGCAAACCGGGGGTGATGCGCGGCGATCCAATTGGACAGCGAGGGTAATACGCCGTCGCCGCCGTCGAGCGTGGTGAGCGGCGGGACCATCCGATAATCCTCGCCCGCCACCTCCAACGCCATCACCGCCATGGCCGGGGTGTCGAAATACTCGATCCCGGTGGCGCAGATCGCCGGTCCGACCGCGCCGCTCCAGTCCGATAGTCCGGTGCGCCGGCGTAAGTGCGCGAGAATCTCATCGAGGTTGCCGGCGAGCGGTTCGGTGACATAGAGCAGACCGAGACCGCCGCGCGCCGACGGCCAATCGTCGAGACACCGGTCGACCAGACTCTGCCAGCCCTGCCACTGAGTGATCGGGCCGTCTTTGGTCACCCCGGCATGGGCATAGGCAAACGAACTCATGACAGTATTCCGTTACCGGCTTTGCGCCTGCGAGGGTTGCTCTATATCGGCCAAGGCCCGCAGCACATACGGGGTGAGCCGCTCGACAATGACGCGCACGCCCGCCGGATTGGGGTGAATGCCGTCGGGCTGATTGAGCGCCGGCTGCGCCGCCACACCATCGAGGAAAAACGGATAGAAAACGACTGCGTGCCGTTTGGCAAGCCGGGGGTAGACCGCCTGGAACGCCTCGCCATAGGCGCGGCCCAGGTTCGGCGGCGCCAGCATGCCGGCGAGCACTGCTGGGATGCCCTTGTCGGCGAGGCGGCTCAGGATCGCGTCGAGATTGGCCTCCATCTCGGCCGGGTCGAGGCCGCGCAGGCCGTCGTTGGAGCCCAGTTCCACAATCACCAGATCGGGCGCATCGGCGAGCACCCAGTCGAGGCGCGCCAGACCGCCCGCTGTGGTGTCGCCCGAGACCCCAGCGTTCACCACCCGGGCACTCACCCCAGCATCCCGCAGGGCCGCTTCGAGGCGTACGGTAAAAGAATCGTTGGCGACAACGCCGTAGCCGGCGGTCAGGCTGTCGCCCAGGGCGACGATCACGGTCTCGTCATCCGCCGCCGCAACCGTTGCGTATAAAGTGGCAGATTGGGCTGCGAAGGCCCAAAGTGTTGTAAAAACAACGGCGGCGAAACGCTTTATGGCGCCGCCATTGATCGGAGCGCCAACGCGGCCATATCGTTCAGGGCAGCCGCATTTTCGCCGCAACCACTGGCTATAGGTAAAAAGGTAAAAACAGCGCGTCATGATGGACCTATCCGATCCGCAACAATCGCCGACCCGCGACACGACGTCGACGGACCAACCGATCGTCGCGTTAACCGACGTTCACCTTCATTTGGCGAGTGCGGGCGGCGAGGTCAACATTTTGCGTGGTCTGAACTTATCGGTTGCCGCTGGCGAAACCATCGGGGTGGTCGGACCGTCGGGCTCGGGCAAGTCGACCATGATGATGGTCATCGCCGGACTCGAGCGCCCCTCCAGCGGCACCGTGCGGGTCGCCGGGCACGACTTGCCGGAGCTGAGCGAGGATGCGCTGGCGCTGTTCCGCCGTCGCTCGGTCGGCATCGTTTTCCAGGCCTTCCATCTGGTGCCGACCATGACGGCGATCGAGAACGTCGCCGTGCCGCTGGAATTCGCGCGCATCGCGGATGCGTTCGACAAGGCCAAGGCGAGCCTCGAGACGGTGGGACTGGGCGACCGCCTGGCCCACTACCCCGCGCAACTGTCGGGCGGCGAACAGCAACGGGTCGCGATCGCCCGCGCCTTCGCGACCGAGCCCGACCTCCTGCTGGCCGATGAGCCGACCGGCAATCTGGACGGCGAAACCGGCGAGCAGGTCATCAAAGTCTTGTTCGGCCTGGCCGAACGCAACGGCACCACGCTGCTGTTGATCACCCACGACCCGGCGATCGCCGAGCGCTGCAGCCGCGTCGTGCAATTGCGCGACGGCCGTATCGTCGACGATCAGGCCGGCAGCCCGTGAGCGGCGATCCGGCGGTCTCCTGGGCGCTGGCCTGGCGCCTCGCCCGGCGCGAACTGCGCGGCGGCCTGCGGGGCTTCCGGGTTTTTCTCGCCTGCCTCACCGTTGGGGTCGCGGCAATCGCCGCGGTCGGCTCGACCTCGTCGGGCTTGACGGCCAGCCTCGCCGACGACGCCCGCGAGATTCTCGGCGGCGACGTCGCCATCCGCCTGGTCCATCGCCCGGCGGCAGCCGACGAGGAAGCCTATCTGGGACGCGCCGGCGCATTGTCCGGCAGCGCCGAGATGCGCGCGATGGCGCAACCCGAGGGCGCGGGTCCCGACGGCGCGCGGAGCCTGATCGAACTCAAGGCGGTCGACGCCAACTATCCGCTCTACGGCACGCTGGAAACCGAACCCCGGCTGGCGCGGCCGCAACTGCTTGGCCAGCGCGACAGCCTGTGGGGCGCCGCGGTTGCGCCCAATCTGGTCGACCGGTTGGATGTCGCCGTCGGCGATATCCTGCGGATCGGCGACGGCCGGTTCGAAATCCGCGCGGTGCTGGCCCACGAACCCGACCGGCTGGCCGGCTCGGGCCTGTTTTCGCTGGGACCGCGCGTGATGATCGCCAAGGCGGCGCTGGCCGATACCGGCCTGGTCCAGCCCGGCAGCCTGATCTACTACACCTACCGGGTGGCGTTGCCCGACGCCGCAGATCCGGAGGCCTGGATCGCCGACCTCAACGGCGCGTTTCCCGATGCCGGCTGGCGCATCCGCCGGCTCGACGACGCGGCGCCACAGATCCGCCGACTGGTGAACCGGGTCGGGCTGTTTCTCACCTTCGTCGGACTGACCGCGCTCTTGGTCGGCGGCGTCGGCGTCGCCAACGCGGTCGGCGCCTATCTCGATGGCAAGACCGCGGTGATCGCGACGCTGAAATGCCTCGGTGCGCCGGCAGCGTTGATCGTGCGAACCTATCTCCTGCAAATCCTCGCGCTGGCCACGGTCGGGATCGCCGCCGGTCTAGTGCTGGGCGCGCTGGCGCCGTTCGCGGCATCCGGGGCGATCGAGACCTTTCTGCCGGTGCCGGTGAGCATCGGCGTCTACCCTGGCGCCTTGGCGATCGCGGCGGTATTCGGCGTGCTGACCGCGTTGAGTTTCGGCCTGTGGCCGGTGGCGCGGGCCGGCCAGATACCGGCCGGCAGCCTGTTCCGCAACCTCGTCGCGCCGGCCACCGCAGCGCCGCCGCTGGTCTACATCCTGGCCACCGCGGCGGGGTTGCTCGCGTTGGCCGCGCTCGCCGTCGCCACCGCCGACGACGCCCGCCTGGCGCTGTGGTTCGTCGGCGGCGCCGCCGCGGCGATGGCGACCTTCCGCCTGGTCGCCGGAGCAATCATTTTCTCCGCCCGGCGAATCGGCAATCTGCGGCAGCCCGCCGTTCGCCTCGCAGTCGCAGCCTTGCACCGCCCCGGCACCCCAACGCCCAGCGTCGTGCTGGCGCTCGGCCTGGGATTGTCGGTCCTGGTCACCATCGCCCAGATCGACGGCAATCTCAGCCGGCAAATCCGCGAGGAATTGCCCAACGACGCCCCGGCCTTTTTCTTCGTCGACCTCCAGCCCGGCCAGGTAGCGCCGTTCGAGGCGATGCTGGGCGACATATCGGGCGTCGAGAAAACCGTGCAGGTGCCGATGCTGCGCGGACGCATCACCGGCATCGCCGGCGTCGCCGCCGCGCAGGCAGTGATCGAGCCCAATGCGCGCTGGGCGCTGCGCGGCGACCGGGGCATTACCTGGAGTGACACGGCGCCGGATAATAACGTCGTTGTCGCCGGCGACTGGTGGCCGGCGGATTATGCCGGCCCGCCGCTGGTCAGCCTCGACGCGGCGGTGGCTGCCGGATTTGGCGTCGGCATCGGCGATACCTTGACGGTCAACGTGCTGGGCCGCGAGTTTACCGCCACCATCGCCAACTTGCGGCACATCGACTGGCAGACCCTGTCGATAAACTTCGTCATGATGTTCTCGCCGGGATTTCTGGAGGGCGCGCCGCGCAGCCACATCGCCATCGTCCACGCCGATCCTGGCGCGGAAGCGCAAATCGAGCGCAGCGTGACCAATGCGTTCCGCAACGTCAGCGCGGTGCGGGTCCGCGACGCGCTGGAGACGGTGAATGGCATCGTCTCCGGCATCGGCACCGCCGTGCGGCTGGCCGCGCTGGTGGCGCTGGTGGCCGGGACCCTGGTCCTGGCCGGCGCGATCGCCGCCAGCCACCGGCGGCGCGTCTACGACAGCGTGGTGCTCAAGGTGCTCGGCGCAACCCGGCGCAACGTCATGATGATCTTTGTTCTCGAGTATGGCCTGCTCGGGCTGGTCACCGCGGTCCTGGCCTCCATCGTCGGCTCGATCGCCGCCTGGGCGGTGCTGCGTTTTCTGATGAATATCGACTGGGTGCTGCTGCCGCAGACCATCGCGGTGACCGTGATCGGCGCGACCGTGATCATCCTGGCGATCGGCGTCGCCGGCACCTGGCATACGCTGGGGCAAAAGACCGCGCCGTTGCTGCGCAATGACTAAGCCGAAGGCACGGGGGGGCGTACGGGTCGGCCAGGGCTCGCCCGACCACGCCCTGACGCTGGCCTTTTTGCCGGCCGGCGGGTTGATCACAGTCCTGATGACGACCGTGTTCTCGTTCGCCTTTCACCTCGGCGTCGCCCTGCCGCTGATCGCTTTGGGCATTTGGGCGGCGCTGATCCTTGCCGTCGGCCTGCTGAGCCGGCAATTCCGCTTGTCGGACGCCGCCGGCACCCGGCTGTCGCTGGCTCATATCGGCCTGGTGTGCCTGCTCGCCGCTGTCGCCGCGGCACCGCCCGCCGACTTCCTGCCGCTGATGCTGTGGAGCTTCGCGGCGTTCGCGGCAGTCGCCGCCGGCATCATCGCGGTCGAGGAGTGGATCACCGAAAAGATTGACGCCGCCGGTCCGTTCAGCCGCGCGTTGGCGCGCGAAGCCAAGGCGTTGCTGATTTTGTCGGTGGCGGTACTGTTGTGGCGCAGCGGCCGGGTCGGCGGCTGGGTGATCGCCGCCGGCGCCGTCCCCTATCTGGTCTTGATCATTTCGATCGCGTTGCCCCAACTCCGGCAAAAATCGAGGGCCTCGTGGCGGCCCTACCTAGGCGTTGCCACGCTCGCCGCACTGATTGCCGCACTGGTGCCGGACCTGCCGCTGCCCATCGCCAGCGGCCTCGGCGCGCTCGCAGTTATTCTGGTGCTGGCCGTCGCGGCCGCCGATATCGGCGCCGCAAAAACATAAAACTGCCTTATTTTCAGGTAGTTACCGGTTCTCGATCACAAAAAATCCAACGCATCTTCGGTTGATTTTACGGCCCCGAAAGCCCATATTCTGCGCGCAGGGGTGTCCGTAACGGACAATTCCACGGGAATGAAGAGGTAAATATGTCAGACCAGTTTGACCGCGGCGTCGTACTCAATCGCGCCGGATCACGCGTAGATATCGATGAGGGCCTGCGCGCCTACATGCTGCGCGTCTACAATTACATGGTGACCGGCCTCGCGCTGACCGGCGCAGTTGCGTACTTGGTGGCGTCTACGCCGGCCCTATTCAACGCAATCTTCGGCTCCGCGCTTGTTTGGGTCGTTATTCTGGCGCCGCTCGGCATGGTGTTCTTGTTGAGCGCACGCATCAACAAAATGTCGGCAGCGAGTGCACAGCTTGCCTACTGGGTGTTTGCCGGCCTCATGGGCTTGTCGCTCGCCTCGGTTTTTGTGGTCTATACGGGCGAAAGTATCGCGCGGGTGTTCTTTATTACCGCGGCGACTTTTGCCGCGATGAGCCTGTACGGCTACACCACCAAGCGCGATCTGACCGGCTGGGGCTCGTTCCTGTTCATGGGCCTGATCGGCATCATCATCGCCATGGTGGTGAACCTGTTCATCCAATCGACGATGATCCAGTTCGTCGTTTCGGTGTTGGGCGTGCTGATCTTCACCGGCCTGACCGCCTACGACACCCAGAAGATCAAGGAAATGTATGTCGCCGCCGACGGCTCCGAGATTGCCGGCAAGAAGGCGATCATGGGCGCGCTGCGGCTCTACCTCGACTTCATCAACCTGTTCCTGATGCTGCTGCATCTGTTCGGCAACCAAAGATAAGCCGAACCAAGAAACACACAAACGCCCGGGGATTTCCCCGGGCGTTTTCTTTTGGCCGAATAC